>Ga0214472_10003357_pt1 | contig 16954 bp, 15 predicted proteins | sample RVTome_6_FD_207662 | JGI IMG/M metagenome (GOLD analysis project Ga0214472, IMG submission 207662) | Soil microbial communities from uranium-contaminated site in the Upper Colorado River Basin, Wyoming, United States - RVT140D175 | ecosystem: Environmental > Terrestrial > Soil > Contaminated >... | reverse complement strand
GTCCGACCAGGGCCCGAAGTCCTGGCCGATCTCCGCGCGGCCTCGCCACCGATAGGCCGTGTCGAGTTCGAGGAGGAACGGGATCTCCCACTCATTCTCGCCGTTCACGGGCGTGAGGCCGCCGACCTCCGCTACCGCCTGGCCGCTCGCTCCCTGCAGTTGCAGCCGGTAGGTAAACGACGCGCTGGTGTAACGCGCGCTCGACGTCCCAAGGCGGAATACGGGCTCAAGCGTGTCGAGCCGAATACCGCCGACCGGGAAAATGGGCGCGGGCGCGGTGGCCTTGAGCGTGGACCCGTCGGCCACAGCGCCGACGCCAGCCGGCGACACGCTGGGCGACACGGGCGACCCGGTCTGGCCGCAGGCAACGGCGAGGGCGAGCGACGCGGCGACGCTGGTCGTGACGAGCAATCTGACTGTCATGCAGGTGACCCTTACGTGTATCCGATTCGATACTGGACCCCACTTCGTTACAAGGTCCAGCCGACGCAACAGGTTACGGGCTTGACCTCTGGAGTGTCAAGGCCGCTCCGTGGTACGATGGCCGGCCGTTTTGGGCAGGCAGACGAGGTGTCAATGAGATCAGGGTCACGAATCGGGTGGGTCGGCGCGCTGGCAGTAGTGCTGATCGGGGTCGCTGCCTCAACGGCGTCGGCGCAGGGCGTTGTCGGACGAACGGTGGATCTGCTCACGCAGCCGTGGACCGACCACGGGTACTTCAACGTCAATTTCGCCCGGCAGCGCGCGGAGCGCTCCGTCGAGATCGCCACGAGCTTCCCGCTCTACGACGAGACCGCGACGTTCGGTTCGCGCGTCACCGTTGACCGCGCCTCAGTCACCGATTTCATGGGCGGCGTGCGCGTCTGGCGGAACCTGGCCGTGGGCGTGGGTTTCAGCCAGTACAAGGACCCGACATCCGCGACCTACACGGCATCGGTCCCCGACCCGCTCTTCTTCGATCGGCCGCACGTCTCGAGCGGCGGGATCCCCGGACAACAGCACACCGAGAAGACCGTCTACCTGTCGGCGCTCTGGATGATCCCGATTCGCGACAACCTCGACGTCGCCGTGTTCGCCGGACCGTCGTTCGTCTCGCTCGACAAGGACTTCGTGACGGGCATCACCGTCGCGCCCGGCACCGCCGACATCGCGTCGTTCACAACCAGCCGCATCTCCGAAAGCTCCACCGCCGTGCACTTCGGCATCGACATCCGCTATACCATCGACGTCGCGGACGTCCCCGGCATCCGCAAGGCCGGATCGATCGTCCGCAAAGTGGGCATCGGCGTGTTCGCGCGGTTCAGCGGCGGCTCGGTTGACTCGGCCTTCGGCACGATTGACGTCGGCGGCACGCAGTACGGCGTCGGTCTGAGGATCGGGTTCTAGGGCCGTTCTTCCTCACTTGCACGTAAACGGGATGGTGTAGGGATCGTACCCGGGCGGTCCCTCGACGATGCCCCAGACGAGCCTGAGCGGAATGCTCGTGTCGTCGTAGGCGGCGCCGATGTCGACGACTTCGACCTGGCCGCCGGTCTGCCAGGCGATGGCGTCGATGCTGTGCGGCCCGACGCCGCGCTTCAGGTTCCAGGCCAGATCCAGGCCGCCGCAGCGCCCCGTCTCGATCACCCGGTTCCGGAGGAACTCCATGTTCGCGACCCGCTCGGACAGGCTGACGCCCGCGACGAGCTTTTCGGGGTACTGATTCGCCACGCAATTGACGATGGCGTCGCCGTTCGACGGGTAGGGCGGACCACAGGGCGCGCCGGTGCCGCCGCCTCCCCCGCCGCCGCCACCCGGGGGCGGCGCCGGCGCGGCGGGCGTCCGGAAACTCTCAACGACCGCCCACGGGCCGTAGACTTCCCCGTCGAAGGCGCGCGAGCGCCAGTAGTGGGTCTCGCTCGCCGCGAGATCGTGGGGCGTCGGCAGCTTGGTCTGCAGCGTGCCCTCGGTCGTCTCCTCGAACACGACGCGCTGGGAAAAGGCCTGGTCGGTCGCAACTTCAAAGTAGTACAGGACGGGCGTCTTGAACGGGCCCGAGCGCGCGGCGTTGAGCACCACGAGCTCCGGCCGCCGCGTGCTGCTGGTTTCGTTGCCCTTGGGCGACACGGGCGTCGGCGCCTGGAAGATGACCGGCTCGAGCACTTCGAACTGCGACGGGTTCGAAAACGGGCTCTCGTTCGCCCCGTCCATCGCCTTGGCGCGCCAGAAATACTTGCGGCCCACCTGCAGCGCCGACGGCAGCACGACCGAGGTCCGGCCGCCGTCGCCCGGCGGGATCTTTTCCTGCTTGAAGACAGGATTGCCGAAGGTGTCGTCTCCGGCGATCTCGACCATCAGCGTCCAGGGCCGGGGGCTGTTCGACGACCCGTTCTCGATGAGGAGCTTCACGGGCTGCTCGGGCGGCTTCAGCTTGCGGCCGGGCTGCGGCTCGAGCAGCTTCGGCGGCGTCATCTCGACGCCGGCCATCGGACCGGCCACCTGCGGGCTCAGCGGCGACGAGCTTTTCACCTGTTCGCAGGCCGACAGGGCCAGCACACACACGGCAGCGGTCAGCAGGGCGGAGACACGGGTCATACGGACGTCCTCAGGAAGAACTATCGGAGTCCAGCCGTTTCAAGATTAGTACCGGCCGGACCGCCGGCAAGAGCCCGGAAATGCGCGGGGGTGCGCGGATCGTCCGACGAACGACCCCCCGGATCTGTGCGGGCTCGGACAGGACTGTCGAACCCTGGCCGCCGCGGACCAGCGCCTCCTGCGGGCTTTGCCGCCGCCGGATGCGGCTGCTAGAGTCCCCGGAACGCCGGCCTGCGCGCCGGCGGGAGGAGCTGGGAATGGCCGAACCGCGCGAGAGTCTGCACGTCAGGCCCGATGGCTGGCGTGAGACGTTCCGCCACTACATCCGCGACCTTGTCTACGGCGCGAACGACGGCATCATCACGACGTTCGCGGTGGTTGCCGGCGTGACCGGCGGCGCGCTCTCGACCAAGGCGGTGCTGGTCGTGGGTGTCGCCAACCTCGTCGCCGATGGGCTGTCGATGGGCGTCGGCAACTACCTGGGCATCCGATCCGAGGAAAGCGCGCGCGCGCGCGACGAGCTGCCCGAATCCGAGGCAGAACCGGCGCGGCACGGTGCCGCGACTTTCCTCGCGTTCGTCGTCGCGGGCGCGATTCCCCTGGTGTCGTACGTCGCCCCCGATTGGGGAGGCGATCGCTTCGTGGTCGCCACGGTGCTGACGCTCGCGAGCCTCTTTCTCATCGGCGCCCTCCGGTCCGCGGTCACCGTCGAGGGCTGGCTGGCCAGCGGCCTCGAGATGCTCGGGCTCGGCGTCGTCGTCGCGGCGGCCGCGTACGGGAGCGGGGCGCTCATCGCGTCTCTGGTCGACTAGCGATGGAGGCGCGCGATCCGGAGACGACCTCCAGTCGGCGCGGCCAGATCGGGCTCGTGCTCGGGCTGGCCGCATTTGCGCTGACCTTCGCCCTGCCCGTGCCTGAGGGCATGACGTCGCCAGCCTGGCGCACCGCCGGCCTCGGCCTGCTCATGGCCGTCTGGTGGATCAGCGAGGCCCTGCCGATTCCGGTGACGGCGCTGCTGCCGCTCGTGCTGCTGCCCGTCCTCGGCGTCCGGTCGATCGACGAGGCCGCCGCGCCCTACGCGAACCCCGTCATCTTCCTGTTCATGGGCGGCTTTCTCATCGCCGCCGCGCTCGAGCGGTGCGGCCTGCACATGCGGATGGCGCTGACGATCCTCCGGTTCGGCGGCACCCGCCCGCCCCAGCTCGTCGGCACGTTCATGGTCGCGACGGCCTTCCTCAGCCTGTGGGTCAGCAACACCGCGACCGTCGCGATGATGCTGCCCCTGGCCGTGTCGATCCTGGCGCTCGTTGGACGCAGCCGGACGCCCGGCACGGCAGGCGACGTCAACTTTCCCGTCGCCCTGATGCTCGGCCTGGCGTACGCGGCGACGATTGGCGGGTTGGGCACGCTCATCGGCACGCCGCCGAACGCGCTGCTCGCCGGGTTCATGAGCGAGACCTACGGCGTGGAGATCGGCTTCGTCCAATGGATGTTCCTCGGCGTGCCGCTCGCCGTCGTGGCGCTGCCCGTCACGTGGTTCCTCCTCGTGCGCGTGGTCTTTCGCGTGTCGAACCAGCCGATCGTCGGCGGGCGGCAGATCATCCGCCAGGAGCTCGCGGCGCTCGGCCGGCCGTCACGCGCCGAATGGACCGTGGGAAGCGTGACCGCCCTCACCGCCCTCGCCTGGCTCGTCCGGCCGCAGCTCGACGACGTCGTGCCCGGCCTGTCGGACACCGGCATCGCCATCGCGGGTGCGACGCTGATGTTCCTGATTCCCGTCAGTTGGAAGCGCTTCGAGTCCGCGCTTGACTGGACCGCAGCCGAGCGCCTGCCGTGGGGCGTGCTGGTGCTGTTCGGGGGCGGGCTGTCGCTCGCGGGCGCCATCGAAGCGACGGGACTGGCCGAATGGATTGGCGCGTCGTTGTCCTGGGTCGGCGGATGGCCGCTCCTCCCCGTCACCCTGGTCGTGACGACGGTCGTCGTGTTTCTGACGGAGCTGACGAGCAACACGGCCACCACGGCGGCGTTCCTGCCCGTGGTCGGGTCGCTCGCGACCGCAATTGGGGTGGAGCCGTTGATGCTGGCCGTGCCGGCCGCGCTCGCGGCCAGCTGCGCGTTCATGCTGCCCGTGGCGACGCCGCCGAACGCGATCGTCTACGGCACCGGCCACGTCACCATTCCGCAGATGGTCCGCGCTGGGCTCGTGCTGAATGTGGTGTTCGTCGTGCTCGTGACCGCGTTCGTGATCGTCCTGTCGCCGATCGTGTTCGGCACGACGGGCTGACCCGCGCGAGCCTCGTCGCGAGGGCCGGTCTTACTCCGTCTCGTCCTCTGCCTCGGTTGCCTTCTCGTCCTCGAGGACTTGCCAGTCGGCCGGCGGCTGGGGGCCGGCCTGGATGTGGGCGATGTCGGGGTCCACGCCGTCCGGCGCGCTCGACCGGCCGGTCGAGTGCTGGGCCCGCTCGAGACGGCGCGCCGCTTTCTCTTTCTGCTTTTCCGCGCGGGCCCGCTCCCGCGCCCGCTTCATCATCGTTGGCCGCGACTTCATTGCCATGCGGATATCCTCTGCCCGCCCGATCCGGCGCCGGGTGACCGGCGCCGGTTTCGGGGCGGGTCCGTTCAGATCAGGATAACAAACCGGGCCGATACCGGGCGGGGCGCCTTACGTCGCGGTCTTCTTCCGCTTGCGTCGCGTGGGACGCTCCGGGGCCGGGCGCTCGGTGAGCGTGAGCGATACCAGATGACTGACGAACTTCCGGACCCCGTGGTCATCGAAATCGATGACCGTCCGCTCGTCGGTGACCTCGGTGACCGTTCCGGCCCCGTACTGGGGCTGCAACACCCGATCGCCTGGTTTCACAAGTCGCACGAAAACACCGTCCTTTGCAGAGGTGGAGGGTCCGTTCCTACCAGCGCGGCTCGCGCCGGGGACCACGCCCGCCCCCACCGCCGCCACGGCCGCCACCACCGCCGCCGAAACCGCCGCGGCCGCCGCCACCGCCGGGCCGCGCGGCCTGCGGACGCGCCTCATTGACGGTGAGGTTGCGCCCGCCGAATTCCTTCTCGTTGAACTGATTGATCGCTGCCTCGGCCGCCTCTTCGGTCGTCATCTCGACGAACGCAAAGCCACGGGCGCGGCCCGTCGCCATGTCCCGCATCACACGGACCGACTCGACGGCACCAGCCTGCCCGAACAGCTCCTGGAGCTCGTCTTCGGTGGTTTGAAACGGGAGATTCCCGACGTAAAGCTTCTTACCCATGGCGCATGGCTCCTGCACGAAACGCCGGCTGTCCGACCGGCTCGTATGCGAAAACGGCCCAGGCGCTCATCGCCCGGGCCTGACTGGCGTGCAGGAGAACGAGGCTTCTAGGCTCGATCGTCGCTGGCGCGGCAGAAGGAAGGGACAGCTTCCGAATCGAGCAAGTATAGCAGGACACGGCTCTTGGCGCTCGGCACCCGGCGCTCGGACGGCGCCCCTAGAATGGTGTCCATGTCGTTGATTCAGCTGGGCCCCGCTGAGCTGGTCGCCCTGATCGTCGGCACGAGCTTCGCGGCCGGCCTGAACGTCTACGCCACCGTCGCGACGCTCGGCCTGCTGGCCCGGTTCGAGGCCACTACGCTCCCGCCGGAGCTGGCGCTGCTTGCGAGCTGGTGGGTCATCGGCGCGGCCGGTGTCATGTTCCTCATCGAGTTCCTGGCCGACAAGGTGCCGGCGGTTGATCTCGTCTGGAACGCGCTTCACACCTTCGTCCGCGTACCGGCCGGCGCCCTGCTGGCCTACGCCGCGGCGACGCCGCTCTCGCCGGGCTGGCAACTCTCCGCCGCCGTCCTCGGGGGACTCATCGCGCTGGCGGCGCACGGCGCGAAGATGGCGGCGCGCGCCGCCGTGACGCCATCGCCCGAACCACTGTCCAACATGGGCTTGAGCCTCGCGGAAGACGCGGTCGCGATTCTCCTGACGTGGTTCGCCACCAACCACCCCTTCATCGCCGCCGGCATCGTCGCCGTCATGCTCGTGGCGATCATCATGCTGATCCGATGGGTGTGGCTCGCGCTCCGCGCGCTGTTTCGGGGCGCCGGACGCGTGGCCGCCGGCTAGAGCGTTTTTCATAACGGTGTAGACACGCGATACCCGCAGTTGCGGATGTAGTTGGCGCATTCCGTGGGGCTGAAGAGGTCGAGGGCAAGGCCGATCAGGGTCGTGACCTCGTCGAAGGTGCGCGGCCGCGCCGCGCGCAGGAAGGCTTTCAGTTTCGCGAACGCCTGCTCGATCGGATTGAAGTCCGGGCTGTAGGGCGGCAGGAAGCGGAGCTGCGCGCCGGCCGCCTCGATGGCGGGGCGGACCGTCGGGTCCTTGTGCACCGCCAGATTATCGAGGACGACCACGTCACCGGGGTGCAGCGTGGGGACCAGCACCTGGTCCACGTAGGCGCCCAAGGTCACCGCGTCCATCGGCCCATCAAACACGGCGGCCGCCGTCAGGCCCTCGAGGCGGAGCCCGGCAATCACGGTGCTCGTGGCCCAGTGCCCGCACGGCGTGTGATCGTGCAGGCGTGTCCCGCGGGGACTCCGCCCATAGCGCCGGAGGAGGTCCGTCGTCACGCCGCATTCATCGAGGAAGATGTACTGCCGCACGTCGCGGAGCGGGAGCCACTCGCGCCAGCGCCGGCGGGCCGCGGCCACGTCAGGCCGGTGCTGTTCGTCCGCGTGTACGGTTTTTTTTAACGGTCAATCCCAACCGATCAATTTCACGCCACAGCGTGCTGAGCGCCGCCGTCGTCGGGAGGTCGTCCCGCAACTCGGCCAACGTCGCATCGGGCCGGGCGGCGATCAACGCCGCCAGCCGCGGCTCCTGGCCCGCCAGGACCCGCGATCGAAACGTCGTTTGCTTCCGCGGCGCCAGGGATCCGGTTTCCCGCCGGCGCTGCACGAGCCGATGCACCCAAGCCCGGCTCACGGCGAACGTGGCCGCAACCTCGTCGGCATCGCCACTCTCATCCCACGCCTGCACGACGCGCTCTCGCAAGTCCATCGAATACGGCGCCATCGTCACCTCCGGCGCGGAGGAGTACCATGACCGGCGTACTACGTACAAGTCGAAAACGCTCTAGGCGGCCGCGGCGCGCCGGACAGCCCGCGCCGAAGCCCACAGGGCGATGCGGTCCGGCAGGTGGCGGCGAACACGCCGCACCAGCGCCGTTGACCGATCGAAGCGCGCGGCGTGGCGCGCCGCCCATTCATAGCCGTACAGATCGCGGACGTCGCCGGGCAGCAGGCCGGCCGTGATGAGCCGGCTCGCGCGAGCGAGCGGCCAGATGAGCGCGCCCGGCGGGGGGAACATCACCGCTCGCGCCACCTCGCTCGCAGCACAGCCGACGCCGAGCGTCCCGGAGCGGCGCACCCGCTCGACGTAGGCCACAAGCGCGCGCCAGGAGTCGGGCACGTCGCCCGGCACTGCGCCGAGATCGAGCGCCACCGGACGGGCCTCCGCGCAGTACGCGTCGCGGTCGCGCCCATCGACGGGGCCGATCAGCGCTTCGTGGCCAGCCACCATGGACTCGACGATGGTTGCGTGCACCCAGAGGACCAGGGCCGGATCCTCGGCCGAGTACGGCGTGCCCGCCGGAAAGGTGCCGACCGACTCGTGGAGCGTGCCGCGGACGCGGCGATGGATGGCCTGAATGCCGGCGATCGTCCGCGCCCGCGACGCGTCGTCCTCGAACGTCAACGCCAGCATGGCGCGCACGGTGGCGCGCAGCCGCTGCGCGGCCGTCAGCGGGCCGGCCCGAAACGCGCTGTGATCGGCGACGCCGGCGGCGACAAGGGGATGCGCCAACTGAAGGAGGATGGCGCGCGGCCAGGCAAGCAGGAGCGCGCGCTCGGCGTTGATGCGCTGACTGACGGGGAACAAGTTGGCTCCTCGGGCTGGACTCGAACCAGCAACCCTCCGGTTAACAGATTCACTGACGCGTTCTGGCATGGAAGCCGGTCGTGTGAGTTTGAGCAACAAATACGGCCCAATCTGCGACTTCTGGCGTCAGCCCAAGTTACACCAAGTGTGCCCACTTTGGAGGTGGGGTGGGCACAAACTTGGGCACAGTCGGCGTGAGCTTTCGCGGCATCTCACTCGAATCTCAGCGGCCGCTCACGGTTTGGTGAGGACTCCGCGGCCGGGCTTCGGTCAAACTCCCGGCATGAAAACCACTCTGATGAACCCCGTGAAGGCATGCACCCTTATCGCCCTCGGCCTGGCCATCGCGGCCATGGGAATCTATGTGGCCGACGCCGACGACGCGCCAGGCGCCGCCGTCATCGGCATGCTGCTGATGGTGGTCGGAGTCGTCCTCGGTGTGAGAGCCGCGCGCAACCGGCTCCCGATGTGGGCTGCCCGCACCGCGCTTGCCGTCGGCGTCGTCGTCGCCGCGTTCGCGGCATTTCTGACTCATGGGGTCGTTGTGACTGCGCCTCTCTTCCCGCAGTCGCAGGAGGTGCCATCGGTCGTCGACTCGATGCCGTCGCCGCAATACGCGGCGGCCGTCGAGCGCGCGCGGGAGCTCGTACGCGCAGCCGTATTGGAGCAAAACCTGCCAGGGGTGTCCGTAGCGGTCGGTGCCGGCGGCACCGTCGTCTGGGCTGAAGGGTTCGGATGGAGGGACGTCGTGACGCGGGCGCCCGTCACGCCGGACACTCGATTCAACATCGGCACGGCGGCGTCCGCGGTCACCGCCGCCGTCGCGCCGCTCGGGCTGACCAATACCGGCGCTGACTCGGCGGCAGAATGGAGTCCCGAGCATATCGGCGAGCCGGAAGAGGACTTCCCGCTCTTCACGATCATCCGCCACGTCATCTTCAGGCCGATCGGTCTCGCCCCTGCGCAGCCATTGCCGGGCGATCGCGCGACGTTCTATGTCCCGAGATCCGATGACCATCCCGGCCGTGGACGACGACTGATGTACATGCGCGACCTGGCCTGTTGCTCGAACGGGATGGCGTTCTATTCCACGCCGTCCGATCTCGTGCGCTTCGCGCTGGCGACGAACCCCGGCAGCGTCAACGGTGAGCTCGCCGGCGGCATGGTGATGTCGCTGATGACGGGGCCCGACAACGGCATCGTCATCGCTGTCGCGTCAAACATGGCGCACGCGAACACGTCCTCGCTGGCGCTGCGAGTCGGGGACGCGTTCGCGGAACAGACGCGATGATCACGCAGGTCAGCGGCCGGTGGGCACCGCCCAGCTGCGGGTTGCGCGGCGACTTACGTTAAGCCGTTCGACCTCTCCGCTAACGTTGCGAAGAATGTGGCCCGGCGGCCCTGACGGAGATCCGCAGGTTCTGGAGGGTCGTCCCGCCATCTTCAATGCGCACAGGAAGTGCGGCCGCGACGAGCTGCTCTCGGATGGCGGCCGAGCGTCAGGACAACGGTGAAGCGGAGATCCAAATCGAGTTCGCAATTGGCCCGGTTCCGGACTCTCAAGGCGTGGCCGACCTCGAATGTGTCGCATACGACGCTGGACGCTTGAGAGAAATGGCGGCGGTTTCTGGTCGGATCCCGCTATCCAACGAGCCAGCCGTTTTCACGACCGCTCTCCGGTTATCCATCGGGCCGGGTCGATATAGCTTGCGTTGCGGGTTACATGCTCGTGAGCTCGGCAAACTGGGTAGCGTCTACACGAGCCTGACTGTACCGAAGAGCAAGTATTTGCTGGCGAGGGATGGCACTTGACAAGCACACCATCCTGAGGGAGCGGGTTCCAGAACCCCCGGCATCGAGTGGCGTCGAAGTGAACTCCGTCGGATAGCGTCACACGGTTAGCGCTTAGCGCCGGCAAGGGCCAGGCGTCGGGCCATCCTCGACGCCTCGACAGGCGCTCCGCGCAAGTCCCACTTCTCGAGCGTGAACTTCACGCTCTGTTGAGCCGTCGAACCGGGCGACCTGAGCCTACACCCTCAGCCGCATCATGGTGACAGGCCACTGGCGGAACGAGCGGATCCAGATCCGGCGCTCGAAAACGCCGGCTGGGTGGCGCGATCCCAGCCTCGACGATGCCTGCGTCCGCGCGCTTCGGGAGCTCTGGTCGCGCACCGCGAAGCTCGGCTTCAACGAGCCCGACCACTACGTCTTTCCGTGGCACGGCCGGGACAAGAAGATCGATCCCACCCGCCCGCCTGGCGAACCGCGTGGCGGTCGATCCGGAAAGCCGCGGGCCTTGAACACGTTCGCTTTCACGATGGCCGGCACACGGCGCTGACGCGCCTGGCCGAGAAGGGCCAGGCCGACTGGGTCATTCAGGCACAGATGGGGCACGTGTCGCCGGCGATGATGAAGACCTACAGCCACATCCGGCGCCGCGCGCTCGACGCGGCCGCCGACGCGCTCGAGCCGGCGTTCAAGCTCAGGTTCCCAAAGCACAACGGCCAGCGGAGCCGAAAGGTAGACCGCGAGCGCCAGGCTCGACAAGTGATGTCACAGTCCACGTCACAGTCGGCCGATCGGCCGACGTCAGTTCGCAGATTTCCGAAGAAGATTGGCTCCTCGGGCTGGACTCGAACCAGCAACCCTCCGGTTAACAGCCGGATGCTCTGCCATTGAGCTACCGAGGACCGGGCGTGTGCGCGGGTTCGGCCGACCGCGGACAGGAACGTCAATTCTAGGCCGCGGATCTGCGCGCGAGCAACCCGTCAGTCGAGCCGACCGGGCGAGACGCTTCGCACATGACGTCGTAATCTGTAACTAACGTCATAAAATGACACTTGGTGAAGATACTGCATCACATCGATAATATACAGATACATAGCTCTAGTATTTTACGCCTCAGGATCTATTATGCGTGGGTTCCCGACCTTCGCTCCGCGAGGCCCTTGCCTGACGTCAGGCACCGGCCTCGCGACAGGACGGCGAGGCCTTTTCGGAACCGGGCGGGGACGTGGCACTCAACCCGAAGGGAGGATCGATGAAACTCCATGCTTGGAGGCTGGCACTGATCGCGTGCGCGCTCAGCCTCACCAGCGCGCCGGCCTTCGCGCAGGGCGGCACCACGTCGTCCATCGGCGGCGTCGTGGTGGATTCGGCCGGGGGCGTCATCCCCGGCGCGACCGTCGTCGTCAAGAACGTCAATACCGGCACGACGTTTAACGCCTTCAGCGGGCCGCAGGGACGCTTCGGCATCCCCGCGGTCCCGACCGGCACGTACACCGTCACCGTGTCGCTCGACGGCTTCAAGACCGCCGTCCTGAGCGACATCGTCGTGAACGTCGCGGGCCCCGCCAACGTGCGGGCCGTCCTCGAGGTCGGCGCCGTGACGGAGACCGTCAACGTGAGCAGGCGTTCGCAAAACTGAAAGCCTTTTTGCGCGCGGCGCGGCCGCGCAGCTTCGACGAGGTCACGACCCTGATCGGTCTCGCCCTCGACCTGTTCAGCCCCACGGAATGCGCCAACTACATCCGCAACTGCGGCTATCGCGTGTCTACACCGTTATGAAAAACGCTCTAGGCAACCCGAATCCGTTCACGTTCGCGAATTACCTCGACTCGATGTCGGGCAAATGGCGGGAGCGCGCTGGCCGCGGCCCGGCTCGACACCGACCGGACCGTCTTCTACCTGGCCCACCGGCTACAGTGCCGCCGGTCCGCCCGAGGGCCGGTACTTCGCTCCCGCCGGCGGGCCGCCCGCAGGCCCCTTCGTCCCCGCCAACGGAGGCAATAACCCTACTCCTGTCCTGGTTACACTGCTACTAAGTTCCCCATGAACGCACATCCGTTAAGGAACATACATAAGTGGAGTATAGTTGATGGTGCAATTGTGCTGTTACCGTCTGTATTCGGATTTTCAAAGCCAAATAGCGCCGTAATGGCGTTCGGCCTCCGCCTGATCTTGCACATCATTCATCGCGATTATTGACAATACAACCACCTAGTATCGCAATCACCAGGTGTCATTCTGTAGAGTTCGTCCACTTCGAGACGTTTCCGGCCACCCTGCGTTCGGTCACCGGCCGGCGGGTTTCGAGGGACAACTCCCAGGAGGAGAGACACGCATGCACACTCGATTCACGGGACTCATGCTGGCCGGGCTGCTTATGGCCCTCGTCAGCGTGCCCGCGTTCGCCCAGGGCACGTCGACCTCGTCACTGGCCGGCACGATCGTCGATGCCGGCGGCGGCGCGGTACCTGGTGCGACCATCGTGGCCAAGAACAACGCGACCGGCGCCACCTTCAGCGCCGTCTCGTCCGGAACCGGGGACTTCACGATCCCCGCGATGCCCATCGGCACTTACACGGTGACCGTGACGCTCCCGGGCTTCAAGACGGTCGTCCTGAACGACGTGCTACTGAACGTCACCGTGCAGGCCACCGTGCGCGCCGTGCTCGAGGTCGGCAACGTGACGGAAACCGTCAACGTCGCCGCCGCCAGCCAGATCGTCCAGACCCAGAGCACCACGATTTCGTCGACGATCAGCGGGACCGAGATCGCCAACACGCCGATCGTGAGCCGCAACGTGCTCGACTTCGTCACTTCGATTCCCGGTGTCAGCACGCCGGGCGGCAACCGCGCCTCGCAGATCAACGGCCTGGACCAGGCGCAGATCAACATCACGCTCGACGGGATCAACATCCAGGACAACACGAACAAGACGACGGACGGCTTCTTCGCCATCGTCAACCCGCGGCTCGACGCCATCGAGGAAGTCACCGTGAGCGGCGCGGCCCAGGGCGCCGATGCGGCCGGCACGGGCGCCGTGCAGATCAAGTTCGTGACCAAGTCGGGCTCGAACGCCTACACGGGTAGCGGCTACTGGTACTACCGCAGCGACACGCTGAACTCGAACACCTACTTCAACGAGCGCGACGGCGTGGCGCTCGCCAAGCTGCAGCAGAACCAGCCGGGCTTCCGTGTGGGCGGCCCGATCGTGATCCCGGGTCTGTACGACGGCCACAACCAGGCGTTCTTCTTCGTCAATTACGAGGAGTTCCGCCAGCCGGCGCAGCTCACGCGCACGCGCACGATTCTGTCGCCGCTGGCCCAGCAGGGCATCTTCCAGTACGGCTCGGGCCGTCAGGTGGACCTGTTCGCGCTGGCCGCGGCCAACGGCATCGTCTCGACCCCCGACCCGATCACCCGGCAGCTCCTGGCCGACATCCGGGCGGCCGCCAGCTCCGACGGCTCGATCGACCCGCTGGCCGACCCGAACCTCGAGCGGTTCCGGTGGAACGTCGACGCGCAGTCCATCTTCCGCTTCCCGACGTTCCGCCTGGATTACAACGTCAGCGAGAACCACCGGGTGTCGGGGTCCTTCAACTACCAGAAGTTCACCTCGACGCCCGACACGCTCAACGGGCGCGACCGGTTCTTCCCGGGCTTCCCGGTTCAGGCCGATCAGCTCTCAACCCGCATCGGCATCAGCACGTCGCTGCGCTCGACGCTGTCGGCCAACGTGGTCAACGAGCTGCGCGTGGGCGGGTCGGGCGCGCCGGTCGAGTTCTTCCCGCAGATCAACCCGGCCATGTTCAGCGGGTCGCTCGCCAACCAGGGCGGCTTCTGGCTGGGTCTCAACGCGGCCGGCATCACCAACGCGAGCGCCAGCTCCAACCGGCAGTCGCGCAACGCCTACACCTGGCTGATCGAGGACACCGTCAACTGGCAGCGCGGCAATCACGGCTTGAACATCGGCGGGTCCTACAGCGAAGTGATCGTCTGGCTGCAGAACCACAACCAGGTGCCGACGATTAACTTCGACATCCTGCAGGCCGACCCGGCCAAGGCGGTGCTCAACTCCGCCGCCAACTTCCCGGGGTCGTCCGCCGCCGACCGCGGCCGGGCCGAGAACCTCTACGCGGTCCTCGTCGGTTCGGTGAGTGCCATCACGGCCACCGCCGCCGTCGACCCGTCCAGCAACCGGTTCGAGTACCTGCGCGAGACGTTCCAGGAGGGCAAGCTGAAGGACTACGCCTTCTGGATCCAGGACGCGTGGAGGCCACGGCCGGACCTGACGCTCAACCTGGGCCTGCGGTGGGAGCTGCAGACGCCGTTCCAGGCGCTCAACGCGAGCTACTCGTCGACGACGCTCGAAGACGCGTGGGGGATCTCGGGGCTGTCGGCCACGTGTACGGATGCCAGCCGCGTCACGCCTGCGAGCTGCAACATCTTCAAGCCAGGCGTCCAGCCGGGCAAGGCGGTCACCGAGTACTTCGCGTTCGAGGCCGGACGCGAGGCCTACAAGATGGACTGGAACAACATCGCGCCGAGCGTGGGCGCGGCGTGGACCCCGTCGGCTGACAGCGGCTGGCGCGCGCGGTTCCTGGGTCAGCCCGGCGACACCGTGCTGCGCGCCGGCTGGTCGCGGGCCTTCACGCGCAACGGGATGGGCACCATCACGGGCCGGCTCGGCAACAACCCGGGGTTGACCATCACCGCCTCCCGCACCGAGGGTCTGGGCAACATGGGCCCGCTGCCGGTGCTCTTGCGGCAGCCGGCGACGCTCGGCCCGCCCGCGTTTCAGGCCGAGCGCATCTACCCGCTGACCGACGTCGTCACGGCTGACGTGGGGCTGTTCGACCCCAACATCCAGGTGCCCTACGCCGACACGTGGTCGGCCGGCTGGCAGCGCGCGCTCACCCGCCACATGGCCGTCGAGGTGCGCTACGTCGGCACCCGCGGGCGCGACCTCTGGCGCGCCTACAACTACAACGAGCTGAACATTCTCGAAAACGGGGTGCTGGCCGAGTTCCAACTGGCGCAGCAGAACCTGGTCTCGAACATCGCGGCCGGCCGCGGCTCGAACTTCCGGTACTTCGGCCCGGGCACGGGCACGAGCCCGCTGCCGATCTCCCTGGCCTACTTCAGCGGCCGGACCGACGCCGGCAACACGGGCGCCTACGGCTCGGGCAACTTCGCGAGCAGCACGTTCGTCAACCCGCTCGCGGCGTTCAACCCGAACCCGTTCACCTGGGTGACCAACCTGGATTCGACGGTCACCAACCGCGCCAACGCGCTGGCGGCCGGGCTGCCGGCGAACTTCATCGTGGCCAACCCGGACAAGCTCGGCGGCGTCAACGTCACGGGCAACGGCAATTTCACGGACTACCACTCGCTGCAAGTCGAGCTGCGGCGCCGGCTGTCCAGCGGCCTGCAGTTCAACACCAGCTACGTCTACGGCATCGGCGAGCAGTCGGACTTTTATTCGTTCCGCGTGCCGCTAGTGGCGTCGCTCGACAACGGCACCGAGGGCATGGTGCGCCACGCCATCAAGGGCAACTGGGTGTACGAGCTGCCGATCGGCCAGGGACGCCGGTTCGCCGGCAACGCCGGGCCCGTGCTGAACCGGGTTATTGGCGGGTGGCAGGTCCACGGCACGTTCCGCATCCAGAGCGGCCAGGTCGTGGACTTCGGCAACCGGCGGATGGTGGGCTTCGACATCGACGACCTGAAGGCGATGTACTTCTACCGCCGGGACGCCGACGGCATCGTGACGATGCTGCCCGACGACGTCATTCAGAACTCGATCCGGGCGTTCAGTGTGAGCGCCACGTCCCCGACCGGCTACAGTGGGCTCGGGCCCCCGGAGGGCCGGTACTTCGCCCCGGCCAGCGGGCCGGATTGCGTTGAGACGATTGCAACCAACAACAACGGAAACATCTCCGGTATCGGAGACTGCGGTGAGCGGGTGATCGAGATCGACTCGCCGTGGACCAAGGGCGTCAACCTGTCGGTCGTCAAGCTCGTCCCGATCGCGGGCCGGGTGCGCGCCGAGTTCCGGATCGAGATGCTGAACGCCTTCAACACGGTGAACTTCAACGCCGTGTCCGGCGTGGGCAGCACCACCGCCACCGGCTACGAGGTCACCGGGTTGACGGGCGAGAGCACGGCCCGCATCGTCCAGCTCGTCGGCCGCGTGAGCTGGTAAGTCAGACCGCACGTCCTGCGGGCGGGCCAACAGGTCCGCCCGCAGGCGCTTCGCTTCAAGTCACGCCGCCTTCCCGCGAGCCGGTCGCCGCTGCACTCATCCTCTGTAGTAGATAAGCACATACCTAGGTCCTGCTCACGGTCACTTGAATATGTCTATAGCTATATGGGGTACAGTATTTCGCCACCATGGGTAAGACCCCATTTACAGCCCGATTTTCCGAGCAACAAGTTATAGCAGTGGCCTGATTTGTAACGGCCACTATCACGCCATTTTATGTAATACAGGCCCACCGTATGGCAATTCTTATGTCCTGCATGTAGTGTCTCGTGCACCTCCGAGCCCGCCGGTCACCCTGCGTTCGGTCACCGGCCGGCGGGTTTCGAGGGACAACTCCCAGGAGGAGAGACACGCATGCACACTCGATTCACGGGACTCATGCTGGCCGGGCTGCTTATGGCCCTCGTCAGCGTGCCCG
>Ga0214472_10003356_pt1 | contig 16955 bp, 14 predicted proteins | sample RVTome_6_FD_207662 | JGI IMG/M metagenome (GOLD analysis project Ga0214472, IMG submission 207662) | Soil microbial communities from uranium-contaminated site in the Upper Colorado River Basin, Wyoming, United States - RVT140D175 | ecosystem: Environmental > Terrestrial > Soil > Contaminated >... | reverse complement strand
AGTAGCGGAAGCCGCGAATCAGAAGCGGAAGCCGCGAATCAGTAGCGAAAGCCGCGAATCAGTAGCGGAAGCCGCGAATCAGTAGCGGAAGCCGCGAATCAGCGGAAGCCGCGAATCAGAAGCGGAAGCCGTGAATCGAGCCCCCCTCACGCCTCGATCAGCCGCGTAGCCCGGATGAAGCCGAAGGCGGAATCCGGGGAGGCGCCAAGATGCGAATTCAAGCCTCGATCAGCCCCGAACGCACCGCGATCAGCGCGAGTTCCGCGGCATTCGCGGCGTTGAGTTTCTGCTTGATGTGGTAGAGGTGGGTGCCGACGGTGCTCGGACTCAGGTGATGCGAGGCGGCCACGTCGTTCACCGAGCGGCCCTGCGCGAGCTGCAGGAACACCGCGAATTCCTTCTCGGTCAGGGAGTCGGTGGGGTGGGCCGCACCGCCCAGCTGTGCCAGCGCGAGCTGCGGGGCGAGCTCCGGGTCGACATAGCGCTGGCCGCGCACGACCTGCGCCAGTGCGCGCACCAGCTCCGTCGGCTGGGCGCGCTTGGATAGATAGCCGGTCGCGCCGGCCTTGAGGGCGCGCGTGGGGATCTGCAGGTCTTCGTGGGCGGAGAGCATCAGCACGCGCGCGCCGGGATGGCGGGCGACGAGCCGTTCGAGCGCGCCGAGGCCGCCCACGCCGGGCATCGAGACGTCCATCATGAGGGCGTCGGGGCGGTGCTCGGCGAACAGCGCGAGCGCGGCCTCGCCGCTGTCGGCTTCGCCGACGATGATGGCGCCGGCCCCCTCGAGGAGGAGCCGGAAGCCCATGCGCACGACGGCGTGGTCGTCCGCGATCAGGATGCGTTTGCCGTTGAGGGGGAGCGGAGTCATGGTCGGGTCTCTTCGAATGTTCGGAACGGGTCCGGGCGGATTACTTGCGCATCAAGGGAAGGTTGCGCGGGCCGGGTGCGGCGGAGGCGGCCGGCGGTAGGGTGGGGGTCGATGCCTCGGGCTCTTCCAGCGCGGCCGGATCGGGCCATGGCAGCTGGGCGCAGATGCGCGTGCCGCCGCTCGCCATGGCTTCGATCGAGAGCTCGCCGCGGTATGCGGTCACGCGCTCGCGCATGCCGGCCAGGCCGTAGCGCTCGCTGCGCAAGGTCGGGTCGAAGCCGCGTCCGTCGTCGCTCACGGTGAGGCGCAGGCCGGTCGAATCGTTGGCGAGATCGACCGAGACGTGGCTCGCCTCGGCGTGGCGCGCGACGTTGGTGAGGCTCTCCTGCAACAGACGCAGCACGGTAAGGCAGAAGTCCTCGCCCAGCACGCGCTCCACCGGATCGAGGCGCGGGGTCAGGGTGATGGCCGGATAGAGTCCGGCCCAATGCCGGCAGTACTGACCGAGCGCCTCGCCGAGTCGTCCGGCGGGCAGCGCCTCGGGGCGGCGCAGGCGGTGCAGGATGGCGCGCACGCCGTCCTGCATCTGTCCGGTCATGGCGAGGATGGCCTGGGCGCTGCCGTGCAGGGAGGGCTGCTCGGCGCTGCGCTGGGCAATGGCGCCGGCGATGGCGCGCACCGCGGTCACGCCCTGGCCCAGCTCGTCGTGCAGTTCGCGCGCGAGTTGGCGCCGCTCTTCTTCCAGGCGCGCGGTCAGCGCGCGCGAGAAAGCCTGGTCCTCCTCGAGGCGCGCATTGCGCAGCAGGCTGCGGTCGAGCTGCTCGGCGAGGCGGTTGTAGCTGTCGGCGAGGCCATCGAGCTCGGTCACCCCGTGCCGCGGCAGACGGGTGTCGAAGGTGCCGTCTGCGCCGCGCACGAGCGCGGTCTCGAGCGCGGCGAGCGGGGCCAGGGTCTGTTCGATGGCGCGCCGCACCGCCAGCCACAGCAATGCCAGCAGGCCGAACGCCCAGCCGCCGATGAGGAGCAGTTCGTCCCACGCGTCGAGCACGCTGCGCGACACGTCCGGGCGCAGTACCACCCAGCGGTCGCCGGCAGGCAGGCGGCGCTCGGCGACGGTCGGCGACATCAGCGCGGCGAACCAGGCGGGCGCTTCGCGCCCTGCCTTGTAGGTCGGTTCGGGCGAACGGTAGAGTACCCTGCCGTCGCTGGCGACCACCTCCAGCACGTTGGCGCGCAGCCGCCCTACCGCCTGCAGGCGGGCGGTGAGTAACGCCGGGTCGGTTTCCGCTTCGTCGGTGAGGACGCTGAGCCACTGTTCGGCTACACGGGTGGCGGCCTCGATTTCCTCGTGGATCGCCTCACGCGTGGCACGGCCCCAGCCGATGCTGGAAAGGAGCAGCAGCAGCGCCGCCACGGCGGTCACCAGGAGGCCGATGCGGTCTTGCAGGCGGGCGGTTCGGCGCATGGTCAACGCTCCTCCAGGACGGCTTGCTCGACGGCCGGATAGAGATGGCTCACCGAGCGAGGATACTCGTCATTCACCACCGCGAGGCGGGCGAATACGGCCGGCAGCGGCAGCGCCAGCACCTCGGTCATGTCCAGCCCGCCGGCAGCGCTCTCGCGCAGGGTCCGGTCCAGCCAGGCAAGCCAGGCACGCGTCTGCGCAATCGGGGCGGCGTCGCGCGCGACCGGCCCGTGCCCCGGCACCAGCACCTTGAACGGCACCGCTGCGAGGGTGTCGAGGCTCGCCTGCCAGCGCGCGATGTCGGCGTGCGGCGTGGTCGGCGTGCGCTTGTGGAACACCAGGTCGCCGGCGAACAGGGTGCCGGTGCGCCGGTCGAACACGGCCAGGTCGGCGCCGGTGTGGCCCGTCAGAGCGATGAGCTCGAGGCTGCGGCCACCGGCCTCGATCACCCCGGGGGCGAGGCTGCGGGTGGGCGGGGTGACTTCCGTGTCGCGCATCCAGTCGCCGTTGAGGCGGTACATATTGGCGTTGAAGGCCTCGCCTTCGCTTTCGATGCCCTGCCGCGTGGGGGCGAGCGCGGCCAGGGTGTGCGCGCCGAAGGCCTGGTTGCCGAGGAAATGGTCGGGGTGGTGGTGGGTGTTGATCACCAGCACCACGGGCAGGGCGGTGACGCTTGCGATCGCCTTGCGCAACTGCTCGCCGTAGCGGCGCGAGGGGCCGCTGTCGATCACCACCACGCCGCTGTCGCCGACGATGAAGCCGGTATTGACGATGTTGCCGCCGTTGCTGCGCGAGAAATCCTGCATCAGCCCGGTGAGCACATAGACCCCGTCGGCCACCGCCTGCGGCTTGAGCCGATAGTCGAACGCCTCGGCACGGCTCGCCGGTACCAGCCCGGCCAGCAGCACCGCAAGGACGGATGCCAGCAGCGCGGCGCGGGCGAGGGCGCGCGGGAAGATCATCGCGCCACCTCCGCGTCGATGCGGTTGCCGTTGTTGTCGCGCCCGCTGACATGGATCGGCCCGGGCGCTGCGCGCGGCGGCAGGTCGACGGTGAAGACCGGATTCTCCGCCACCGGCTCGAAGGTCGCGATGCGCACCAGCTCGGCACCGGCGATATCGGCGAGCGTCAGTTCCTCGATGTGGAAGTCCGGGATGCCGGGCGCGAGCCCCGTGTCCATGGGGTGGATGATGCGCAGGCGCACCCGCTCGCCGCCGTCGATGCGCGGGAACAGGCGCGCGCTCACTTCGTTGAGGCGGCTTTGCCATTCGGGCGAGCCGGAGCCGGTCGACGGCAGGGTGCAGCCGCCGCCGGTGGCGGTCACCCATACGCCGCCGACGTGCCACTGGCCGTCCGCGGTCCGCACCGCGGCGCGCACCGGCGAGGATTGCTGCAGCTTGATGCGAAAGCCGAGGCTCGCCCGTGCCTGCCCGGGGCGAAACGCGAGCACCTTGACGATGGGATTGAAGTCGGCGAAGACGACCACTTCCTCGACGCCGGCGAGCGCCGTGGCATCCACGTGAACCGGCACGTCGAGCGGATTCTCCGCGGTGTGCGGCGCGCTCACGCGGACACGGGCATCGAAGCTCACGGGGGCGTCGCCGAAGAACTCGTGGCGCATGTCGTCCCACCGCACCGACCCGAGCGGATCGGACGGCTGCCGCATGGTGGCACCGTCGTCCGCGTCGGCCGCGGCGGCGGGGCCAGCCAGTAGCGACGCCAGCGCGGCAACGGCGATCGTGGTGGCGATTCGCATTCAGTCTCCTCTTGGGCGCGGTCGTAGCCGTGCTTCTTGGCAGCGTTGGCAGCAAGCGGCGTGCCACTGCGATTAGATTGTGAACGCGTCACATGTTTCCCCGTGCACTGCTCCAATTCGGAGCAGGTGCTGACATGTGGCACATGAATGTCGTACCGCAACCGGCGGATATGCCGTTACAGAGTGTGGCGGCAGCCCTGCGCACAATGTGGCATGGGCCTTGCAAACGGTCGCTTCCGATTCCGGCCGGCGTCTGCCGACCGGGAGCGGACCGCTAACAAGACACCGAGAATCCAAGGAGGAAGTTCAATGGAGCAAGTCCATAAATCCGTGCGCCGGCCGGGAATGCTGACCGTCGTGGCGGCAGCCTTGATGGCGCTGGGCAGCGTGCAGGTCCAGGCGAAGGACGTCACCGACGCCGACATCATGAACGATGCCACGATCACCACCCAGGTGGTCACTCACGGTCTCGGCACCAAGGGGCAGCGTCATAGTCCGCTCACCCAGGTCAATCCCGAGACGGTGAAGAATCTGGTGCCGGTGTGGTCGTTCTCCTTCGGCGGCGAGAAGCAGCGCGGGCAGCAGTCGCAGCCCCTGGTGCATGACGGCAAGATGTTCGTCACCGCCTCCTACAGCCGCATCTTCGCGCTCGACGTCAAGACCGGCGAGAAGCTGTGGAAGTACGAGCACCGCCTGCCCGACGGCATCATGCCGTGCTGCGACGTGGTCAACCGCGGCGCCGCCATCTACGGCAACCTGGTGATCTTCGGCACCCTCGACGCCCAGCTCGTGGCCCTCGACAAGGACACCGGCAAGGTCGTGTGGAAGGAGAAGATCGAGGACTACAAGGCCGGCTACTCGCTCACCGCTGCGCCGCAGATCGTCAAGGGCCTGGTCATCACCGGCAACTCCGGCGGCGAGTTCGGCATCGTCGGCCGCGTGGATGCGCGCGACGCCAAGACCGGCAAGCTGGTGTGGTCGCGCCCGGTGGTCGAAGGCCACATGGGCCACAAGTACGGCAAGGACGGCAAGCCGATCGACAACGGCATCTCGGGCACCACCAACGCCACCTGGCCGGGCGATCTGTGGAAGACCGGCGGCGCCGCACCGTGGCTGTCGGCCTACTACGATCCGGACGTCAACCTGATCTTCATCGGCACCGGCAACCCGGCACCGTGGAACAGCCACCTGCGTCCCGGCGACAACCTGTACTCGTCGTCCACCGTCGCGATCAACCCGGACACCGGCAAGATCGTGTGGCACTACCAGACCACGCCGCATGACGGCTGGGACTTCGACGGGGTGAACGAATTCGTTTCCTTCGAGTACAAGGATCCGAAGACCGGGCAGATGGTCAAGGCCGGCGGCAAGGCCGACCGCAACGGTTTCTTCTTCGTGAATGACCGCACCAACGGCAAGCTCCTCAACGCCTTCCCGTTCGTCAACCGCACCGACTGGGCCTCGGGCATCGACCTGAAGACCGGCCGTCCGATCTACAAGGACGAGAACCGTCCGGGCAGCCCGTTCGTGGATGACGGCGCCGACGGCAAGAAGGGCAAGGTGGTGTTCAACGCCCCGTCCTTCCTCGGCGGCAAGAACCAGATGCCGATGGCGTTCAGCCCGAAGACCGGCTATTTCTACGTGCCGTCCAACGAGTGGGGCATGGACATCTGGAACGAGCCGGTCTCCTACAAGCGCGGCGCGGCCTATCTCGGCGCGGGCTTCACCATCAAGCCGCTCAACGAGGACTACATCGGTGCCCTGCGCGCGGTCGATCCGGTCAGCGGCAAGATCGTGTGGGAAGTCAAGAACAGCGCGCCGCTGTGGGGCGGGGTGCTGACCACCGGTGGCGATCTGGTCTTCTACGGCACGCCGGAAGGTTACCTCAAGGCGGTCCACGCCAAGACCGGCAAGGAGCTGTGGCAGTTCCAGACCGGCTCGGGCGTGATCGCCCCGCCGATCTCGTGGGAAGACAACGGCGAGCAGTACGTCGCCGTGGTCTCCGGCTGGGGCGGCGCGGTGCCGCTGTGGGGCGGAGAAGTCGCCAAGCGCGTGAACTTCCTCGAGCAGGGCGGTTCGGTGTGGGTGTTCAAGCTGCACAAGGGCTGATCTGACGTAGCCCGGATCCAGGCCGCAGGCCGGAATCCGGGAAGGGCCGCGCACTACCGGCGGCCGTTCCCGGATTTCGCTGCGCTGCATCCGGGCTACGAGGCTGCGGCCGATGGGGGCACTTGCGTGAAAGCGCAGGTGCCCCTTGTCTTTTGCGGGGCGCGGCGGTTGGCGGTGAGCGTGCATGATGGCGGCGCGCTCAGTTGCGGGTCGCATCGCGCGATTCGACGAAGGTCCGGATCGCCCACACCACTTCGGGCGCGAGCACGCCTTCCCAGGCCGGCATGTGCTCGATGCCGACCTTGGTCTTGCCCTTCAGGACCGACTTACGGAAGTAATAATCGACGTCCTCCATGCAGCGCTGGCGCAGTTCGGCATTGCGCACGCGCCGGCAGCTGCGGCCCAGCCGTCGCAGGTCGGGGGCCGCGACCGCCGAGCCGTCGGCATCGGCGCCGTGGCAGCCGGCGCAGGCCTGGCTGAAGGCAACACGGCCGATCTCGGCGGCGAGCGCGTTGCCGCGGTAGGGGTTGAGCGCCGGCCAGGGTTCGCCCAGGGCAGGCAGGCCCGAAGTGTCGACGACCGGCGGGGCGGGCGCGGCCGCGGCCGCGGCCGCCCGGGCGACAAGCACGACCGCCAGGGCGGCGAGCACGGTCCGGCCGATGGCCGCCAGCCGACACAGGTGCAGGCGCAGGGGAGACAGGCCGGGCGGGGCGAGGTGCGTCATTTCAAGTTCCTGGCGAGGGTTCATGTGCTGCCTACCAGCCGGTCGGGCAGCCGCGGCAGTTGTCGAAGGCGGCGTCGGGGAAGATCGCGAAACGCGTCACACAGCCTTCCATGACCGCGTCGCGGAAATTCACGGTGACAAACTTGGCCTCCTGCAGATTGGTGCCGATGAGCTTCGCACCGACGAACCAGGCGAAGTTCGCCCGGGCGAATTCGAGACTGGCCGCGGTGAGGTCGGCCCCGGAGAAGTCCGAGCGCATCAGGCGGGCGGCCTCCAGGTCGGCCGCCACCAGGCGTGCGTTGCGGAACGAGGCGCTCGGCGCGCTCGCCTTGTGCAGGCGCGCCCCGGTGAGGTTGGCGCCCTCCAGGTTGGCGCCGGCGAGGTTCGCGCCACGCAGGTCGGCGCGGGTGAGGTCGGCACCGCTGAGATCGGCGCCGGCGAGGTTCTTGCCGGCGAGCGCGGCGTGTCGCAGGTCCGCGCCCGGGCAGCGGGTGTAGGGCCAGATCGGGCAGCCGTTGATCACCAACGTGCCGTCTTCGGGTGTTTCGCCCTCGGCCCGGGCATGGGATGCCCCGAGCAGCAGCAAGGGCATCAGGCCCAGCAGCAGCGTGCGGCGGAATGGGGTTCGAATCGGCATGGCGTGTATCCGGGGTGTTGCCGGGGCGACCCCGTGGTCGCGCCCGGCATGTGCTGCGTTACGGCGTCAGTTGCTGGCAAGCTGCTTGGGCAGCTTGAACACCCACATCGAGCCGCCTTGCGTCACCTGCTTGGTGAGGTCGGCCATGTCGCCGCCCCACAGCGGTACGGCGCCGCCGTAGCCTGACTGGATGCCGATGTACTGCTCGCCGTCCATCTCCCAGGTCACCGGCACCGAGACGACGCCCGAGCCGGTCTGGAACTTCCACAGCTCCTTGCCGTTCTTCGCGTCGAAGGCCTTCACGTAGCCGTCCGAGGTGCCGGTGAAGAGCAGGCCGCCGGCGGTGGTGAGGGTGCCCGCCCACAGTGGGAACTGTTCCTTGTGCTCCCACGCGATCTTGCCGGTCTTCGGATCGATCGCGCGCAGCGTGCCGACGTGATCGTCGAACAGCTTCTTGATGCGGAAGCCCTGACCGAGGTAGGCGGAGCCGGCCTTGTAGGTGACCTTCTCGGTCCAGTAGTCCATCGCCCAGTGGTTGGCGGGGATGTAGAACAGACCGGTGTCGGGGCTGTAGGACATCGGATGCCAGTTGGTGCCGCCGAGGAAGGGCGGCGAGACGAAGATCGACTCGCCCTTGTCCGCCCCGTCCTTCGGCAGTTGCGGGCGGTTGCCCTTCTCGATTGGCTTGCCGGTCTTGAGGTCGAAGCCGGAGGCCCAGGTGATGCCGTCGACGAACGGCCACGCGCCGATCAGCGAGGTCGGCTTGTTGGGGTAGCCGGCGCCGGTGGCGAGCTTGTCGCGGTCGGTGACGAAGAAGAAGCCGTTGCGGTCGGCATGGGCCGAGGCGTTGATCGTCTTGCCGGTCTTCGGATCCTTGTACTCGAAGAGCACGATGGAGTTGTTGCCCGAGAAGTCCCACGCGTCGTTCGGCGTGTGCTGGAAGAAGCCCTTGAGCTCGCCGGTGCTGGCGTCGACGTAGGCCTGGCCGGAGGTGAACAGGCTGTCCCAGTTGCGCGGGTCGTCGCCTTCCTGGGTGCGCTGCCAGGTGTTCCATGGCGCCGGGTTGCCCGCGCCGATCACGATGGTGTTGTTGGCGATGTCGAAGCTCGCCGTCTGCCACGGTGCGCCGCCGCCGTGGTGCCAGGCCTCGACCATCTTGCCGTCCTTGCCGCGCGGCCAGGAGGGCGCCTTGGGGTCGCCGGTGGGGGTGCTGTCCTTGCCGTTCAGGCGGCCCACGTGACCCTCGACCAGCGGGCGTGCCCACACCTCCTCGCCGGTGTCCGGGTCGCGCGCATACAGCCAGCCGACCACGCCGAATTCGTCGCCGGACGAGCCGTGCACCAGCAGCACCTTGCCGCTCTTCTGGTCCTTGACCACGAACGGGGCGCCGGTCATGGTGTAGCCCACCTTGTGGTCGGCGAACTTCTTCTTCCACACCACCTTGCCGGTCTTCTTGTCGAGCGCCACGATCGACGCGTCGAGCGTGCCGAAGAACACCTTGTCGCCGTAGATCGCCGGGCCGCGGTTGACCACGTCGCAGCACGGGCGGATGTCATCGGGCAGGCGGTGTTCGTATTCCCACAGGCGCTTGCCGCTGCGCGCGTCGATGGCGTAGAAGCGCGAATAGGAGGCGGTGGCGTAGATCACGCCGTCGTGCACCAGCACCTGCCCTTCCTGCCCACGCTGCTTCTCGCCACCGAAGGAGAAGCTCCAGGCCGGCACCAGCCCGGCGACGTTCCGGGTGTTGACCTTGGCCAGCGTGCTGTGGCGCTGCGCCTTCAGGCCGAGGCCGTAGGACAGGACGTCGCCGGGGGTGCGGTCGTCGTTCGCGATGTCGTCCCAGGTTACGGTGCTGGCGGCGCACGCCGGCCACGCCAGCGTCGCGGCCAGCGCGGCGGCGACGGCGTGCAGTTTCAGGGAATGGGCTTGCCGAGTCGTCATTGGGTCTCCTTGCCTCTTTGGTTGATTGGCTCCGGTTTCGTGGCGGATCGCACGGTCCGGTTGGCTGATGCAGTATCGAATTGCCCGCGCCGGCTGTCGCGGGACTGCGGAACGGCGAGGGCGGGACAAGTTCCCGCCGAAATCGGGATGGCATGCCACTTGCCTGAGTGCGGGATCGATCGCGGACGCGAGGTGACGGATGGATCTGCGGGTGCGTTTGCTGGTGTTTCTGTCGGGCGCGTCGCTCGCGCTGCTGGTCGCGGCGGCGCTGGTCATCGGATCGAATCTGCGCGATGACGTTGCCGACGAGCTCGCCGCCTCGACGCGACTGGTCGAGCTCATGCTCAGCATCAGCGAGGCGCGCGAGCGCGGCAGCGGCGAGGTCGAACGCCTGCTCGCCGGCGACGAACTGCGCCACGTCCAGGTGGCGCTCGACCGTTCAGAATCGGAGCAGTCGCTTCCTTCCGGTACAGCCGACGGGGCGACGAGCCTCGTCGAGCGCCTGAGTGGCGTGGATCGGGCATTGCTCGGGGCGCGGCGCATCGAGCTCGGCAATGGCGAGGCGATCGTGATGCGGGCCGACCCGGGCAGCGAAGTACGCGAGATCGTGAGCGATGCCGCGCGCATGCTGGCGGTGCTCGCGGTGTTTGCGCTGGGCGCGGTCGGCGCAGCCTGGTATGCCGCGGACCGGGCGCTGCGCCCGGTGCGCGCCCTGGAGGACGGACTGCAGCGGCTGGCGCGCGGCGAGTTGCGGCCGGGATTGCCGCCCTTCGAGCTGCGCGAGTTCTGCCGTATCGCCGCCTCCATCGACCATCTGGCCGATGCGCTCGCCTGCGCGCGGGCCAACGAGCGTCGCCTCGCGCGGTGTGTGCTGGAGCTTCAGGAGTCGGAGCGGCGCGAACTGGCACGTGAGTTGCACGACGAGTTCGGACAGTCGCTGACTGCCATCGGCGCCGGTGCCGCGTTCGTGGAGCGTCACGCGGGCGGCGCGGACCCCGCCGCGCTGGCCGAGTGCGCGCGCGACATCCGCAGCGAATCGGGTCGCATGGCCGCGCACGTGCGCGGCCTGCTCCGCCAGTTGCGTCCCCACGGCCTCGAGGGGCTGGGCATGCGTGATGCATTGCGCGAGGTCATCGACGCCTGGCGGATGCGAGCGCCGCAGGTCACGGTCGATGCCGAGCTTCCCCCGTCGCTGCCGCCCCTGAGCGCCGCCGCCGGGCTCGCGTTGTATCGCACGCTGCAGGAGGCGCTCACCAACGTGCTCCGTCACGCCGGCGCGAGCCGCGTGAGCGTGCGGCTCGCGGTGGAGCCCGGGGGCCTGGTGCTGGTGGTGGCGGACGACGGCTGCGGGCGGGCTGCGGAGGTTCTGCGCAATGCGCGCGGCGGGTTGTTGGGCATGCGCGAGCGCGCGGACATGGCCGGCGGTGCGCTCGAGCCCGGAAACTCGCCGTTGGGCGGATTGTGTATCACGTTACGCTTGCCGATCGATCACCATGACCATGGAGAGGTGCACGATGATCCGGATTCTGTTGCTCGATGATCATGCCGTGGTCCGTACCGGCTACCGGCGCTTGATCGACGCCGAGCCCGGCCTGCTGGTGGTGGCCGAGGCGGCGACCGCGGACGAGGCCTATGCCTGCCTGCAGGAGGGCGGCATCGACGTGGCCGTGGTAGATCTGAGTCTGCGCGGCTCGAGCGGTATCGAGGCCATTCGCCGCATGCTCGCGCGCGATGCCGCGCTCAAGGTGCTGGTGTTGTCGATGCACGACAATCCGGGCTTCGTGACGCAGGCGATGCGCGCCGGTGCGCTCGGCTACCTGACCAAGAGCAGCGAACCCGACGAAATGTTCGATGCCATTCGCGCGGTGGCCGCCGGCCGCCGCGTGCTGTGTTCCGACATCGCGCAGGCGCTCGCCGCGGCCTCGCTCGACGGCGAGCAGATCCTGGCGCGACTCACGCCGCGCGAGTTCGAGGTGCTGCGCATGGCCGCCAGCGGCGAAACGGCTTCGGACATTGCGAGCCAGATGCATCTGAGCCACAAGACGATCCTCAATCATCTGTCGATGATTCGTCAGAAGCTCGATGCCGACAACGATTTCAAGCTGCTCAGGCTGGCGGTGCGCCACGGCTTGGTCGATTTCCCGGTCGAAATCACCTGCTGAGCATGCGCGGCTGCAAACAATCGATTTTTGAACCGTAGGAGATCGCTCGATGAAACCCGTAATCCGTTCGAAAGTCCTGCTCGCCGCCACGCTCGCGGCCGGGCTGTCGCTGTCGGCTGTCGCCGCCGACCGATCCACCCCCCGCGAAGCGCGCATGCTGTTCGAGCAGGCCGTGGAATACATGGAGGCGAACGGCCCGGAGCGCGCCTTTGCCGCCTTCAACAACCAGAAGGGCAAGTTCGTGCGCAAGGACCTGTATGTCTTCGTGATCGACGACAAGGGGGTCTATCACGCGAGCGGCGCGGCGCCCGAGGCGCTGGTCGGGCTCACCGTGCTCAACACCACCGATGCCGCCGGCAACCCGCTGTTCCGCGAGATGATCGACACCACCCGCAAGACGCAGGAAGCCACCGTGCGCTACATGTGGCTCAACCGCAGCACCAACAAGGTCGAGCCCAAGGTGAGCTTCGTGCGCAAGGTCGGCACCTACGTGGTGGGCGTCGGCTATTCGGCGCCGCGCGCCACCGCCGACGATGCGCGGGCCATGCTCGACCGGGCGGTGGCGCTGGCGCGTGCGGAGGGCAACACCAAGGCGGCGGTGGCCTTCAACGACCGGCGCGGCGAGTTCATCAAGGATGATCTCTACGTTTTCATGATCAACATGGAGACCGGCCGCTATGAGGCCATGGGCATGAATCCGGCGCTGTCCGACACCGACGCGCTGGGGCTGCACGACGCCGCCGGGCATGCGCTGGTGGCCGAGATGGTGGAGAAGCTCAAGAGCGCCGACGAGGCGAGCGTGGACTACGTGTGGCGCAACCCGGTCACCAACGCGGTGGAGAAGAAGCGCTCCTACGTGCGCCGCCAGGGCGGTTCGCTCATCGGTGTGGGGCATTACCTGGACTGAGTTTGTCGCGCGCCGGGGCGGGTGCCGGACATGATCGCCGGGCGGCACGGGACGCGTCACGCGCAAGTGCCGAGCCGCCGGCCGCCTGGTCGACACTTCCGGCCCCTGCGCCGAATAAGCCTCACGTAGCCCGGATGCAGCGCAGCGGAATCCGGGAACGGCCGTCATGGGTGCGCCACGGGCTTCCCCGGATTCCGGCCTGCGGCCTTCATCCGGGCATCCGGGCTACGCGGCTGGTGGCGACCGGCCATGGCCTTCACCCGACAGAGGGCTCCCTGATTGCCTTTGGCGGGCTTTGTGCCTGCCAGCGCTGCGTCAGTAGTCGCCGCCGCCGTCCTCGTCGAACAGTTCGGGGGGAATGTCCTCGGGGCACAGCTGACCCGCGTCGTCGCCCATGAGCGCAAGGATGAGCCGCAACTGGTTGCGCAGTTCGCGCAGGTTGCCGGGCCAGCGATGGGCGCGCAGCCGCGTCAGCGCGTCGGGGCAGACGAAGACGGTGCGTTCGGGGCACGCCTCGCGCACGAAGAGCCGCACCAGGGCGTCGAAGTCCGTTCTCTCGCGCAGAGGCGGCAGGGCGAGGCGGCGTCCCCCCTGTGCGGCGAAGGCCTCGTCGGCGAAGTGCCCGGCGGCGACGAGCTCGGCAAGCGGTCGGGTGGTGGTGGCGACGATGCGCGCGCCGCCGCCGCATGCGGCGGCTTCCCGTAGCAGGCGCGCCTGGAGCGGCACCGCGAGGGCGCCCACCTCCCTGAGCACCAGGATCCCTGCGCCGGCCCGGTGCAGTGCATCGAGGGCCTCGGCTTCGGGCGCGCCGCCGGCGGCGAGCAGGGGGCAGTCGAGGGTGGCGAGCGGCGCCTCGGGCGGTGACTGATCATGATGCAGGGCGCGCACCAGGTGTGTCTTGCCGCTGCCGGTCTCGCCCTCCAGGAGGAGCGGCGCGGCATCCGGCGAGGCGCGGCGCAGCGTCTCGATCAAGGCCGTCATGCGCGGCTCGCCGAGGTCCATGGCGGCGAGGTGGGAGGCGTACGGCGCGCTGCCTTCGTTCGCGTGGCGCCGTGCGCCGCGCGGCCGCGGCGGGCGCAGGCCGGCCCGGGCCGCGTAGGTGTGCCCGCGCGCCGTGAGTAGCGGAAAAGGGGTGTTCTGGCGCAGCGCGGCCCACCCGACCAGGCCCGCCCACGACGTGGCGAAGCATTCGGCGCAAAGCGCCGAGGGCTGTTCGTCGTTCAGGCCCAGCAGGGCGCGCGCGGGACGATTGCTCGCGACCAACCGGCCGCCCTCGTCGAACACCGTCAGCGCTTCGAGCGGGCTGCCCAGCAGTTCGGCGTGGCGGTGAAAGCGCAGGGTGAGGAAGCCGTCGTCCAGGCTTTCGATGAGCTGGTGCTCGATCAGCTCGGCGGTCGTGCGCAGCAGGGCATCGGCATGCGAAATGTCGGCGCGGGCGTCGCTCGAAACATCGAGGATGCCGAGCACGCCGCCCGCCGGGGCGAGGATCGGCATCGCCACGCAAGTCAGGAAGCGGTTGCGGGCCAGAAAGTGCTCCTGGCCACGCACCGTCACCTCGGTACCGGCATGCAGCGCGGTACCGATGGCGTTGGTGCCCATGGTGTCCTCGGTCCACCGCGCGCCCGGACTCAGCGCGACGCGTGCGGCACGGTCCATGAAGTCCGGGTCGCCCACCGCACTCAGGATCAGCCCCTGGCTGTCGGCCAGCAGGACGGTGGAGGACGGGCTGCCGATCTGCCGGTAGAGGTTCTCGATCACCGGCCGCGAGAAGGTGAGCAGGCGGGCATTGGCCTCCAGCCGGTCGCCGAGCTCGCCACGCGCGACGGGCGCGTGGGGCAGCGGCTGATCGGGGGCGAGACCGTGCGCGCGGCTGCGCTCCCACGAGGCGCGCAGGTCCGCAGACGGTTCGGGCTGGGGCAGGGCGGCATCCATGGGCGGCGACACGCATGAATCATGCCGATTGGCGGGCGGTGAGGCCGGCTGCCAATGCGGCCGGAGTCGTGCGGCTCGCCCTTATCCCCCTGTTAGCGGGTCGACTATACCAATGTCGTGGAGGAACACGTTGCGACGCGGGACAGGTGTCCTCAAATGACGCATTCCTGTGCAGCTCGGGCACACCTCGCACGGGCGCCGATATCTGCCGGCGGGTCATCCAAGTTATTGATAGCAAAGGCTCGACGAAATATATCCGGCGATTGGACGCGCTCTGGCATGTGCCCTGCGATAGGAGCTGCGACGCAAGTGGGCGTTTTCGAAACCCTAGGATTGAGGAGATACCATGCTCTACGAATTGCCCGGACAGTCCGGCGCCAAAGTCCAGTTCAAGTCGCGTTACGACAACTTCATCGGCGGCAAGTGGGTGGCGCCGGTGCGTGGTCAGTACTTCGAGAACATTACCCCGATCACCGGCAAGCCGTTCTGCCAGGTGGCCCGCTCCACCGCTGAAGACGTGGAACTGGCCCTCGATGCCGCGCACGCCGCCGCCGCCAAGTGGGGCAAGACCCCGGCCGCCGACCGCGCCAACATCCTGCTGAAGATCGCCGACCGCCTCGAGCAGAACCTGGAAATGCTCGCCTACGCCGAGACCGTGGATAACGGCAAGGCGATCCGCGAAACCCTGAACGCCGACATCCCGCTGACCGTCGACCACTTCCGTTACTTCGCCGGTTGCCTGCGTTCGCAGGAAGGCAGCCTGTCCGAGATCGACGAGAACACCATCGCCTACCACTTCCACGAGCCGCTGGGCGTGGTCGGCCAGATCATCCCGTGGAACTTCCCGATCCTGATGGCCGCGTGGAAGCTGGCGCCGGCGCTGGGTGCGGGCAACTGCGTGGTGCTCAAGCCCGCCGAATCGACGCCGGTCAGCATCATGGTGCTGGTCGAGCTGATCGCCGACCTGCTGCCCCCGGGCGTGCTCAACATCGTCAATGGCTACGGCCGTGAAGCCGGCATGCCGCTCGCCACCAGCAAGCGCATCGCCAAGATCGCCTTCACCGGCTCCACCGCCACCGGCCGCGTGATCGCTCAGGCTGCCGCCAACAACCTGATCCCGGCCACCCTGGAACTGGGCGGCAAGTCGCCCAACATCTTCTTCGAAGACATCGCCCGCGCCGACGACGAATTCTTCGACAAGGCCATCGAAGGCCTGGTGCTGTTCGCCTTCAACCAGGGCGAAGTGTGCACCTGCCCGTCGCGCGCCCTGATCCAGGAATCGGTCTACGACCGCTTCATGGAGCGTGCCATCGCCCGCGTCGCCGGCATCAAGCGCGGCAGCCCGCTCGACACCGAAATCATGATGGGTGCGCAGGCCTCGCAGATGCAGATGGACAAGATCCAGACCTACCTCGCGGTGGGCAAGGAAGAAGGTGCGCAGGTGCTGATCGGCGGCGACCGCGCCCATCTGCCCGGCGAGCTGGCTGGCGGCTACTACATCGAGCCGACGCTCTTCAAGGGTCACAACAAGATGCGCATCTTCCAGGAGGAGATCTTCGGGCCGGTGCTCGCCGTGACCACCTTCAAGGATGAGGCCGAAGCGCTGGCCATCGCCAACGACACCCCGTACGGCCTCGGTGCCGGCGTGTGGACGCGCGACGGCAGCACCGCCTACCGCATGGGCCGCGCCATCCAGGCCGGCCGCGTGTGGACCAACTGCTATCACGCCTACCCGGCCCACGCCAGCTTCGGCGGCTACAAGGAGTCGGGCATCGGGCGCGAAACGCACAAGGTCATGCTCGACCACTACCAGCAGACCAAGAACCTGCTGGTCAGCTACAGCCCGAACGCGCTCGGTTTCTTCTGAGCGTGCGCGACGGCCGGCGCGTGCCGCCGGCCCGGCAACTGTGTTCTCCCTCTCCTCGTGATGAGTTATCGGGCGGCTTCGGTCGCCCGTTTTTTTTGTGCGGCCGGGGAGGGCTGGAAAAGGAGTCCGACATGATCGAACGTGTCATCGCCACGCCCGCGGCACTGCGACTGATCGAGCTGCTCGTCGCCGAACACGGGCCGGTGATGTTCCACCAGTCCGGCGGCTGTTGCGATGGTAGCGGTGCCAATTGCTTTCCCCGGGGGGAATTCGCGGTCGGCCCGTCCGATACGCTGCTCGGCGAGATCGGCGGCAGCCCCTTCTATATCAGCCACGCGCAGTACGAGTACTTGAAACGCACCCAGCTCGTCATCGACGTAATCGTCGGCCACGGCGGCGGCTTCTCGCTGGAAGGGCCGGGCGGACAGAGTTTCTGCACGCGCTCACGGCTGTTTACCGACGCGGAGTGGGCGGAGCTGGAGGAGCGCGGCTGACGGCCCGAAGTGCCGCAGTATGCGTCCTCGCCTTCAAGGGCGTGAGACAGGGGTTTCGCCGAGCATGCTCGCCGCCTGCGAAGCGACGGAGCG
>Ga0214472_10003355_pt1 | contig 16955 bp, 12 predicted proteins | sample RVTome_6_FD_207662 | JGI IMG/M metagenome (GOLD analysis project Ga0214472, IMG submission 207662) | Soil microbial communities from uranium-contaminated site in the Upper Colorado River Basin, Wyoming, United States - RVT140D175 | ecosystem: Environmental > Terrestrial > Soil > Contaminated >... | reverse complement strand
TCACATCTCACTTTTCACTTCTCACTCCCCAGGGAGACCCCTCACCCCTGACGCCTCACGCCTTACGCCCAGGTCACCCCTAACCCCTTACGCCTCACGGAGGCTGGTGTCATGAACCTCTCACATCTCACTTCTCACCTCTCACCTCTTAACCCTAACGCCTTACGCCTAACGCCTTACGGTAGTCTATGTCGTGCAATGCCCGATGAATCCGTGGAAGCGTGGACGCACCGGGATGGGCTTGTGCGACCCCCGGTGATTTTTGGTTTAGGAACAGAGGAGTTTTGGTCGATCCGGATAACTGGATTTGAAAGAGGCGGTGCGTGAAAGCGTGGGTTGCCGTCACCGATAATGATTGGTTTCGGTTTCTCAGGAGTCGCGCCCCGCTTGACGAGGTGAATTTCTGGCAGCCGGGCGGCAGTCGTCAGTTTAAGACGCTTTCCCCCGGCGAGCCCTTCCTGTTCAAGCTTCATTATCCGGAGCACTTCATTGCAGGAGGGGGCTTCTTCGCGCATGCGTCGCTCCTCAGCTCCCGCATCGCCTGGGAGGCCTTCGGCGATAAAAACGGGGCGGGATCTCTTGAGGAAATGCGTCGCAGGGTCGAGAAATACCGGCGAGCACCCGCTGACCCCCGTCAAGATTACACGGTAGGTTGTATCATACTCCTGGACCCTTTTTTCTTTGATGAGGACGCCTGGATTCCCCCGCCCAAGGATTTCGAGAAGAATATAGTCCAGGGTAAGACCTACGACTTGAGATCATCTACCGGCAAGGCGCTTTGGGATGATGTCTTGCTCCGACTTCAGGGCACAAGGCGCGATCGAGCTGCTGAGTCAGAAGCGCCCACTTACGGGGATCCCGTGCCGGTACGCCAGCGCCTGGGGCAGGGTGCCTTCCGGATCCTCGTGACTGACATATACCAGCGGCAGTGTGCAGTTACTCGCGAGAGGGCACTTCCTGCTCTGGATGCGGCCCATATCAAGCCAGTGAGTGAGGAAGGACGCCATCGGATTGACAATGGTTTACTGCTGCGATCCGACATCCACAAACTCTTCGATGCCGGCTATGTGACTGTAGCGCCCGATTACAGGTTTCTGGCCAGTCGCAAGCTGAAAAAGGATTTCGATAATGGGGAGGAATACATTCAGCTAGCTGGCACCAAGCTTTGGCTCCCAAAGAGATCAGAAGATCGTCCTAATCGTGAGTTCCTTGAGTGGCATACTGATGTTGTCTTCCGAAAGTAATTGTGGGGAGAATTGATATGAATCCACTGGAGGCAACTCTTAAGGAGCTGAAGGACTTCGTCGCTGAAAGGGAGTGGGAGCAGTTTCACGATCCCAAAAACCTTGCGATGGCGATCTCGTCAGAGGCCGGCGAATTGTTGGCCGAGTACCGCTGGGTGAACAACGCCGAGGCAGATGATTACTCCCGGCAACCTGAGCCTCGAAAGCGGATCGCTGCTGAAGTGGCCGACGTCGGCATCGCCCTCTTGCTCTTTTCCGACCGTATTGGCCTAGATTTAATTGAATCAATTCGGCAGAAGATGGCCCGGAACCGCGAAAATTACCCAGTTGAAAGCTCTCGCGGCCGGTGGGCCCGCCCATCATAGTTCTGCGGATGGAAGCCATGGTGCGACCAGAATCAATAAACGTAGATCAGCCAGCCACTCCTGCGCTTACCACCAGGTTCCAAAAGGCCATTGAGTACGCTGCCTCCCTCCATACGGGTCAGCTGCGGAAGGGGACCGACATCCCCTACATCGCACACCTCCTGGGCGTGACCGCGCTGGTCCTGGAGGACGGCGGCGACGAGGAGGAGGCGATTGCGGCACTATTGCACGACGCCGTAGAGGACCAGGGCGGGCAGGCGACCTTGGAGGAAATTCGTAAGCGATTTGGTGAGCGCGTAGCCCGGATTGTCGAGGCCTGTAGCGACTCTGACACTATCCCTAAGCCGTCGTGGCGTGAGCGCAAGGAGCGGTACCTCGCACGCATCCGGCGCGAGCCCGCAGACGTGCGGCGCGTATCTCTCGCCGATAAGCTCTATAACGCGCGGGCGATCCTGGCCGACTTGCGGCGCGTGGGCGATAAGGTGTGGGAGCGGTTCATAAGTTTCTTCTGACAGTCTCTAATTGACAATGGTGGTGCCGCTGGCTAATGTATGGGCCACACGGCGGGGGCACCGGGCGGGCTTTTCGCGCCCCCCGGTGCTTTTTGTTTTTAGCCGGTTAGATCCTTTCCCCTTTCCCATCAAGGACTAGGCGCGATGGCCCGTGGAAAAGGGAAAAAAGAGGAGAAGAAAAAGAACAGTGGGGCCAATCTGGGCTTCGAGTCGCAGCTTTGGCAGGCCGCCGACGCCCTGCGCGGCAGCATGGACGCGGCCGAGTACAAACACGTCGTGCTCGGCCTCATCTTCCTCAAGTACATCTCCGACGCCTTCGAGGAGCAGCACGCCAAGCTCGATGCCGAGAAGGCGCAGGGCGCCGATCCCGAGGACCCGGACGAGTACCGCGCGCTCAACATCTTCTGGGTCCCGCCCGAGGCACGCTGGTCGCACCTCAAGGCCCAGGCCAAGCAGGCCACCATCGGCCGGCTCGTGGACGACGCGATGGCCGGCGTCGAGCGCGACAACCCCGCGCTCAAGGGCGTGCTCCCCAAGGACTACGCTCGCCCAGCGCTCGACAAGCAGCGGCTCGGACAGCTCATCGACCTCGTGAGCAACATCCGGGTTGGCGACGCAGACAGCCGCTCCAAGGACGTCCTCGGCCGGGTTTACGAGTACTTTCTCTCCGAGTTCGCCACCGCCGAGGGGAAGAAGGGCGGCGAGTTCTACACGCCGCGCTGCGTGGTGAAGCTCCTGGTTGAGATGCTCGAGCCCTACAAGGGCCGGGTGTACGACCCCTGCTGCGGCTCCTCGGGCATGTTTGTACAGTCGGTCGAGTTCATCCGCGCGCACGGCAAGGGGAATGGAAACGGCGGCAAGGCAAAGGGCGACATCAGCATCTACGGCCAGGAGTCGAACTACACGACCTGGCGCCTGGCGCGCATGAATCTCGCAATCCGCGGCATCGACGGCCAGATCGCCCACGGCGACACCTTCCACAGCGACCGCCACCCCGACCTCAAGGCTGACTTCATCCTCGCCAACCCGCCCTTCAACGTGAGCGACTGGCGCGGCGAGCTCCTGCGCGAGGACAAGCGTTGGAAATATGGCGTGCCGCCCGCGGGCAACGCCAATTTCGCCTGGGTGCAGCACATCATCCACCACCTCGCGCCGATGGGGCTGGCGGGCTTTGTGCTCGCCAACGGATCCATGTCCTCCAACCAGTCCGGCGAGGGCGAGATCCGCAGGAACATCATCGAGGCCGACTTGGTGGACTGCATGGTGGCACTGCCGGGTCAGCTCTTCTACTCCACGCAGATTCCGGCCTGCCTCTGGTTCCTCGCGCGCGACAAGAAGAACCATCGCTTCCGCGACCGCCGTGGCCACGTGCTCTTCATCGACACCCGCAAGATGGGCGTGATGATCGACCGCACTCACCGCGAACTGACCGACAAGGACATCGCCCGGATCGCCAAGACCTACCACGCCTGGCGAGGGGAGAAGGAGGCGGGCGAGTACGCCGATGTACCCGGTTTCTGCAAGAGCGCAACGCTGGAGGAAGTCCGCAAGCGCGGCCATGTACTCACGCCGGGGCGCTACGTCGGCGCCGAGGCGCAGGAGGACGACGGCGAGCCCCTCGAGGAGAAAATGCAGCGGCTCGTGGCGCAACTGCGCGAGCAGCAGGCTGAAGCCGCGAAACTGGACGCCGCCATTGCCGCCAACTTGAAGGAGCTTGGGTATGGAGGGTGATTCCATGCGGACTGTCGGCCAGTTCGCGCCCTTCGCTTACGGAAAAGGACTTCCAGAGCGCGAGCGGAACCCATCCGGCCAAGTTCCCGTGTTTGGCTCTAATGGTGTCGTCGGCTACCACGACACCGCGTTGACTGCTGGGCCGACCGTTGTGATCGGCCGAAAGGGTACAGTGGGGGCCGTTCACTACTCGCCGGTGCCTTGCTGGCCCATCGATACTACGTTCTACATCACGGGTGCCGATCCGCTTCTTCTCCGCTACAAGTACTTCGTTCTGAAGTCTCTTGACTTGCAGCACATGAATGCCGACAGCGCGGTTCCGGGGTTGAACCGAGACGCAGCGCACGCACGCGAGGTTCGCGTTCCACCTCTCCTCGAACAACGCGCCATCGCCCACATACTCGGCACGCTGGATGACAAGATCGAGTTGAATCGGCGAATGAACGAGACGCTGGAGGCCATGGCCCGGGCAATCTTCAAGTCCTGGTTCGTGCATTGTGACCCCGTCCGCGCCAAGGCCGAAGGCCGCGACCCTGGCCTCCCCAAGCCCATGCCCGACCTATTCCCGGATTCGTTCGAGGACTCGGAGGTGGGGGAGATTCCCAAAGGATGGGAAGTGCGCGCTCTGTATGACTGTGCCGACTATATCAATGGCTCAGCGTTCAGGAACGATGACTTCTCGCCAGACAGGGTAGGATTACCGGTCATCAAGATTGGCGAACTAAAAGACGGCATCACTAGCCAGACCAAATTCACCGAGACGATTCTAGAGCCAAAATACAGGATCGCGTCAGGGGACATCCTGTTTTCCTGGTCCGGCAGTCCCGACACCTCAATTGATACCTTCGTTTGGACGGGAGGAGACGGTTGGCTGAACCAGCACATCTTCAAGATGCAGTTCAATCGACCGGAGGACAAATTCTTCGTTCACTTCCTACTCCGGCATTTGAAGCCTGTGTTCATCGAGATTGCGCGGAACAAGCAGACGACAGGGCTAGGCCATGTGACTGCACAAGACCTGAAGCGGCTAAAAACGGTATTCCCTTCGGATGATATTTTGCGAGCCTTCAACCGCCAGGCTGAGCCGTTGTTCCAAAAGGCATACAACAACACTTGCGAATCCCGCACCCTCGCCGCCCTGCGCGACACCCTGCTGCCCAAGCTCATCTCCGGCGAGCTGCGGGTCCCGGTCGCGCAGGATATAGCTGGACTCGCCAACGGTGTCGGGCGGAAGGTGGCTCCATGATCCTGAAGACGTTTTGCATCGAGAATTTTCGCGGTATCTCCAAGCTCAACCTAGAGCTTGACCGCACCACTGTCCTCATCGGCGAGAACAACTCAGGAAAGACCAGCGTCCTGGAGGCACTGCACACCTGTATGAATCGCGGGCTAAGCCGTCGTGCCACGCCATTCTCCGAGCATGACTTTCACCTCGCAACTGAAGACGCCGAGCCCGCTGATGCACCGCCTATAGTTCTCACACTTACCTTCGAAGAGAGCAAGGCGGGCGAATGGCCGGACGAGCTTGTTCAGGCGTTCCCAAACGCAATCCAGACGTTGGACGACGACCGCCAAAGGCTTAGTTTCCGCGTGACCGCAAAGTACGACAAGGCAATGCGAGACTTCGCGGTCGAGTGGAGTTTTCTCGACAAGGCAGGTAGCCCATTACTGACCGCCAAGCAGGTAAAGCTGGTCACCGACCTACAGCAACTCGCACCGGTATTCCTGTTGACCGCCGTTCGCGATGCATCGCAGCACTTTCAATCCAAATCGCCGCTCTGGGGGCCATTCACCAAGAATCCGCAGATCAGCGAGGAGAAGCAGCAGGAGATCGAGGAGCAGATCGAGCAAATCAATCAGTCCGTGCTCGACAGCCACAAGCCGTTCGAAGTCATCAAGGACCGCATCGCTCAGACCGGCAAGCTCGTGCCGCTCGCCGACAAGGATCTCGTGAGCGTCGAGGCTGTACCAGCCCGCATCTTCGATATGCTGGCCCGAACACAGGTAAAGCTCGGAGCTCTCACGGGTGCCCGCTTACCTATCGCCCAGCACGGTGCGGGCACACAGAGCCTGGCGGTCTTGTTTCTCTTCGAGGCATTTCTCCAATCTCGCCTTGCCGATGCTTACGACAAGCATTCTGAACCGATCCTCGCGCTTGAAGAACCCGAAGCGCACCTTCACCCTTCGGCGATTCGCGCTTTATGGTCAATCCTCGACAAGTTGGCGGGCCAGAAGATCATCGCAACGCATTCGGGGGACCTACTTGCGGCGGTACCACTCAAGGCGATTCGGCGACTGGGGAGGAGGAACGGCAATGTCGAGGTGTTCAGAGTGCTCGACGCGACTCTCGACGCACGCGAGCTACGGAAGGTGACCTACCACATCAGAGCGAAGCGCGGTGCCCTGCTCTTCGCTCGCTGCTGGCTGCTGGTTGAGGGTGAGACAGAGTTCACAATGCTCCCCGAGTTAGCACGAGCGCTCGGTCAAGACTTTGACCTTGCAGGAGTCTGCTGTGTCGAGTTCGCTCAGTGTGGACTGAAGCCGCTAATCAAGACCGCGCAAGATTTGGGGATCGAATGGCACCTGCTCGCAGACGGTGACAGCGCCGGCAAAGGCTATGCGAGTACAGCCAACGATCTTCGGGGCAAAGACCACGCAATAGATCGAATCACTTCGATTTCGGAGTCTGATATCGAGCACTGTTTTTGGCACGGAGGCTACAAGTCTATTTATGAGGCCGCGGTGGACAAGAACCACAAGGCGATGGTCAAGTCTGCGCCGGGCTCTGCTCAATACCCGACCGAGACAATAGATGCTGCAATCAAGTCTACCTCCAAACCCTACCTCAGCTACGCAATCATTGTCGAGGCAGCCAAGGCGGGCTCTCCCGGCATACCGGCGACGTTGAAGACTGGTATCCAGACAGCGATCAAGCTCGCTGGGAGGTTGACTTGACAATTGACCTATCCACCCTAAACGAGAGCCAGCTCGACGCCGTCAAGTGGCAAGACGGACCTCTTCTCATTGTCGCGGGACCAGGCTCCGGAAAGACACGAGTCCTGACCTATCGCGTTGCGCGGTTGATCGAAGAATCGCCTGGCGCACGCTTCCGCGTACTAGGCGTTACGTTCACGAACAAGGCCGCGTCGGAGATGCGGAAGCGCATTGACACACTCCTCTCTGAGGGACGCGATCGCGCGACGCTGACGACGTTCCATTCGTTCGCAGCAGAGATTCTCCGGCAGCACGGAAGCCACGTCGGACTGAAGCCCGACTTCGCTATTCTGTCCGAACAAGCAGATCGGGAGGCGGTGCTCACTGACGCTATCAAGGGTGTCCCGCGAGAGGATGAGGACTTCGAGCCTAAGGCGGCGCAGTTGCTACCGACGATGAACCGGATGCAGGACGAGTGCGTTCTGCCCGGCGAGGCTCTCAAATGGCTCGGTGTGCAACCCCACGCGCAGGAAGTAGCTGCGATCTACACCGAATATCGAGCGCGCCTCATAAAAGGGAACCTGATGGACTTCGGATCGCTGCTCGCAATTACGGTTGACCTGTTAGAGAAGAAGCCCGCGATTGCCAAACAGATCCGCCGCGTCTACTCCTATGTCTGCGTCGATGAGTATCAGGACACCAACTCGGCGCAGTACCGCCTATTGATGCAACTGGTTCCCGAAACGAATCCTAATCTCTTCGTCGTGGCTGATGATGACCAGCTCATCTACCAGTGGAACGGGGCGAGCCCTGCTCGCGTACAGGGTCTTCGCAAGCGATTTGGAATGCAGGTGATCCAACTTCCTGAGAACTACCGTTGCCCGCCGGCAGTGATCGAGCTCGCGAACAACCTGATACGTCATAACTCAGATCGGGTCTCAGGCAAGAAGCCCCTAACCGCCCACAAGATGGGGGACGGGAAGGCCCGTGTCACGGTCCAGCGGTTTAGTGATTTCGAAGATGAACGGCTCTGGCTCGCGGAGCGATTGGGTAAGCTCCCCCCCGACGAGCGTTCCCACTGTGTCATTCTTGCGAGACGGAAGAAGCTGCTTGAAGTTACGGTGGCGACGCTAGAGAGCAAGTCGATCCCGGCGTACCTAGCCATTCGGAAGAACGAGTTTCAATCAGCTCCCTATCGCTGGCTTCACGCGGCCCTTCGGCTGGCCAACGCGCCCCAAGATCGCGAACAACTCAGGCGAATGACGAGAGCGTTCTTTCAGTTGGAAGGTGTCAGCATCGAGGTCGAGGACGTGGTGGCGAGAGCGGCCGTCGATCAAGCCGGTTTCCTTCGGGCTTGGTTTGATATGGCGAGATCGCGCGACGGCGTTGAAACCGCCACCCAGACGATGCTCGCCGCGGCGATCGCTTCTTTGCTGGATCGCCTGGATTACTGGGCGTTTGTCAAGGTCGCCCATGAATGGCTTGCGGGGATCAGAAGTCGCTCGGCAAACGCGACGGAATCTGCATTTGACGAGTTCGACGACGAGAAGGAGATCTGGGAGGCGCTGAAGTCCGAGATTGCTGGACACTACACGCTCACTGATTTGAGCTTGCACAACTTCCTCCAGGAGCTCGATCTTCGCGCAAAGGAGAAACCGCCGCCGAAGGAAGCTGTCCGATGCTTGACGATCGCCGCCTCGAAGGGCATGGAGTTCCGCCACGTGTTTCTCATCGGGATGGTTGAGGACGAGCTTCCAGGCTACTACGCCAAGAAAAAGGGCGACGCCAGCGACGACATGCGGGAGGAGCGTCGAAACTGCTTCGTGGCGATTACGCGAGCGGAGGAAACTCTGACACTCACCTACGCCGAAAGGTACTCCGGATATCAGAAGCAGCCGTCCCGGTTCCTGGCGGAGATGGGGCAGGGGAATCTGTGACAGTGGGCCAGTTCACCGAATCCGTCGTCGAAGAGGCTGCTCTCGCCTGGTTTGAGAGTTTGGGCTATGCCGTACTCCACGGTCCTGACATCGCGACCAGTGAACCGGCGTCGGAGCGCAGCGACCCGAACTATCGAGACGTCATCCTAGAGCAGCGTTTGCGCCAGGCGCTCGTGCGCCTAAATCCCGATCTGCCGCCCGACGCGCTCGAATATGCCTACCGCCAGCTCACGCGTGCGGATGCGCCGTCGCTCATGGAGCGCAACCGCGCTGTCCATCGCATGCTGGTGGATGGGGTAACGGTAGAATTCAAACGACCGGATGGGTCCATCGCCGGGGCTCAGGCGCAGGTCATCGACTTCCTCCACCCGGATAACAACGACTGGCTCGCCGTCAACCAGTTCACGGTCTCGGAGAACAAGCACGTCCGGCGGCCTGATGTGGTTCTCTTCGTGAACGGGCTGCCACTGGCCGTCCTTGAGCTGAAGAACCCCGCGGACGAGGAGGCCACCATCTGGATGGCGCACCAGCAGCTTCAGACCTACAAGCACGAGATCCCGTCACTCTTCAGCTTGAACGAGGCGTTGGTAATTTCCGATGGAATCCAGGCCCGGATCGGCACCCTGACGGCAGGGAAAGAGTGGTTCAAAACGTGGCGAACGGTCTCTGGCGAGACTGTGGCCGATCCTCATTTGCCCGAGCTACAGGTAATGGTGGAGGGCGTGTTCGACAAGGACCGGTTCCTGGGCCTAATCCGCGACTTCGTCGTTTTTGAGGATTGGGGCGGCGGAAAGCTAGTCAAGATCATGGCCGGCTACCATCAATATCACGCAGTAAACTTCGCAGTGCACGAGACGCTGCGGGCGGCACGCTTGCGGGAGAAAGGCGAGCGCGTAACCCATTTGGTCGGCACGTATGAGACGGGGCGACGTCCGGGGGGCGAGCCGGGCGACCGGCGCATCGGGGTCGTCTGGCACACGCAGGGGTCGGGCAAAAGCCTCACCATGGCCTTCTATGCGGGCCGCATCATCCGCGAGGCCGCGATGGAGAATCCCACCCTGGTGGTGCTCACCGACCGAAACGACCTGGATGACCAACTCTTCGGGACGTTCTCGCGCTGCCGGGATCTCCTGCGCCAGCCACCTGTCCAGGCCGAAAGCCGCGCCGATCTGCGGCAAAAGCTCAAGGTCGAGGCCGGTGGGGTTGTATTCACGACCATTCACAAGTTCTTCCCCGAAGAGAAGGGCGACCGTCACCCGGTTCTGTCAGAACGACACAATATTGTTGTCATTGCCGACGAGGCCCACCGCAGCCAGTACGACTTTATCGATGGCTTCGCTCGCCACATGCGCGATGCGTTGCCGAACGCCTCGTTCATCGGCTTCACTGGGACGCCCATCGAGCTTGCCGACAAGAACACCAGAGCCGTCTTCGGCGACTATATCAGTGTCTATGACATCCAGCGGGCCGTCGAGGACAGGGCGACGGTCCCGATCTACTACGAGAGCCGATTGGCGAAGCTGGACCTCGACGAAGCCGAGCGCACCAAGATCGACCCTGAGTTCGAGGAGGTCACCGAGGGCGAAGAGATCGAGCGCAAGGAAAAGCTCAAGACCAAGTGGGCGCAACTTGAGGCCGTCGTCGGCGCGGAAAAACGGATGAAGCTTGTCGCGCAGGACATCGTAACTCACTTCGACCACCGGCTGGAGGCCATGGAGGGCAAGGCCCTGGTCGTGTGCATGAGCCGCCGGATCTGTGTGGAGCTTTACAGAGAGATCGTTGCGCTGCGCCCCCAATGGCACCACGAGGACGACGAGAAGGGGACGGTTAAGATCGTGATGACGGGGTCGGCGTCCGATCCGCTGGAGTGGCAGCCACATATCCGCAACAAGCAAAGGCGCGAGGCGCTGGCCAATCGCTTCCGGGATCCCGATGATCCCCTGAAGATGGCCATCGTGCGGGACATGTGGCTCACGGGCTTCGACGCCCCGCCCCTCCATACCATGTATGTGGATAAGCCCATGCGCGCCCACGGTCTTATGCAGGCCATTGCCCGGGTGAACCGGGTCTTCCGCGACAAGCCGGGCGGCCTTGTGGTGGACTACCTGGGGCTGGCTCACGAGCTAAAGCGGGCGCTGGCAACGTATACCGAGAGCGGCGGGACCGGAAAGACGGCCATCGATCAGGGTGAGGCTGTCGCGGCCATGCTCGAAAGGTACGAGATCTGCTGCGGACTCTTCCACGGCTTCAACTGGTCCAAGTGGGTTACCGGAACGCCACAGGAGCGCCTGGGGGTCCTCCCCCCGGCCCAGGAGCACATCCTGGCACAGGAGAACGGCAAGGACCGGCTGACGGGGACGGTGCGCGAGCTGTCCCAGGCCTTTGCGCTGGCGGTACCCCACAAAGAGGCGTTGAGAATCCGGGACGACGTCGCCTTCTTTCAGGCTGTCGCCGCCGCCCTGGCCAAGCGGTCGCCGAGCGAAGGAAAAACGGAGGAGGAGCTTGACCACGCGGTACGCCAGATCGTCTCCAAGGCCGTTGCCCCCGAAGGGGTGCTAGACATCTTTGCCGTGGCTGGCCTCGAGAAGCCGGACATCTCGATCCTCTCAGACGAGTTTCTCGCCGAGATCCGCGGCATGCCGCAGCGAAACCTTGCTGTCGAGGTCTTGCGGAAGCTCCTCGAGGGTGAGATCAAGACCCGCCGGCGCAAGAACCTGGTCCAGGCCCGCTCATTCGCCGAGATGCTAGAGGCAGCCATCCGCCGTTACCAGAACCGGGCCATCGAGGCAGCCCAGGTGATCGAGGAGCTGATCGCGCTGGCCAAGCAGATGCGCGAGGCCGATCGACGCGGTCAGGACATGGGCTTTTCCGAGGAGGAGCTTGCCTTCTACGACGCCCTGGAGACCAACGACAGCGCCGTCAAGGTCCTTGGGGATGCCACGCTGAGGACGATCGCGCGTGAGCTAGTGGAAGCAGTGCGCAACAACGTGACCATCGACTGGACCGTCCGGGAGAACGTCCGTGCGCATCTGCGCGTCATCGTAAAGCGCATCCTCCGCAAGCACGGCTATCCGCCCGACAAACAAGAGAAGGCCACCCAGACGGTCCTCGAACAGGCCCAACTCCTCGCCCTCGACTGGGCCGCCTAGAACTAGCCGTTCTGCCTTATAATGAGGTGTTCGAGTTGGGCCTGAAGTCGTTAATCCAAGCAAATGAATGCTCCCATTTTTAGAGTTGGTGATTCGATTCGCCTGAAGAGCGCCCGGGACCGCATAGGGGTGATCATTGGCGAACCACGCGCCATTGCGGGAGACTGGTGGTATCCCGTAGTGTTCGCCACTGGCGATCGCCTAAACGTCTTAGAGATTGATCTCGAGGCGGCAACGGGAGCACGAGACGTCCGGAGCTTACTTGAAGAAGGAACCTTTGGAGCTAAAGAAACGTTATCGAAGCTTGTAACGTACGCAAAGCTCGCTGAGCCATTGCGTGACCACCTGTACGCCTTGCACGCGTCACGTACTCGCTTTTACGAGTACCAATTCAAGCCGCTCGTCAAGTTCCTCCAATCGCCAGCCCAGCGTCTTCTGATAGCAGATGAAGTCGGACTCGGTAAGACGATTGAGGCGGGGTTGATTCTTATTGAATTGCGCGCGAGGCAACTCCTCCATAGGGTGCTCGTGGTGTGCACCTCCTCTCTCCGGGGCAAGTGGCAAGAGGAGCTTCGACGGCGGTTTGATGAGGAATTCGAAATTGCGGACACCAGCCGAATACGACGCTTACTACGCGACTGGGATGAGCGGGGTGAAGAGCTCCAATTTAAGGTCATCGCCTCGCTGCAAGCCATGCGCAACCGCAAGCTCCTTGATGACCTAGAGGCCCTATCACCTTCATTCGACTTGGTAATAATAGATGAAGCCCATCACATGCGAAATCCGGGGACGTTGGCCAACCGCCTTGGACGGATTCTCACAGATGCGGCGGAGGCTATGCTCCTGCTTACGGCCACACCTATCCACCTGGGGAATGAAAATCTTTTCCACCTGCTGCGAATATTGGTCCCGGACGAGTTCGACAGTGAAGCTCTCTTCGCACAGCGGATTCGTGCCAACGATCACGTCGTGGCTGCAGAGCGGATCTTGAGACACATGCCACCCGATCTTGCAGGATGCCGAGACACACTAGCCCGGGTCGAACAGACAGCCGAGGCTCCTCGTTTCAGCCAAAATCCCTTGTACCATGAGGTGCAGCGAAAACTTACAGCCTATGACCCGAACAACCCTAGGGACATCATCGAGATCCAACGGGATCTTTCGGAAATAAACCTCCTGGCCCACATTTTGAACCGCACTCGTAAACGTGAGGTGCAAGTGCATAGCGCCCTTCGGACGCCCAAGATTGTTCAGGTGGAGTTCACGGCCGAGGAGATGGAATTTTACGAGGCTGTTACAAAGCTTGTAATTGCTAAATGCCAATTGCACGGGGATAACGTCGCCGCCGTATTTGCAACTGTAATGCCCCAGCGCCAAGCGGCCAGTTGTATCCCAGCAGCCGTAGAGAAGTACGTGCGCGCTCATAGTCCAGAGACACTCATCCCAAGGCAAGAGGAATCTGATCTAACCGTGGAGGACCTTACCGACGAGGACATCGAATCAGCAGAGGTACCCCCCGAAGTGACAGAGGCGGTTCGTAGAATGGCGGCCAGCGCCCGAGCCCTCAAGAACGTCGACAGCAAGTTCGATGCCCTCCTCGGAATCCTCCGTGACCTCGACAAGGTAGAGCCGGGCCGAAAGCTGGTCATTTTCTCATACTTCAAGGGTACGTTGGCCTATCTTGCCCGCCGGCTTGCGTCCTTTGGCTACCGGTCGGTTGTCCTAACGGGGGACGTGCCCTCCCATCCTGAAGATCCGCTCCGGGACGAACGAGGCCACCGCCTCGCCGCCTTCCGAGATGATCCGAATATGCGAATCCTCCTGTCGTCGGAGGTGGGAAGTGAAGGTCTGGATTTTCAGTTCTGCCACATTCTGATCAACTATGATTTACCGTGGAATCCGATGGTGGTAGAGCAGCGCATTGGCCGCCTCGACCGCATCGGGCAGGAATCCGAGAGAATTTTAATATTTAATCTGTCCGTTATCGGGACAATCGAGGATCGCATTCTCCGCAGGCTGTATCAACGGATCCGGATCTTTGAGCAATCGCTAGGGGATCTTGAGGCCATCCTTGGGGAGGAGGTGCGGCAACTCACCCTCGATCTGCTTCGGAGTCGGTTGACGCCGGAGGAGCAGGAGCGACGCATGGAACAGGCGGCAGCTGCGATCGAGAGACGCCGCCAGATGCACGAGGAAATGGAGGAAAGAGCGGGCCAATTCTTGGCACATGACGCTTTCTTTACTGAGGAGATGGGCAGAATTCGGTCTCTTCGTCGCTACCTTTCCGCCGAAGAGCTCGAGGTCTTCGTGAGTGAGTTCCTTAGGATGAATTTCCCGCGATGCGTGCTGGAGCCGTCGGAGAGACCTCAGTGCTTCGAACTGGCGGTCACCGCCGAGTTGGAACACCATGTGCGGGCGTCCGTGCCATCGGATGACATGCTGCTCAGGCAGTTCCTCCGACGAATACAACGGCGGCGTGTAACAGTGACGTTCCAGTCCGATGTGGCGTACGCAAGACCCGAGGTAGAGTTTCTGAACGCGCACCATCCGTTAGCCCGTGCGATCAGGCGGCATTATGAGTCTCGCCAGGATGAACTTTATCCGGTCGCCAAGATACGATTGCCGCAAGGACCAGTGGCTGGGGAGTTTGTATATCTACTGTACAAAATCGATACCCGCGCAATCCGCTCAGGACGGGAGCTGGAGGCGGTATTTGTCGGCACGGTGGACGGGGAGGCTCTTGATCCTGACCAAAGCGAAGTCCTGGTGAGCGAGATGGTTACGAGTGGCAAGACTTTGCCGACGCATCCTCCACTTACACGCGGACGAATCGGCGAACTGATACACCGGGGAGAGGAAACCTTCGTAAAGCGACTAAACAAAAAGAAAGCCGAGTTGCAGCTCACGAACGATGCGCTTGTGGCATCGCGCCTCGCCAGCTTGGAACAATCCTTTCACAACCGTCTGCGTCGTAAAAAAGAACAGTTGTCCGGGGCAAAGGAAAGGCGTAGGGAACCTAGGTACATTCGGATGCTGGAGGGCACAATTCGCAACTTAGAGGCCGACTACCTCCAAAAAAAACAGGCGATCGATGCCACCAGGGAGGTCTCAACGAGCTTCGACTTAATTGCGGGTGGTATCGTACGAGTTGAAGATGGAAATTGAGTACCTGTGGCGTTGGATACTTGATCGTTCTGCGGAACGCCAGAAACTGAAAGTCGGCGGCCAAGTTGCGTCCAGCAGGCTAGCCCCGGCCATGCAGAGCGGCATTTCGCAGTCTTTTCCGCCTACTACCAAGGAAGGGGGTTCGGTCCCGTCACGTTTCAACGTTGGCATCGACTTCGGGACATCCTCCACGAAGGTTGTCATTCGTGATCTCATTCGACGCCAGAGCATACTCTATTATCCAAACAGCACCGCCCCCGGGTATCCAAGCTTCTGTCTTCCGTCATGTATAGCATTGACTGCCGATGGGCGAATCCTTTTTGGATCTGAAGCTGAACTGCAAAAAACAGGGTGCCGGGTTCTGCGCTCATTCAAGATGTGCATGGCTTGTCAACATTTGGCCACTTCTTGCCGAGGCGGATGTGATCCAATTGCTGAGACTCGAGGTCTGCGGGGAACTTTTGTGGTCAGGACTGGTCTTCCATGGTTATCTGAGGTCTCCGCACAGAACATATGCACTCTATTCCTAGCGTGGCTGATTAAGGAGGTCAAAAATCACATAAGCCGCACCTCGGGTCCTAGTTCAGATACGAAGCTTACCTTCAACATGTGTGCACCTATGGATCAGTTCGACCACCCCGCATATACTGGATTTGAAAAGGCCCTGTTTCTCGGCGAGAAATTGTCACATTCTGTTACCCAAGGCATGAGTCTTCGTGATGGCCTTGCAGAGGCGCTCGAGGTGGAGCGGCGACATCCTTCCCTCCCCTCTGAGGATCTGAGGAGGACAGCAGTCATCCCTGAGACACTGGCTGCAATTGTGGCCTATGTAAATGCGCCGGTGGCAGACGAGGGCCTCTATGGGATAGTCGATGTGGGTGCTGGGACAACGGACATCTCTTTTTTTCGATTAAGCTTTCTTGGTAAAGAGAGACGACCGCGCGCAGCCTTCTACCACGCTCAGTCAACCCCCGTGGGGGCAGATCTTGTCGACCACACCCTGTTGAGGATGATTAGCACGAATGATGCGAGTGCGTTTGATCAGCGGGCTGAGAGTTCGAGGCCACTTCAAACCGTAAGGCTCGCGAAGGAAATCCTTGGTCGGGAAGTGGAGGTAACCCTTTCCGCACTTGACGGCTGCCCGGTACTTACCCGCGAACAACTGAATCACGCGGCTAGCCCACTGGGCGATCGGATCGGTGAGGCCCGCACCCAGACGTGGCGACGTGCTTTCCTAAAAGAGATGTCCCTATCACGTTGGCGCGAACTCCACCTATTCTACACTGGCGGCGGAGCGCGACTTGCGGTAATCCAGAACAGATTAGGGGCACGGCTTCATCCCACCTTGCCACCCGTCTCGGTGAGTAAGGTGTATCTGGGTGACGCTGGGCGGTTACTCGAAGCATCCGGGCGAACTGTCGACCTGCATGATGCTGATCTTCTTATCGTTGCTTACGGACTTTCGTTTCCAAGAGTCGAGTTTCCCGATTACTTCCTGCCTGGATCCGTTGACGCCTTTCACCCAATACCCCCGAAGAAGAGGCTACCATCACCCGAGGATGTCGGGTATGAAGAAAAATAGCAAGGGCTGGGAAGGGGTAGGGGTCAAGTCGCTTGTTGGCCAAACTCCCCTCGTCCTCAACGACACCGAAGAGGACAGTTGGGGGATTGGGGTCAGGCTGCGCGAGCCCCGATGTGACGGACACCTCTTCCCCCCACATGTTCACCTTTTCGCAATTGCGAAAGTGCGAAATAGTTGGTTCAACGACGATCCGTGTCAGCCTTGCGGTGTGCCATTTTCGATCTCCTTGACACCCCCCACCCCGTCCCGGCCTAGCCAGCACCCGCCCCATCGTGTATCCTGGAGGCCATGAGGGGGCCCCTGTCCCGGGCTGCGCTGTGGTGATTGGTCATGGGA
>Ga0214472_10003354_pt1 | contig 16957 bp, 13 predicted proteins | sample RVTome_6_FD_207662 | JGI IMG/M metagenome (GOLD analysis project Ga0214472, IMG submission 207662) | Soil microbial communities from uranium-contaminated site in the Upper Colorado River Basin, Wyoming, United States - RVT140D175 | ecosystem: Environmental > Terrestrial > Soil > Contaminated >... | reverse complement strand
ACGACGGTCCGGGCAGCCTGCGCGACGCGGTGAATCAGGCCAACGCGGCCGATGACGCGGACACGATCAAGTTCGATTTCTCGGCCTTGCCCGGCGGCGGACAGCGGGTCATCAACCTGACCAGCGGCCCGTTGGTCATCAATCGCAATGTGATGATCATGGGACCGGGCCCCAGGGACCTGGTCGTGCAGCGCTCGACGGATGAGGGAACGCCGGAGTTTCGCATCTTTGCCGTCAGCTTCGGCGACAAGATGGTGACGATCTCTGGCATGACGATCCGCAACGGCGACGGCGGCGCCATCACCGGCGGCGGCGCGCTGTCCACCGGCGCCGGCAACAAGGTGGAACTGCATGACACGGTGGTCGAAAACAACACGGCCGCGGCGCCGCAGAACGCAACGGGCGGCGGGGCCATATTTAATGCCGGCGAATTGACGATCACTGCCAGCCAGTTTTCCGGCAATTCCGTCGCGATGCCAGGTGAAAACACGACGGCTGGCGGAGGAGCAATCTTTAACGCAGGTACACTGTCGATCGACAAGACCTCCTTCTCTGGAAACATGGCAACCGACGGAAGCGGCGATCAATTCCACTTCGGCGGGGCGGTTTTTAACGAAAACGGCGGCACGGTGACCATCACCAACAGCGGCTTCGACGGCAACCAGGTCTCCGGATTCGGCGGCGCCATTTTCAACAATGTTGGCGGCACGGTGACGATCACCAACAGCACCGTGAGCGGTAACGGCGCGCTCGATGGCGGTGGAGTGATGAACCTCGGCACGATCGATCAATTAAACAGCAACATCATCAGCGGCAATCTGAACAATCCACTGGCCGGCGGCACGCTGCCGGATCTGGGTCTGGGGGCGGTCAACGGCACGATCAACTCGGCCTCCAGCAATAACATCGGCCACACGAATGGTCATGGGCTGGACCCGGCCACCAACCAACTCGGCGTCGATCCCAACCTGGAGCCGCTGCGCGACAATGGCGGTCCCACACCGACGCGCAAACCCGACCCTGACAACAGCCCGGCCAAGGACCAGGGCGACGACTCATTGGGCTTGCGGTTCGATCAGCGTGGCTTCTTCCGCACGGTCGGCAACGGGACCGACATCGGCGGTGTGGAGACGGGAAACCGCGTATTGATCGCCACGGCCGCAGAGCCCGCGGCCTGGCCCGACTCGGCCAACTGGTTGGACGGCAAGATGCCGGGCGCCGGCGATCCGGCGTGGATTGTTGGAGGCCGCACGGCCGATCTGACCGGCAGCGGGTCGATTGACGTCGATTCGCTCAATGTCGGCGTGAGCGGCGACGTGGGCGGCGCCGACGGGACCGTCATCGGATCGGACAATACCATTACCACTAACACGATCGACGTCGGCTCGGCCTACGGGCAGAACTCGCCGCTGAATTCCGGCAACGGCGACATTTCGCTCACAAATGCGACGGTTTCCAGCGCCAATCTCTTGTCCGGCGTGAGTGAATCCACCGGCGAGGGAGTATATACAACCTCCAACGCCAGCATCTCGCTTACCAGCAACGCCGGCGGCACGAGCACGCTCTCCGTGGCCGGCAATGCGGGTGTCGGGGCGGCCGCCGCGTTCGCCTTGGATTCAAAGGCCTTTGTTGAGGGGTTTTTTCAGTTCGACGGCCAGTCGGCCACGTTCGGGGCGCTCTTCGCCGGTCAGTCGCTGGCCAGTGACGGCGGCCGGACAACGTCGTCGGCACAGGTGGTGATCACCGCCAGTGAAAACGTTGATGCCGGATCCTTGACCGCGGGCACGGCCTTAAGCGGTCCGGATTCCATCACCGTGACGGAGCAATCGAATATCAGCATCACCGCCGACCGCGTCACCGTCAACGGTCCCGTCACGGTCGCGCAAGCGCAAATGAGCGGTCCGGCCAACAGCGCGCCGGGCGCGGAAGTCTCGGATGCCTGGTACGCGGTGACCGCCCGCGAACATGCGATCGCGGGCCGCATGAGCCTGGGGTCGATCAGTGCGAGCACGTTCGGCACGGCCGCGATGGAAATCCCGAAGGCAAAGATCGGCACGGTCGGCGCCGACGTCCGCGCCGACTCGTTGTCGATCAATTCCGGACTCGATGTCGCTTCCATCTTCGCGACGGGCGTGAGTGACAACACAATCGACGATGTGAGACTGACCATCACCGAAAGCGACACCGAAGTATCGGGCGTCGTCGCGGTCGGTTCGATGTTTTTGTCCAACGCCGCCTCCGGCGTCATCAACAACGCCGTGCTGGAGGTCATCGGCGGCACGTTTCGGATTGCCAACACGCCGGCCGGCTTTCCGTCGCTGCGGATCGGCACGGTCGACGCCTTCACGCCCGCCGGGCTGGCGCAAACGACGGCCAGGGCAGAATTTGTTGATGTCGTGGCGATAATCGACGGCAGTATCGAGGTGGCCACCACCAACGTGGCCGACGCCGTTCAGGCCAGCATAGCAATCGGAAGGCTCGAGCTGCGCGGCACCATGATGACGGTTCGTGACGACGTGAACTTGACCTTCATCAATGATCCTGATCCTGGGGAATTCGAGACCGATACCTTAGGCTTTATAGTGCTCAACCCCAGCCTGCTGTCGATCGGCGGAAACCTGCGGATGGGCGAGGGCGCCGTGCTCGATTTCCTGATCGAAGGCCTTGAGCGGCCCACGCTTGAAATGCTCGGCCAGTACGGCGCCATCGACGCCGGCGGCGCGGATCTCGACGGACAGCTTGTCGTGAACTTCGATTCTCCGGCCGTCGCCGAGGGGGACATGTTCGAGTTGATTCGTTTGACCCCCGGCGGCACGTTCACCGGCGACTTCGACTCGTTCAGCGCGGGCGGCCTCCCCGTGGGGTTGGGAATTCAAACCCTGTTCAGCGGCGACAGCTTCTTCGTCGAAGTGATTTCCGCGCCGTCGATGCTCGCCGGCGACACCAACGGCGACGGCACGGTGAACATCGACGACCTGAACAACGTCCGCAACAACTTCGGCGCGATGGGCGAGCCGGACGGCTCGCTGGCCGGCGACGCCTTCCCCTTCGACGGCCTGGTCAACATCGACGACCTCAACGCCGTGCGCAACAACTTCGGCGCGATGGCCGCGGCGGTCCCTGAGCCGTCGACTTGCGTTTTGTTCTGCCTGTGCGCCCTGTTTCCCCTCATCGCGCCGCGGCGGCCATAACCTTCGACAGTGCGGATCTCCTCGTCGGTCAGCCCGTACAACTCGTACACCATCCGGTCGATCTCCCGGTCCGTCGCGGCGATTTGACGTTGTCGTAGCTGGACGTGGCTTGACCGTTTATGCCGGCAAGTCCGTTAGAATTCGTTTGCGTTTGGCCGCGGGCGGCGTTAGAGTGGGGCGGGCCCTTGCCCACGGCTCATCCGCACCGATTTCGGTGTGCAATGTAGTGGCACAATCTATGACAACGTCGCTGGGGCATGGTGTTCCAAGGTCTTTGCGGCACTCGCCGCCTGCCATTTCGCTTTGGCAACCCCGGACATCACTTGACAGTCTGTTGAAAAAGGCGGGTGCCGCTGCTGGCTTGTCCAGCAGTGCTAACATTTCCGCGGGAAACACTGCCGGGCAAGCCAGCAGTGGCGCCCGTTTTTGGAATGTACGCCTTGTCCACCAGGCTGTTAAGCGTCTTTGCCGCGGGAAGGGGCACCGGAAGCCGTGCTGCTGGCTGCTGATCTTGTTCTTCTTCGCGGTGGTCGCCGAGGCGCGGGCGGCGGACCGGTTCTGGGGCAATATCTTTGGCGGAACGTTCGGCGACCCCGTGAATTGGCAGGGCGGCAGCGCGGCAGGCCCGGGCGACGTGGCGCACCTAGGCCTCACGACCAATCCTCTCCTGCTGCAGCGCATCTACACCGTCGACTTCGCCGCCAACGCCACGAACCAGGCGCTCGTGATCGAAGACGACTTCGTCACGTTCGATCTCAACGGCAATACCTACATCACGACGCTGGCCAGCGGCAATGAGATCGGCACCGTGTCCGGGCGCTCGGGCCGGCTTACGATTACCGACGGAATTATGAACGTGGACCTGGGCTCGGAGCTGTTCATCGGCAGCGTCGCGAACGCGGCGGGGGCATTGACCGTCACTACCGGCGGCGAGCTTGGTTCGCTGGGTGGCAAACCCCTGGTGGTTGTCGGCCAACTCGGTTCCGGTACGCTGACGGTCGAGAACGGCGGCCTGATCGACTCAGCTTCGGTCACCATTGGCAACCAGGCTGGCTCTGACGGCACGGCAACCATCACGGGCGCAGCGTCCGAGTTGACCGCCGAAGGGTTGGTGATTGGCGGCGCGGGAACCGGCACGCTGAACATCGACGGTGGGAGCGTAACCAGCGCCAGCCCGGTCATCATCGGCGAAGCCGCAGGTTCGCAGGGAGAAGTCAACGTCACGACCGGCACGCTGACAATTATCAACAATGACAATCTTGGGGGGACTGAAGTGTTTGTTGGGAACTCTGGTACTGGCACGCTCAATGTCGAGGCAGGCGGCCACCTGTCCGTAATGGAAGTAGGTATGGCGGTGGGGCGGAATCCAGGTTCAACTGGCACCGTCACGATCCTTGGCACTGCGACGATCAGATTCATCGGCGTTAGGTCCGGCAGCACGCTGAATATCCTGGACGGAGGGCGAATTGATGCCATTACGAGTCCCGGTACTGCTGCCAGTCTTAATATCGGTGGCGCAGTGAACGTTGATGGTTCCGGTTCTGTTTTCGATAGTGATCGCGACATATGGATAGGTTTTACGGAGAGCGAGGCTACGCTGAATGTTACCAACGGTGGCATGGTCACCGTTGCTGATTTCGCCAACATTGAAATCGGCCTGAACCCGGATAGCGTTGGCACACTGAATATCACCAACGGTGGTGTGGTCCGCTTCGCGGCTTTCGGCAAGGTACTCATTGGCAACGAATTCAATTCTGACGGCGTCGTCAATGTAAGTGGCCCCGGCTCAAAGTTGACGTGCAATGAACTGCTTTTTGGTGGCCCTTTCCAATCCAACGGCGCCGCCACCGGTGCGCTCAACATCACCATGGGCGGCGAGGTGACCAGCACAAGGAGTGAAATCGGCATATTCGAGCGTTTGGGCGACGTGGTTACAATCGATGGCGCGGGTTCGATTTGGACCAACACTGGCGAACTGGACGCAGGAGGGTTGGCAAGCGCCGCCATTGTGGTGCGAAACGGCGCGGAGCTGCGCAGCGGGGCCATGCGCGTCGGCCAAACCGGCCTCGGCACGCTCCACGTGAGCAGCGGTGCAGTCGTCATCGTCGACGATTCGATCGAGACGGCGAGCGAACCGCTGTCGAGCGGGACGATCATGGTTGAGGATGAGGGATCGACGCTCACCGCTTCCGACCTTTACGTGGGCGGAAGCGCGGGCGCCGCCGGTGGAACCGGCCGCATCGAGATCCAGGACGGAAGCGTCAATGTCGATCGCCTGCACGTTTGGGAAACGGGCGACGTCCAAATCACCGGCGGAACGCTCAACGTCGCCAGCAGTCTCACGACCTCGGTCGATGGCGACCTGGTTTTCTCCGGCGGAACGCTCAGTGTCCCGAGCAACGCCCTGCAATTAGCGCCGCAATCATTCCACTGGACCGGCGGCACGCTGCACTTGGTCGCGTCTGACTTGACGGTCGGCGCGGGCGGTCTGTTTGGCGACAGTTTGCTGCTCAATTCGCGGATGAACCTTCAACTGGACGGCGCGCTGCACGTCGAAAGCGGCGCCTCTCTCGTGGCCGGCGGCGGAGATGTCTCTGCCGCGGGCGGCCTGAACGACGGCACGCTCAGCCTGATCGGCGGGAGCCTGACGTATACTCAGCCGGCGGTGAACAACGGCAACCTCGACGCGCTGCGCGCCACGCTCAGCTTTCCCGGCGATGGAATCGCCAACGAGATCGGACTGACCAACCAGGGCGTGCTCACGCTGGCCGACACGACCGTCAACGGCGACGTCCACTCGCCGGCCGGGTCGAGCATCCAAGTCGCCGGCGGAGTCGTCTTCAACGGCCTGGTCTCCGGCAGCGGAAGTTTTCCAGGCGCCGGCAGCGTGACGTTCAACGGCGGCTTCAGTCCCGGGGACAGTCCGGCCGCCGTGCCGTTCGGGGGCGACGTCACGTTCGGACCGAACAATGCGCTGGAGATTGAACTGGCCGGCACTACGCCCGGCGCGGAGTATGATCAACTTCTCGTCGCCGATACCGCGTCGTTGGACGGCATCTTGAACGTGTCGCTACTGGGCGGTTTTCTGCCCGCGCTGGGCGACTCGTTCACGATCCTCACCGCCGGCGGCGGCGTGTCGGGCACGTTCGCCGACGAACTGCTGCCGACGCTGGCGGCCGGCCTGGAGTGGGACGTCCTTTATAACCCGAACGACGTGACGCTCGCGGTCCTGTCACTCGGTCCCGATTGCATACTCGGCGACACCGGCCCGTGCGACGGCCGCGTGGACATCGACGATCTGAACGCCGTCCGCAACCACTTCGGCGCCATGGGAGACCCGGACGGCACGCTGGCCGGCGACGCCTTCCCCTTCGACGGCCTGGTCAACATCGACGACCTCAACGCCGTGCGCAACAACTTCGGCTCAGTCGCCGCGGCGGTCCCTGAGCCGTCGACTTGCGTTTTGTTCTGCCTGTGCGCTCTGTTTCACCTCACTGCGCCGCGGCGGCGATAATCTTCGACAGTGCGGATTTCGTCGTCGGTCAGCCCGTACAACTCTTACATCAACCGGGTCAATCTCCCGGTCCCTCGCGGCAATTCGACATTGTCGGCTAGGGCCAATACCGTTCAATTAGTCATAACTACCGACTCCAGAAATGTTTTGGTCAAGGGGGGCGGATGGAAATGTGCAGGTCGTTTCTTTTTCCATTTGGACATCTTTTGCTTGCTGACCCGAGGGTTGATTCGATTCCGGCGTGGGTCGATGCGTTCCTGGCTCATCTCCCAGAGCAACGCTTCGTACCACTGCCCCAGGGTAGATTCCGAGCGCGCGTCGGGCGGCAACGTGCAACATCCTTGTCGCATCTTCGAGCCTCCTGGCTGGCAGTAGTTTGGTTACTACCACAAACTAGCAGGAGGCTTTAACTTGCGACCATTTCAACGGTATTGCCCTTAGCGCCGCGGTTTTTGGGGTCCGGCAACAGCTCTACGTTCAGGGATTTGATATTTACGTGCAAAAAACCGCCGTTACAATTATCGTAATTCCAAACCTATTGTAATCAAAGAGTTAAGACAATAAGCACCCCTAGCTCAACTGGATAGAGCATCGGTCTACGGAACCGAAGGTTAGAGGTTCGAATCCTCTGGGGTGTACTCGACTTACGACGACGGGTGCCTTGCCCGTCCGAAAAGTTGTCCGAAAAATGAAAGAGGCCCCGCGTGCCAGGCGGGGCCCGAAGCGAGCCTTTCAGTCGCCTCTGTTGGTATTTCAACCACCGACCGGAGGGTTCGCGCGATGCCACACTTCCCGAAACCGTTCTTCAAAAAGGGCCGCGGCATCTGGTACGTCGAAATCGACCGTCGGCAGATCAACCTGGGCCCGGATCGCGACAAAGCGTTTCGCCGCTACCATCAGTTGATGGCCCGGCCACACGTGGCCCGAATTCAGTCGGATTCGCTGGCGGCGATCGTCGACGCATTTCTGGAATGGATGCACCGCAATCGTACTCCGGATACGTACGAGTGGTACCGCTACCGATTGGAGCGATTTATTCAGCGATATCCCGACCTGCGGCCCGGTGATCTCCGGCCGTTTCATGTCGAGACGTGGGCGGATGCCTATCCGCTTTCGACTACATCGCGCCGAAACTACCTGCGTAGCGTCAAACGTTGTTTGAAATGGGCAAAGAAACAAGGCTACGTCGATAAAAACCCGATCGAAGACCTGGAAGTGCCATGTGCAGACCATAAGGAGGTGGCCATCGACTCGCACGAGTTCGCCAGATTGCTCAATTTCGTTCGCAACGACGCGCTTCGCGATCTGATCGTCACCACTTGGGAGGTGGGCTGCCGCCCTCAAGAATTGCTCCGTGTCGAAGCTCGTCATGTTGATGTTGCCAATCATCGGTGGGTATTTCCCAAGTCGGAAGAAAAAACGAAACGGCGAGTTCGGGTCGTCTACCTAACCGATAAAGCGTTGGCCATCACAATGCGGCTAATGAGTGCCGTCGACGCAGGACCAATTTTTCGAAACGCTGCCGGCAAACCGTGGACTACGGAAGCGGTCAATTGCGGATTCCTGTCCATTCAGATGCGAATGGGAATGGCCGAAATGAAGCGTCGTGGCGAATCGATAGTAGGGGAGGAAGTCGAGGCATTCATTCCATCCCTCCGTCGCACGAAAAACGTGAAGGGCGTAGCTGTCGAAAAGACGACTGCCGAACTTCGTGCGGAAGCCAATAGAAAGCTGACCTATAAACGCGCGGCCACGTTGGCGCCGCGGTACTCGCTCTACGCGCTTCGCCACAGTTGGGCTACGAATGCTCTGATGCGCGGGGTTGATCCACTCACCGTGGCCATCCTCATGGGACATCAAGATCCTTCGACCTTGGCCCGTGTGTACCAGCATCTGTCGCTGTCTCCCGGCCACTTGTTGGAACAGGCCCGGAAGGCCGCAGCCTGATGTGTTTCAAGCGTTGACGCGGAATCTTGCACTGCTCCTGCCGCGCATTGAGCCGACAAGCAGTGATATATCGGTTAAGATCTTCAATTGCCACTCGAATCGTCCCGCGACGGACGCCGAATCGATGGGCTGGCAAGGCGCCTCGACCGATCAGCGCGTAAACGCTTTGTTTTGAGATGTTCAGAAGGCTTGCCACTTCGCTTACGGAAAGCATTGCGTCAGCCACGCTGTCTGATGTGGGAGCATCCGATTTAAATTCGATCGCTTGCACGATTCCATTCTGGGGCTGATGACGAATCGACAAGCCGCGAGTCGATAGCATTTTTTACAAAACTCTTGCGTGTGCCGCGCCGACTCTGTGTTCACTCAGCACACTTGACGGCACGAAGGCTGGCACTATGGATGGTTCGTATTTTGTCCTCTGAGATAGCGCCAGTTCGACGGACAGTTCAAGTGCTTATCGAGCAACGCGACGAATTCAATTGTTCTTCAACGGCAGAATGCACCACGTTTGCGCTACCGCACCATCGCCTCGTCTCGTTCCACCCCGGGATCCCGCTTCGCCGTTTCGACAACACGTCCCAAATGTGACGGCCTGCCAACTAGACACTTAGCGTTTTGGTACGGCGGCCGTTTACAGTCGTCAAAAACCAACAGAAACTCACCAAGTGACAAATCCCGACATAAAAAAACCGGACGTTCGAACACGCCCGGCTGTGATTCACTGGTCGGAAAATGAAACACCAGGTCTGATACCTTGCCGCTAATGCCTTCCGTGATCCCCGAAGGTTAGCATCTCGTTCAAGTCACATTCACGAAACTCGTCCGGCTGGATGCCGTCATCGAGCTTGACCACCCGAGTCCAAACACGCGTGATGAGTTTCGCCGCGGCGAGTCGGCCAGCGAGTAAGCCCGCCTGGTCGCCGTCGAACATGATGACGATCCTGCGGCCGGTTCTCACGAGCAAGTCGGCTTGCGCATCGGAGAGCGAGGCGCCCAACGTGGCAACCACTGGATGGCCGGCCGCGGCCATTCGGAGGACGGAAAACGGCCCTTCGACGACGACCAGATACGGGCAGATGTCGTCCTCCAGCGCCTCGTTGATCCCGAAAAGCACAAGATTCTTCGGAAAATCCTTTGGCAGCTTGTATCGCGGGAATCCTTCCGCCTCGTTCCAGTTGTCGCCGGGGAAACGGCCCACGTATCCGACAGGGTTCTCGTCGGCAGCCTCTTTCTCTTTCGGCCAGCGATAGACAGGCATGCAGACATAGCCTTTCATCGAGCCCTTCCTGGCAATCCCCAGGCCGAAGCGATCGATCGTCTCATCGGGGATCCTGCGATGGTGCAGATACGGCCTGGCGGCGTGCGCATCGAGATTGAGGAAGAAACGCAGCGGCTTGAGGCCGCCTTGCTCGTTGCCGTCAGTTTGAGTCTCGTTTATAATTGAGGTGATTTCAGGACTTGCCGGCGAGGACTCATTTGGCCCATGACCCTCGTCGGCTTTTTTCTTTTTTGCCTCTCGATCCCGTTTCGGTTTCTTCAGATCCAGCCGATCCGGAAACTCTTCGGCGAACCAGAGCCTAGCGTGGGCAATGTCGCACTGCAGCATTTCCTGGACGAAACGAACGACGTCGCCGCCGATCTGATGATCGCCGGCGAAGCAATGCCAGAGCTAGACGCCGTCCTTGCGCGTGACCTTAAACTGCTGCGCATTCCGCTGGCCGCCGGCGCGATTGACCGGATGCCCCGGTAGAGGACAGGCTCCGGTCAGCGTCTCGCCGCGCCGGACGAACCCCTCGGCCACGCCGAATCGCTCCAGCACCTCCGGCAGGCTGCACCGCTCCTTGACCTGCTGGAAACTCACATACGGTCGCGTACTCATCGCGAATCTCCTTTGCCTAACTGTTTGAAAAGAACCAACAGGGGACAATCCCGTCTTCACCGTAAAACGGAACCGAGGCAGTTGTCACGCGCTACAAGCACGCGCGAATTGAAGATTAGCGCGAAGGAGATGAAAGCGGCGCTCGGCACGAAGGCCAGCACGCCGCATAGCACTCAGCGGGTGTCAATCGAGAGTGCTAGCGCGTAATTGGAGTGCGGCCTTTGTCGGGGAGGGAGTTGCGCCCGATGGAGCGTGCTCAATCAATCCCCGACCAAGCAAAGCACACTAACGCAGGTAAAATGAGGGCGCCCCGACGCAAGGCCGCGGGCCGCGAAAAGAATGCTTTGCTTGGTCGGGTATTCACCCGACAAAGGCCGCACAAAAAAACTATGATCGAGTCGAAGAGAGCAACGGATCAGCGGATCCAAGTGTCCAACCGAAGTGCTCCAATGGCGGCGACACGCCTATCGAGCGCGCCGCGTCGATCATTCAGAGGAACCCGATATCAAGGTTGGTCAAACGACACTGGGCCTCAGCCAGAGTTGAAAGGCCACACGAATCCTTCGGGGGCGAACATCAAAAAAGCCAACACCGCCACGCTGGCTGTTGGCGGAGCGAGGCGCGGCCGGATCACTGAACCTGGTTGAACAATTATCGGACACCGGCCAGAATACGAAAAATGGCGGCGAGGCCAATAGCCGTGGGGGAACAGGCAGGTGATGATCGCAGGCAGCCAGGAACAACCGGACTATTGGAACCTGTGGGACAGGCCGGAAGTGCTGTTCAACGTCCGGCCGATTAAGGTCGTGCAGTGCGATACGGAGTCGGAGGTCGCCGGGCTAGCCCGCAATCCGTCCCATTTGCTGCTGGGGACGGAGGAGGAATTCTTTCGTCGGGCCGAACACGTGCTGGAACGCGTCGGCGAGGTCTTGGCATTCCAAGACGAATGGGCTTGGCGCAGGCAGCAACCGTTTCTGCGATCGGTGCTGCGGCGATTCTGTGCTGAAGACAGCGATGCACCGGCCTGGCTGTCGGTCGTGCCATGCCGCGTATCGTTTGAATATCGGTTTGAGACGGGCGGAGCAGCCATGCGAGAGGTTCGGCCCATCGAGTGGATCGATTCGCCGTCGTATTTGGCCAGCGGCGAGCATGTAGCCAGCCACCAGCTCGACCTGGGATATGGGATCGGACGGCTGGGGTTGGAGTCGGTGGTTATGGGGGGCGGTCCCCAAGCGCGCCCGCAACACGCGCGGCTGGTGCGGCAACTGCGCACGCGCTCGTTGACAGGTCACGGCAAACCGGAATTGTCCGATCTGGTCTTTTATGTGGCCGATCCAGGCGCCGACAGGGACCTGATTGACAGGGGGGCACGTGCCGGCCATGTCGGTGCATTACGACACCGAGCGAGACCTGTTGACCACCGTGGCCGTCGTGTTGGCCAAATCGACCCGCGCGCAGCCGGTGGACGTGTTCCAATTGATCGTCACATTTCGTCCCGGCGACGGCTGGACGGTGGCGCTAGCGTCGGGCAGCCGCTCTTTAAAGACTTTTCTGTTGCAGTATCCGTTGGAAAACGAACTGCTATTGCAAGCGGTCCACGGGTAACGCATGTCGGCTAAAGCACAGCAGCACGAATCGGACCAGGCAGAAGCCAAAAAGGCGGAGCAGCCGGCCCGCTACGAATCGCCGGCCGCGCAAACACCGATCGTCCACTTCATGCTGGCGTATGATCCGGCAGCCGACGATCCTTTCCGGGAGCAGGAATTCGGGCCTGACGGAACGATGGGATGGGCGTACGCGCCCCAGCTCAAGCAGCTGGTCGCCGAGGCCTGGGAATCGCTCGCCATCGACGAGCGGCCGCGCTGGGGCTGCCTGATTCTGGAAGGCAGCGCCGCGTACCCCACGTACGGCTTCCCGTCGACCGACGTCGGTCAGCTGCGCGCCGCGATTGCCTCGCGCATTCGTACGCTGACAGGCGGCGCAGGCGGCCATTGCCAACCGATCCGAATACGCACCGAGTGTCATATCAACGTCTCCGTGTGCTCGGGGAATCTCGTTGCGCGCCTGTTGGAACTTTGGCAAGGTGAAATCGCCGACTCCTCGCCGGCTGTCTGGAGCCAACCACGGTGGTTGACCGCAGATGACCCGGCAATTGAAGAGGAGTTGGCGATGAGTACGTTTCGATCGTTCGTGGACGAGGTTGACGTTGACGAGGCGGGCCAGATCACGGAGGTCATTGACCGTCTGGATCGTGAAGGAAGCCGTATCGTGAAGCCGATAGCCGCGGCGCTTCAGCGATTGCTGGATAAAGTCGGCGGCCGGCAGTTCGGGAGCCTGGAGGCCAACCAGATGGTCGCCAGCCGCATCCAGGTGTTTTTGACCAAGTGGAACCTGCGGCTGGCGTGCCCGCGACTGATCGACGGTCGGCAGTGCGGAGTTCCTTCGCTCATCCACTGCAAGGCGGTCCGACGAACGAAGCATGGTTCTTTTGAGTTTCGGCACATGTCCCAGGGGCGCCAAATGACGCATACCGGATTCGCGACGATCCCGACTAATCTGCGCGTCGTGTCCGCACTTCCAGATCGCCGCCGAAAGGTGTACGGCGGCTAAGCCGGTTTGCGAAAATTTTTTCGCCGGAACTCTGGTTTAAAAAGGCACTTACGTTCCAAACCCCAGACGGAACAGAAGTTTTGGCTTGTGACACCAAGATATAATGGTAACATGGCCGGCAGAGATAACTTTGCCGGTCTTTTTCCGGCCACCTTTGCAATCAGGAGAGCAGCTATGGCAGATACGGCGGCTTTCGTCTGCGATGCGGAATACCTGGACGCAATCTTCGAGCGGGTCTTCGGCAAGTCTCGCCGTTGTGATCCGGTAAAGCTGATGAACTACTTGGAACACGAGGTGGTACCGGGGCGAACGCTGCTGTGGACCCGCTGGTACGTACCCGAGTTGACGGAGCTGGCGACGAGGCCCGCGAGAAACGTAACGGCTACCTGACTTGGCTGCGCCGGGCGGGCATTCGCGTCGTTACCTGTCCGCCCAAACCGATCGCCGTCAAGAACGGCACGCCGGACCCCAGCAGGTGCGACTTCGGCGTCGTCGACGGCATCGACCTGGCATGCCAGGCGGCCACCACTCTGATCATCGCCACCGGCGACGGGCATTTGCACATAGCAATTCGCAACGCGCACGAGCGGTACGGCCGGCGCGTGGAAGTGTTGTGCCACAACGACAGCCTCTCGACGCAGATCGAGGCGGACGCCTTTCACTACCTGGAAGATGTGGCCAAACGGGCGGACGTCACCCGCGAGGCCAACGGGCGCCGGCGCCGCCGAAGCACGGCCGGCCTCGTCGAGCACGCGGCAACTGCCGGATTGTAGGCCGGCACAAAACCAATCATTTGTCACGTAGCATCTTGGCCTGATGAAGGAGGAACGGAACCGTGAAAACCTTGACGATCCTAGTCAGCGGCGCGCCGGCCGGCGACAACTTGCGCGAGGTGGAGATCTAGCCGGGGACGACGGCCGGCGACGTGCTGCGATCCCTGAATCTGAACGAATACTTGCTGACGCCAATCAGCTCGCCGCAACCGTTTGCCGAGGACGAGTGTCTCTACGACTTGCCGGACGGGAGCAAGCTTCGCTGCACCCCAAGGGCCGAGGTAGGCACTCCATGAAATGGCTCGATTCCTTCCTGCGGCTGGTCGGCGCGCTGCCGCCAGCGACGCCGCCGGCAGTGCGCCGGCCGTTGACCGTGCGCTGAGTTACGCCGCGGCCGCCAACGCCTTCTGCGCCTCGGCTACCGGCGCGTCCGACCAACGGCCGTGCTCGCGTCGAACGAGACCGGCGTCCGCTGTGGGAAGCGCGCGGCTGGCGCCGGGAAGGCCGCCGGCTGGTCGGCGCCTATCGGACGCCGGCCGAGGCATTTCTGGGGCAGATCGTCCTCAAACGGTATGGCGCACCCGATTACTACATCCTCAATCCGCCGGCCACGCTGCTGACCTCGCCGCACGGCCCGTGTTTCCGGCCCCGCGGCAACGGCCAGTATTTCGTGCACTTTGCCAAGGCGCACGCCGACGTCGACGCGGGGATTGCGGCGGTGGAACAACTGCTGGCCGCGGCGCTGGGGATGCCGTCTCGAAGGAGAAAATCATGAACGACTACTATCCGGCACTCGACCTGTTGTTGCGGACCGGCGGCTTGGCCATCGTGGCCAAGGGCGTGGCGGAATTGGCCCGGTTGCGATCCGCCGTCAAGCAGTCCTCGGCCGCATCGCCAAGAGTAATGACCGAGCCGCTCGCCAGTCGACCGGACAACCAGACCGCCGATGTTCAGGAACCGGCTTTGTTGAGCGACAGCCAGGCAATGGCGGCGCTTGGCGAACAGACGCCCGGCAGCGTGAGACGATACGTCTTCGACTCTCTGCTGCTGGCCGACTCGTTTCGGCATTTGCTGGCCGGGTGCACGGCGCCCGGCGGGCGCGGCTTTCACGAGGCGTTTCACTACTGCTGCGGACCGCAACTTGCGGACGGCCGCTACGTGATAACGCGGATCGTGCCGGTCCGCTACGCGTCGTGCTCGGCGGCCCATCTGCGTGTGGACGATACGAGCAATATCCACGTGCTCGATCAATTGGACCGGTTCGGGCTGCCGCTTTTGGCGCACCTGCACACGCACCCCGGTTCGGGACCGGAGGCCAACCGCCCCTCCAGCGTCGACCGGCGTTTTCAGGACCGCCTGGACCGGGGCGGCCACATCGCCATCGGCGGCGTCTATTCCAAAGACGGCATCCTGCGGTTTTACGCCAACGTGAAGTTTGAAGTCGAGGTTATCGGCAACGGAATTACGAGGCTTGAGGAACATGTATACCAACTTGACCTGGGAGGCGGCGAAATTCCACTCCCCCGCTTGAAGCGCTTTGATTCCTCCGACGTCACCGACCGGCAGGATCGCTTGCCGTGCTTTTCGTCGGCCGCCCTGGCCCAGATGCACGTGCTGTTGATCGGCGCCGGGGGATTGGGGGGAGCGATCGCTGACGCGCTGGTGCGCAAGGGTGTCGGGCAACTGTCGATCGCCGACGGCGACGTGGCCGAGCCGTCGAATCTCAACAGGCAGCCGTATCTCGTCAGCGACTTGTTCAGACCAAAAGCGATTGCCCTGGCGCATCATGCGGCGCAGCACGGCTGCTTGGGCGCTTCGGTCACCGGCCATTACGTGAACTTTGTCGAAGACACGGCAATGCGGCTTGCCAAGGGCGTGACGGCGGCGGTCTGCGGCGTGGACAACGACCGCACCCGCGCCGTCGCCAGCCGGTTTCTGCGGACGCACCGGGTGCCGGTCGTGTTCCTGGCCTGCAGCAAGGAAGCCGACTACGGCTGGGCGTTCGTGCAGGAGGCACACGGCCCGTGCGTCGGTTGCGTGTTTCCGCAGATCGCCGCCGCCGAAGCGGAGCGCAAGCCGTGTCCGGCGGCGCCGGCGACGATCGACATCCTGCGCGTGCTGGGCGGGATCGCCCTGTACGCCCTGGACACGCTGGAGATGGCACGGCCGCGATACTGGAACTTTCGCTCCGTGCACCTGGCGGGCGGTTCGCCCGATTGTGTGACGACCGTAGCAAGGCGCCCGGGTTGCCGGCTGTGTGGACCGCAGGGCCGGTGAAGGGGAGAGGCGGGTGCGTGCGTGGGTCGTGGCCGGTTGGTAGCAGGCCGGCCGCGGCCGCGCACCCTAACAACGGAGCACAAATTATGGCATCGGGCAGCACAAGCAATGCGCCACAATGCATCGTGCCGCGGTCCCGCGGTGACTGGGACGCGCGGGGCCGGCGGCATTTTATTTCACGAGCGGCGTTCGAGAGAGTGGCTCGGCAGACGGCGGTTGTTTCCGGGAAGTCTTGGCCGGTAACTGCGCATTCAATCACCCCCTTGGGCGGCATGGTGAGTCTGCTGCTGGTGGTCGTGGGGCTGCTGTGGGCTGTGCGGGCGGCGACTCGCGCGCTCTGCCCGCCGGTCGTGCCGATCGTGGACGGAGCGTGGGCCGTCGCGCGTCGCTGGCTGGGAAGGCTCGCCCGCGCGCTGTGGGCGTCGCTGTGGACGAAGCCGGCGCGCGCCTACGGCGTAGCGACGACGCTTTGGCTGTGGTCGCTCGTGCTGGCGGCGATTTCCTCGGTCGGCGCGCTGCTGGAGCCGAGCGGGCAGGCGCTGGCGGGCAGCTTGTCGTGGTGGGGGATCGTGGCCGGCGGCTGGTTTTTGGTGTGGCTGCGGGCGCGCCGCCGGTTTCGGCCGCGGCCCTTGCCAGGCCGGTACGAGAGGAGGTGAGGCGTGGCCAACGTGGGTTGGTGGGCGAGCAACACGCCGTTGTATTTGGCCGACGGCTACCGATACCGAAGCAATTGGCGGCGACAACAGCCGGTGCGGCTGTCGAC
>Ga0214472_10003352_pt1 | contig 16961 bp, 11 predicted proteins | sample RVTome_6_FD_207662 | JGI IMG/M metagenome (GOLD analysis project Ga0214472, IMG submission 207662) | Soil microbial communities from uranium-contaminated site in the Upper Colorado River Basin, Wyoming, United States - RVT140D175 | ecosystem: Environmental > Terrestrial > Soil > Contaminated >... | reverse complement strand
TTCTATCCCGAGTATATTCGGCTTCGGAAGATGGTCGCGGAGCGGGAGATCGGCGTCCTGCGGCATGCGACGCTGAACTTTCTGGGGGTGGAAGACAGACCTGGCAACCCCGCGTACCGCCCGGGATGGCGCCACGATCCCAGGGCCGGGGGAGGCGGCGTTCTGATGGATATGATCCACGCGATCTATCTGGCCGAGTTCCTGGCCGGCGAGGAGGTCCGGGCGGTCGGCGCGGTCGTGGATAACCTGGGCTATCCGGACGGCGCTGTGGAGGATATCGCCCTGGTCCAACTGCATTTCGAAAACGCCTATGTCTCGATCCACATGGGTTGGGGATCCGGTCCCGGCGGGATCGAGTTGGCCGGGTCGGAAGGGCAGGCGCTCGTCTTCTACCGCGACTACCGGACCGGTCCGTTCGACCGATTGGAAAGCATCACGCGGATCAATTCCGAAGGCAGGCAGGATTTTTCACCGGATGTGCAATACGACGGCCTTTTGAACTTCGTCGAAATCCACCGGGATTTTATCCATGCGGTCCGGTACGCTCGGCCGCCGGCTGCCCCGGCGGCCGCCGCCAACCGGGGCCTGGAGACGGCCCTGGCCGCTTACGTCTCGGCTTACCAGGGCCGAGTGATCGACCTGCCGTTCGATAAAAGCGACCCGGTTTATTTGAAAGGTGTCGCCGGTCTGGCCGATCTGCCGGGACGCCAAAACAACCCGATCACCCGGCGCGGGTTGTTTTTGCTATAGGAGGCACTCAATGAAACTAGGCCTGTATTCGGATTCGCTCGGTTTTTTACCCTTCGAAGAGATGCTGGACTGGCTGGTCGAGAACGGTTTCGAAGCAGTCGAGATCGGGACCGGCAATTTTTCGACGGCACCGCATTGCGATCTGGTCCGCCTGATCACAGACGACGCCTACCTGAATTTCTTTCGGGATGCGATCTCGTCGCGCGGGCTGGTCCTGAGCGCCCTGAACTGCAACGGCAACCCTCTCGATCCGCACCCCGACCGCCGCGCCCTGGCCCAGGAGGTTTTTCGCAATACAGTTCTGGCAGCCGAACGACTGGGGATCGATACCATCGTGACCATGAGCGGCTGCCCAGGCGATCCGACCGGTGGTACGTACCCGAACTGGGTGACCTGCAGCTGGCAGGCGGAATTTGTGGAGCTGGTTGAAAAGCAATGGCAGCTTGAGGTTGAACCGTTTTGGACGGAAGCCGGTAGGTTCGCCAGAGAACATGGTATAAAAGTAGCAATCGAAATGCATCCGGGCCAGGCGGCTTACAACACCCGGACGATCAAGCGCTTACGCGAGATCGCCGGTCCGAATCTGGGCGCCAATCTCGATCCGAGCCATTTGTTTTATCAGGGCATGGATCCGTTCGTCGTCATCCGGGCTCTCGGGAAGGGGTTTGTTTTCCATGTCCATGCGAAAGATACACGCATCGACCCGCAGGAGATGGCGTTGAACGGAGGACTGGACCCGCGCCCGACCGGCACTCCCGGCGTCCGCGCCTGGGATTACCGTACGGTCGGATTTGGGCATGACGCCCTCTGGTGGAGAGAGTTCATCAGCGTGCTCCGCCTGGTTGGTTACGACGGCATCTTGAGCGTTGAGCACGAAGATCGGTTGATGTCCGGAGCGGAGGGGATCCGGATGAGCGCGAAGTTTTTACGCCCACTGCTCCTGCGCACGCTGCCGGAACGCATCGGCCGGCCTGCCGATGAGGAGGTCTCTATTGGATGATGGCTGACTTTCCCACCCCCGATTCCTGGTTTTTAATCACCGCGGAGGAATACGCAACATGAAAAACCGAAAGATTTTTACTGTCCTGATAATCGCCTTGCTGGGGACCCTGCTCTACGCCTGCGCGACTCCGACCCCGGAAGTCCGGATCGTCACCGAGCAGGTCGTCGTCACCCAGGAAGTCGAAGTGGTCGTCACCCAGGAGGTGGAAGTGGTCGTGACTGAAGAGGTCGAGGTCATCGTCGAGATCACCCCGCAGCCGATCGGCGGGGAACTGATCCTGTATGCCTGCCTGTTCGACCCCGACAAGCTCGAAGTCCTGTTCCAGACCTTCAAGGCCCAATACGGGGTCGACGTCACCTGCCTGGACATGAGCTCCGGTGAGGCGCTCGAACGCATCCGGGCCGAGGCGGACAACCCGCAAGGCGACGTATTGTTCGGGACCACCAACCTTTCTCACGTGAACCTGGCTGCCGACGGGCTGCTGCTCGAACACCAGGGCGTCGGCTGGAACCTGTTCCCCGAAGGCCCGCTGAAAGATCCGAACGGCGCCTGGACCGGTTTCTACTACGGTGTGATCGGGTTCGCCTGCAGCCCGGAACGGCTGGAGGAGATCGGTGCGGATTGTCCCTCTTCCTGGCAAGACCTCCTCGATCCGATCTATGAGGGCGAGATCGTAATCGCCAGCCCAGCCGCTTCCGGAACATCCTACACCGTGTTGAGCGGTCTGGCCCAGCTTTACGGCGTCGAAGAGGCCTTCGCCTGGTATGCCGAATTCGACAAGAACGTGGCCCAGTACACCGAATCGGGCAGTGCGCCGGGCCGGCTGGCCGCGGCAGGCGAATACGCGGTCGGGATTGCCTTCGCCCACGACATCCAGGTGCAGCAGGATGCCGGTCTGCCGGTGATCATCAGCTTCCCATCGGAAGGGACGCCCTTCGAGATCGGCGGGATTTCGATCCTCAACGGCGCCAAGAATGAGGCCGCCGCAAAAGCCTGGGTCGATTACGTCTTCTCAACAGCCTTCCAGCGCTACCACAACGACGTCGCACACCGTATCCCCGTCGTGCCCGGTGTCGCACTGGCTGAAGGCACCTTCGGACTGGAGGACGTCGTCCTGATCGACGGCTACGATCCAACTGAATGGGCCGCCCAGCGGGATGAACTCGTCGCCCGCTGGCAGGCGGAGATCGGCATCAACCGGTAATATCGGGATAAAAACCAAACCACCGGTTTCCCCGGTGAAATAGAACCCTGCCCCGCCCATGACCGGCTCCCGGACACGGGCGGGGCGGGGTCACGACCTGACAGGACCGATCATGATCCAGAGCGCGGCACCTCCCGCCCCGATCACTCCGGCAGCCAGGAAAAGACGCCTGCAGTTCGCCGGGCTTATCCTTGCCGAGCTGGTGTTGCTGGCATTCCTCGGATTCCGCTACATCCAGGTGGTCCAAGTCGTCGACCGGGTCGAGGTGATCGGGGACCAGGAAACCACCTACTACCGGAACGAGATCGTCGCCGATCCGCTGCTGATCGGGCTCGTACTCGCCGGCATGGCACTTCCGTTCGCTTCCAACAAGCTGCGCCGCGAACCGGCCCTCCTGTTCGCCGTCCAGTTCTCAATCGTCAGCCTGATCTTGTTCGTCCTCTGGCCCATGGCGCAGGTTTTCGTGGAGAGCTTCCGCGCCACGCGCGGTGCCACGGATTTCTCGCTGGTCCAGTTCGAACGGCTGCTCCAGATCCCGACCGTCGCTCGCGCCACTCGGAACACCCTTGCGCTGGGAATCACCACCGCCGTCCTGGCGACCGGGATCGGCACCTTGATTGCCTACGCCCTCACGCTGACCGACATCCCTTTCAAACGCTGGCTTACGATCCTGACGATCCTGCCGCTGGTCTCCCCGCCGTTTGCGGTTAGCTTCGCCTTTATCCTCCTGTTCGGCCGGCGCGGGCTGATCACCTACGACCTCCTTAAGATCACGACGGTGGATATTTACGGGCCGGTCGGCGTGGTCCTGGTCCAGTTGGTCAGCGACGCACCCCTGGTAATTCTCATCCTCTCAGCCGTGTTTGCCTCGATCAGCCGGGACCTGGAGGAGGCCGCCGAAGACCTGGGCGGGCGCCCATTCTTCATCCTCCGGACGGTCACTTTCCCGCTCGTCATGCCGGCGATCCTGACGGCCGCCCTGCTGACATTCATTTCCTCGATTTCGGACTTCGGCAACCCGATGCTGATCGGGGGCGGTTTCCAGGTGCTGGCAACGCAGGCTTTCATTCAGATGGTGGAATTGTTCGACCTGCAGCTCGGGGCGGCGCTCGCCTTGCTGCTGGTGATCCCTGCGCTCATCGCGTTCGCTATCCAGCACTGGATCGTCAGCCGGCGCTCCTACGTGACGGTCACAAGCGGCGCCCGCACCGGTTATGTCCGCTCCCTGCCCGGCTGGATCAAATGGCCACTATTCGCGTTGACCGCCTTTATGGCCCTGATCACGATCCTGCTCTACGGCTCGATCTTCGTTGGCGCTTTCGTGAAAGCCTGGGGCTTCGATTTCACCTTCACCACTGCCAACCTGGCCGGTTTGGTCTCGGCTTTCCCCCAACTGCGGAATTCGATGCTCGTTTCGATCGGCTCTGGGATCATCGGCGGGTTGATCGGGATCATGATCGCCTGGCTGGTTACCCGGCAGAAGTTTCCCGGCCGTCAGGCCCTCGATTTTTCCGCTACGGTCATGTACGCGATCCCCGGAACGGTCATTGGGATCGGCTACATCCTGGCTTTCAACGCCGCTCCGTATTTCTGGACCGGGACGTTCTCGATTATCATCATCGCCTACGCCTTCCGGCGGCTCCCGGTCGGGCTGCGGACTGGGGTGGCCGCCCAACGGCAGATCGACCCATCGCTGGAGGAGGCCTCCTTAGACCTCGGCGCCTCCCGGCTGCGCACCTTCGCCAAGATCACCTTCCCCCTGCTGAACCGGGCTTTCTTCGCCGGGGTGATCTACATCTTTATCCGCAGCATGACCGATCTGAGCGCAGCCGTCTTCCTGAACGCCGGCCGTACCCAGCTCTACACCGTGCGGATGTTCCGCGTGATGACCACCGGCACACCAAGCCAGGCGGCGGCCTTCGCCGGCTTGCTGATCGTCATCATCGTGCTCTCCCTCGCAATTTTGAGCAGGTTGACCGGAAAAAGCTTCGTTGACCTGTTCCGGGTGTCCTGATGAATGAATTCACCACCGCCTCCATCACCATGAAAGACCTCGCCAAGCATTTCGGTGCGGTCAAAGCCGTGGATCAGATCAACCTGACCGTCGAAGAGGGCACCCTGGTCTGCCTGCTCGGTCCGAGCGGCTGCGGCAAAACGACCTCGCTGCGCATGGTCGCCGGTTTCGAAGAACCGACCTTCGGGAAGATCTTCATCGGGCAGGACGACGTCACCAACACCCCGCCTTACGCCCGGCCTACTGCGATGGTCTTCCAGAGCTACGCCCTTTTCCCGCACATGTCCGTGTACGACAATATCGCCTACGGGCTGCATGCTCGGCGTACGCCGAAGAAAGACATCGAACCGGCGGTGATGGAAGTCGTCCACCTGATGGAGCTGAAGGGCCAGGAGCGGAAATCCCCCCCGCATCTTTCCGGGGGCCAGCAGCAGCGGGTCGCCCTTGCCCGAGCGCTCGTCATTCATCCCAAGGTGCTTCTTTTCGACGAACCGCTCTCCAACCTGGACGCTCTCCTGCGGGTCCGGATGCGCAGCGAGATCCGGTCGATCCAGAGACGGCTCGGGATCACCAGCCTCTACGTGACCCACGACCAGGAAGAAGCCTTCTCCATCGCTGACCTGGTCGCCATCATGAATAAGGGGAAGATCGTCCAGGTAGGGACCCCTCGCGAACTCTACAGAGCCCCCGCCGACCGGTTTGTGGCAGAGTTCGTCGGTTTGTCCAACATTGTCCCGGTCCGGCTGCTCGAATCGAACAGAGAGGGTGCAGCGATCGAAGTTTTCGGCCAGACTATCCAGAGCCGGCGAGCGCCGCGAAACCCGAACGGGGAGATCTCGATCGTGCTGCGGCCGGAGGCCCTCAAGCTGACGACCTCCAGCGCGCACGGCGTACCGGTCACGGTCCTGACGCTGGCTTTCACCGGCCCGCTTGCCCGCTACAACGTCCGGACTCAGGACGGAACCCTCTTGATGGTCGACCTGCACAATCCTGCCCCGGACGAGTTTTTCGAAGAGGGCCGGCAGGTGAGCTTGCTTCTGCCCGAATCGGTCCCGGCGCTCCTGGGTTAGCTGAGGAATGGAACGGAACGGCCGAATCGAACTGGTCTGCTTCGATTTTGGGGACACGCTCGCCGACGAAGCCACCGAGCGCAAGGATCCTTCCGGGATCACCCTGGAAGCCGAGCTGATCCCGGGGGCGGCCGAGGTGGTTCGCGAACTGAAAGCTCGCGGTTACCCGCTGGCCCTCGTGGCCGATGGGCTGCGGGGCACTTACGTCAATGTGCTCGGCCATTACGGGCTGTGGGACCTGTTCGATGTCCGGGCCATCTCCGAAGAGGTCGGGATCGAAAAACCCGATGCCCGCATGTTCAAAGCGGCCCTGGACCCCCTGCGGATCCCCGAAAACCAATACGATCGCGTCATCATGGTCGGGAACAACCTGTCCCGCGATATCCGCGGCGCCAACGCCTTGGGGATTGTCAGCATCTGGCTCGATTGGGCGCCGCGCCGTTCGAAAATCCCCGCCGATGTCCTCGAAGTGCCGGACTACACCATCAAGCTGCCCCTCGAGCTGTTGGACGTGATCGAAGCCTGCGAGAAAGCACTTGACGGATAGCCAAAAGTCGGAAAGCGAGCGCCCGACAGAGCCGGGCGCTCGCTTTCCGCCTTTTGGCTATCCGATCGCGAAGTGCTTCAGGATATCACGAACTCCATCCGAGGCCTCAAAGGGAGAAATGTAATCGACGACGGCTTTTACCTCCGCGACAGCGTTGGCCGGCGCTGCACTGTACCCGACCAGCTGCAGGAAACCGGTATCCACCTCCGCATCCCCCACTCCGAGCATCTCCTCCGGCGGCACCCCGACCCGGCTCGCCAGGAACTCGATCCCCCTGGCCTTGCTGCTCCCTTGCAGCAGGATGTTTAAGCAGGAGACCGAGTACACCAGGTCGACCCCGTCGTTCAACGGGCCTAACGCATCTGCCACCCATCCCGCCAACCGGTTGACTTCTTCCACCCGGTAAGGGAAAAGGCTCAGCGAATACTCCTTGCCCGGCTGGATATAGGCCTGCCGGGTCCGGATCACCGTCTCCTCCAACCGCCGACGCACCGCGGACATCGTGTTTCCGCCGTTAAGGTCCGGATGCGGCAGGAACTGGTAGCCCTCCGGCTGATACAGCCCGGCGCCGTTCTCGAACACCGCCGGAAGGCGCCCATCGATCGCCTGGAGCAGGGCTTCGACGTATGGGGCGGGACGGCCTGAGCAGATCGTGGCCGCCGGGAGGCGTGCGTCTTTCCTGGCGCGGCGGTTCAAATCAGCCAGCTGCCCGAGCAGCGCCAGATCGAGCCCGATCGCTTCACCCCCGGTCAGCACCCCATCGATATCGAATACGAGCAGCCGGATCGTCATCCCGAAACCGCGGGCAGGTCGAGCGCCCGCGCCTCCCAGTCCTCTTTGATCCAGCCCCAGTCCGGATCGTCGAAAGGTGGGATCCCGCGCGCTTCGTCCTCCGGTTCTCCGGCCAGGTAGTTCAGGAAATAGACGTTCGACCCCGGCGGCGCGGCGACCGGATGGAAACCCTGCGGGACCAGGACTGCATCCCGGTCGCGCACCGCGAACAGCTCGTCGTAATCGCTGTCCCTGCGATAGTTGCGATGGATCGCGTAACCGGCCTCCGGCTCGATGCGGTAGTAGTAGATCTCCTCCAGATACGGGGAACCCATGTAACCGTCGTGACAGTGCGGCGGGTAGCCCGACCACATCCCGCCCGGCACATACACGTCGAACAGGATCAGCCGCTCCGCCGGCAGCGGGTGGTTGAGGATGTGGTTGACCTGGCGCCGGGCCGCGCCGCTGCCGCGGATTTCCTGCTTCATTTCGCGCGGTTCGAACAGCCGCAGCGGATAGCGCCCCTCAGCCGGCGCGCCGCCGAGCGCAAACTCGAACCCGCCGGCTGTCTCCACGTGCAGTTCCACGCCCGGCGGAGTGTAAAGCACCTGCGGCATCTGCTTAAATACGCTCGTGCGAGCCAGCTCGAACACCCTTTCACCCACACGCACGATCCCCGACCCAGCCAGCGGGACCAGAGCGATTTCTTCTCCCGCCGTCTCATATGCTAAAACCGTCTCGGCCGGCAGGTCGAACACCCGGAAGCTCAGATATCGCCATCCGGCAGTCTCCGGCGTGATCTCGAGGGCGAGCAGTGACCCGCCCGCGGTACGGATTTGATTCTTCATACGGCTCCTTTCTTCACAGGCCCAATTCCCGCAGAAAAGTCCGGTTCCGGGCCGCGCTCTCCGCCGGCGATCCCATCCCCGGCAGCACGTCCTGCTCGACGACGATCCAGCCGTTGTACCCGATCCGGTCCAATTCCCGGAGCACCCCCCGGAAATCGACATCGCCACGGCCCAGTTCGCAGAAGATACCCCTGCGCACGGCCTCGAAGTAACCCCAGCCGGAATCAACCGCCAGGGCGGCGATCTGCGGGTCGTGGTCTTTGAAATGGACGTGCCGGATCCGGCCTGCATGTTTCCGGATCCCCTCTATGGGATCCCCGCCGCCGAAGGCGTAATGGCCGGTATCGAAACACAACCCGACCAGCTCCGGATCGGTGCGGACCATCAACGTCTCCACCTCCGCGGAGGTTTCGATGAATCCGGCGCAGTGGTGGTGGAACACAGTTCGCACGCCTGTGGCGCTCATCACCGCCCGGGCCACGACCTCTACCCCCTCGGCGAAGGCGCGCCAACCCGCCTCGTCCAACCCCTGGCCTGGCCTGATCTGCCCGGCGTGCCGGGTTCGGACCGGGTCCTTCCCGTTTTCATCGGCCAGCACGACAACCGGCGCTTCGGCGACGGCCGCCAGCAGGCGAGCGGTTCGAACGGCCCGCTCGGCGCCGGGCTCATGCGCCTCCCGGTCTGAGAAATCAACCGGGACGAAGGCGCCCAGCATCTCCAGCTCCCGGCCGGTCAGCTCGGCAGCCAGTTCTTCCGGTTCGGTAGGCATAAAACCCCAATCCCCGAGTTCGGTGCCGGTGTAGCCGGCCGCCCGCATCTCGTCCAGCACACGGCCGTAGCCGGCCGCTTCCCCCTCCAGCTCGAATTCCAGGACGCCCCACGAACAGGGTGCGTTGGCGATCCGCATTATCGATACCCTCCTTTAGACGTGGAACCGTTCATTCCGCCGTTTCTCCTCGTACCAGGCCCGCGCTTCCAGGACATCGGCGTTCGTGGACACTTCCGCCACGGGGACATCCCACCAACTTTCATATCCAGGGACGCCGGCGTAGCGGTCGGTCTCGACGTAAATTACCGTGGTCCGCTCCTGCTGTTTCGCCTCCGCCAGCGCGGCTTCCAGGTCCTGGACCGCGGCGGCTCGAATAACGTGCGCGCCCAGGCTGCGGGCATTGGCTGCCAGGTCCACCGGCAGCTCCCGCTCAGCGGCGTCGGAAGGGGCGTAGCCGTCGTCCGGCAGCAGCCCGGTGCGCTCATCGCGGTAGAGATAACGCGTGCCGAAGCCTTTGCTCCCGAGCGACCGGGACAGACCGCCGATGCTGCCGAAACCCCGATTGTCGATCAGGATGATGGTGAGCTTGATCCTCTCCTGGATCGAGGTGACGATTTCCTGAGCCATCATCAGGTAAGAACCGTCGCCGACAACGACGTAGATCTCCCGATCCGGCGCCGCCAGTTTAGCACCCAGACCACCGGCAATCTCGTAACCCATGCAGGAGTAGCCGTATTCGAGATGGTAGCCCTTCGGGTCGCGGGTCCGCCAGAGTTTGTGCAGGTCGCCCGGCGCGCTCCCGGCTGCGCAGAGCACGACGTCCCGGTCGTCCGAAAAGCGGTTGACAGCCCCGATCACCTCCCCCTGGCTCAGCAGGGGGGTATTGCCCAGGTCGTATATCCGGTCGACCTCGGCATCCCATTCGCGGTTAAAACGGGCCGCCCGCTCCCGGTATTCCGGATCGACCTGCCAATCCGCCAGGCGCTCCCCCAGGGCTTCCAGGGCCGCCCGCGCATCTCCTGTGAGCGGCAGGCCGCTGTGCTTGTGGGCGTCGAATTCGGCGACGTTGATATTGATAAACCGGACCTCCGGGTCCTGAAAAGCCGTCTTGGAGGCGGTTGTGAAATCGCTGTAGCGGGTGCCGATCGCGATCACGAGATCGGCCTCGCGGGCCATGATGTTCGCCCCGAAAGTCCCGGTCACCCCGATGGCACCCAGGTTGCGGGGGTCGGCATAGTGCAACGAGCCTTTCCCGGCCTGCGTCTCCCCAACCGGGATGCCGGTGCGCGCTGTGAAGGCCGCCAGCGCTTCGGTCGCCGCGCTGTAGATTACGCCTCCGCCGGCCACGATCAGCGGGCGCCGGCTGGCCCGGATCTGATCGGCTGCGCGCGCCAGCAGGGCCGCGTCAGGGAGGGGGCGGGGAACGAACCAGATCCGCTCTTCGAACAGCCCGGCAGGATAATCCCAGGCTTCCGCCTGGACGTCCTGCGGCAGCGCCAGCGTGACCGTCCCGGTTTCGGCTTGGGAGGTCAGGGTCCGCAGCGCCTCGGGCAGGGCGTGGATGACCTGCTCCGGGCGGTTGATCCGGTCCCAGTAGCGGGAGACCGGTTTGAAGCAGTCGTTGACCGAGAGATCCTGACTGTGCGGCAGCTCGAGCTGCTGCAGGACCGGGGCCACGTTCCGGCGGGCGAAAATGTCGCCCGGCAGCAGCAGAACCGGCAGCCGGTTGATCGTGGCACCGGCCGCGGCGGTGAGCATATTCGTCGCTCCCGGACCGATCGAGGTGGTGCAGGCGAAAGTCTGCAGCCGGTTCTTCATCTTCGCAAAGGCTGCCGCCGTATGGACCATAGCTTGTTCGTTGCGCGTCAGGTAATACCGGAACTCCGGGTACTCCTGCAACGCCTGGCCGATCCCGGCCACGTTCCCGTGTCCGAAGATCCCGAAGCAGCCGGCGAAGAACGGGCTTCGGGCCCCGTCACGCTCGACGAACTGGTTCGTCAAAAACCGGACCACGGCCTGCGCCATGGTGAGGCGGATCGTTTCCATCAAAAACCTCCTCTATCTGCGATGAACTGCAGGGCCTCGTCTTCATAGGCCATGAAGTTCGCACAGCCGTGCCGGGTGACGACGATCGCCCCACAGGCGTTCCCCATCCGGACCGCGCGATGCCAATCCCAACCTTTGAGGCGCCCGTAGATCAGCCCACCGGCGAACGCGTCGCCGGCGCCCAGCACGTTGTAGACTTCCACCGGAAAACCGGGCACATCGAACGGGGCGGCGCCTCGCTCGAATACCGTCGCCCCCCGGCCGCCGCGCTTGACAACCAGCGTCGCGGGTCCCAACTCGAGCAGACCCTCCACGGCCGCATCCACGTCTCCGGAGATCTCCGGAGATGAGACCTGCGAATCCCGCACCCTGGCCTGGCCGGGATCGCTGAGCATGGCGGCCAGGACCTCTTCCTCGGTCCCGATCGCCACATCGACCCCGGCCAGGATGGCGCGCAGGTTGGCACCGTAGGTCAGGGGATCGTCCCACTGGTCGAGGCGGAAATCGAGATCGCAGAACACGGTCGCACCACCTCTGCGGGCATTTTCGACCGCGTAGAAAGTCGCGCTGCGGGAGGGCTCGCGGCTCAGGTTGGTTCCGGCAAACTCAAATGCCCGGCATCGGTCGACCGGTGCGGCGCGCACGTCTTCGATCGTGAGCCGGATGTCGGCGGCGTTGTCACGGTAGAATACGAGCGGGAATTTATCGGGCGGCTCGATCCCGAGAATGACGGCACTCGAGCGCGTTCCGGGCTTGCGCGGGATGAAGCGGGTCTCGACGCCTTCGCTTTCCAGGAAATAAAGGATGAAATCGCCGACCGGGTCCGGCCCGACGGCGGTCAGCAGCGCGGTGCGGACGTTCAGTCGCCGGGCGGCGACGGCGATGTTGGTCGGGGAGCCGCCGACGTAGGCGGCGAAGCTCTTGATCTCGGGGAACGGTACGCCAATATCGTTCGAGTACAGATCTATCGAGGAGCGGCCCATTGTGATCAGGTCGAAAAGCGCCTCCTCCGCATGCATCTACTCGCTCGCCTCCGCCGCTCGGACCTCGTCCAGGCGGCCCGCACTACCGAGGACCTGACATTTGTGGGCGACCATCTCCGCCAGCTCGCGGATGTAGCGCCCGCCCGGTTCCGTGAAGTCGAACCTTTCAGGGTGATCCTGGAAGAACTCCCGGTGAACCCGCGTCCAGACCAGGCGGCCGTCGGTTCCGAAGTTGACCTTGGCAACGCCGTACCGCACAGCCTCTCGGAGCTGATCTTCGTCGACGCCCTGGGTTCCCGGAGCGAGCGCACCGCCGGCCGCGTTGATCCGGTCCACCTCGCTCGGATCGACATTCGACGCCCCATGCAGGACCAGGGGGAACCCGGGGACGGCCTGCCGGATTTCCGCCAGCCGGTCCAACCGCAGGCCGGAGGCGCCGTTGAATTTGTAAGCCCCATGGCTGGTCCCGACCGCCACCGCCAGGCTGTCGACGCCCGTGCGCGCGACGAACTCGGCAACCTGGTCCGGATCGGTCAGCAGAGCCTGATCCTCTCGTACCGAGAGGTCGTCTTCAACGCCGGCCAGCATGCCCAGTTCGGCCTCCACTGAGATCCCCGCCGCGTGGGCGCGGTCAGCCACCCGGCGGGTGATGGCGAGATTCTCCTGAAATGGGAGGTGCGAGGCGTCGATCATGACAGAGTCGTAGCCCCCGGTTTCGATCGCCCGATTGCAGGTCTCCTCAGTCCCATGGTCGTGGTGAACGCAAACGACGGCCTGCGGGAATTCGGACCGGGCGGCCGCCGTCATGGCCAGAAGCAAGTCGTTCCCGAGGTAGGCCCACGCTGCCCTTGAAAACGCCAGGATCACCGGGGCCTGGGCGTCAACCGCGCCGTTGAAGACCCCCAGGATCTGCTCCGCGTTCGCGACGTTGAAGTGGCCGATCGCGTAACGCCCGTAAGCGGCAGCATACAGCGAAGCAGGCGGTATCGGGTCGGTCTGCGGCATAGGTCGATGATACCATGAGGTCGATTGAGACGCCCCGCGCCGCAACTTTTCCCGATTTTCGCTGTAGTACGATTCACACATGGATGCTCTGACCGATCGCGACCTCGTACTCCGTGTTCGCCGCGGCGGAGTGACCGCGTTCGGTCCCCTGGTCGACTGAACGATCGGCATTGCGATCGTGGGCGGCTCGACCAAGGGGCTCAGCGCGACCTGGTGGCTCCTGTTCCCCGGACGGGTGGAGGATATAATAAAGTATGGCCCATCGCTATGACTGAACGACCAACCGCCTCCCTCGCGGACCTGCGCAACGCGATCGCATCGCTCGAAAGCCAGCGCCCGATCCTCGGCGATTCCGCCGTGGACCTGGCGATCCGCGCCCTCGAGAAACAGATCGCCGACCAGCAGACCGGTTCCCGCGACGCAGATACACCTCCCGAACAGCACCGCAAGCTCGCCACCATCCTGTTCGTCGACATTGCCGAACACACCAGCCTGATCAGCGGGCTCGACCCCGAAGAGAATTATGAGATCATCGAACAGGCCCTCGTCCGGATGAACAAGCAGGTCATCGACGCCGGGGGGCACACCACCCGGTTCACCGGCGACGGGTTCAAAGCCATCTTCGGCCACCCCATCGCGCACGACAACGACCCGGAAATGGCCATCCGGGCCGCCCTGGCCATCCTGGATGTGACCGAAACCTACGCGCAGGCGCTCAAAGCCGCCCGCGAGATCTCGAACTTCCAGGTCCGGATCGGGATCGACACCGGCAAGGTCCTCATCGGAGGCATTCTGGAAGAGGCCAACACGGTCAAAGGAGAAGCGGTCAACCTGGCCTCCCGGCTCGAAGCCGCCGCCCCGCTCCAGTCCGTCCTCATCTCTGCCAACACCCACCGGCACGTGCGCGGGATCTTCGACTTCGAAGCGCTGCCCCCCTTGATCCTGAAAGGCATCGACCAGCCGGTCACCGCCTACCGGGTCACCGGGATCCGCGAGCAGGCCTTCCGGGACCCCACCCGGGGCGTGGAAGGCGTCGAGACCCCGCTCGTCGGCCGGGAGGAATCCTTCCGGGAGCTGGAGACCGAACTGGCCACCGCCATAACCGAACAGCACGCGCGGATGGTCACGGTCATCGCCAACGCCGGCCTGGGAAAATCCCGCCTGATGTACGAATTCGAGAAGACCCTGCCCGCCGGGGTGTCCCTGTACAAGGGCCGCTCGATGCGCGAGCGCCAGGGCATCCCCTTCGGGGTCTTCCGGAACATCTTCTCCCGCTTCCTCGGCATCCAGGAGAACGAAGCGCCCGGCGAGATCATGGGCAAGCTCGAGCGCGAGTTCGTCCGCGTCTTCGGCCCCGGTGAAGACCAGGCTGTGCGCGCCCATTTCGTCGGCCAGCTGCTCGGGTTCGATTTCAGCGCCAGCCCCGCACTCGAAGGCGTCCTGGAAGACGCCCAGCAGCTGCGCGACCGCGCCCAGAATTACCTGTCTGCATATTTCCTGACGATCTCGAAAGCCGCACCCTGCATCCTCTTCCTCGAGGACATCCACTGGGCGGACGACCCCTCGCTGGACCTGGTGCTCCGGCTGGTCGAACTGCTCAGCGACCGCCCGTTCTTTATCCTCTGCAACGCCCGTCCCAACCTGCTCGAGCGCCGCAAACTCTGGAGCGCCATGAACCCAGCCTGCACGATCCACCGGCTCCCGGCTCTATCCCGCCGGGACAGCCGGCGACTGGTCGGCGAAATCCTGAGCCGGGCCGCCGTGATCCCGCTCATCGTCCAGGAATTCATCGTCAGCGGGGCCGAGGGCAACCCGTTCTACATCGAAGAGCTGATCAAGATGCTGATCGAGAACGGGGTCATCTCGAACGCCGAAGGCGGCTGGCGGATCGAGCATACCCGGCTGCTCGAGCTCGAAGTCCCGCCCACCCTGACCGGCGTCATCCAGGCCCGCCTGGACAGCCTGAGCCAGATGGAGCGGACGATCCTGCAGCAGGCCTCCGTCATCGGCCGGACGTTCTGGGACGGAATCCTGTTCCGGATCAACGCCGCGGCCGAAGCCGAGGCTACCGAGCGGAAGATCCGTGAAGCCCTGTCTATCCTGCAGGACAAGGATATGGTTTACGCCCGGAGCGCCGGCGCGTTCGCCGGGCAGACCGAGTATGCCTTCAAGCACGCCCTCACCCGGGAGGTGACGTACGAGACGGTCCTCAAGCGGATGCGCCCGGTCTACCACGGCCTGGCGGCCGAGTGGCTGATCGAACACGGCTCGGATATCGCCGGCGAGTTCACCGCCGTGATCGCCGCTCACCTCGAACAGGCCGGGCAGCGGGAGCTGGCCGCGGTCTATTTCCGGCGGGCCGGCGAGGCCTCGATGAAGCAGTACGCCAACCTGGAGGCGGTCAGCCACCTGACCCGCGCCCTCGACCTCCTCCCGGAGACCGCCCGCGCGGAACGCTTCAACGCGTTCAAGGCCCGCATCCAGATCTACAGTCTGACCAGCGACCGGTCCGCCCAGAAGCAGGACCTGGCTCGGCTCGCCGACCTCGCCCGCGAACTGGACGACGAAGCCCTGCTCGGCGAATCGGCCCTGCTCCACGCCGCGATGGCCTCCGAGCAGAGCGATTATCCCAATATCATCAAGTTCTCCCGGAAGGCCATCGCCTACGGCGAGACGACCGGTTCCCCCCGGCTGAAAGGCCGCGGCCACCAGCTCTGGGGGCGGGCCCTGATCTCGATGGGCGACTACGACGAGGCCAAGGAGCGCCTGGAAGCTGCCCTGACCCTGGCGCGGGAGCACGGGCTCTCGTCGGTCGAAGCCGACAGCCTGCGCTTTCTCGGCAGCCTGGCCCAGAACCAGGACACTCCCGAGGAGGCCCGCGAGTACTATCAGCGCTCGCTCGAGATCTCGCGCCGCATCGGCGACCGGCGCGGCGAGCTGCGCGCCCTGACCCACCTCGGCAATATCAGCCTGCTTCTGTATTCGTACCGGGAAGGTGAAGCCTATTTCGACCTCGTCCTCAGCATCAGCAAGGAGATCGGGGACCGCTGGGGGCAGGGAAGTGGGAGCTGGGCTTTCGGCGATATCTTCCGCCACCAGGCCAACTACCGCAAGGCCAGCGATTTTGTCAACCAGGCCATGGTGATCTCGGAGGAGACCGGGAACAAGACCCTCGACATGAACTCGCGCCTGCAGCTGGCCACGATCGCCATGGAAAAGTCGGAGTTCTCCGAAGCCGGACGCCATTCCGGCGACGTGCTCGAGCTGGCCCAGGGCATCGGGAACCGGCCGATGGAAGCGCGTGCGCTGCGCGAACTCGGCCGGTTCTTCCACCGCCAGGGAGATTACATCCGGGCCAAGAACTACTACCAGCAGTCGCTCTTGCTCTTCGAAGAGCAGGAGAACCGGAGGGCGATCTCGCGTGCGCTGGCCTATTTGGGGTTGCTCAATCTCGACCTGGGCAACCTCCAGGAAGCCCGGACCCACCTGCAGGCCGCGCTGGAGCGGATCGAAGGGATGAACTTCCCCGGCGAAAAAGCCCTCGCACTCACCTTGCTCGGGCACGTGCTCGCCGGGCTGGGGGAGAACGACGCAGCCATGACGGTCTACCGGGATGCGTTCAGCCTGTTCGATTCAAACGGAGAGACCGGGCTCTCTACCGAAGCGCTCGCCGGGATGGCGCGGGTCAACCTTGCTGCCGGCCGGGTCGACCTCGCGATGGAGCAGGCGGAGAAAGTACTGGCGATCCTCGAAAGCGCCTCCCGGGCCGCAAAAGCCTCCGGCGAACCCGAGCCCGCTTACCTCCCCGGTGTGGAAGGGACAACAGACCCGCTGGCCGTCGGCCTCTCCGTCCAGCGGACCCTCGCGGCGGCGAACGATCCCCGCGCCGGGGAACTCCTGGTCCGGCTGCGGAACACCCTCCAGAAGCAGACCGTCAAGATCGACGACGTC
>Ga0214472_10003350_pt1 | contig 16964 bp, 17 predicted proteins | sample RVTome_6_FD_207662 | JGI IMG/M metagenome (GOLD analysis project Ga0214472, IMG submission 207662) | Soil microbial communities from uranium-contaminated site in the Upper Colorado River Basin, Wyoming, United States - RVT140D175 | ecosystem: Environmental > Terrestrial > Soil > Contaminated >... | reverse complement strand
CTGGCCCCTCCCCAATTGAGAAAACCGCGATCCAAGCTGACATCAGCGGTAAGTGGCTGGGCAATCTACGCCAAGCACCAGAGCAAGGCAAGCGCTCTCCCACCCGCTTACTGTCTCGAAGGGGTCTTTTCCATACGGCAGCTCAGGCGATGTCGGGCACCGGGTGATAGGTCAGTGGCAAGTTGGCATGCCGAGGCACACTCGCGGCAGCGAGCGGCAGACTGCGCTCGGTGGCGAGCGGCGCCCATAATTTGAGGTGTTCGAGGATGCGCCGGATGACTCCCGGATCCTCGATCAAGGCGATGACCCGCATCGGCCCCTTGCACTTGGGACACTCCAGCGGATCATCCTCGTAGACCTTGCGAATGAGCCGCGCCCAAGCGGCTTTTGCGCGAGCCGCAAGTTCATTCGCCGGCTCCTCGACCGGACCTGCCACCTGGCAGCGCCGCGGCGTAGGCCTGCGAGAGCAGCCGCTCCGCGATGCGGCAAAGCTCTCCGAGCCACTCGCGGCGCCTTGCAAATGACTTTTTTTGTCGAGAGATTGAGCCGGCACCACGAGCCGGAGACGCAGGTGCGCCGCATCGGGGAATACCAGACCGTTGCCGAGGCCATCGCCGTGGCGCAGCGCACGGTCGATGCGTTCCTGCGCCGGGAGCACAAGCCGGGGATGGATGCCAAGGCGCTGTTTTCCCACTACCAGGCCCACGGCGAGTATCCGTTCATCTTCCGGGACGACGACAAGACCATCAACGTGCCCGGCTTCAACCACACCCACTACGCCATGACCCGCGCCGCGGAGATCTGCGGCGGGAAGAACTAAACCGCCCGCGCCGGACGCTCTCGGTTGCCGCACGCCCACGCCACGGCGCGCGCGCCTCCGCTGGACAGCGCGGATGCACGTGTATACACTAGGATACAGCCACGACACGCCCCGGTCCGCCCCGACGCCATGCCCGCCCGTCCCGCCGCCCACGCAAGACGCCCCGCCGCCGCGTCGCGACCGGCGCGCGTGCGTCACGGCGCGCGCAGCGAGCACGTCTATCGCCGGCTCCGCGACGCGATCCACGAAGGGCGGTTCAAGTCCGGCCATCGCGTGATGGAAAACGAGGTGGCCGACTGGCTCGAGGTGAGCCGCACGCCGGTGCGCGACGCGATCCGGCGGCTCGAGGCCGAGGGCATGCTGGAGCACGCGCCGCGCCACGGGCTGGTGGTCGCGCGGCTCGACCGCCAGGCGGTGATGGAGCTCTACGTCATGCGCGAGACGCTGGAGGCCATGGCGGCGCGCCTGTGCGCGCGGCACGCCTCCGACATGGAGGTTCTCGACCTCGCCGAGCTCATCGAGCGCGAGCGGCAGATCCAGGGCGATCCCGAGGCGGTGGCGCGCCACAACGGGCGCTTCCACGCGGCGATCCATCGCGGCGCGCACAACCGCTACCTCGAGAAGAGCCTCGCCGCGGTCAACGATTCGATGTGGCTGCTGGGCAGGCCGCTGATGCTGCTGCCGCATCGCGCGCAGGCGGCGCTGGACGAGCACGCGCGGATCGTCGAGGCGATCCAGCGGCGCGACCCCGACGCGGCGGAAGAAGCCGCCCGCCGGCACGTGCGCGCCGCGCAGCGCGAGCGCCTGAAGCGGCTGTTTCCCGAATCCGATTCCTGATTCGCGCCGCGCCCGCCCGGAGGAGGCCCCGTCATGGCCATCGATCGTCATCAAGGACGGGCACGTCGTGCCGCCGCACCGCCCGGGGCTCGGCATCACCGTGGACGAGCGCGCGGTCGAGCGCTACACGCTCAAGCGGGAGGTCGTGAAGTGAGGGCGCCCTGCAACAGCAACGACGGTTCGAGGAAGCGCGCATGAAACAGACGATGGCGGAAAAGCTGCTCACGCGGCACAACCTCTCCGGCAAGCCGGTCCGGGCGGGCGATTTCCTGGAAGCGAGGATCGACGGCGCGATGTGCCATTACCACGCCTCCGATCCGCTGCACGAGATGGCGGTGCAGTCCGGGTTCAAGGAGGGATTGCCGCGGGTGTGGGACCCGGACCGGGTGTTCGTCCTCGTCGACCACCACCAGCCGGCGCTCTCGCAGAAGCTCGCCGACGAGAACGCGTTGATCCGCCGGGAGGTCGAGCGCCTCGGCATCCGCTGCTTTCATGACGCCGAGCCGGGCATCTCCCACCAGATGATGGCCGATTACGGGCTCATGCGGCCGGGCGAGCTCGTCGTCGGCAACGATTCCCATACCATCAGCTACGGCGCGCTGAACGCGGGCGGCACCGGCATCTCGCGAGCCGACATGTTCTACGTGCTGCTTTACGGGGAACTCTGGTTCCAGGTGCCGCCCTCGATCAAGGTGGTGCTGGATGGACGGCAGCCCAAATACCCCATCGCCAAGGACATCATTCTCCATCTGGCCGGGCAGCACGGCGACGACTTCGCCGGCAGCATGTCGATCGAGTACTCGGGCTCGCTGGTGCCGCAGCTCTCCATCGACAGCCGCATGTGCCTATCCGCGCACGGCGTGGAAGTGGGCGCCAAGTTCGCGATGTTCCCGGAGGACGAGAAGACCCGCGCGTTCCTGCGCGGGCGCACGGACAAGCGCTACGAGCCGCTCGCGCCCGACCCCGGCGCCGAGTACGAGCGGGAGATCCGCCTCAACGTGGACGAGATGCCGTTCGTGGTGGCGAAGCCGCACCAGTTCGGCAACGTCGTGCCGGTGGACGAGGTCGCGAGCGTCAGGATCAACCAGGCCCAGATCGGATCGTGCGCCAACGGGCGTTACGAGGACATCGAGATCGCGGCGCGCGTGCTCGCCGGGCGCAAGGTCGCGAAGGGCGTGCGCTTCATCATCTCGCCGGCCTCGCAGCAGGTCTACCTGCAATGCGTGAAGGCGGGGTTGGTCGAAACGCTGCTCGAAGCCGGCGCGCAGGTCGTGACGCCGGGCTGCGGCGTCTGCCAGCCCCGCGTCGGTTTTCTGTCCGACGGGGAAGTGTGCATCACGGCCACCACGCGCAATTTCAAGGGCCGCAAGGGCAGCCTCAACGCGGACATCTACCTCGGCGGGCCGCTCACCGTGGCCGCCGCGGCGTTGGCGGGAGAAATCGTCAACCCCAGGAAGGTGATCCATGGGCTTTGATCTCAATCGCGTGATCCGCGGCCGCGTCTGGAAGTTCGGCGATTCCATCGAGACCGACGCGATCAATCCGTATTACCGCTACCCGACGATGGAGGAGCTGAAGCAGCACACCATGGAAGCGTACCGGCCGGAGTTTCCCCTGCAGGTGAAGCCGGGCGACATCATGGTGGCAGGCCGCAACTTCGGCTGCGGCTCGAGCCGGCCGGGCCTCGTGCTGCGCGAAGTCGGCGTCGCCGCGATCGTCGCCGAATCCGTTTCGCGGCTGTTCCTCAGAAACAGCATCTCGCGCGCGATCCCCATCTTCGTGGCGCCCGGGGTGACGGCCATCGTGGAGGACGCGGAGACGCTGGAAGTGGACTATCCGCACGGCGTCGTGCGCAATCCGGCGAGCGGCAAGACCGTGGTCCTGCGCAAGTTCCCGCCGTTGATCGAGCAGATCTTCGAGTGCGGCGGGCTGCCGGAATTCGCGCGCGAGCGCTACATGCGGGAGGCCGCGCTCGCCGGCCGCCCGATATCGTGAGAGGCGCCGCGCAGGCGGCGCCGTCCATCGCGCGCATCAACGGAGAGAAACCATGGAACAGTCATCCTATGACGTGATCGTCGTCGGCGGCGGAAACGCCGCATTGTGCGCGGCGCTGTCTGCCCGCGAGGAAGGAGCGAGCGTGCTGGCGCTCGAGCGCGCGCCGGTGGAGAAGCGCGGCGGCAACAGCGCGTTCACCGGCGGCGGCTTCCGCTTCGTGCACCACGGCGCCGAGGATATCAAGAAGATGGTTCCCGATCTCACCGATGAGGAGATCGCGCGCACCGATTTCGGCCAGTACACCGCGGAAGACTACCTGGACGACCTCGGCCGCGTCACGCAGTACTACATCGATCCCGACCTCGCCGAGGCCATCGTGCGCAACAGCGCCGATACGGTGCAGTGGTTGCGCGGGCGGGGCGTGCGCTTCGTGCCCAACTACGGGCGCCAGGCGTTCAACGTGAACGGCCGCTTCAAGTTCTTCGGCGGCGTCGTGATCCATGCGAACAGTGGCGGGCGCGGGCTGGTCGAGTACCTGTACAAGGCGGTGGAGAAGCACGGCATCGCGGTGCGCTACGGCGTGCAGGCGAAGGACCTGCTGCGCGGTCCGGGCGGCATCGAAGGCGTGCGGGTCATCGCGAACGGCAGGGAGGAAGACATCCGCGCGCGCTCGGTGGTGCTCGCCTGCGGCGGCTTTGAGGCGAACCAGGAATGGCGCACGCGTTATCTCGGGCCCGGCTGGGACATGGCGAAGGTTCGCGGCACCCGCTACAACACCGGCGATGGCATCCGCATGGCGCTCGAGATCGGCGCGCAGTCGTACGGCCAATGGTCGGGCTGCCACTCGGTCGCGTGGGAGCGCTACGCGCCGGATTTCGGCGACCTCGATTCGCGCTCGAGCAGCTACCGGCACAGCTATCCCTTCGGCATCATGGTCAACGCGGAGGGCAAGCGCTTCGTGGACGAAGGCGCGGATTTCCGCAACTACACCTACGCCAAGTACGGTCGCGTCGTGCTGCAGCAGCCGGGCAGCTTCGCGTGGCAGGTGTTCGATGCGCAGGTAGCGCACCTGCTGCGCGAGGAGTACAAGCTGCGCGGCGCGACCAAGACGGAAGCCAACACGCTGGAAGAGCTGGTTGACCGCATGCACGACGTGCATCCGGCGCGGTTCCTCGAAACCGTGCGCGAGTACAACGCTGCCGTGAAGCGCGACGTGCCGTTCGACCCCAATGTGAAAGACGGCCGCTGCACCACGGGGCTGGCGATCGACAAGTCCAACTGGGCCAATACCCTGGAAGTGCCGCCGTTCCAGGCCTACTCGGTCGGCTGCGGCATCACCTTCACCTTCGGCGGCGTCAAGATCGACACGGCCGCGCACGTGCTCGACATGGAGGACCGAGCCATTCCCGGCCTGTACGCGGCGGGCGAGCTGGTCGGCGGGCTCTACTACTTCAACTATCCCGGCAGCGCCGGTCTCATGGGCGGGGCGGTATTCGGGCGCATCGCCGGACGCGAAAGCGCGCGCCACGCCCTGAGCACCCAGTCCGAGGCGGCCTGATCATGGGCGGCGTGAAGGCTACGACGCGCTTGCGCCGGCTCATCCGGCGCAAGGACAGGGTGCTCGTCGTGCTGCACCCGCCGACGGCGACGCACGCCCGCATCATGGAGCAGTCCGGCTGCGAGGCGGGCTTCGTCGGCACCAGCGGCGTGGTCGGCTCCTACACCGGGCTTGCCGATGTCGGCACCGCGACCCTGACCGAGTGCGTGCAGATCGGTGGCTGGATCGCGCAGAGCGTCAACTTCCCGGTGATCCTCGACGGCGACACCGGCCACGGCGGCATCATGGCGGTGCGGCGCCTGGTGCGCGAGTGCATCCGCGCCGGCATCGCGGGCGTGCGCATCGACGACCAGCCGATCGAGGGCAAGCGCCGCACGCAGAGCGCGGGCGTCGAGGTGATACCGATCGAGCAGGCGATTGCGCGCTACCGCGCCGCGGTGGACATGAAGAACGAGCTCGACCCGGATTTCGTGGTGATGGCGCAATGCTACGCGCGTGACGCCGCGAACAGCGGTCTCGAGGACTGCATCGCCCGCCTGCAGGCCTATCGCAAGGAGGCGGGCGTGGACTGGGTGCAGCTCGAGTCGCCGCATTCCGTGGAAGAGATCAGGCGGGCGCGCGCGGCGGTCGAAGGGCCGCTCTCCTTCATGAAGGGGAAGCTCCCGCGCTACCTCGGGCTCGACGAGCACCTCGCGCTGGGCGTGAATATCGCGTGGTACCCCGGCTTCACGCACCAGGTGATGTGGGCGGCGCTGTGGGACTTCATGCAGGATTTCCAGAAGCGCGGCATCGCGGCGTGGGAGGATTTCCAGGCGCGCCGCCAGGACCGGCCGTACCCGCGCCCCGACGTGGGCCCGGAAGGCGAGGGCGGGGACAAGCAGCGCGAGCTGGAGGAGCGCTATCTGTCGGGTGCGATGCTCGAGAAATACAAAAGGTGACGATAAATGGTGACGATATGTGGTGACGAGAGATGGTGATCGGAGGTGGCGATGAATCATGGTGACGAAAGAACCCTTGCTTCGCCGTTGCCCTTGCGGTTGTTCGTCGCCCGTTCTCGTCACTTCTTCACGTCACTCTTTCCCGTCACCCCTCTCCCTCACCTTTACCTCGTCACCCTTTCCTATGACTGACAACACCGTAACCCTGCTCGGATGCGGCGACGTCGGACCGATACACGAGCCGATAAGCGCTTACTCCACTCTGGCGAAGCCGATACTCGCCGCAGCGGATGTCCGCTTTGCGCAGGTCGAGCGGGTTTATTCCGATCGCGGGGCTCTACAAGTGCATTCCGGCGGGGGCCACAGCCGCGTCAAGCCGCATATGGCCTCGGTCTTCACCGACTGCGGCTTCGATGTCGTGTCGCTGGCGAGCAACCATGCGATGGACTGGGGCGAAGACGCCCTTCTCGACACCGCCGCTCTGTTCCGGGAGCGTGGCATGCCGGTCATCGGCGCAGGCCGGAATCTTCAAGAAGCGCGGAAGCCGGCGATCGTAGAGCGTAATGGAGTGCGCATTGCGTTCCTTGCGTACTGTTCGATCCTCCAGACCGGCTATGCCGCTGGCCCCGGCAAGCCTGGCGTCGCACCTTTGCGCGCACATACTTATTATGAGCCTTTCGACTACCAGGCCGGCGTGCCGCCGCGGGTCGTCACCGTCCCGTACGAGGAGGACCTCGCCGGGATGGTGGAGGACATCGCCGAGGCGAAGAGGTCGGCCAACGTGGTGGTGCTGTCGCTGCACTGGGGCATCCACTTCATCCCGCGGATGATCGCCGACTACCAGGTGACCGTGGCCAACGCCGCAGTCGCAGCAGGCGCGGACCTGATCCTCGGCCATCACGCGCACACCCCGAAGGCGATCGGGACCCATCGCGGCAAGGTCTGCTTCTATAGCCTGAGCAACTTCATCATGTCGGCGCCGGGACATACGCCGGAGAAGGCTGCCGCATTCTCAAAGCGTTACGGCACCCCGTTGGATCCCGATTATCCCCACCTGGGCTACGGCACCGACGCCAAGCGCAGCCTGATCGCCAAGTGGGTGCTGACGCCCGGCGGTGTGAGGCGCGTCTCGTTCCTGCCGGTGCTGATCGACAAACAGCTGCGGCCTGAAGTGCTGCGCTCCGGCGACCCGCGCTTCGATGACGCGATCCGCTTCATGGAGTGGGTATCGGAAGGCTTCGATCACCAATTCGCAGTCGAGGGCAATGAAGTCGTCATCACCGGTTCCGGAGCGGGAGGGGGAAAATGAAGCACTCCCGATGCCGAGTAGCGCCGGCGGTCGCGGCGGGCATGGTCCCGTATCTTGCTTTTGCCCAGGGTTCAGTGCCGGGTGCGGGCGACTATCCGGCGAAACCGGTGCGTGTCGTCGTTGCGCAGGGCGCGGGCGGGAACGCGGACTCCCAGGCCCGGCTGTTTGCAACCAAGTTGAGCAAAAGCCTGGGCCGGCAATTCATCGTCGACAACCGCCCGGGAAGACATATTTCATGGACCCTGGTGGCCAAGGCCCCGCCGGACGGCTACACGCTGTACGGCGGGGGCAGCCAGGTCGTGACCGCTACGCCGCTGAAGAAGGTGCGGGCAGACCCAGATGATGTTCACCAGCACGATTTCCGGCTCGCCGGAAGTGAAGAGCAGGGTCGCGGCCGATGGCGCCGAGGTGGCGCCGCCGAACTCGCCGGCCGAGTTCAGGAACCGCTTCGCCCCGGAGATCGAGATGTGGGAGAAATTCATCAAGACTTCCGGCATCAAGGTCGACTGATGCCGGGTACCGGGAGCGACAGATGAGCCAAACCGCGGTTACCACCGACACTCTCAGGGCAGCGGCGGGCAACGACGCCACGCGCAGGCTGGCTCGTCATGCGGCCACGCTCCGGTACGAAGCTCTGCCGCCAGCGCTCGTCGAGCTGACGAAACAGTGCGTGCTCGACACGCTCGGAGTCACCATCGGCGCAAGCAGCCTGTCGCCGGAAGCGAAGATCGTTGCCGATTACGTGCACGACCTCGGCGGCAAGGCGGAGAGCACGATCCTCGGCTTCGGCGGCAAGGCGCCGGCGCCGTGGGCGGTGTTCGTCAACGGCAGCCTCGGCCACATGCTCGAGTACGACGACTTGGGCGGCGGGCACGTCAGCATCGTCACGGTGCCGGTGGCGTTCGCGCTCGCGGAGAAATGCGGTGGAATGAGCGGGCGCGACCTGATCACGGCGATCGCCGCAGGCGCCGACGTAATGACGCGCCTGACACTCACGATCCGCATCCCGGATTGGACGATGACCGAAGGCTGGTTTGCCACCCAGCTCCTCGGGTTTGTCGGCGGCGCTGCCACGGCGGCGCGCGCGCTCGGATTGGATGAAGAAGGCACCGAGAACGCGCTCGGCATCGGCTTCAACCAGATGAGCGGCAGCCGCCAGATGGCGGTCGGCGGCGGCCTTGGCACCCGTTTTCCGCTGCTCGACACGCATGGCTTCAAGGTGTGGCCGGCGTGCGGCTACACCCGGCCCGTCAACGCAGCGGTGCTGCAATTGCGCGAGGAACTCGGCCTGCGCCCGGACGATGTGGAGTCCATCACCGTCATCGGTGGCACGCGCGCGACCCAACTGCTTTCCGAGCCGCTCGAGCGCAAGCGCCGGCCGCAGGTCAGCATCGACGGCAAGTACAGCATTCCATTCACCACGGCGGTCATGATGGCCAAGGGCGGCGTCACGCTGCTCGACTATACCGACCGGGGATTGCGCGATCCGGCCGTGCGCGGAAAAGATAACTCATCATCGTTCAGGAGGAGCAAGGCATGGCAAGGGGTTCAACGGAAGTTTCGTTCATCGGCACCGGGGACTGCGGCCCGGTGCATGGGCCGAAAGATGGCTTTCCGATCGAGCGCTACACGGAGCTGGTGCGGCCCGTGCTGCAGACGGTCGACCTGCGCTTCGCCAATTGCGAGCGCCAGTACTCCTCGCGCGGAACCGTCAGCGAGCGGGCGCCGCACGGCCGCCAGCCGCCCGAGATGGCGAAGATTTTTACGGATTGTGGTTTCGACGCCGTGACCATCGCCAATAATCACATGTACGACTTCGGTCCGGACGCGCTCCTCGACACGCGCGCGCTGCTGCTGGAGAAAGGCATCCAGGTAACCGGCGCCGGAAAGAACCTCGACGAGGCGCGCGAGCCGGCGATCGTGGAGAAGAACGGCGTCAAGGTCGGCTTCCTCGGCTACTGCTCGGTGATTCCGGAGGGCGGCGAGGCGGGCCCCAGCAAGGTCGGCATCGCGCCGCTGCGCGTGAAGACCGACTACGAGCCACGCGGGCCGCACGCGCCGGCGCGGATCCTGACCGAGCCGGACGAGAGGGACATGAAGATGATCCTCGACGACGTCGCCGCGTTGCGCAAGCGAGTCGACATCGTGATACCCGTTTTCCATTGGGGCGTCATCTGGGTGCCGCGCGTGATCGCGGATTACCAGGTCAAGGTGGCGCACGCCTGCATCGACGCCGGCGCCGACATGGTCATGGGCCATCATGCCCACGTGCCGAAGGCGATCGAGATGTACAAGGGAAGAGCGATTTTCTACAGCCTGAGTAATTTCTGCATGACCAAGCCGTTTCCCTCGCCGAAGTGGCAGGAGGAGCCGTGGAAGCACGGCGCGCTGCGCAACCATGCCGACCAGAATCCCGACATGCCGCTGCTGCCTTATGGACGGGACGCCAAGCGCTCGCTGCTGGCGAAAGCGATCTTTACCCAATCGGGCGTGAAGCAGGTTTCCTTTCTGCCGATGATGATCGACAAACTCTACCGGCCGGAAGTGCTGCGTAAGGGCGATCCGCGCTTCGATGACATGGTGCGCTACATGGATTGGGCTTCGGAGGGTTTCGATCATAAGTTTGCGGTCGACGGCGACGAAGTCGTCGTAACGGGCTGACCGGGGAGGAGGCCGCTTGGATACGACGCGGGGAAGAACGGACAGCATCGAGCAACGTCTCACGGACTATGTGTCCGGACTGAACTACGACGTCCTCACGCCGGAGGCGGCCCATGCTGCGAAGGTGCGGGTGATCGACACGCTTGCCGCGCTGGCCGGCGGTTTCGATGGCGAGCCGTGCCGCATCGCCCGCAAGATGGCGGCGCGCATGCCGGATGCCGGGGGCGCCACCGTCGTCGGCACCGCGATCAAGACGACACCGGACATGGCCGCGTTCGTCAACGCGACCACCGCCCGCTACGTGGAACTGAACGACGTTTACCACTGGCCCGGCAGCGCCGGCGGCCACCCCAGCGACGTGGTGATGCCGCTCCTCGGCGTGGCCGAGCATGCGCGCGCGCGCGGCCGCGAGCTCATCGCGGCCGTGGTGCTCGCTTACGAAATTTACCTGAGGTTCTCCGACGCCATCGGCAGGACCGCCTTCGATTGCGCGAATTTCTCCTGCCTCGGCGTGGCGGCGGCGGCGGGCAAGCTTCTGGGCCTGTCCCGCGAGCAGCTCGCGAACGCCACGTCGATGGCCGTCGTGCCGAACAACATCCTGAGGCGGGTCCGCACCGGCCACCTGTCCATGTGGAAAGCGGTGACGGCCGGCCACGCGGGCAAGGCGGGCGTGTTTGCTGCGCTCCTCGCCCGCGAAGGGATGGACGGGCCGCCCCAGCCGTTCGAGGGGAAGTCGGGCTGGTGCGATCACATCGCGGGCAAGCGCTTTTCCCTGGACGTGATGGGCGGGAACGGCACCTCTTTCAAGATCCAGGACACGATGATCAAGCCGCGCTCGTCCTGCGCCACGACCATATCCTCGATCCTCGCGGCGGAGAAGGTCGCGCCGTCGCTCAGGAACCGCATCGCGGAGGTGCAGCGCGTCACCGTCGAAACCTACGAGCGCGCGAAGATCGGCATGGGCACCGGCGAGCACCACTGGAACCCGGATTCGCGCGAGACGGCCGATCACAGCATTCCCTACGTCGTCGCAGCGGCGTTGATGGACGGCACGGTCACGCCGAAGCAATTCGACGAGGCGCACCTCCGCAACCCCGACCTGCGCGCGCTGCTGGCCAAGATCGAGGTGGTGGCCAATGACGAATTCACGCGCGCCTACGAGAAGCTGCCGGTCGAGCATCACACGCGCGTCAACGTCGTCACGCGCGGCGGCGAGCGTTTCGTGGGGGAAGCGGGCGGCCACAAGGGTGACCTCTCGCAGCCAAAGAGCGACGCCCAGATCTCCGGCAAGTTCCTCGGCGTCACAGAGGCGTTTCTGGACGCGGGGCGCGCGAAGGCGATGCTCGAGCGGCTGTGGGCGCTGGAGAGTCTCGGGGACGTTGCACAGATACCAACGGGTTTCGTCAAAGTGGCCGTTTCAAAATAATCGAAACGGCCCCTGATATAGGGAGAGCATGGATGGCCAAGAACGGCTTCAAGATTTTCGATACCGACACCCACGTCGGCCCGTACCTCGACGTGCTGGAGAAGTATCTCACCGACGCCGAGAAATCCCGGCTGCCGGCCTGGGAGCAGTTCAAGTCGGCGACCAACCGCGGCTACGCGATCTACTCCAAGGGCCAGCGGCACTATCGCCGCCGGCTGGGCGCCGCCGACCCGCAGGACACCCGCGGCAAGTACATGGCGGGCTTCACCGGCGCGCACGGCGCGCGCAAGCCGCACCCGCGCGTGGACTACGAGCCCGCCGAGCGCATCAACGACATGGACTACGAGGGCGTGGACGTCAACCTCATGCTGCCGTCGGGCTGGTTCGGCACCTGGACGGCGGGCGACGACGTGCCGCTCGATCATCCGGATATCGAGCCGGTGTGGGCCGCCGCGCAGGACCACGACCTGGCGATGACGCTGCACACCTTCACGGTGATGCCGCCGTACGCACCGGGCGGGCTCGACACGTGGGACAACCTGTTCCTGCAGCGCTCCGCCGCGCACCCGTGGTGCGGCATGCGCAACATGGTGGCCCTCATCGGCGCTGGCGTGATGGACCGCTACCCGCGGCTGCGCATCGGCACGCTGGAAGCGGGACACGGCTGGCTGCCGTTCTGGATGGAGCGGCTGAACGAGCACGCGAAGACCATCCGCTCCGCGCTGCCGCAGTTGAAGCAGGCGCCGGGCGAGTACATGACAGGCGGGCGCTATTTCCAGAGCATCGAGGCGCCGGAAGGCGCGAAGCTGACCAATGCCGTCATCGACCTCATCGGCGAGGACGTGCTGATGTACGCCTCCGACTACCCGCACGGGGAAAGCCATTTTCCCCACACGGTGGAGATGGTGATGGCCTGGGACATGCCGCAAGCGCGCAAGCGGAAGCTGTTCTGGGACAACGCCATTCGCTATTACGCCCGCTGCGGCCTGATGAAGTAGGCGGCGGGATCGAGCAGCAGCAGCACACAAAACGAGGAGGAAGACCATGAAAAAGCATCTTGCAGCACCAGTACTGGTTGCGGCAGCCGCGCTGTCGCCCTTCGCGGTTTCCGCGCAGAGTCCCGATTCCTATCCCGCGCGACCGGTGCGGATCCTCGTCGGGCTCGCGCCCGGCGGCGCGACCGACATCCAGGCGCGGCTGTTCGCGCAGAAGCTCAGCGAGAACGTCGGCCGCTCGTTCGTGGTCGAGAACCGCACTGGGGCGGGCGGGACCGTCGCCTACGCGCTGGCCGCCAAGTCACCGCCGGACGGCTACACGCTGCTCGCGGTGGCGAGCGGGTTCTCGATCTCGCCGGCCATCTACTCGAAGCTGGCGTACGACCCGCAGAAGGACCTCGCGCCGATCTCGCTGGTCGTCCAGGCGCCGCTGCTCCTGCTCGCGCACCCTTCGCTGCCGGTGAAGTCGGTGAAGGAGCTGCTGGCGATGGCCAGGGCGAGACCCGGCGTGCTGGATTTCGGCTCGGCCGGTCACGGCACCTCCACCGGCATGGCGCTGGAAATGTTCCGCACCCTGGCGAAGGTGAAAGTGGTTCACGTCCCATACAAGGGCACCGGCCAGGCGCTCATCGAAACCATTTCCGGGCAGGTGCACGCGATGTTCGGCAATCCCCTGTCCTCGCTGCAGCACGTGAAAGCCGGCCGGCTGCGCGGGCTGGGCGTCACGACGGCGAAGCGCTCGAAGGTCTTCCCGGAGCTGCCTACAGTTGTGGAATCGGGCGTTGCCGGCTACGAGACCGCCACCTGGTTCGGCATACTGGCGCCGGCGGGCACGCCAGCCGCCATCATCAATAAGGTGAACGCGGAGCTTCTGAAAACGCTCAAGTCGCCCCAGGTGCTGGAGCGGCTCGCGCCCGACGGCGCCGAGCCGGTCGGCAGCACGCCCGAGCAGTTCCGCCAGCACCTCGCGACGGAGATTGCCCGCTGGCGCAAGGTCGTGAAGGACGCGGGCATTCGCGTGCAATGACTCGGTCCGGCGGATACCGCGTGTGCGCGGCTTCAGCCGGAAGGGGATGACGTCGAATGAAGCATGATCGTGCAATCCATGCGGCATGGGTCGTGGCCCTGGCGGTTACCCTGCCTTGCGTCGCTCACGCGCAGGATGCCGCGAGGTTCCCGAGCAAGCCGCTGCGGGTGATCGTGCTCCAGGCGACCGGCGGCGCCACCGACATCCAGGCGCGTCTCTTTGCGGCGAAGATGACCGAGCAGCTGGGCCAGCAGTTCATCGTCGACAACCGCGCGGGCGGCGGCGCGGCGGCCGTTCTCGCGTTTTCCATGGCGGCCAAGGCCAACCCGGACGGCTACGCCATGCTCGACCTGGCCGGGGGCCGCATCCACGCCACGCTCGCGAACGTGCTGAGCTCCGGGCCGCACGTGAAGTCCGGGAAATTGCGCGCGCTGGGGATCAGCACCGCGCAGCGTTCCAGGGTGCTGCCCGATCTGCCGACGATCGACTGATAAGAGAATCAATCCGCCCGCGATTCCGCCGGGCCGAGTCCGTGCGCCGCGAGCCGGTGCGAAAGTGCTCGCCGGGTACGCATGATCAGTCTTATGTTCATGCTGACCCCTCCTCCATTGAGAAAACCGCGATCCAAGCTGACATCAGCGGTAAGTGGCTGGGCAATCTACGCCAAGCACCAGAGCAAGGCAAGCGCTTCCCAGCCCCCTGCTGTCTCGAAGGAGTCTTTTCCATACGGCGGCTCAAGCGATGTCGGGGACCGGGTGATAGGTCAGTGGCAAGTTGACATGCCGAGGCCAACTCACGGCAGCGAGCGGCGCCCACAATCCCAAGTGCTCGAGGATGCGCCGGACCTGCCTGCCGGCAGGCACGGTGATGCCCAGCTCCTTCGAGCCGATGACCCGCACCTGCCAGCAGGCAGGTCGGCCCTTTGCACTTGGGACATTTCCAGCGCTACATGCAGGGACGCGCCTCACGCTTTGCGTATTTCAGATTTATTTGTTTTCTTATCGGCCTTGGCGTCTTAGCGGTTAAAGTCTTTGATCTTACGACTCTCCCTTGAGTTTGCCACCCGCCGCGAGTAATATCGCCGCATGAATTACGCTGACCGCATCGTTATCGATCCGGCCGTCCGCAGCGGCAAGCCCTGCATAAAGGGAACCCGTATCACGGTTTACGACATCCTGGAGTACCTCGCTGGCGGTATGACAGAGGACGATATTCTGCGGGATTTCCCATCTCTCGTACGCGAAGACATCCGCGCGACCCTCGAGTTTGCGGCCGCCCGTGAACGCAAGCTTGCGGCTCATACTGCCGGGTGAAGCTGCTTTTCGACGAAAATCTTAGCCCGCGGCTCGTAGAACTTCTCGCGGCCGATTTCCCAGACAGCACGCACATTGAACGCCTGAACATGCGTGGCGCGACGGACGCTGCGCTTTGGGCTTACGCGCGTGATCACGGCTACACGATCGCATCAAAGGATAATGATTTCCGCCAATACGCATTTCTGTACGGTGCTCCGCCAAAAACTGTCTGGCTTTCGGTTGGGAATGCCGGGACCAACGCCATTGCGCAACTGATCCGTTCCCAGATTGAGGCACTCCGCGCATTTGAGCTTGACCCCGAGCAGAGCCTAATTGTTCTCGAACTGAGGCAACGACAATAGGGCTGCAGGGCGGGAAAGCACAGCGCATCCCGCCGGTCGTGTTATTCAAATCACAAATAAGCTGCTCCCAGAACCGCCGCTGCCAGATTCCTTGCCCGCCTTTCTTCCGCCGTCGCTCCGCGACTGAACTGACAAGAGAATCAATCCGCCTGCGATTCCGCCGGGCCGAGTCCGTGCGCCGGGAGCTGGTGCGAAAGTGCTCGCCGGGTGCGCATAATCAGTCTAATGTTCATGCTGACCCCTCCCCCATTAAGAAAACCGCGATCCAAGCTGACATCAGCGGCAAATTGCTTTCATGTGCGCGAAATTCTCGCGTCGGACCGCCGCAGTAATGCCGGTTGCGTCACGCCATCGATCCCCACCAGGGTCAGCACCGTGAGAAATGCATTCTGCGGCCCGAGATGGCCCAGGCGCGGGTCGTACCACTCGGTCAGGGAATGATTGCCGCCGCTTCTTCCGCCGCCGGGCAGCGCGACTGCCGGGATGCCCAGGCTGATCGGAATGTTGCAGTCGGTCGAGCTGGCGACATACTGAACTTCGCTGATGCCCAGGGAATTGAGGGATGCGACGGCGGCGCGCACGATCGGGAGATCCGTGGGCTGTGCTCCGGCCGGCCGGGCGCCGAGGTCTTCTGTTGCCACCGTGAGACGATCAGACTTCCAGCGCGCGTTCTCTTCCCGCGCGGCCTCGCCGATCAGCGCGAGCGCGTGCGCTGCGATCTTTTCCAGTTCCTCGCCGGAATTTGAACGCAGGTCGAGGTCCATCACGGCGTCTTCCGCGATCGCGGTCGCGCCGGTTCCGCCACGCACCCGACCCACGTTGAACGTGGTCTTGGGGTCCTGCGGCGTGCGCATCTCGGAAATCTTCGCGATCGCCCGGCCCAGGGCGTGCACCGCGCTCGGCAGTCCGAACGCGCCGAAGCTGTGGCCACCCGGTCCCTTGTAGGTCACGCGATAGCGCCGGCTTCCCGTGGCGCCCGTCACCACGCGCCCCATGTCGCCGCCATCGATCGAGATGAATCCGTCGATCGCCGCGTGGTCGCAAAACAGCGCCCGCACTCCGCGCAGGTTGCCCAGGCCCTCCTCGCCGACGGTGCCGACGAACCAGATGTCGCCTCCGGTCTTCAATCCCGTCTCGGCTAATGCGCGCGCAACCGACAGCACCGCCGCGAGCCCCCGGCTGTCATCCCGGATGCCCGGCGCAATAAGCAGGCCGTCTTTCTCGGTGATCGTGAGATCCGTGCCCTCCGGAAACACCGTGTCGATGTGCGCCGAGAGCACGAGCGTCGGCCCGCCTCTGCCACGGCGTATGCCGATCACGTTGCCCTCCGCATCGATGCGGACTTCGCGCAGACCGGCGCTTGCCAGTCGCGCCCGGAAGAACTCCGCGCGCGCCTGCTCCTTGAACGGTGGCGCCGGGATGACCGTCATCGCCTTCTGTTCTTCCAAGGTCCTGGGCGCGTCACTTTCCAGAAACGCAAGTCCGTTTCGCACCAGTTGGTGCCCGTTTACTGCCTCGAATTGCCATGCGATATCGTCGGACATGAGATCCTCACTTGCTGAACTTTACATCAATGCCTCCGGCAGGGCATCAGCTGGTGACAGATCCACGTCAACTTACGCCCACCCGAGCGCTATGCGTATCAGCGCGATCGGTCTACAGTCGCTGTGGCGCTGTGCGTTGACGACAAGCGGGACGGGTGATATCGCGGAAGAAACGCGGCAAGCGCTTGGCGCCGCCG
>Ga0214472_10003348_pt1 | contig 16968 bp, 16 predicted proteins | sample RVTome_6_FD_207662 | JGI IMG/M metagenome (GOLD analysis project Ga0214472, IMG submission 207662) | Soil microbial communities from uranium-contaminated site in the Upper Colorado River Basin, Wyoming, United States - RVT140D175 | ecosystem: Environmental > Terrestrial > Soil > Contaminated >... | reverse complement strand
GTGGAAACCGAGCGGCAACCTGAGATCCGGCTGCCGTCGGATCGTCTAGCCGGCTTTTTGTGTCTGTTGTTTTTGTGTCTGCAATTCGTTCAGGGCGTCGCGGCAGCGGCGCTCTGCGTTATCCAGTTCCAGTTGCACCATCGCGATATCTTTCAACTGCTGATCAAGCTCGGCGCGTTTCTGGTGAATGATCTCCATCAGCAGATTGAGCTGCTTTTGGCTGCCACTGGGTGTCTCGTCCCAGAGCGAAAACAGGTCGCGAATCTCGGCGAGGGAGAAGCCCAGACGCTTGCCGCGCAGGATCAGCTTCATCCGCACCCGGTCCTGGCGGCTGTAGATCCGCGTCTGGCCGCGACGTGTCGGATGCAGCAGCCCCTGGTCTTCATAGAAGCGGATGCTGCGTGTGGTGACATCGAACTCGCCGGCCAACTCGCCGATGGAATAGCTTTTCTGGTTCTCTGCCATGGTCCCGTTCGCTGTGCTGATCTTTCTATTCAGGCTAGAGGAAGTTTACGTTAACGTAAAGCGAAAATAAGGGTATGTACCTATTTGATCATTCGTCTGCGATTTTTTATAAGATGCTGTTATATAAACGATATGTCGCGTATCCAACTAATGGTCTTATGCGATATTAGACTAAAGTAGTACTGGTATATATGTATTTGGTGACGATCCAGAACTACCTGTCCGGCGGCGAATTGGGAACTACGTCAGCATCATCATGGGGATCATCTTCATCGTCTGCGTACTGCTGTTCCGCAACGGCATCGTGGGCGAGTTGCAGCGGCTGATCAAGCGCAACTTCGGTTAGGAACTTAGGCTAGTAACTTCGGCTAGTAACTTCGGCTAGTAACTTCGGCTAGTAACTTCGGCTAAGAGCCAGCTTGGACAAGCATAAAAGACAGTGAAACTTGATGGGAAAACACCCCCGACCAGCATGACGGGGGGTATGTTCAGGATGTACGGTATAGCGCGGCTCAGGCTGCGTGTGGGTGTACCTCCTTGTCCAGCCTGTCACCCAGTTCTCGCTCTGCCGTTCGCAGGTCGTAATCGCTCTGCAGATTCAGCCAAAACTGGGCCGATGTGCCGAAGTAGCGCGCCAAACGCAGAGCCGTATCGGCGGTGATGGACCGGCCGCCGTTCAGTATGGTGGTAATGCGCCCGGGCGGTACGCTGATATCCTTGGCCAGCCGGTAGGCTGTAATCTCCAGGGGAGCCAGAAACTCCTCCTGCAGGATAGTGCCTGGGTGAACTATCGGCAGCAGTTCCCCGGTGGTGTCATTGCCGAGGTCCAGCGTTTTGATATCGGTTTTATCTATAGTCATAGACCCCCCTTAGTGATAGTCGGTTATTTCCACGTTGTAAGCGTGGCCATCTTCCCATTCAAAGCAGATCCGCCACTGGTTGTTGATACGGATGCTGTATTGCCCGGCGCGATCTCCCATGAGAGATTCCAGATGGTTGGCTGGCTTTGCCTTTGAATGTCTTGATCATGGAGTGATATTAACGCGCTGCGTATATATATGTAATACGTATATACCAAAATATCCTCTGCTGCATCCTTTGCTCGGGCTGAGGCAGAGCCTTTTTTACCGGCCCGAACCGCCGCGATAGGCATAAGCCCCCGTGCGCAGATTGCGGTACTGGCTGGGCGAGACGCCCATGATCTTCTTGAAGATGCGGGAGAAGTAGTAGGCATCCTCGTAACCGACGGCAAAGGCGATCTCGTTGATGCTGTTGGGGGTGGTGTCGAGCAGGTGGCAGGCGCGCTCGATCTTCAGCTGAATGAAGTGGTTGATCGGCGTGGTGCCGGTCAGCTCCTTGTAGCGTTTGACGAAGTGGTACTTCGACAGGTTGACGCACTCGGCCAGGGTATCCAGCGCGAGGTGCTCGTGGACGTGAGCCTGCATCAGGCTATGCACTCGCTCCAGATCCAGGCTGTCGCTCTTGTCGCGGTTGCGCGCCAGCGGTTGCAGCAGCGCAATATGTGTCAGTATCTGGCGCAGCTGGTTGGCCGCGCAGAGGTAGGCGCTGAGGTTATAGGTCGACTCGCGCAGCTCCAGCAGCGCCTCGAAATCACCTGCCAGACGCGACTGCAGACCGAGCGGGATGAGCAGCAGCGGTGCGTTCTGGCGCGGTTCACGCAGGTGGTCGTAGAACGCTTCCGCATCCGAACCGTGAAAGTGGGCCCAGTAGATGGTCCAGGGGCGGCTCTTCAGTGCCCGGTAACTGTGGCTGACACCCTTGGGCAACAGCACGAGATCACCGGCATGCACGCTGTATTTAAGTCCCTCCACCTGTAACAGTCCCGAGCCCTCCAGGCAGTAGATCAGCAGGTAGTCGTCGTGCTCGACCCGCTCCATATGGTGCCCGGACGCCTGATGATAGTAGCCGATGCCGAGCGGATAGAGGCCCCGGCTGAGAGGGTGATCGGCCAGTTGCTGCACGATTCGACGCGGCACGACGAAGCGGATGCTCTCGGGTGGTAACGGCCAATTTGACGGAGTGCTCATGGGGCTGCTTTTCTAATAAGTGAAATGCCTAATGTAATCGCAATATAGTCCATTAACTGAGCAAGATTATCAATCCTGCACCCTCGGGAGGCGTGCTAAAACTACATCATCACCCGATACATATAACGATAACGAGGATAGAACCATGACCCAGCAAGTCCCCCTCCTGATCAACGGCGAACGGGTACAGAGCACGTCGACCAAATTGATCCCGGTAACCAATCCGGCGACGCAGGAGGTGATTGCTCAGCTGCCTTGTGCCACCGGCGAAGAGGTCGATCGTGCCGTTGCCGCGGCCAGGGCCGCGTTTGAAATCTGGAAGGATACCCCGGTCGGCGAGCGTGCCCGCCTGATGCTGCGCTACCAGGCGCTGCTGAAGGAGCATCACGATGATCTGGCCAAGACCCTGTCGCAGGAGACCGGCAAGACCTTCGAGGACGCCAAGGGCGATATCTGGCGCGGTATCGAGGTGGTCGAGCACGCCTGCAATATCGCTTCGCTGAGCATGGGCGAGACGGTCGAGAACGTGGCACGCAAGATCGACTGCTACAGCATCACCCAGCCCCTGGGCGTCTGCGTCGGTATCACCCCGTTCAACTTCCCGGCGATGATTCCGCTGTGGATGTTCCCGATGGCGATCGCCTGCGGCAACACCTTCGTGCTCAAGCCCTCCGAGCAGGACCCGCTGACGCCGATGCGTCTGGCCGAGCTGTTCAAGGAAGCCGGTGCGCCCGATGGTCTGCTGCAGATCGTGCACGGCGGCAAGGAGGTGGTCGACCAGTTGCTGACCCACAAGGACACGGTGGCGATCTCCTTTGTCGGCTCCGTCGCCGTCGGCGAGCATATCTACCGCACCGGTACCGAGCACCTGAAGCGTGTGCAGGCGTTTGCCGGTGCCAAGAACCATATGGTGGTGATGCCGGACGCGTCGAAACAGCAGGTGATCAACGCCCTGGCCGGTTCATCCGTCGGCGCGGCCGGTCAGCGCTGCATGGCGATATCCGTCGCGGTGTTTGTCGGCGAAGCGCGTGAGTGGATTCCGGAGGTGCGCGATGCCCTGGCCAAGGTACGTCCGGGTGCCTGGGACGATCCGAACGCAGGCTTCGGCCCGCTGATCAACCCGCAATCCAAAGAGCGCGTGCTGCGCCTGATTCAGGAGGGCAAGGCCGCCGGTGCCGAGTGCATCCTCGACGGCAGCGAGTGTGTGGTCGAAGGCTTCCCGGACGGCAACTGGGTGGGGCCGACCATGTTCCGCAACGTGACCCGCGAGATGTCGATCTACCAGCAGGAGATCTTCGGTCCGGTACTGGTCGCGCTGGAAGTGGACTCGCTGGAAGAGGCGATCGGGCTGATCAACGAGAACCCCTACGGCAACGGCACCTCGATCTTCACCTCGTCCGGTGCCGCCGCGCGCAAGTACCAGCATGAGATCAAGGTGGGTCAGGTCGGTATCAACGTACCGGTGCCGGTACCGCTGCCGATGTTCTCCTTCACCGGCTGGCGTAAGTCGTTCTACGGCGACCAGCATGCCTACGGCAAGCAGGCGGTGCGCTTCTATACCGAGACCAAGACGGTCACCGCACGCTGGTTCGAGGAGGATATAGATCACGGCGTCAATACCAGCATCCACCTGAAGTAACAGACTTAATCCATTGATATAGAAGGCCGCTCCTGCGCATCCATGCGCCCGCGGCATACCGTACATCCTGTACATAAAGGAACCCTCTATGGATTTTGAACTGAACGAAGATCAGGTCGCCTTTGCCGACATGGCTCGCGCCTTTGCGCAGAACGAGCTGGAGCCCAATGCGGCGCAGTGGGACCAGGAGCATCACTTCCCGGTCGATGTGCTCAAGCGCGCCGGTGAACTCGGCCTGATGGGGCTCTACTCGCCGGAGGATGTGGGCGGCCTCGCTCTGAGCCGGCTCGACGCGAGCATCATCTTCGAGCAGCTCGCGATGGGCTGCACCTCGACCACCGCATTCATGACCATCCACAACATGGTGTGCTGGATGATCGCCACCTACGGCAATGCCGAGATCCGCGAAGCCTGGTGCCCACAGCTCACCGCCGCCGACAAGCTTGGCTCCTACTGCCTGACCGAGCCCAACGCCGGTTCCGATGCCGCGTCGCTGAAAACCACGGCACGTCGCGATGGCGATCACTATGTGCTCAACGGCAGCAAGATATTCATCTCCGGCGCCGGCAGTACCGACGTGCTGGTGGTGATGGCGCGCACCGGCGGCGAGGGGCCGAAAGGGATCTCCGCATTCGTGGTCGATGCCAAGGCCGACGGCATCGGTTACGGCCGCAAGGAGGAGAAGATGGGCTGGAACAGCCAGCCGACCCGGATGGTTACCTTCGACGGCGTGCGTGTTCCAGTATCGGCACTGCTGGGTGAAGAGGGGCAGGGCTTCGGCATCGCGATGAAGGCGCTGGATGGCGGTCGCATCAATATCGCCACCTGTTCCATCGGTACCGCCCAGGCGGCGCTGAACCGTGCCCGCGACTACTTGCACGAACGCAAGCAGTTCGGTCGCGAGATCGGCGAGTTCCAGGCGCTGCAGTTCGCGCTGGCCGATATGGTCACCGAGCTGGTCGCCGCCCGTCAGATGGTGCGTCTGGCCGCGAGCAAACTGGACGCAGGCCACCCCGACAAGACCGCCTACTGTGCCATGGCCAAGCGTTTCGCCACCGATGTCGGTTTCCGCGTCTGCGACCAGGCGCTGCAGCTGTTCGGCGGCAACGGCTATATCAAGGAGTACCCGATGGAGCGTTATGTGCGCGATACCCGCGTGCACCGCATCCTCGAGGGCACCAACGAGATCATGCGCGTGATCATCGCCCGCCGGGCGCTGATGCAGGACGCGGCGGATCTGCTCTAAGCACCGCCTGGAAGGAGATATCGAATGAGTGATGCACTGCTAGTCGAAAAACAGGGCCACACGGCCGTAATCACGATGAACAACCCGCCGGCCAACACCTGGACCGCGGAGAGCCTGAAGGCGTTGACCGACACGGTAAAAGCGCTGAACGACGACCGCGAGATCTACGCCCTGCTGCTGCGCAGCACCAGCGACAAGTTCTTCTCCGCCGGCGCCGACCTGAAGCTGTTCGCGGACGGCGACAAGGCGGTGGCGCGTGATATGGCACGCCTGTTCGGCGAGGCGTTCGAAACCCTGGCGCAGTTCCGCGGCGTGTCGATCGCCGCGATCAACGGTTTCGCCATGGGCGGTGGTCTGGAAGTGGCGCTGGCCTGCGATCTGCGCGTGGCCGAAGAGCAGGCGCAGATGGCGCTGCCGGAAGCGAAGGTGGGCTTACTGCCCTGCGCCGGCGGTACCCAGAACCTGACCCGCCTGGTAGGCGAGGGCTGGGCCAAGCGGATGATCCTGTGCGGCGAACGTGTGACCGCGGCCAAGGCGCTGGAGATCGGTCTGGTCGAGGAGATGGTCGCCAAGGGCCAGGCCTACGAGCGCGCGCTGGAACTGGCGAAGCAGGCGGAGCAGCAGAGCCCGATCGCCGTCACCGCCTGCAAGCAGTTGATCCAGAACAGCCGCAGCGCACCGTTGCAGCAGGGCTATATCCTCGAGCGCGAGCTGTTTGTCGATCTGTTCGACAGCGAGGATCAGCGCGAGGGGGTCAACGCCTTCCTGCAGAAGCGTGCACCCGAATGGAAGAACCAGTAATAGCCTGGACGAGAGAGGATGGCCGATGAGCTGCGTACTGTTCAATGAGATACCTACCCGTCAAGGCAAGCGGATCATCGAGATCCGCCTCAACGCCGAGCGCTCGCTGAATGCGCTGACGCTGGAGATGATCGAGCTGATCCAGCCGCAACTGGATGCCTGGCGCGACGACGACAGCGTGGTGGCGCTGATCCTCGACAGTGCCGGGGAGAAGGCGTTCTGTGCCGGCGGCGATATCGTCAACATGTACAGGTCGATCAAGGGCGAGGGGCAAAAGGACTTCGCCGAGATCTTCTTCACCCGCGAATACAGGCTCGACTACACCCTGCACACCTATCCGAAGCCGATCATCTGCTGGGGCAGCGGCATCGTCATGGGCGGCGGTATGGGGCTGATGAACGGCTGCAGCCACCGCATCGTGACCGAAACCACCCATATGGCGATGCCGGAGGTCAGCATCGGCCTGTACCCGGATGTGGGCGGCAGCTGGTTCCTGAACCATATGCCGGGCCGTACCGGGCTGTTCCTCGGTCTGACCGGCAACCCGATCAATGCCCCCGATGCACTCTACCTTGGCCTCGCCGACCGTTTCATCCTCGGCGAGCTGCGCGGCACGCTGGTCGAGCGTCTGCAGGCGGCGGACTGGCAGGGTGACGCGAAGGCGGCGGTGAATGCCGTACTGCGCGAGCTGGAACAGAAATCCCGGCCGCAGCTCTCAGAGATGGCTGGCCCGATTCGTCAGCACGCCGAACTGATCCGCCGTGTTACCGATCATGACAGCCTGGAGGCGGTGCAGGCCGCACTGCTGGCCGAGGATGCCGGTGACAAGTGGGTGGCACGGGCACAGAAGGCGTTGAGCCACGGCAGCCCGCTGTCGGTACGGATCATCAAGCGGCAACTGGAGCGCTGTCGCCACCTGTCGCTGAAAGAGGTGTTCGAGCGCGAACTGGAGCTGTCGGTGCAGTGCTGCCGCCACGCCGAGTTCCCGGAAGGGATACGCGCGCTGCTGATCGACAAGGATGGCAAGCCGGACTGGATGTTCAAGGCTATCGCCGAGGTGGACCCGGCGGTGCTGGATTCGTTTTTCGAATCGCCCTGGGCGGTCAATCCGCTGAGCGAGCAGTTGAGCTAGAAGTTGAACGAGCAGTTGAACTAGCAGTTGAAAGAGTAACGGTGGTGGAGCCCCTCGCTCTGCCTGCGAATACCCTACAAGAATAAGGACAAGATCATGGCAACTATCGCATTTATCGGACTGGGCCATATGGGTGGCCCGATGGCGATCAACCTGGTCAAGGCGGGGCACAACGTCCACGCCTTCGACCTGGTCGATGAACTGGTACAGCAGGTGGTCGCCGAGGGCGCTCAGGCGGCATCAAGCGCAGTCGAAGCCGTCGCAGACGCGGATTTCGTGATCTCCATGCTGCCGGCGGGCAAGCATGTCGAGGCGCTCTACGTCACCGGCGATCAGCCGCTGTTCGATGTGGTGAAAAAGTCCGCGTTGATCATCGACTCCTCCACCATCGATGCCGCCACCGCGCAGCGCGTGGCCAAGGTCGGCGCCGAGCGCGGCCTGAACTTTATCGATGCACCGGTTTCCGGCGGTGTCGGCGGCGCCAAGGCGGGCACGCTGGCGTTCATGGTCGGCGCCTCGGATGCACAGTTTGCGCAGGCCAAGCCGATCCTCGACTGCATGGGCAAGAACATCTTCCACGCCGGTGACCACGGTGCCGGACAGATCGCCAAGGCGTGCAACAACCTGCTGCTCGGCGTGCTGATGACCGGCACCTGCGAGGCGCTGAACCTGGGGGTCAAGAACGGCCTGGACCCCGCCGTGCTGTCCGAGATCATGAAGCAGAGCTCGGGCAACAACTGGGCGCTGCAGGTCTACAACCCCTATCCGGGCGTGATGGACGGGGTGCCCGCCGGCAACGACTACCAGGGCGGTTTCATGGTCGACCTGATGTTCAAGGACCTGGGCCTGGCGATGGAACTGAGCCAGCAGAGCGCCTCGCCGGTGCCGATGGGCTCAAGTGCGCGGGCGCTGTTCAACCTGCACAAGGCCAAGGGTAACGGCGCGCTGGACTTCTCCAGCGTGCTGCGCCTGTACCAGGACCAGTAAGGGGTTGAACCATGGGCTACACAGACGAGTATCAGGCAGCGCTCGATAACAGCGAACTCTACTGGGCCGGGCAGGCCGGATTCGAACCTGCTCAACCACCTGCGTGAAGCATAAATAACAGTTAAAACAGGTAGATACGAGTGGAAATGAAAGAAGTACCGGCAGTTGTGACCGGTGGTGCATCGGGGCTGGGCGAGGGCGCGGCACGGGTGCTGGCCGCGGCCGGCTGCCGCGTGGCGATCCTCGATCTGCAGCAGGAGCGCGGCGAAGCCGTGGCGCGGGAGCTGGGCGGCATCTTCATCAAGTGTGACGTGACCTCCGCCGAGAGCGCCGAAGCCGCCTTCGCTGCCGCTCGTGAGGCGCACGGTCCCTGCGGAGTAGCGGTGAGCTGTGCCGGTGTCGCGCCGGCCGGACGCATCGTCGGCAGGGAGGGGCCGATGCCGCTGGACGACTTCGCCCGCGTCATCCAGATCAACCTGATCGGTACCTTCAATATCCTGCGCCTGGCTGCGGCCGATATGGCGGAGCGCGCTGCGAACGCAGACGGCGAGCATGGCGTGATCGTCAATACCGCGTCGATCGCCGCCTACGAGGGGCAGATCGGCCAGGCCGCCTATTCCGCTTCCAAGGGCGGGGTGGTGTCGCTGACCTTGCCTGCAGCCCGTGAGCTGGCGCGCCAGGGGATCCGCGTCAATACCATCGCACCGGGCCTGTTCATGACGCCGATGATGGCGGGCTTCAGCGAGGAGGTGCAGCAGAGCCTGGCGGCGACGCTGCCGTTCCCGCAGCGCCTGGGCAAGCCGGAGGAGTTCGGCATGCTGGTGGAGCAGATCGTACGTAACCCGCTGCTGAACGGCGAAACCATCCGCCTGGACTGTGCGCTGCGCATGGCGCCGCGTTGAGTTCAACCGGATAACAACATGCGGCAGCCGGAACAGCGCCGGCTGCGCGAGGGTAGAGTGGAGAGCAAGATGAGCAAAGACAGCGTAGTGATCCTGGGTGCCGCGCGCACGCCGATGGGCGGGATGCTCGGCGCACTGAGCGAGGTCCGCAGCCCCGAACTGGGCGCCGTCGCCATTAAAGCCGCTATCGAACGTGCGGGTCTGCCGGTGGACGCGATCGACGAGGTGGTGATGGGCTGCGTGCTGCCGGCGGGCCTGGGTCAGGCACCGGCACGTCAGGCGTCGCGCAAGGCGGGTATCCCCGACAGCGCGGGCTGCACCACGGTGAACAAGATGTGCGGTTCCGGTATGAAGGCGGTAATGCTGGCGCACGACCAGTTGCTGGCCGGCAGCGCGCAGATCATGGTGGCCGGCGGCATGGAGAACATGAGTCAGGCGCCCTACCTGCTGCCGAAAGCACGTGCCGGTATGCGCATGGGCCACGGCCAGGTGATCGACTCCATGTTCTTCGACGGTCTCGAGGATGCCTATGAAGGCGGCCTGATGGGCGTATTTGCCCAGCACACTGCCGATGCCTGCGAGGTCAGCCGCGAAGCGATGGACCGGTTCGCCATCACCTCACTGAACCGGGCGCTGGCGGCGATCGACAGCGGTGCCTTCCGCGACGAGATCGCTCCGGTCAGCGTCAAGAGCCGCTCCGGTGAGGTGCTGGTCGATACCGACGAGCAGCCGGGTAACGCGCGTCCGGAGAAGATCCCCCAACTGCGTCCCGCGTTCAGCAAGGATGGCAGCGTCACCGCCGCCAACTCCAGTTCGATCAGTGACGGTGCATCGGCGCTGGTGCTGACCACCCAGGCGGAAGCCGAAGCGCGGCAGCTCAAGCCGCTGGCCCGTATCGTCGCCCACGCTACCCATGCCCGCTTGCCGGCCGAGTTCACTCTGGCGCCGATCGGCTCCATCGACAAGGTGCTCAAGCGTGCCGGCTGGAGCAGGGATGAGGTGGATCTGTTCGAGATCAACGAGGCCTTTGCCGTGGTCACCCTGCTGGCGATTCGCGAACTTGGGCTCGACCCCGACAAGGTCAACGTACACGGCGGTGCCTGTGCGCTGGGCCACCCGATCGGCTCCTCCGGCTCTCGCCTCATCGTCACCCTGATCCACGCGCTGCAGCAGCGCGGGCTCAAGCGAGGCGTCGCATCGCTCTGCATCGGCGGCGGCGAGGCAACGGCGATGGCGATCGAGCTGCTGTAAACGGTTGATTCCCTCCAAGGCAGCAGGCGATGGAGGAGTTGAACGGTTGATCGGCTGATCTACAGACAAGGCCCGGCCTCGGGCCTTCTCGGGTTGTCGAACTTTAGCCGGCGATCAGTACGCCATAGGCCGGCAGTCTGAGCCGGCCGTTGTCCAGTTCGCCGGCGGCGAAGCTGACCGGCAACTGCAGTGGTTGCCAGGTGCCGTCGACTGTTAGCTCGATGGGCTCGGCCGCCAGATTGAATGCCACCAGCAGGGACTCGTCGTCGTGCTTGCGGATGAACAGCAGGCTGTCGCCGGCTGTTTCCAGCATCTCGATGCTGCCGCGCACCAGCGCCGGATGCTGTCGGCGCCACCCCAGGAAGCGGCGATAACCGTTGAGGATCGACGTTTCTCGACTCTCCTGTTCCGCGACCGCCCGCGCATGGTGATCCGGCGGCACCGGCAGCCAGGGTTTGGCGCTGCTGAAGCCGGCATGGGGTTCGCCTGCCCGCCAGGGCATCGGGGTGCGGCAGCCGTCGCGGCCCTTGTACTCGGGCCAGAAGTTGATGCCGTAGGGGTCGACCAGGTCCTCGTATGCCAGTTCCGCCTCGGTCAGGCCCAGCTCTTCGCCCTGATAGATGCAGAGACTGCCGCGCAGTGTCAGCAGCAGCGCCATCAGTTGCAGACACTGGGCGTCGGACGCACCGGCGTCTCCCCATCGACTCAGGACGCGCGCCACGTCGTGGTTGCCGATCGACCAGCAGGGCCAGCCGTCGCCGAGCGCTTCTTCGATGGTGCTCACCGTGTGGCGGAGGAAATCGGCGCTGCGCTGGTCGGTCAGCAGGTCGAAGGAGTAGGCCATGTGCAGCTTGTCGCCGCCCGAAGTGTAGCTGGCCATGGTCTGCAGCGAGTGGTCACAGCCGACCTCGCCGACGGTGGTGGTGCCGGGGTAGCGTTCCAGCAGTGACCGCAGTCGCTTCAGGAAGTCGAGGTTCTCCGGCTGCGTTTTGTCATAGAGGTGGCGCTGATAGGCGTAAGGGTTGTCCAGGCGCACGCCGATACCGCCGGTGTGAATGAGTTCGCTCGGCGGGTTGTCGCGCAACTGGGCGTCGTGGAAAAAGAAGTTGGCGGTATCGAGGCGGAAGCCGTCGACGCCACGCTGGAGCCAGAACTCGACATCGGCCAGCACCTGGTCGACCACGTCCGGATTGTGGAAGTTGAGATCCGGCTGGCTGCCGAGGAAATTGTGCAGGTAGTACTGCCGGCGCCGGCTGTCCCAGGTCCAGGCCGGGCCACCGAACACCGACAGCCAGTTGTTCGGTACCGTTCCGTCGGGTTTGGGGTCGGCCCAGACGTACCAGTCGGCGCGGGCGTTGTCCCGGCTCTGGCGGCTTTCCTGGAACCAGTCGTGCTGGTCGGAGGTGTGATTCAGTACCTGATCGATGATCACCTTGAGGCCGAGTTCGTGGGCGCGGGCCACCAGCCGATCGAAGTCTTCAAGGGTGCCGAAGATCGGGTCGATGTCGCGGTAGTTGGAGACGTCGTAGCCGAAATCCTTCATCGGCGAGCAGAAGAACGGCGACAGCCAGATGGCATCGACGTTGAGCGAGGCGACGTAGTCCAGCTTTTCGGTGATGCCCGGCAGGTCGCCGATGCCGTCGCCATTGCTGTCGTAAAAGCTGCGCGGGTAGATCTGATAGATCGTGGCGCCGCGCCACCATTCCTGATTGTTCTGCATCCTGTGTACTCTTCTGGCCTGGGAAATGTGTCGGCATACGCACGGGTATCCGGCATTAGTGGCATCGTTGTACGGTACCGCGATATCGGGAAAGGCTCAATCGATGAAATTATTATTTACGTAAACTTACCAAAAAAGTACAATTTTCACCCGGTGAAGGGGTTCGAGAATCGCGATGGTTCGGCGATGAGTGCTGCAGAGGCATCCTGAAGGTTGCTAAGATGCAACTGGCGACCGCAACTTCCAATCGGATGAAGATGAATAGGGCAGGCCGTGTCGCCACTGTCGATAGTTTATTTCGAACGCGTCGCATGCCCGACAAATCCAGAATAATCAGGGGTCATTCGGTAGTTATGGCAGAGTTGACGGTCCAGGCGACGATAGATAGGTCGCAAATCGATAGAATAGAAAGTGGTAAATTTACCGATATTTTTTCGGTTTTGGGCCTGCAACAGAATCCCGCGGGCAGCGGACTGGTGGTCCGTGCCCTGCTGCCGGGGGCGCAGGAGGCGGCAGTCGTCGACCGGCGCAACGGTCGGACCCTTGCCAAGATGGTGGATGTCGGTCCGAATGGCCTGTTTGAGGCGGTCATGCCGCGGCGCAAGAACCGCTTCGATTACCGGCTGAAGGTGCGCTATGCCGATGCCGAGGTGATTCAGGAAGACCCCTACCGTTTCCCGTCGGTACTGAGCGACGACGACCTCTATCTGTTCTGCGAAGGGACCCAGGAGCGTACCTATCGCTGGATGGGCGCGCACCCCCGCAACGTCGACGGTGTCGACGGCGTGCTGTTCGCGGTCTGGGCGCCCGCCGCCGGCCGGGTCTCGGTGGTCGGCGATTTCAACCACTGGGACGGTCGCCGGCATGCCATGCGCAAGCATCCGGCATCCGGCGTCTGGGAGGTGTTCATCCCCGGCGTCGAGGCGCAGGCGCTGTACAAGTACGAAATTCTCGATGCACAGGGCAACCTGCTGCCGCTGAAATCCGACCCCTATGCGCTGTCGATGCAACATCCGCCGGAAACGGCGTCGCGAGTGGTCGGCGAGAGTCGTTTTGCCTGGTCCGACTCGCAATGGATGCAGCAGCGCGCCGAGTGCCAGGGCAGCGATCAGCCGATCTCGATCTATGAAATCCATGCCGGATCCTGGCGCCGCAATGTCGAGGAGGGCAACCGCTACCTGAGTTATCGCGAACTGGCCGACGAGTTGATTCCCTACGTCGTCGAGATGGGCTTTACCCATATCCAACTGATGCCGATCAGCGAGTATCCGTTCGACGGCTCCTGGGGCTACCAGCCGATCGGTCTGTACGCGCCGAGTATCCGCTTCGGTTCCCCCGACGACCTGCGCTATTTCGTTGACTGCTGCCACCGGAACCGGATCGGTGTGCTGGTCGACTGGGTGCCCGGCCACTTTCCGACCGATGTGCACGGCCTTGGACGTTTCGACGGTACCTGCCTGTACGAGCACGAAGACCTGCGCCAGGGCTTTCACCCGGACTGGAACACCCTGATCTACAACTACGGCCGCAACGAGGTCATAAGTTTCCTGCTCAGCAACGCGCTGTTCTGGTTCGACCAGTTCCATATCGACGGCCTGCGCGTGGACGCCGTGGCCTCGATGCTCTACCTGGACTACAGCCGCGACGACGGCGAGTGGATACCGAACCGCGACGGCGGCCGCGAAAACCTCGAGGCGATCGAATTCCTGAAACGGGTCAATAGCAGTGTCGCTCGCCACTACCCCGGGGCGTTGATGATCGCCGAAGAATCGACCGCCTGGCCCGGCGTGACGGCTCCGGTCGAGCAGGGCGGGCTCGGATTCGACTTCAAATGGAACATGGGCTGGATGAACGACACCCTGGCGTACATGGGCCGGGATTCGATCTACCGGCAGCACCATCACGACCAGGTGACCTTTGGCCTGGTGTACGCCTTCAGCGAGCAGTTCGTGCTGCCGCTCAGCCACGACGAAGTGGTGCACGGCAAGGGCTCGCTGCTGGCGCGCATGCCCGGCGACGACTGGCAGCAGTTCGCCAACCTGCGCGCCTATCTCGGCCTGATGTGGGGACACCCGGGCAAGAAGCTGCTGTTCATGGGCGGCGAACTGGCGCAGCGCGGTGAATGGAACCACAACCGGAGCCTGGACTGGCACCTGCTCGAGGCTCCGGCTCACGCCGGGGTCAAGGCGCTGGTGCAGGACCTGAACCGGGTCTACCGCGATATTCCGGCGCTGTACCGGCGCGACTGCGACGGCGAAGGGTTCGAGTGGATACAGGGCGACAATCGCCTGCAGTCGGTTTTCGCCTGGCTGCGCAAGAGCGAAGACGGCCGCTCGTTGGCGCTGGTGGTCAGTAACATGACGCCCGAAGTGCGTCATGACTACCGCGTCGGGGTGCCGGTCGAGGGCCATTATGCCGAACGCATCAACTCGGACAGCGCGCTCTACGGCGGCAGCAACGTCGGTAACCATGGCGGCGTCGACGCGGAGCCGGAGGCCTGCAATGGCCGTCCCTTCTCGGTCAGGCTGACGCTGCCGCCGCTGGCAACCCTGGTGTTCGAATGGGTAGCGGACGAGAACTGAGGGCGAGGGGCCGGTGATGATGGCAGGAAGCATGAGCCCACTGGGCGCGACTTTCGACGGAGACGGCACCAATTTCGCGCTGTTTTCCGCGCATGCCGAACGCGTCGAACTGTGCCTCTACGATCCCTCCGGACAGCAGGAGCTGGCACGCTACCCGCTGCCGGAGAAAACCCATGACGTCTGGCACGGATACCTGCCCGGCATCAGGCCCGGCACCTGCTACGGCTACCGGGTCTACGGTCCCTATGACCCGTCCGCGGGTCACCGCTTCAATCATCACAAGCTGCTGCTCGACCCCTATGCCCGGCAGTTGCAGGGGCGCTTCCGTTGGCACGATTCCCATTACGCCTACCGCCGGGACGACCCCCGCGAGGACGCCTCCTTCGACAGCAGCGACAACGCCGCCTGGATGCCCAAGTGCGTGGTGACGGCGCCGCAGGAGGCCGGGCATCACCGGTCGACGCCCTGGCGCGTATTGCCGGAACACACGCTGCTCTACGAGGCGCATCCGCGCGGTTTCACCCTGCTGCACCCGGACGTGCCCGAATCGCTGCGCGGCAGCTTCGCCGGCCTGTCCCATACCGCGATCATCGACTACCTCAAGGCGCTGGGCATCACCAGCGTCGAGCTGATGCCGGTGCACGCCTTTATCGACGAGCGCTTCCTGCACGACCGCGGACTGGCCAACTACTGGGGTTACAACAGCCTCAATTTCTTCTGCCCCCACGGCAGCTACCTGGCCACCGGCGAGGTGCTGGAGTTCCGCCGGATGGTCGACCGTTTCCACGACGCCGGGCTGGAGGTGATCCTGGACGTGGTCTACAACCATACCGCCGAGGGCGACCGCCTGGGCCCGACCCTCTGCTACCGCGGCATCGACAACGCCTCCTACTACCGGCTGCAGCCGGAGTACCGCGGCGAGTACGTCAACGATACCGGCTGCGGCAACGTGCTGAACCTGGATCATCCGCGGGTGCTGCAACTGGTGATGGACAGCCTGCGCTACTGGGTCGGCGTCATGGGCGTCGACGGCTTCCGCTTCGACCTCGCGCCGATTCTCGGTCGCACCGCACGCGGGTTTACCGACCACCATCCATTTTTCCAGGCGATCGCGCAGGACCCGCTGCTGTCGACGGTCAAACTGATCGCCGAGCCCTGGGATATCGGACCGGGCGGCTACCAGCTCGGCCGCTTTCCGGCGGGCTGGAGCGAGTGGAACGACAAGTACCGAGACTCGGTGCGCCGCTTCTGGCGCGGCGATGCCGGCGCGATGCCTGACTTCGCCCGCCGCCTGCACGGTTCCGGCGACTGTTTCGAGCACGACGGTCGCCGCCCCTGGGCCGGCGTCAACTTTGTCACCAGCCACGACGGTTTCACGCTGTGCGACCTGGTCAGCTACCGCCGGCGGCACAACGACGCCAACGGTGAACAGAACCGGGATGGCCACCACGAGAACTTCAGCGACAACTGCGGCATCGAGGGGCCGACGGCAGATCCGGCCGTCAGGGCACTGCGCCTGCGGCAGCAGAAAAATTTCCTGACCACGCTGATGGTGTCCCAGGGTACGCCGATGCTGCTCGGCGGCGACGAACTCGGCCGAACCCAGCAGGGCAACAACAATGCCTACTGCCAGGACAACGCGATCAACTGGGTCGACTGGTCCGGCCTCGGATCCGGGGAGGGCGAGTTGCTCGCCTTCACCCGAGAACTGATCGCGCTGCGCAGGCAGTGCCCGGTGTTCGGTTTCGCCCGCTACGTGCATGCGGCCGAGTCCCCGGACAGCGCCGGGATTCACTGGTTTTCCGCGCAGGGAGAGCCGATGTGTCCGGATGACTGGCACGATCCCGAGAACCACCTGCTGGGCTATCTGCTGACGGCGGTGGACGACGCGAACGGCAAGCAGGCGGTGCTGGTGATTTTCAACAACGGGCTGCGGGCGGCCGATTTCCGGTTGCCGTCGATTCCGCGTTACGACGGCTGGAGTCTGCTGCTCGATACCGCGGCCGAGATCAGCCATAGCGCCGGCAAGCCGACCTACCTTGAGAGCGGCGAGCGCTTCGAACGCCCGGCACGCTCTGTGTGCATTTTGTCGGCAACGCCGGCAAACAACGACTTACAGGAACTCTGAGATGGACAAGGCAACACGCGGCTGCGTCGAACATCCCGATTGGCTGGACATGGGCCCGGAGTCGGTC
>Ga0214472_10003347_pt1 | contig 16969 bp, 11 predicted proteins | sample RVTome_6_FD_207662 | JGI IMG/M metagenome (GOLD analysis project Ga0214472, IMG submission 207662) | Soil microbial communities from uranium-contaminated site in the Upper Colorado River Basin, Wyoming, United States - RVT140D175 | ecosystem: Environmental > Terrestrial > Soil > Contaminated >... | reverse complement strand
TGCCATGGACTTGAGGCATCGAGGCAAACGAATTCGAGTGAGTCTCAAAGACATGCCACCCTGAGCGCATTGACTCATGAGCAGATTGAATGTCCATTTTTTTCAAAGACTGCTCAGAGTCAGTATAGGAGATGTCATTCATCCGCTTTGTTGACCGCTCACTTTCGGCTAGTTGCTCGCGGAGGTCCAATTATTGACCTCGATGACGATGGTGTCTGGGTCAGAATTTGCGACAGAACCGCTGCTTTGCCTTGTCTCGCCTTGCCCTCAAGACAAGACGAGACAATAGCCGGTAATGCTATGACTACGCCGGAAAGATACGTCGGAAGACCGCCGGAGAGCCCTCAGCATGCACCATCTGGCCCCGAATCAAACTGTTCCAAACCGGCGTCACCATCGTGCGCCAGTGATCCCATCCCTCGCTTTTCCAGACATCAAGGGATTCCATTTCGTGCACGGTGGTGTACTTGGGCTCGCCTCTCACCGCCTCAAAACGCCGGTTGCGAATATAGCCCGGAATTTTCAGACACTCCGGCAAACGCTCTTGGTTGTACGCCTCGTTAAACTGCGCCTCGATCTCGTCCGGGACCGACATGCGACCGCACAAGATGACCGGTGACATCTCCGCCTGGGCTGTCTCCTCGGACAACTTCTCTGGGTAGATGCAGCGATAGAGGTTGCTGATATACGCAGTGCCGATGACGCGAGGCGACATGCGTTTGGACCACTCGGTCGGGTTCTGGGTGACGCTTTGCCAAGCTTCGGACTGACAGACGTCGGCAGATGCCAGCTCGTAACTCGCCAAGTATTTTGGACCACCGGCCACCGCCTCATAGCGGGCCGCACTCAGCACCCCGGGAATCGATAACAGCTGATCGAGGTGCTCTTCATTGTACCAGCGGTTGTATTCCTCATCGAGTTCGGCAGGCACATCGCTGTACACCATGAGTAGTCCATCACCTTTTTTCACTGCCATTGGGTCGTGCCTCCTGTGATAGAGTATGATTTTAGACAGGCTCCGTATGTCCCCAGACCACTGCCAATACAGTCGCCCCGTTGCGGGTGGTCACGCTATGGGTACAGCCATGGGGCCGATAGTTCATATTCCCCGTGGCCACCACACCAGCTTCGTCGGCACTAGCACCTTCGATCAGATAAATCAGTTCGTCGCCCACATGGCGGTGCGATGGCAACTTCGCGCCAGGGGCGAAGCGCGACAACACCACGCGGCGTTGCATCTCCGTATCTTCCATGATCTTCTTTTGGCTGACCCCGGGGCGGGCTTCGGCCCACGGGATCTCGCTCAGTTCAAACACCTGTGAGCCCGGGGCGTCCCCCCGCTCGGCAGCCGCCTCCGTCGTGCCCGTGATGATGGCGATCACCGTCGCCCCGTTCGGGCTCGACACCGTGTGGACGCAGCCATCGGGCCGATAGCCCATATTGCCGGCGGTCAGCTTACCGAACTCATCCTGAATCGCCCCCTCGACGACATATACCAGCTCGTTACCCAGGTGTTTGTGCATCGACAGCTGGGCGCCTGCATCGATTTGCACCATGAGCGCCTGCCGATTCGTCTCCTCATGCGACCAGATTTTTTTCATGCGAAGCCCCGCTGCCATCTCCTGCCACGGGATCTCGCTCACCGGAATAATCTGCGACCGTATAGTCTCTTGCGCAGTTGCCATCCCACCCTCCTTGGCTGTCTATTCTATGTTGACATACTCCCAAGCCTGAAGGTCTTGGGATTCTGGCTTCAATCAGTGGTTGCTTGCAAGCAAGTCTTACGCCGCCTAGGCGCAATGGTCGATGCCCCGACCATGGAGATGCTGCGAACAGCATCTCACGTATCGTATGGACAAGAACTGAGTTGCTCCGAGCTTTTACACTTCGTGAGCGATAGCAATAGCGCACACTCGAAAGCGGCCAATGCCAGTTGGTACTATAGATGGAAGTACACCAAAAGTCAATCACTTTTGCGCTTGACAGAGTCGTACTTGAACGGGCTAAAGCCCATAAGCAAAGCGCCTTATATCCCAAGCCTGAAGTCTTGGGCGTTACGGCGCAATTTCTTTAATTCTTGTACCCCGGTGGCGACATTGAGTAGCGGAATCATTGCCAAGCCGGCAAAGCGCTTCGGGTCGTGCCGGCAAAACTCCGCCAACCAGTCGTTATAGGCGCGGAACAAAGCGACTTGATACGGCTCGTCGAGTAAACCCAACAGGCCAAACCCCACACTGGTATACAACACTTCCGCCCGCACGCCATCGAGCGCCATATCGTCCAACCGCGCCACCGGATCCCAGCCTCCGGCTCGACCGTTTTCTAAGGTGGTTTCTTGGTGGTATTTCAACAGCTCTTCCGGACTCACACCACTGGCAAAGGCGCTCGACATCAGCCTCGGTTCGAGACCGTCACAAACAAAGTACAGGCCCTGCTTGCCGCCCGGATCCATGACGAATCCGGGCGCCCGGTCGCGAAAGGCGTTGTCTAAGCGCGTTGACCACAAGTCCGGTGGTTCCACCATATGCGAGTCCGCCGAAATGAGTTGCAAATCACTCATTGCCCAGGTCCTCCCCAATTGACGCACAATATATTATTTAACGTTGCCCGAGGCGTATTGCCGTACTCGACTGTAGCGCAATTTTGTTGGAAATCATAGTATGGTATGATCGACAGGGGCTGGCCACACGACACTAAATTTGATAAAAGGTGTTATCGTTCAATCCGTTTTGGTGAATCTCAATGCAATATCTCTTCGGTGACTACGAACTGAATACGGCAACCCAGGAATTGTCTTGTGCCGGCCGGCTGATTCCGCTCACGCCGAAGGCTTATGCGGTCCTGGCCCATTTGATTGCCAACCGGCATCGGCTCGTCTCGAAAGATGAATTGCTTGACGAGATATGGTCCGATACCTATGTCGATGACTCCGCGGTCAAGCGCAACATCATGGCCGTGCGCCGGGCCATCGGCGGCTCCGGCACCAATGAGCACATCAAGACCCAACGCGCCCGAGGCTATCGCTTTGCCACCCCTGTGCGGGTGCTGGAACCCGAGGTGGAGCCCATTTTTGACACCGCCACACTGGCGTCGCCAGCCGCGCCGCCACCGGTTCCTGAGTCAATCGTCATATTATCTCCCCCTCAATCGGCAGCCCCTCAGCCAACGGCCGGAGATACTGCAGAGCGCAAGCTGATCACCGCCCTTTATTGCGCGGTGGTCCATGCCGCTGGGCCATCTGGAGGCATGGACCTCGACACCCTCCACGACCTGATGCAGACCGTCTACACCTGTGCTTACGAAGAAGCGCAGCGCTACGGCGGCACGGTGCAGTACATCACCGGTGAGGGGGGTCTCATCCTCTTTGGTGCCCCATTATCCCTGGAGGATCACGCGCGGCGGGCTATGCTAACGGCCCAGGCATTGCAGCGCCGCCTGCAACTATCTAGTGGCTCGTTGACGTTGCAAATGGCGCTGCATACCGGCGTGGTCGTGATCAGTCAACTGCAAGGGCAGCCGCACGATATCGCCACCGTCGTCGGGGATGTGACGACGCTGGCCGCAGCGATGGCACGGCAGGCCCCTCTGGGGTCGATGCTAGCGAGCGCCACCACTGTTGAGCTCCTGCGAGACGAAGTGCGCGCCACCCCCCTCCCCCACATGGCGATTATGAACGCTGCTCACCAGGTGCCGGTGTACCAGATTGCGGAGATCGCTCCGCAGCCTCCGATGGAAAGGCGTTCGCCCACCCCATTTGTTGGCCGCCAGGTGGAACTGACCATGCTGCACGCCCGCTGGCAACAAGTCCAAGGCGGACAGGGCCAAGTGATCGGCATCGTGGGTGAGCCGGGGATTGGCAAGTCAAGATTGCTGCACGAATTTCGTACGGCGCTCGCCCCTCCGGAAGTGCCAGAAGTGGATGTGGTATATCGGCAATGTGATGGCCGCTCTTATGGCCGTGCGACCCCGTATTTGCCCATTCTCGATCTCCTGCGCACCTCCTGGGCTCTTGCGGATACGGACGACAGCGAGACGATCACGGCGAAAGTGGAGACAGGGCTTCGGGAAGCCGGTCTGGAGGCGGAGGTGCTCGGGCCGTACTTCCGCTCGCTGTTGGGTCAGGACGCGCCATCGACAGACCTCGAGGGGTTGAGTCCGGACGTCCTGCGGGCTCGAATTTTTGAGGCCTTACACCAATACTTTTTGCGCGGTAGTGAGTCCTCCCCCAGTGTGATTGAGGTGGAGAATGCCCACTGGATCGATGCCACTTCGGAAGCATTCTTCACGGCCCTGGTCGACCGCTTGGTGGGTGCCCCGGTCTTACTGCTCATTACCTTTCGGCCCGGTTATCGCCCGGCCTGGCTGGATAAATCGTATGTGACCCAAATTGCCTTACCGGCATTGGGCACCGCCGATAGTCACAAGATGCTAGCCGCGATCCTCGGACAGGGCTCGGCTCATCATGCGACTGGACAACAGATTCTCACCAAAGCCCAGGGCAATCCTTTTTTTCTGGAAGAGCTGGCTCGAACTGTGTCGGAACAAAACCAGACGACGCCAGTGCGAGCCATACCCAATACGGTTCACGCGGTGTTGGCCGAGCGCATTGACCGGCTTGCCCCTGCTGCCAAACAGCTTTTGCAAACCGCTGCAGTGGTGGGGCCTGATGTACCCGTTCGGCTTCTTCGAGCGGTGGCCGAGCTGCCTGAAGACAGCCTCAACGGCTATTTGAGACAATTGCAAGCCGGTGAATTTCTCTATGAAACCCATCTGCTTCCCGAGCCGGTTTATGCATTTAAACATGCTCTGACACACGAAGTGACTTACGCCAATCTGTTGCAAGCACAGCGACGGCAACTGCATACTCGCATTGTCGAAGCCTTGGAAAACTTGTTTAGCGACAGCGACCGCCAAGCGGAGGTGACTGAGGTCTTGGCCCATCACGCACTCGGTGGTGAGCTGTGGGAGAAAGTCTATCACTACTTCACCCGTGCCGGCACGGGTGCGATGGCACGGTCGGCCTATCGCGAAGCCGTCGTGTCCTATGAGCAAGCGCTACACGGCATCGAACATTTGTCGCAGGATCAATCGCAGCGCGAGCGCGCCGTCGATCTCCGCCTCCTGCTTCATTCTGCCCTTCTGCGCTGTGGCGATCCGGTTCGCAGCATGGCGATTCTGGGCGAAGCCCAGACAATCGCCGAGGCGTTGGACGATGCCTATCGGCTCGGTTGGACGGCTTCCTATCTGAGCACCCATCACTTCATGGCGGGTGATACGGAGGGTGCATTGGTCTATGGTCAACGGGCGCAAGCGTTGGCAGCGGTAGGCGAGGATGAACTCCTGCAAGTGGACGTGCGTCTCCATCTCGGTCAGGCCTACCATGCGCGGGGTGATTATGCGGCCGCCATGGCCGTGTTGGCGCCCAATATCGATTTTGTCCACCAGATGCTGAGTCGGAATCCGGTGAATTTGGCTACCATACCCGGCCTCCACGCGCTGCCGTGGATGATTCTCTGCTTGGCCGAAACGGGCGATTTTACTCGTGGCGAACGTTATATTGAAGATGCCTTAGAGATCACAGCAATCGGTGAGCGCCCTTACGAACAGGTGGTCGTTTACGGCAGTGCCGGCTGGTTGCGGTTGCGCCGTGGCGATATCACTGCAGCACTGCCGATGCTCGAACAGGCCATGGAGCGCTGCCAAGCTGCGGGCATCGTGCAGATGTTACCCATTGTGGCGTCCTTCCTCGGCGCTGCCTATCTGCAATCCAATCGCCGCTCTGAGGCCGTCGCACTGCTTGAAAACGCGGTTGCACAGGCGACCGCGATGCGCGTCATGGTCTACCATGCGCTGAGCGTGGTGTGTTTGGGGCAGGCATACCGCTTGCATGGACGCCTGTCTGATGCCAAAGTACAAGCTGAGCGCGCCATCAGCCTGTCGCAAGCCCAAAAGGATAATGGCAACGAGGCTTGGGCCTATCATCTGCTTGGCGAGATCTTGGCACAGGACCCGGAGACCGAGGTTGAACCGGCCGAAGCAGCCTTTCAACAAGCCCTCTCACAAGCCGAGGCAGGTGGCATGCGTCCTCTGCAGGCCCACTGTCATCTGGGCCTCGCCCGGCTGTATCACCTTCACGACCACGGCCATAGATACACCTCTCGCGCCCAGACTGAACTCGCCGCTGCCGCCGCGCTGTATCGCTCTCTGGACATGCCGTCTTGGCTGTCTTGCACTGAGTCCATCTGAGCGATATTTCAGAACGCACCCAAATCACACCTAAGCCACACCGTCCGCGCAAACTTCGCCACTCACGCTCTGCTAGGCTCTTCCCACGATTTAATTCATACCGCGATTTAGACAGCAACAGGGGTGTGATAGGAGTGTTGCGATGACCTATGCCCTCCAACCACAAGCCACGATCGGGGCACCACTATCAAATCGGTTTCAGGCGAGCCAGTCTCAGGCCTGGAATCAAGACCTCACAGAATTGATCCAGCGCATTGGCCGGGGAGATCAAGAGGCGTTTACGGCGCTCTACAAGGCAACCCATGCCTTGGTCTACGGGCTGGCACTGCGGATCGTGCGGGATGGTGCCGCAGCAGAAGATGTGACTATCGAGGTCTACTTACAATTGCATCAGCAAGCGGCACGCTACCACCCGGCGCGCGGCACGCCCGCCGCCTGGATACTGACCCTCACCCGCAGCCGAGCCATTGACAGCCTGCGGCGCGAAACGGTACATCGCCAATGTGAGTCATTGCCAGACCCCATGTCCTTTCCGTCGCCACGGTCCGATCCCGAAGCCCAAAGCGTGGTGGCCGAACGGCGTGTGATGGTCCGCAAAGCGCTTGCGACCCTGACCAAGGAGCAGCGACAAGTCGTCGAGAGCGCCTACTACACCGGGCTGAGCCACAGCCAGATTGCCGCCCAGCTCGGGCAGCCTCTCGGCACTGTAAAAACGCGTATCCGTCTCGGGCTCACCACTCTACGCGCCCAGCTTGCTCCGCTGTTGGACGATGCTTTGGAGACAGCTTGAGATGCAGTCCCAAGCCGCAGTTGCATGCGATGCAGTAGACGCTCTGTTCGGGGACGAGATGTCAATTTGAGTTTTTCCAATCCCCTTTGAGCTGAAGTCCGCCCGACTTCGGCTGAGGAGTATTGTCCCGCTTTTCCGTGCCGGTTTCGGGATGCTTCCAGTCGTTTTTAAGCTCGAGCCCGCCGGAGCCGGCATCGGGGCCATGGCTGTGATCATCAGGAATCCTTTCTGGAAGCCCCAGCGTTCAGGCCGGGGAGGAAAGAAAGGTTGCCCCAACGGGGCAAGAATCTTTCTTAGTCAAGCGTAAAAGTTGTTGACTCGCAACTACACCCTCGTAAAATGACCCCATTGGCTTTGGCCGCCTCCGGGTGTGTGCTAGGGCCGATAGACACCCAATGTTTTGGGACGGGCTGGAGGCCAGCCCTGGGTCTGAAGCCGAGGCCCTCCTCGGTGGACACCCTAAATCGTCTCTCTTTGGAGAGACACCGGGGGACGCGAGTCCCCGGAATCCCCGTCCTTTAGGGCGGGGAGGAAGTCAATGGAAATACAGAAGATGGTAGAGGAGGTCAGCTATTGGGTCAACTCAATGGAATCCATTAAAATGGTATGGGTACGAATAGGTAGTACAAGCAGGAGAAGTATGTAACGTACTCATATAGCGAAGGTTTCTCAATATCGAGACTTGACGTCCGAGACCACTCTGATTGGGCCGAGGGGTTTGTCCCTGTTGTCCTCGGCAAGGAAGATAGGATGACGCCAGTTGGCCCCTTAGCGGCAACCGTCGCCACGTTGACCGATTTGCTCCAACAGCTCGGGGGAGCCTTACCGGTGAGTGCGGGCCTGGCCTTTTCCCGGAGCGGCCATTGAGCAGGATGTTGAGCTGGTTTTACATGACCTTTGTGCGTGAATTGTTTGCGGAACTCGACCGCCAAGGACCTACTGACGCGAATGGCAATTGACTCGCGGTTTGTCGAGTGCGACGGCAAACCGCAGATTCAAATCGATGTCATTCGGGCGTTTCGCCAGGTACTGGACTGGGGGGAATGGCGGTACGCCCTGCGTGAGGTCTGGGGTAGGCGAAGGCGCGTGGTCGGCCTGCCAAAGGGCTTTGATTTGGCGAAGTACAGGGGGGATGTCATACAGGTGTTCAACCCGGCGCCGCCCGGCCTGTCCCATGGCGCTCCGTGTTGCCGGTACATCGATCAGTTGTTGCAGGGCGTCGCGCAGGGAATCCGCATCGCGGGGTGCGACACAGAGGCCACACGGCTGGTCGCCGGCTGCGTCGATCATCTCCGGCATGGCCCCTACGTTGCTGACGACCACCGGCTTGCCCAGGGCCATGCCTTCCAACACCACGTAGGGAAAAGCTTCGTGATAGCTAGGCAACAGCAAGACGTCGCTTTGTTGAATGTAACCATACACCTCGTCGTGGTCGACCCCCCCATGAAAATGTAACCACTGTCTCTGTTTCTGGCCCTTGGCAAAGTGTTGCAAGTACTGGCGGTATTCGGCGTCAACCGGCCCGACGATATCTAGGCGAACGCCGGGGAGCTGGGCGCATGCTTGGAGCTGCTCGACGATTCCCTTATCTGCAACCACCCGGCCGACATACACGCAGCGGAGTCCTTCTCCAGGGGCGGTTTGCCAGCCGCTTTTGACGCGCCTAGCGCAAACATCGTCAATGCGTTCTAGTTCGATCATATTGGGCAAGATTTGCAGTTTTTGTGCGGCGATGCGCGGCTGTAAGGCCGTGTGTGTGTGATCGTCTAAAACCAGTACCCGAGCGGCAAAACGCATGGCGAGATGAGCCGCTCGAAGTTGCCAGCCCTGCAGCTGGCCGTTGCCCAATATCGAGGTGTGATAATGGATATAGCCGGCTGCGCCGAGGCGCCGGGCGAGGTATAGAATGACTGCATCTTTCACCGAGGCGAACCCGGCACTCGTGGTGAGATGCAGCACGTGCGGGCGATAGCGGACGAGCGCTAGACCCACGCGTAGGATGTCCCAGAACGCTTGTAGGATGCCGCCGATCAAACGCGCCCCGCTGTTTAGGTCGACCCGTTTTTTCCAGCGTAGTGCGGTATCGACGTGGTGTATCTCAAGGTCGGGATGTTGATGCATATCGCGCAATAAAATGTCCGTCCACACTGCAATACCGCCGGTTGGTGGCGGCAGCGGGGCTGCTAGCAAAACACGTGTCTTGTCCATAGATAGGTCCATGTGCATGTGAGGTAAGAGCATGTAAGAGGTGGCGTCCGCTGATCCCGTCTTTATCGGCGAACCTGGCGGCAGAAGATGAGGCTTTCTTTATGAGTGACAAAGAGGAAGAAGGAGTCTGTGAAGGATACGAAGGGAGTGGGAAGTAGGGGAAGAAGAAAAGGAAGGAAGAGAATGTGACGGTGCACAAAAAAAATGGGTTTCACGCATGCATCGGTGGGTGAAACCCAGGAATGAGCCTCGCGATCGAGGCTTAAATCTCATCGAACAAGAACGCTTGCATACTTTGGATACGCTCTTGGTAGTGGTCGGGGTCTAGTAGCCAAGCGGTTGCCGCCGTGCTGCTCAAGAGTGAATTGCCATCTTGTGGCGTAAAACAAAAACCGGTAATCTCGTGGCCCGCCCGCACCGTCACAGTCGGCTCGGACACCACGGTTTGATTCAACAAGCGGCCAAAATAGCCATGATCGCGGCCAAAAGAGAAAATCGGGCTCGACATCGTTTTGGCGGTCAAAGCCACGTACGGATTGGCCTGCAATTTTTCGAGAACATCGTCCCTCGTGACCGCCCGCTTCACCCGCAGATTAAACCAAATGCTGTGCATATACTGCGTATTGAGCTTAATCGCCGAAGAGAATATATTGAGGTCGTGACCCAGAGTCTGAAACAAATGCCAAGCGTCGCGGGCATGGTGGGTGCCAAACTGCGAATCTGTGTGCTTGCCGACATCCGGGGCGGGTATAAAACTCTTCTCTTGACTAATATCGCTCGCCCGCCGCATACAGACAAACCGCGCTTCAGTGAGATTGTCACCCGCCTCACCTTGCAGGGCTAAGGTCTTAACCAACACGGCAAGATTGTGGGTATTACAACTCACCACTTGTAAAAAGCGATCCTCACCAGCAACCAAAGTGTCATCATTAATGCCGTAGGCGTACATCTTGCCAAAACCAAATTCGCTGCCTTGGGCAATAAACCCTGTGGTCTCCGGCAAATTGAGATACGAGTCCTCTTTATGTTGCAGGGCGAGGCCGTCGGTGGTGCACTCGACCACCACACTGGCCTGCTCTAATGCTGCTTCGCGTGTATAGGTGGGCTGCAACCCGATTTTTTCAAAGTCGATCATGCGATCGGCTTCCACCGCCAGTTTTGCCCCACGGCGCATCAAGCTTTTGATTTTGGGGCGATCCTCAGTCCGAGGCGAGTGCTTGTGAAACGTGATCTCGTCAACCGACAGGTCCTGTTGCAGATGTAACAACAGACCAATAAGGGGTTCTCCGATCGTTCCCGTCCCCACCACGTGAACCGTACGCTTCGATCCCATTTTTTAACCTCCCAGACACAGGGGTTCAATGAATTGGATGGAGTGATATGCCGTCAGCATGGACACAACTCGACAGTAGCAATAAATTGTATAAACCTCACTGATTTCGGACGCTAAGGGTAGTTAAATGCGTCCCTTTATGACGATACTTTGAGCATACGAAGGAACCCCGATTCTGTCAACAAACTATAACTATTTTTTTTCTCATGCTTGTCATAGCTTTGTATTAAACTTCCTGTTATACTCGAGCTTGTTTGGTGTGCAGCGCCCCCTGTTGTGTTCCCCGAGAGCCCTGCAGATGTCTTATGCGACGTGCGAGAGATGTGAGTGAGCTGAGGACGGTACCATGGAGCATTTTCCCAAAGCCGAATTTGGCAAACTATTACAAACGCGACGCAAACATATGCAACTCACTCAGGCCGCTCTAGCCAAGCAAATCGCCGTCTCGCCAATCTTGATTAGCTACTACGAACGCGGTCATCGCGCGCCCCGCTACGAAACGGCACAAAAGATTGCCAAGGTGCTCAGACTTCAAGGTGAAGACCGGGAACAGTTTCTTTCAAGCCTCAAATTTCCAGCTGAAAGCAGCCCGGATATCAATGATCTGCTAGACGAATTGCTCCGGCTCTTTAGCAATCAGTCCATCTCGCCAATTCTCAAAGACAAACTCGCGTCCGAAATCCACAACGTGCTCAAAGACTGGCGCGACATGCAAAAGAAAAACGTGCGCTGGGCCGTCGTGCCGGTCGCCGGCTGGCAGGCCCGCCTGTTGTCACCCGATGCCACTCTCCACATGACCGAACGCGTCATTGCGGAAGCCGACAGCGCGGGTATCGACCACATTGTCGTGGTCGTGGCCCCAAGCCAAGAGCATGTCCTTGCCGCTAAACTCACGGAAAGTAAACGCCACATGCGTATCCGCTTGGCGGTGCAAACCGACCAGTTCGGCTTGGGAGACGCCATCTTGGTGGCGCGCTATAGCCTGCCTCACAATGAGCCTTTTGCGGTCATCCTGCCCGACGACGATTTGAATGCACCTTGCTTAACACCTATGATCAAGGCATACAGCAAGGACAAATGCTGTATTCTCGCCGTCCGTGAAATCCAAGCCTTCGATGAAGGCAGCTATGGCATTGTTTCCATCAAAGAGCAACGCGGCCCCATGTGCAGGATCGAGGACTTACAAGAAAAACCCTCTACGCTACCTGGGCCATCCTTTGCCATTGTCGGGAGGTATATTGTCACCCCCGATATTTTTAAGGCCATTGAGGGTACCCCTCCCACCGCAAATGGCGAAATCGAACTCACCGATGCCATTCGTAAGATGTCGCAAAATCAACCCATCTACGGCTATATATACACCGGCGTGGTCGATAGCCTCTCACCCTCTAGACGCCTGCTGGAAAGGATGATCATGAGCAGCGGTGAACGGCGCGATGAACCGACGGCCTAACGACCCTTGACGATCATGCGAACGTGAGACGCGTCGTATCGCCTTACCCCAAGCGGTATCAGATACAGGGGAATGCCTATGATCGATTCACACAGCCACATTTATATGGACCGCTATCGCGACGACCGCGATGCGGTGATCACCCGGGCCGTGGCGGCTGGCGTGACCCAATTGTTGCAAGTGGGTTGCGATCTAGAGGACTCGCAAGTCGCCATCACCCTGAGCGAGCGCGTCTCGGGCATGTATGCCTCGGTCGGCGTCCATCCGCACGCGGCGACCACCGTGACTCCGGTGGTGCTCGACGCCTTGCAAGCCCTGACGCGTCATCCCAAGGTGCTTTCCTGGGGTGAGATTGGGTTGGATTTTTACTACGACAACAGCCCCCGCGATATCCAAAAGACGGCGTTTGAGGCCCAACTCGAGCGCCTTGGGCAGTGCGATTTGCCGGTGGTGATTCACACCCGCGATGCCGAGCCGGAAACGTTAGATATTCTGCGGCGGCACCCCATCGCGCGTGGTGGACATGTGCATTGCTTTACCGGCACGCCGGCGATGGCCGAGGACCTCCTCGAGCTAGGCTTTCATATCGGCTTTACCGGCATTGTCAGTTTCAAGAATGCGGGCAGCGTCCGTGACGCCCTGCGGCGAGTCCCCCTTGAGCGATTACTGATCGAAACCGATAGCCCGTTCCTGGCGCCAAAACCCTACCGGGGCAAACGCAATGAACCCGCGTTCGTGGTGCATGTGGCCGAGGCCATCGCCGAGATCAAAGGCGTTTCGGTCGCCGACATTGACACCTATTCGACCCGAAATTTTTATCGCCTCTACGAAAAGCCCGGCATGACCTGGGCTCCCCTGGTCGCGCCGGATGACACCGCCAGCTGATTCTGTGTTATGATCGCCGGCAGCTTTGCATAGATGAAATGAAGACAAGAGATGACAGACTGATGGCGGTCCGCACAGGAGATGCAACCATGACGGCAACGCGTGACCCGATTGCCTTTGAATTGTTTAAAAATGCCTTGTTCTCCATTGCCGACGAAATGGCCCTGACCATCACTCGCACCACCTATTCCGGGGTGCTCAAAGACAACATGGACTTTTCCACCGCCTTTGCCGATGCCGAGGGTCGGTTGGTCGCACAAGGGCTCACGCTGCCCGGTCATCTGGGATCCCTTCCCACGGCGCTCGAGGCCACCCTGCGGCACTATGGGGAACGCCTTGCACCGGGCGATATCTTTATCATGAACGACCCCTTTGAGGGGGGCATGCACCTACCGGATATTTTTGTATTTCAGCCCATCTTTGTCGAGAACCGGCACTTGGCGTTCGCGGCCACGGTTTGCCATCACACCGATGTCGGGGGTCGGGTGGCCGGCTCCAATGCCTCGGACTCCACCGAGATCTACGCCGAGGGACTGCGTATCCCTCCCCTCAAAATGTACGAGGCAGGGGTGCGCAATGAGACCCTGTTTGCCATGATCGAAAAAAATGTCCGCATCCCGGTCAAAGTCTTTGGCGATTTGCGGGCCCAATTGGCCGCCTGTCATATTGCCGAAACCCAGTTCATCGACCTGGTCAATCAATATGGGGCCGAGACGGTGCAGGACTATATGCGGGAAGTCGTCGATTACGCTGAGCGGCTGACCCGGGCTGCCATTCGCCAGCTACCCGATGGCGTGTATAGCTTTGAAGATTGGATCGACGACGACGGCATTGATGTGGGCGTGCCGATTCGCCTGTGGGTCACGTTCACCAAACGTGGCGACCAACTCAACGCCGATTGGACCGGCACCTCGCCGCAAGTCAAAGGCGCAATCAACAATACCTTGTCCTTTACCAAAGCCGCCACGTATTGTGCGGTGCGCTCCATTTTGCCCCAAGGCATTCCCAACAACGAGGGCGTCTTTCGCGCCATCGACGTCACCGCCCCGCCCGGCACCATTGCCAATGCGGTGCTGCCCGCCGCCTGCGCGGCGCGCGGCTTGACCGGCTTCCGCATGGTCGACTGCTGTTTTGGCGCCTTGGCCAAAATGGTGCCGGATCAGGTGTTTGCCGCCTCGGACGGCGGCAATACCGGTATTTCAATTGGCGGCTACGATGCCGAGCGTAAGCCGTTTATCTACGTCGATTTCACCTGTGGCACCTGGGGTGGCCGGCCGTTTGCCGACGGACTCGATGGCAATTCGAACATGTTTGCCAACATGGCCTCGGCTTCGGTAGAGATCACCGAGGTGGAACACCCCATTGAAATTCTGGCCTACGAATTTGTGCCCGACAAGGCAGGAGCCGGTAAATACCGAGGCGGCACGCCCTACCGCCGCGACTACCGGTTTTTGGAAACCGCAGGTGTGTTGCAAGTACGGGCCGATCGGCACACGTTTCGGCCCTACGGGTTGTACGGTGGCTATCCAGGTAAGCCGTCTATGAACTGGTTTAATCCGGACGGCGACAATCACGTGTTGAATTCCAAAGTCACTATGCCCATCACCGAGGGTGATGTCTTTCGCCATGAAGTGGCCGGCGCCGGTGGCTGGGGCGACCCCCTCGAGCGCGATCCGCAAGCCGTCTTGAAGGATGTGCGCAATGAGCTCATCAGCGTACAGACCGCGGCGGATGATTACGGTGTGGTCATTGATATCGCCAATTGGCAAGTCGACCTCGACGCCACCAAAGCACAGCGGGAAGCCCTGCGCACGGCGCGCGGTTGGCACGAGGTGCCGCAGGTGCTATGGGAGCCGCCGGCAGTTGACCAGGGCTCAGACCGCAAGGTATAAGGCCACGTATGACGCAGAGGAGAGTGGGCATGGCCAGCTATCGCGTGGGGGTCGATATTGGCGGCACGTTTACCGACATCGTTTTCCTCGGTGACGATGGCACGCTGCACACCAAAAAGATCTCATCCAGCGTTGAGAACTACGCCCGGGCCATCGCCGACGGGCTCGATGCGGTGTTCCACGACACCGGGCTGAGCGGTGCAGAGGTGGAGGAAGTGCGCCATGGTACCACCGTGGCCTCCAATGCCATCTTAGAACTCAAAGGCGCCAAAACCGGGTTGATCACCACGAAGGGATTTCGGGATGTGCTCGAAATCCGCAATCTCCGCATGCCCCGCCTGTACGACCTGACCTGGAACAAGCCGCCCATGCTGGTGGAGCGCTATTTGCGGGTGGTGGTGGACGAGCGCATCAATGCTCAGGGTGAGATCGAGCAACCCCTCTCTTTACAGCAGGCTGAACTGGCCGTCGACAAGCTGCTGTCGGAAGGCGTTGAGGCCATTGCCGTGTGCCTGTTGCACGCTTATGCCAACCCGGTGCACGAGGTCATGATCAAGGCGGTGATTCAGCGAAAAGCACCCGATTTGCCTCACTGTATCAGCTATGATGTGCTGCCGGAAATCAAGGAGTACGAACGCACTTCCACTACCGTGATCAACACCTATGTGATGCCCATTGTGGCCCGCTATTTGGCGACGTTGCGACAGGATCTCGATGCCAAACAGGTGATCGCACCGCTGTTGCTCATGCAATCCAATGGCGGCCTCACCACCGCGCAAGAGGCGGCGGTTAAACCCATGAACATCATCGAATCGGGCCCAGCCGGCGGGGTCATCGGCGCCCAAGCCTTGGCCCGCGCCCTGGATTTGCCCAATATTATTACCTTTGATATGGGCGGCACGACAGCCAAAGCGTCTCTGATCGAGCGTGGCGAGGTGACGCGGTCGCTGGAATATCAAGTCGGTGGCGGCATCATGATCGGCTCTAGACTGCTGACCGGCTCGGGCTACATGCTCAAAGTACCGGCCATCGATCTGGCGGAAGTCGGTGCGGGGGGCGGCTCGATTGTCTGGATCGACGGCGGCGGTTCCCTACAGGCCGGACCACAGAGCGCCGGGGCGTTTCCCGGTCCGGTGTGTTATGACCTGGGCGGCACAGACCCCACCATTACCGATGCGAACCTGATCCTCGGCTATATTAACCCATCGCATTTGGTTGGCGGCGATGTGGTGCTGCATGCCGACAAAGCCCACCACGTCTTCGAGGCCCATATCGCCAAGCCCCTCGGGCTGTCCCTGGCGCACGCGGCCTACGGGGCGCATCAGATTGCGGCATCGAACATGATTCGGGCCATCAAAGCGGTGTCTACCGAACGCGGCCGCGACCCGCGCGGCTATGCCCTGTTCGCCTTCGGCGGCAACGGACCGATTTTTGCCGCCGCCATGGCCGAGGCGCTGCACATGCACCACATTGTCGTCCCCCCATCACCAGGGCTTTTTTCGTCGTTCGGCCTACTGTATGCAGACGTCGAACACCACTACTCGCGCACTCTGCGGCGGCTTCTGCGCGGCACCGATCCGCAAGTCCTCAACGACGCCTGGGACCGCATGGCGGCTGAGGCCGTATCCCAGCTGCAGGCCGATGGTTTTACAGCCGCGCAAATGCGCCTTCGCCGCGCCGCTAACCTGCACTACCAAGGGCAAACCTTCGAGCTCACCGTGCCAGTTGCCGACGGCCCCTTGGATGCTGAGGCCATCCAGGGATTGGAAGAAGCCTTCGGCCAGGAGCACGAGCGCACCTATGGCCATCGCGCCGGACCCGAGGAGCCAGTCGAACTCGTCAATATTCAAGTGGTCGGCCAGGGCATACCCGCTCGCCCTCGGGTGCCTGGAGGGTTTTTCAATCCCAGTCAGACCGCCATCAACGGTAGACCGTGGTCGCGGCAAGCGTATTATGGGCCTGAAATCGGCTGGTTGGAGACGCCAGTGTTGAGCCGGGCCGACCTCGGGACGCCGCGCCAGGGGCCGTGCATTATCGAGGAGTATGATGCCACCTGCGTGATCAGAACTTTTCCCTCGAATACAATCAAGGTGTTATGAATGATTGCATCTCACCCACATGATGCTAAGCTGTTGTGATCTCGGTCCCTTCAAATCGACCAC
>Ga0214472_10003346_pt1 | contig 16970 bp, 11 predicted proteins | sample RVTome_6_FD_207662 | JGI IMG/M metagenome (GOLD analysis project Ga0214472, IMG submission 207662) | Soil microbial communities from uranium-contaminated site in the Upper Colorado River Basin, Wyoming, United States - RVT140D175 | ecosystem: Environmental > Terrestrial > Soil > Contaminated >... | reverse complement strand
AGGTCATGATCCTGCTGCCCCACTGCGTCCAGCTCTTCGACTGCGCCATCAAGATCACCGGGGACGTGAACCAGTGCCTGGCCTGCGGGCGCTGCGACATCCAGGATCTGGCCCGGGTCGCCCGGCAGTTCGGCGTCGATATCGCCGTGGCCACCGGCGGCACCATCGCCCGTAAGCTCATCGTGGAGAAACGCCCCAAGCTCATCATCGCCGTGGCCTGTGAGCGCGACCTGACCTCGGGGATTCGCGACACCTATCCGCTGCCCGTCATCGGTATCCACAACCGCCGCCCCAACGGTCCCTGCTTCAACACCCGGGTGGTGGTGGAGGATGTGGCCCAGGCGCTGCGGGAGCATATCATCCCCCGCGAACCGGCATAGGCCCGGCTAAAAAGGGACCTTCGGTCCTTTACCCGCTCGAGTTTCATCAACCTTTTCATGCCCGAGGCCCGTCTTGAAACGTCCCAATCCCCGACTCCTTGCCTTTGAAATCCTCCAGCGCGTCGAAGATGGCGCCTTTGCCGACATGGTCCTGGACAGCACCCTGAAGGCTTTCCCCTCCATGGACAGCCGCGACCGGGGGCTGTGCTCCGAGCTGGTCTACGGCGTGCTGCGTTACCAGGGCCGTCTCGACGGAGCGCTGGCCCGGTTCTGCGCCCGCCCCCTGGCGAAGCTGGAGAGAAGCGTGCTGCAGCTGCTGCGCCTGGGGGCTTACCAGATCCTCTGCCTGGATCGCATTCCCGGCCGGGCCGCCGTCAACGAGACGGTGAATCTCACCCATCTTCTGGGGCTCAAGCGCGCCAGCGGCTTCGTCAACGGCATCCTGCGCTCCCTGGAGCGGGGCAAGGAGGAACTGAGCTGGCCCGATCCCGCCGCCGATCCTCTGGGGGCCCTGGAGCAGGTGGGTTCCATTCCCCGCTGGCTGGCCGCACGCTGGTTTGCGGAGATGGGGTTCGAGGAGGCCATGGCCCTGGCCGAGGCCAATTTGGAGCCCGCCCCCCGGACCCTGCGGGTCAACCGCCTGAAGATCGACCCCGCCGCCTACCAGGCGAAACTGCTGGAAGAGGGACTCGAGGCGGAGCCCACCGCCTACGCGCCGGAGGGGCTGATCCTGGCCCCTCGATCCGGCCGCCAGCTCAGCGGATACGACGAGGGACTCTGCCAGCTGCAGGACGAGGCCAGCCAGATCGTGGCGCAGCTTCTGGGGGCGAAGCCTGGAGAGCGGATTCTGGATGTCTGCGCGGCCCCCGGCGGCAAGACCACCCAGCTGGCCGCCCTTTGCGGCAACGAGGCCAAAGTCATGGCCATCGATCTCCACCCCCAGCGCGTGGCCCTGATTCAGGAAGGCGCGAAACGCCTGGGGGCCGGTTGCATCGATGCGCGGGTCTGGGACATGTGCCGCCGCCCCGACTTCCTGGATCCCGCCTCCTTCGACCGGGTGCTGGTGGATGCCCCCTGCAGCGGCCTGGGGGTGCTGCGGCGCAACCCCGAGATCCGCTGGCGGCGCACCGAGGCCGAGATCGCCGAGCTGGCCCGCTTGCAGCGCGCGATCCTCGAGACCTCCGCGCCCCTGGTGAAGCCGGGCGGACGGCTGATCTACTCCCTCTGCACCTGGACGAAGGAAGAGGCCGCCGGGGTGGTTGCGGATTTCCTGGCCGCCTTCCCCGACTTCGAGCGACTGGATCTGCGCCTGGAGGCCCCTTCGCACTGGGCGGAGCTCTTCGACGCCGAAGGCTGCCTGCGGACCTGGCCCCACCGCCACGGCATGGACGGATTTTTCGCCGCCGGGTTCCTGCGGCGAGCCTAGCCATAATGGCTGACAGATGGAGCCGAGCTTTTCCCTCCCCTCTTTTTTCATAACCGCACCCTCGCAGGATGCCTGTCCCCACTTCCACCAGGAGCCGACCCCCATGATCAAGATCGCCCCATCCATCCTCTCCGCCGACTTCGCCCGCCTGGGCGACGAGGTGCGCGCCATCGACGACGGCGGCGCCGACTACATCCATGTGGACGTCATGGACGGCCATTTCGTGCCCAACATCACCATCGGCCCCCTGGTGGTCGATGCGGTGCGCAAGGTTACGAAGAAGCCGCTGGACGTGCATCTGATGATCGAGAACCCCGATCAATACATCCCCGAGTTCGCCAAAGCGGGCTCCGACATCATCACCGTGCATCAGGAGGCGGTGCCCCACCTGCACCGCACCGTCCAGCTCATCCGCAGCCTGGGCAAGCGCGCCGGGGTCTCCATCAATCCCGGCACCCCCGTCTCGAGTCTGGAGTCCATCCTGGGGGATCTGGATCTGGTGCTCATCATGAGCGTCAATCCCGGCTTCGGCGGCCAGAGCTTCATCCCCTTCTGCCTGGAGAAGATCCGTCAGCTGCGCCGCATGATCGACGCGCGGGGGCTTTCGGTGGAGATCGAGGTGGACGGCGGCGTCAAGCTGGACAACATCGCCGAGGTGTCCGCAGCAGGAGCCGATGCCTTTGTGGCGGGCAGCGCCGTGTTCAGCACGCCCGATTACGGCAGGACGATCCAGGAGCTGCGCTCCCGCGCCCTGGCCGCCCGGAGCTGATGCTCGATTACCACCAGGTCCGCCGCCGCCTCGAGGCCGCCCGCTGCGCAAGCCTTGCGCCTGCGGGGCGCAGGCCCGCCGCGGTGCTGCTGCCTCTTTTCCGTCAGCAGGGGCGCGACTTCGTTCTTTTCACCCGGCGCACGCAGGATGTGCGCCACCACCGGGGGGAGATCTCCTTTCCCGGCGGAGGGCGGGAGGCCGGGGACGCCGATCTGCTGGAGACGGCCCTGCGGGAGACCGAAGAGGAGCTGGGCATCGCCCCTGCCGATGTGGAGGTGCTGGGGCGGCTGGATGATTTCTGCTCGGTCCACGGCTACCACGTCACGCCCTTCGTGGGACGCATCGCCTCTGCCGATGGGCTTCGGACGGATCCCGGAGAAATCGCCGAGGTCATCGAGCTCTCCATCGAAGAGTTGTGCGATCCGGTCATCTTCCGCACCGAGGACTGGAATCACCGCGGGCGGGCCCATCCCGTTCATTTTTTCAGCATCGGGCCCCATGAGGTCTGGGGCCTGACGGCGGCCATCCTGCTTCAGTTTTTGCGGCGCGCCGGGCTTATCGATCGTCGCTGAAAAAGCGCTTTTGTTGCGGCCGCAAGGTTTGCGGATACAATGACGACTGTTTTTTTCTCCTGCCGAGGGATGCCATGAGTCTACTTCGCAATTTCAGTCTCCTTACGAAGTTCAATTTTTTCATCGTCTTGCTGCTGCTGAGTTTTTTTTCCCTCTCGGCCTTCATCAGTTATCACTGGCAGAAGGAATTCGTGCTGCAGCAGTCCGTGGAGAAGGCGCGACTGGTCTCCTTCACGGCGATTCATGCCCGGGAATATATTTCCAATGAGCTGCTCCTCGGCAACGTGACGCTTGATCGCGAGCGCTACGGGCTCATCCCGGTGGTGGCCTCCAACCGCATCAGCCAGCGGGTGGGGGCCGAGATGGACTACCGGGTGCGCCAAGTCTCCACCAAGTATCGCAACCCTTTCAACGCCGCCGACAGCTTCGAAGCCGAGGTGCTTCAGCGCTTCATCGCCGATCCCGGCCTGAAGGAGTTCTATCTCCAGACGAGTTACAAGGATGAGCCCGTCTTTCGCTACATGATTCCCTTCAAGGCGGAACAGAGCTGCCTCGAGTGCCACGGCGATCCCGAGAAGGCGCCCGCCTTCATCGCGCAGCTCTACCCCCAGGATACGGATCAGGCCTACAACTACCGCCTGGGCGAGGTCATCGGCGCGGCCTCGGTCATCATCCCCATGCAGGAACTCTACAACCAGATTCACGCCAACCTGCGCGGCGATCTCTTATTCAACGGCGGGATCTTCATCGCCCTGCTGGCGCTGTTGGGCATCCTGACCCGCACGACCGTGACCCGGCCGCTGGGCCGCCTGGCCGACGGCATCGCCGATGTCATGCGCACCGGAACCTTTTCTGAAAAGATTCCCCATCGCGGAGGGGACGAGATCGGCCGGCTCATCATCGGTTTCAACGAGATGATGACCCATCTGGAGATGCGCACCCGCCATCTGGAGGAGTCGGAGCGCCGCTTCAGCGCCCTGACGGAGACGGCCCGGGACGGCATCATCTCCTTTTTGCGCAACGGGCAGATCATCCTCTTCAACCGGGAGGCGGAGCGCATTTTCGGCTACAGCAAGCGCGAGGTGATCGGGGAGAAGGTCTCGCTGTTCATCCATCCCGATTGCGAGTCCCTAAAAGGCAAAGAGATCGAGGACTATCTCAAGGAGAAGGGCGAGGCGCTGCTTCGGGAGGTGAAGATTCTGCGGGGGCGCCGCCGCGACGGCTCCTCCCTGGAGCTGGAGCTGTCCCTGTCCAAGGCGCAGTCCGACGGTCAGTTCTTCTACACGGCCATTCTCAGGAAGAAATCCGGCTGAGCCGATCCGGGGTTTTCCCGGGGCTTGTCGCCTTATCGGGGGTCGAGCAGATGGGCGAAGCTCTTGCGCGCTTCGTTGATGGGCAGGGAGATGGTGGTGTCGCGGCCATGGCCCTGGGTCTTGCTGAAGTTGATACCCACCACCTCTCCTTGCTCATTGAGCAGCGGGCCGCCGGAGCTTCCGGCTTCGGTCCGGCTGTCGGTGAGCAGCATGGGCATGCCCCGGTAGTTGGCCAGGGAGCTGACCCTGCCCCTGGCGAAGGCGAGCCCTTTTTCGGCGGGAAATCCCAGAGAAATGACGGTGCTTCCGATCTCCAAATCAACCGAGTCGCCCAGGGGCAGGGCGGTCAGGTCCTGGGGCGGAGCCACAAGGATGCTCAGATCCCGCTCCTCGTCGTTGAAGAAGACCCTGACCGGGAACTCCCGTCCGTCGCGAAAGCGCACCCGGAGCTCGCCGGCCCCCGCGATGTTGTGGTAACTGGTGAGCAGGTAGCCCCGGTTCGAGAGCACGAAGCCGCTGCCCGTCCCCGTCGGGGTGATGAGCTGGAAGGTGGAGAGGCTGGCGGTGCGGATGAGATCCTGGAGGTTGAGGGGCCCGCCCCTGGGGGGCTCGGCGATGCTGACCAGGGGCCTGGCGAGTTCCTGGATGGGGGTCGGGAGCTTCTGGGGCTCGCGCAGGTTCTCTCCGGTGAGGGTCCAGGCCCGCTCGATGATGTGACCGGGAAGATCCGCGAGGATCTGGGCCTTGATGTCCGTGAGGACTTCGGAGGTGAGATCCTCGATCCAGGTGGCCTCCTGGGCGACGTTCATGGCGCTGAAGAAATCCCCCTTGGCTTCTCTGCGGCTTTCGTACTGCCTCTCCAAAAGCTTGATCCGCTGTCCCTTTTCGCCGATGTAGAAGACCGCCACCCGAGAGCGGCTCTGACTGCGGTAGCGGAACATGTCCAGTCCCGAGAGGGTAAAGCAGCTGGCCCCCGCCAGGAAGGTCGCCAGGCCGTTGTCGTCAGTGAGACCGTAATGGGCGGTGGCGTGGACGGAGACCAGGAAGCTGTCTCGCTCTTCGGATTGCTCGGCCGGGGCCGTTTCCGAGAGATCGGGCATGACCAGGCCGGTAAAGACGGTGCGTCCCAGTCCCGTGGCCAGGGCGGTGGCCAGATCGCCGCTCTGGCGCCTGAAAAGCCGCAGCAGGTACTCCTGATAGCTGCTTTCCTGAAGGGTGGTGTCCGTCAGCAGCGGGTCGATGGTCACCCGGACCACGGCGGGCCGGTTGATCCTGCCTTCGACGGCGGCAAGGCACCGCGAAGGCGCAAAGAGCCATGCCGCAGCCCAGAGGCACAGAAGGGCAAGGTTGTAAGTTAGACGCATGAGGCCTCCGTCTCGGGGGGGACACATATTTATATAGCTTAATTCTGAAGGCTGAGAAGGTTTTTCCATGAAAAATACTGACAACAGGGCCCGGCTTTTTCTCCAGCGCCTCTCCGAGGGACCCATGGTGGGCGACGGAGCCATGGGAACCCTGCTCTATCACAGGGGGGTTGCCCTGGACCGCAATTTCGAGCACCTGAACCTGGTGCGGCCCGAGCTGGTCAGCGGCGTTCACGCCGACTACCGCGCCGCCGGCGCCCAGGTGCTGGAGACCAACAGCTTTGCCGCCAACCACACGCGGCTTGCCGCCATCGGGTTGGAGAGCAAGGTTCGCACCATCAATCTGGCGGCCGCCCGGCTGGCCAGGCAGGCGGCGAGCGGGGACTGCTTCGTGGCCGGAGCCGTGGGACCTCTGGTGCAGCCCAGGGGGCAGGAGGCGGAGCTGACGGCGGAAGAGAAGCGGCAGGCCTTCGCCGAGCAGATGGAGGCTCTGGCCGAGGGCGGAGTCGATTTCTTCCTGCTGGAGACCTTCTCCTGCCTCTCGGATCTTCAGACCGCCCTGGGCATCGGCCTGAGGCTCGGGCTGCCCGTCATCGCCCAGATGGCCTTTCTCGAAGGCGGCCTGACCCGGGACGGAGTCGCGGTGGAGGAGGCGGGCAGGACGCTGATTGCCGCGGGCGCGGCGGCCGTGGGAGCCAATTGCGGCACCGGCCCCCGGGAGGTGCTCTCGGCCATGCGCAGGCTGCGCGCCGTGACCGATGCCCCCTTGAGCGCCTTTGCCAACTCGGGATTTCCCGAATACCGCGAGGGCCGCTATCTCTATCTGGGGACGCCCGAATATTTCGCCGCCCAGGGGCTGGAGATGGTCCGGGCCGGGGCAGCCCTGGTGGGGGGCTGCTGCGGCACCACTCCGGAGCACATCCGTGCCCTGGCCGAGAGGCTCTCCGGCGAAAAGCCCCTTGCCCTGCGCATCTCCCGGGCCGCGCCGCCCGAACCGGCCACCCCGGCTCCGGCGGCGCGGCCCGCAAAGGCTGCGGCAGGCTTTCTCGACGGCTGGGGGAAGCGGCCGGTGGTCACCGTGGAGCTGGCGCCACCCAAGGGCCTCGACTGCAGCCGCATTCTGGAGCAGGCGAAAAGGCTCCGGGACGCTGGGGTCGACGCCATCAGCCTCTCGGAGAATCCCCTGGCCCGCATCCGCATGGGCAATATCGCCCTGGGACACCGGATTCAACAGCAGACCGGGGCCGAGGTCATCGTGCACGTAACCTGCCGGGATCGCAATCTCATCGGCCTGCATTCCGAGATGATGGGCGCCCACTGCCTGGGCATCCGCAACATCCTGGCCGTCACCGGCGACCCCGTTTCCGTGGGCGGCGAGGCCGGAGCCAGCAGCGTCTTCGATCTCAACTCCCTGGGGCTGCTCCAGCTGCTCTCCGGCCTCAACCAGGGCAAGAGCATGATGGGGGCGGATCTGGGGGCGGCCTCGGGCTTTACCCTGGGCGCGGCCTTCAATCCCAACCTGGCCCGCATGGACGGACAGCTGACCCGGTTGGAGAAGAAAATCGCCGCCGGGGCCCGCTTCGTCCAGACTCAGCCCGTCTATGACCTTGCGAAGATGACGGAGATGCTGGAGCGCACCGCCCCCCTGAAGATTCCCGTGCTGGTGGGTCTTCTTCCCCTGGTGAGCGAGCGCAATGCCGAGTTTCTGCACAACGAGGTGCCCGGCATCAGCCTGCCCGATGCGGTGAGGGCGCGCATGCGGGGCAAGAGCGGCGAGGCCGGGCTCCAGGAGGGCCTGGCCATCACCTTCGAGCTCATCGAGGCGGCCCGGGACCTGGCGGGGGGATTCTATCTCATGCCACCCTTCGGCAAGGTGGAGCTGGCCATCGAGCTCCTGGGACGCATCCGGGGAAAGGCTTGACGGCCGCAGGGGCAGGGCGCTCCGAATCGGCCGTTATTCCGGATGCTTAGTGTCCTGTAAGCTGCGCCAGCGGCCAAAAAAGCCCTTGCCTTGGATTGTTGCCCTATGCTATCTACCTGCATACTGTATACAAAATATGCGCTAACCTCCGTTTAGCGGAGCCCCGGTTTTCAACGAGGGGACCGCTCTTTTTCATCCGGAAAAAGGGGGCCCACGGGAGGTCGATTTGACTCAGGTTATCTTTTCAAGTTTGCGGAACAAGATCGTCGATCAACGCGAAAGCGGCGAGGCGGATCTGGCGGCGCTGAAAATCAAGCTGCCGGAAAACTACCCCGGAGAGGGCCGCATCGGCGCCTTCATCGGCTGGGACGGTCTGGTGGTGCTGGACAGAAATCTCGACGTGGTGACCCTGGCGTCCGAATACATGACCCGGGTGCAGGAGAAATACTGCTGCGCCAGGTGCACCCCCGGCAAGAAGGGGACGCGGGTGCTGCAGGCCACCCTCAGGCGCATCACCGAAGGGCAGGGCAAGGAGTCGGATCTGGGGACCATCGAGTCGCTGGGCGAGCTGCTCAAGAGCTGCAAGTGCACCCTCTGCATGACCTCGGTGAAGCCCATCCTGGACACGGTGAAGCATTACCGGGAGGATTATCTGGCCTACATCCGCGGCGAGCGCAAGGCAAGGCCCGCTCGCGACTACCGCGACAAGCTCACCGCGCCCTGCATGGATCGCTGCCCGGCCCACATCGATATCCCCTCCTATATCGAGAACGTCAAGGATCTGCGCTTCGACGAGTCCCTCTCGGCCGTCCGCCGCAACATGCCCATCCCCGCCGTCTGCGGCCGGGTCTGCCCCCATCCTTGCGAGTCGGCCTGCCGCCGCGCCCTGGTGGATGAGCCCATCAGCATCATGGTGCTCAAGCGCGTGGCCTCCGATCACGAGTGGATGCACGAGAAGCAGCCCCCCATGATTCCCGCTCCCGCCAAAAGCGTGAGCGTGGCCGTGGTGGGCGCGGGCCCGGCGGGCCTGACCTGTGCCTATTATCTGGCACTGGAGGGCTACAGGGTCACCATTTTCGAGGCCATGAGCGAGCCCGGCGGCACCGTGGCCGTGGGGATTCCCGACTACCGCCAGCCCCGGCACCTGCTGCGCCGTGACGCCGAGATCGTCCAGTCTCTGGGGGTGGAGATCCGCTACAATACCCGCCTGGGCAAGGACATCAGCCTGCGGCAGCTCAAGGAGCAGTACGACGCCGTCTTCCTGGGCGTGGGCGCTCATCGCTCCAAGCCCATGGGCGTCGAGGGCGAGGATGCCGGATACGAGGGCTTCTCCAAGGGCGGTATCGATTATCTGCGCGCCGTGGCCCTGGGCCAGCCCGTGGAGACGGGCAAGCGCGTGGTGGTGGTCGGCGGCGGCAACACCGCCATCGACTGCGTCCGCGTGGCGCTGCGCGAAGGGGCGCAGGAGTCCATCCTGGTCTACCGCCGGACCCGCAAGGAGATGCCCGCCGAACCCTACGAGGTGGATGACGCCGACGAGGAAGGGGTGCGTTTCGAGTTCCTGGTCAACCCCACCCGCATCGTGGCCGAGAGCGGCAAGGTGGTGGGCATCGAGCTGGTGAAGATGGTGCTGGGCGAGCCGGACGAATCGGGCCGCCGCCGTCCCCGGCCCGAGCCGGGCAGCGAATACATCCTGCCCTGCGACATGATCATCCCGGCCATCGGCCAGGACCCGGATCTGAGCTTCCTCGAAGGGGACGACCTGGGCATCAAGACCACCCGCTGGAGCACCATCGTCGCCAAGGAGAGCATCCTGATGACGGACTGCGAGGGCGTCTTCGCCGGGGGGGACTGCGAGATCGGTCCCATGACCGTGGTGGCCGCCGTGGGCGGAGGCCGCCGCGCCGCCCGCGTCATGCACCGCTGGCTCTCCGAGGGCAGGACCTACCTGGACGACGAGGACGCCATGGAAGATCTCTTCAGCGCCATGAAGGTTTTCGACGCCGACGAGGAGGTGGGCATCCTGGGCGGGTTGCACCGCGAGCACCAGCCCAAGGTCAGCGGAGCGGCACGGGCGAAGAACTACGATGAAATCGAACTGGCCATGCCCGAGACCCAGGCGGTGCGCGAAGCCCAGCGCTGCCTGCGGTGCTACCGGGTCGGCATGGTGGCACTGAGTTAATCAGCTGTGTCCGGGCTGCAATGCCTGTGGCGGCCCCCCTGTCTCAGGCCCCGGATGATTCCCGAACTCTCGGCGGAAGCCGCCGGAGAAGGGGCGCAGGAGGGGGCGCAGCTCAATAAAGGTGGAGAACCGATGGTCAGTCTGAACATTGACGGTAAAGATATCCAGATTGAAAAGGGCGCGACGATCCTGGCGGCGGCCGAAAAGGCCGGTATCCGCATCCCGACCCTCTGCTATCTGAAGAAGATTTCCCCCACCGGCGCCTGCCGCATCTGCGTGGTGGAAGTCGAAGGCAGCTCCGAGCCCCAGACGGCCTGCAACACCCCCGCCATGGCGGGCATGGTGGTGCGGACCCGATCGGAGCGCCTTGCGCGCATCCGCCGTCAGGTGGTGGAGCTGCTGCTGGTGAACCATCCGCTGGACTGTCCCGTGTGCGACGCCGCCGGCGAGTGCGATCTGCAGGAGTCCTGCTACGAGCAGGACGTGGAGCGCCAGCCCTTCGCCGCCGAGGACATCAATCCCGCCGCCATCGAGAACTGGCCTCTCATCCAGCAGGTACCCTCGCGCTGCATCCTGTGCGAGAAATGCGTCAAGGTCTGCCACGAGGTGGTGGGCGCCGGCGCCATCGAGGTGCGCCACTGCGGCGATCGGGCCTTCATCGACACCCATGACGGAGAGCCCCTTGCCTGCGAGTTCTGCGGGGGTTGCGTCCAGTCCTGCCCCACCGGAACCCTGCTCTCCAAGCCCTTCAAGCACAGCGCCCGGCCCTGGGCCCTGACCAAGGTGGCCTCGGTCTGCGCCAACTGCTCCTGCCAGTGCCAGCTGGATTACAACGTGCTGGGGGGGCGGGTGATGCGCGTGACCTCCGAGGATGGAGTCACCCGCAACGACGGCAATCTCTGCATCGGCGGTTTCTTCGCCTACGATGCCATCCATGCCGACAGCCGCATCGAAACCCCGCGCCTGGACGGCAGCCCCTGCGGCTGGGACCAGGCCATGGAGACAGTCTCCGGCCGGCTCTTGCGCATCGTCGAGAAGGATGGAGGTTCGGCCGTTGCCGGCCTGTGCGGCGGCTCGCTCACCAACGAGGAGGCCTATCTCTTCCAGAAGCTCTTCCGGGCGGGACTCGGCTCCAACAACATCGACACTCCCGCCCGCCTCGGGGCCCTTCGCAGTCTCCAAACCCTGCAGCGCACCCTGGGACTGCGCGGCGCGAGCAACCGCATCGAGGCCATCGCCGAGTCCGAGGCCGTCCTGGTCTTCGGCGCCGACGTGACGGCCGAGGCCCCGGCGGTGGACTGGCAGATCCAGAAGGCCTGCCGCAAGAACGACGGCAAGCTGGTCCTGGCGAACCTTCGCCGCACCAAGCTGAGCCGCTTCTCCAACGTCCAGCTGCTCTACAAGCCCGGCAGCGAGGTGGCCCTGGCCAATGCCCTGGGCAAGCTGATCCTGGAGATGAGACTGGCGGACGACGCCTTCATCGACCGCTTCTGCGAGAACGCCGAGGAGCTGCGCGCCCATCTCTCGAAGGTGGATCTGGAGCAGGCCTCCAGGCTGACCGGGCTCTCCGAGGCATCCCTGCGCGAGTCCGCCCGCATCCTCGGGGAAGCCGGGAGCGTCTCCCTGGTCTTCGGCAGCGATCTCACCCGCAGCGGCGATGCCGAGGACAAGGTGGCCGCCCTCTCCAACCTGGCCATCCTCAGCGGCGCGCTCCACGGCGAGATCGGCGGGCTCTTCCCCCTGGACGAGCTCTCCAATATCCAGGGGCTCCTGGATCAGGGCGTCTATGCCGAGGCTCTGCCCGGCTACCAGCCCTACGGCAGCGCCAGGGGCGCCTTCGAGAAGGCCTGGGGCCGCAGCCTGCCCGAGGGAGGTCTGGATGCCTCGGGCATCCTGGAGGGCATCGAGCAGGGCTCCATCAAGGCTCTCTACCTCTCGGGCGTCAATCCGGCACTGAGCTTCCCCGAGGCGGAGCGCTGGAAGAAGGCCCTCTCCAAGCTGGAGCTGCTGGCGGTGCAGGACCCGTTCGAGAGCGCCCTCACCCGCATGGCCCATGTGGTGCTGCCGTCGGTGACCGGCGCCGAGAAGCGCGGAACCCTGACCTCTCTGGATCACCGCATCAATTCTCTCGCCGCAGCGCTCAGCCCCCAGGGGCAGTCCAGGGATGATTTTTCTGTTTTCGCGGCCCTGCTTCAGCGGCTGCTCCCCGGAGCCGCCCCGGACATGGCCGGTGTGCGCAAGGAGATGAAGCAGCTCTGCGGCCTCTATCCGGATACGGCCTTCGAGATTTCGGGCGAGTGGCTCAAGCAGATGTACGCCCCCAAGGGCAAGGCTCTGGAATACGTTCCCGTGGTCGCTTCCGGCCAGGCGCCTTCCGGCCTGCAGCTGCTGTGCGGCTCGATTCTCTTCCACTTCGGAGTGGCCACCACCCATTCGCAGGCCTGCCTGAGCATCGTGCCCGAAGGCAAGCTGGGCATCAGCCCCCAGGACGCGGCCCGGCTGGGCGTATCCGAGGGCGCCAGGATCCGCCTGAGCAGCGCCCGGGGCAGCATCGAGGCTCCGGCGACTCTCTGTGGGACCTTGCCCGAGGGGCTGCTTTTTGCTCCCCACAACTTCGAGGACATGCCCGTGCAGAGCCTCGTGCCCCAGGGCGCCAATCTGGCTGCGGTGGAGCTGACGAAGCTCTGATCGATTCCTCTTCTTTCAGGCACAAAAAAACCCGGCTTCTGGCCGGGTTTTTTTGTGCCTGAAAGAGCGCAGGCTCAGCGGCGAAGCTGAAATTGACGCACCTTGGCGTTGTGCTCTTCCAGCGTTCGGGAGAAGGCGTGGGTGCCGTCGCCGCGGGAGACGAAATAGAGATAATCCACCTCGGCGGGGCGGGCGGCGGCGCGGATGGCGGCCAGGCCCGGGCTGGCGATGGGGCCGGGAGGAAGGCCCGGGTTGCGGTAGCTGTTGTAGGGGCCCGGGGTCGCCAGATGTTTACGGGTGAGGTTGCCGTCGAAGTCCTCGATGCCGTAGATCACCGTGGGATCGGTCTGCAGCCGCATGCCCTTCCTGAGGCGGTTGTGGAACACCGCGGAGATCAGCGGCATCTCCTCTTCGTTGCCCGCCTCCTTCTGGATGATGGAGGCCAGGGTCAGCAACCGGTGGCGGTTGAGGCCATGCTTCCGGGCCTCTTCGAGCAGCTGAGGGCTCAGGCGCCGCTCCATCTCCCTGGCCAGGGTTTCCAGCAGGGTCTCCGGTCGGGTGCCCCGTACGAAATGGTAGGTATCGGGAAAAAGGTAGCCTTCCAGGCTCTTCGCCTCGATGCCGAGCCTTTCCAGGAAAGCGGGCTCCTCGGCCAGCGCGAGCAGCTCCCGGGTCTCTGCGAGCTCCAGCGCCTCGAAGGCCGCCGCGATCTGGGTCAGGCGCAGTCCCTCGGGCAGGGTCAGGGGGTGGCGCCGCACGTCTCCGACCACCAGTCGGTCCATCACCTCCAGGGAGCTTGCAGGCCTCTCGAAGAGGTATTCGCCTGCCTGGATGCGGCCTGCATCCCCCCGCCAGCGGCCCAGCAGCCGAAAGGCCGGGGCGCTGCGGATGATGCCCTCCTTCTCCAGCAGCCGGGCGGTCTGTTTCAGGGTGAAGCCCTTGGGAAGGCTGAGGTCGGAGCGGGCGGGAGCAAGAGGGCTGCGCAGGCTGTGGAGGGCGGCGGCCGAGGCGATGAGCAGGGCGCAGAGGCAAAGGGCCGCAAGTGCCGGGAGCATCCGGCGTAGGCCCAGCGGGGCGGGAGGGGTCTTGCCTTGCGGCTCAGGACTTGAACTTGTTTTCCGTGCCATGGAGCAGTCGCTGGATGTTGTCCTTGTGGCGGTAGACCACGAGGCCTCCGATGAGCAGGGCGGCAACGAAGAGCGGCGCCGAGCGCTCGAAGAGCAGAATCAGAAAGGGCGTGAGGACGGCGGCGCTCACCGATCCCAGGGAGACGTAGCGCCACTTCCAGAGGATGAAGGCGAAGGCGAGCACCGCGACGGCGATGGCCGAGGGCGAGAGCACCAGGAAGACCCCCAGGGCCGTGGCCACGCCCTTGCCCCCCTTGAAGCCGAGGTAGACGGGATAGCAGTGGCCGACAAAGGCGCAGAAGGCCACCAGCGCCACCTCCGGGTCGCCGAAGCCGGGCAGCTGCGCCGCCAGCAGCACGGGCAGGGCCCCCTTGAGGATGTCTCCCGCCAGGGTCAGGACGCCCAGCTTCTTACCCGCCACCCGGGCCACGTTGGTGGCTCCGATGTTGCCGCTGCCCGCCTTGCGGATGTCCTGACAGCCGGAGAGCCGGGTGAGGATGACGCCCGTGGGGATGGCGCCGACGAGATAGGCGAGGGCTGCGGCGATGACCAGGGTGACAGAGAGCATGGGAATTCCCTTCGTCGGGAAGAAACAGGGAGGTAAAAGCAGTTTGGGGGACCCGAGCCCCCGAGCCTGAAAACGGGCAACAAGTACATCATTTTAAAGGGAAAAGCAAACGCTAAGCCGGATAAGCCGCGGCCCCGGGCGGCATCCCTGTCGCCTTCTTGCGTGAGGCGGGTTTGACCTCGGCGCCTTCCCTGTTGTATGTTGGTGAGCGTTTTCGGCTTGAACTCCCAGGCGGAGTTTTTTTGATTCTTCCCCTTAAGGTCGTGCCTTTCCCGGGCACCTTCGGCCTTGACCCGCGCAGTACCGCAGCTTCCGCAACGGGGGCTGAACATCCTTCTTATCATGGGGCAGCACCGGTTTCTGATGCACCGTCAGAACCCGGCAGCGGGCAGCCCCGACCTGTCAGACAATCAGATTATTTCAAGCCTCTTCCAGGAAGCATCCGCTTTTTCAAACCGGGTGTTTGCTTCGGCGTTTGTTCCCTCCAGGGCCCTCCGCGTGCGTTTTTCTTCTTTTGCGCCTCCGGGCCCCGCAAGGGCGCGATCGGTATTTTCAAATCGTAAAGGAAGTTCATGGATTCAGAGATCAAGCATCGAAAACCTCACCAAGATATTCGGCCCCCATCCAGCAAAGGTGCTGAAGCTGCTCTGCCAGGGGCTGGACAAGGCGGCCATCTTCGAGCGCACCGGCAAGGCCGATCTGGTGGCCTGTCCCCCCCCGGCTGGGGCTGCGAGCAGGTGATCAGCCATCACCTGGACGTCTACGGTCTCTCCGATCACATCAACCCCATCAAGGCCTCCTGCGCCGCCGCCATGGCCGACACCCTGGCGCGCCGCAAGACGGGCGAGCCCGTGTTCTTCTACACCTGGGCGCCCAACTGGACCATCTTCAAGCTCAAGCCCGGCGAGGATGTTCTGTGGATCAACGTGCCCGAGATCCTTCCCGCGCCGTCCCGGAAGGCCGGGGTCGAGCGCATGACGGTGACGGGCGTGGAGGGGGCGGTGAGCGAACCGGTGAAGCTCGGCTTCGTGGTGAGCGACATCCAGGTCGTGGCCAACTCCGAATTCCTCAAGAAGAATCCGCCCATCCGGCGCTTCTTCGAGGTCTTCAGCCTGCCCCTTGCCGACATCAACGAGCAGAACACCCGCATGCAGGACGGCGAGGACAGTGCCCGGGACATCGAGCGCCATGTGGATGCGTGGATTGAGCGCAACAGAACCACCTGGGACGGCTGGCTCCAGGAGGCCAGAAGCGCCGCCTCCCTGTAGCCGCATCGAGATGAGGGGGATGTCGCCCGGGCCCGGAACACCGGGCGACATCCGTGATGAAGTGTTTTGTTCCGAAAACCCGAAAGGTTTTTTGTCATGCCCATCTATTCGGTCAACCAGCAGGAAATTGCCGAAAAAATATCTCCCCAAACTGCCAGCCTCTCCCAGTGGAAGGACTGGAAGTGGCAGATCCGCCACTGCGTGCGCAGCATCGAGGCCTGCGAGCAGCTTCTGGGCATCGAATTCGAGCCGAAGGAGCGTAAAAAGGTCGAGCTCACCCTGGAGACCTTTCCCCTGTCGGTGACGCCCTACTACCTCTCCCTCATCGACGCGGAGGACTTCCGCAACGATCCCGTCTTCCGCCAGGCCTTCCCCTCGCCCAAGGAGTTGGTGGTGGGCCGCCACGAGATGGCCGACCCCCTCTCGGAGGACGACGACAGCCCCGTGCCCGGCGTGACCCACCGCTACCCCGACCGGGTGCTGCTGCACGTGAGCAACCTCTGCGCCATGTACTGCCGCCACTGCACCCGCAAGCGCAAGGTGGGCGATCAGGATTCCATCCCCGGCCGCGAGGCCATCCGTAAGGGCATCGAGTACATCCGCAATACCCCCGTGGTGCGCGACGTGCTGCTCTCCGGCGGCGATCCCCTGATGCTCGACGACGACTACCTGGACTGGATTCTCACCGAGCTGCGCTCCATCGACCATGTGCAGGTGGTGCGCATCGGCACCCGCATGCCCGTGGTGCTGCCCTACCGCATCACCGAGGATCTGACGGCCATGCTCAAGAAGCATCAGCCCCTGTGGGTCAACACCCACTTCAACCACCCCCGGGAGATCACCGCCTCCTCCCGCGAGGCCCTGCGCAAGCTTGCCGACGCGGGCATCCCCCTGGGCAACCAGTCGGTGCTGCTGGCGGGGGTCAACGACTGCCCCAGGATCATGAAGTCCCTGGTGCACAAGCTGGTGGAGAACCGGGTGCGCCCCTACTACCTCTACCAGTGCGATCTCTCCGAGGGCCTGAGCCACTTCCGCACCCCCATCGGCAAGGGGGTGGAGATCATGGAGAGTCTGCGGGGCCACACCAGCGGCTTCGCCGTGCCCACCTATGTGGTGGACGCCCCCGGCGGGGGAGGCAAGATCCCCATGAACCCCAACTACCTCATCTCCCTGTCCACCAACAAGGTGGTGCTGCGCAACTACGAGGGGGTCATCACCACCTACCAGGAGCCCGACAGCTACGAGCCCCACTTCTGCGACCGCAAATGCGAGAACTGTCATCTGCAGCTCAATCTGGAGGATGCCCCGGAGTGCCGCACCACGGGCATCGAGCGCCTGCTGTGCGATCACGACAGCTCCATCGCCCTGACCCCCGAGGGCAACGACCGCATG
>Ga0214472_10003343_pt1 | contig 16983 bp, 8 predicted proteins | sample RVTome_6_FD_207662 | JGI IMG/M metagenome (GOLD analysis project Ga0214472, IMG submission 207662) | Soil microbial communities from uranium-contaminated site in the Upper Colorado River Basin, Wyoming, United States - RVT140D175 | ecosystem: Environmental > Terrestrial > Soil > Contaminated >... | reverse complement strand
GTTTTCACATGTTGGGGAACAATCGGCCAGGTTGGCCTAGTCCCAGAAGATGGGCCGCATCCCGAATACATAATTTCCAACAAGCAGTTGAAGTTACGAGTCGACCGCAGTGTGGCTGACCCCCTGTTTTGCTTTTACTACTTTGCGTCTCCGCGTTACGCAGAACACATCCGTAGCCGCGGGATCGGGGGAGCCGTGCCGGGGATTAATCTCGGAATCTTGAAATCGCTTGCGATCGCGCTGCCTTCAATCGCTGTGCAGCGCCGCATCGTTGCCATCCTCTCCGCCTACGACGACCTGATCGAGAACAACCGGCGGCGGATGACGTTGCTGGAGGAGGCGGCGCGGCAGATCTACCGCGAGTGGTTTGTCCGGCTCCGGTTCCCCGGGCACGAGCACACGCGCATCGCGAGCGGCGTGCCGGAGGGGTGGGAAAGGATACCGCTCGGAAGCGGTATGACCTTGCAACGAGGCTTTGACCTTCCGGTTCAAGACCGCAAGGACGGCGACGTTCCCATATACGGGTCAACCGGGGTCGTGGGCGTGCACGATACTGCACGGGTTTCAGGTCCGGGCGTCGTGACCGGCCGTTCTGGCAGCTTGGGCGAGGTTCATTTCGTGCCCGTAGATTATTGGCCACTAAACACGTCGTTATGGGTGAAGGAGTTCAAGCGGGCAACACCTTTGTTTGCTCTGTTCCTTCTGCGGGAATTGGACCTCAAGCAGTACAACGGCGGTGCGTCGGTACCCACGCTCGACCGAAAGGCGGTTCATCGAGTCCCAATCCTTGTGCCCCCGCCGCGGCTAGTCTCCAGCTTTGAAGAATCTGCGACACCATTGTTCAGCCAGATTTCCACGCTCCGACTTCTCTCTGCCAAGCTCCGCGCTGCCCGCGACCTGCTGCTGCCGCGCCTGATGAGCGGGGAGATCGCGGTTTGAACGCGGACTACTACCGAGGTCAGCTGCTACGAGCCCAAGCAGAGATCGCCGCGCTGCAGCAGAAGAAGGTGGGTGAGGCGGACAAGGTCGCCGAGGCGAGCCGACGGATCAGTAGCGCCACCCAATGGCTGAACCAGGGCCCCGGCGCATCAACTGCGCCTCCCAGATGCGGGAAATCGAGCGATGTCGAGGCGAGGAATCTCGCGCACTGCGGAGCATCGCAGACATCGAGGGGAGGATCGCTCAACTACACAGGACCCTTGCCGACGCTCAGCGCAATCTGGCGGCAGCGGAGGCCCGGGATGCGCAGCGTCGCCAGGACGACGCCGATCGCCGGAGTCGCGAACACGATTCCCGGTTGCGTGAGATCTCTGGTAGGCTGGGGCAGCACGACGCGGCGATCCAGCGACTGAAGGAACTGCCGGAACGGGTCGTCGTCCTCTTTCTCGCGGCCAATCCGCTGGACCAGGAGCGCCTACGACTGGATGAGGAGGTGCGCAGCATCGCGGAAATGATCCGGAAGGCCGAGCATCGGGATGCCGTGAAGTTGGAATCCTGTTGGGCGGTTCGACCCCTCGACTTGCTGCAGGCTATCAACGAGCATCACCCGCGCGTTGTGCACTTTAGCGGACACGGGTCCCACCGTGACGAGATCCTCTTCCAGAACGACGCCGGGGAGACCAAGGCCGTGACCAAGGAGGCCATGGTTCAGACGATGGCCGCTGCGTCGGGCGACATCCGTTTGGTGTTCTTCAATACGTGCTTTTCTCGAGCCCGGGCCGAGTTGGTGGTTCGGCACGTCGACACGGCTATCGGGATGAGCACGGCGATCATCGATCAAGCAGCGCGGGTGTTCGCGGCGCAGTTCTACTCGGCGATCGGCTTTGGCCTTTCGATATCAAGGGCCTTTGAGCAGGCCAAGGCTGCTCTCATGCTCGAGGGCCTTGGTGAAGAACAGGTGCCTGAGTTGTTTGTTGCGGATGGTGTTGAGCCCGCCGATCTGGTGTTGGTGCGGCCGCCCGACGCTCGAGCCGCGACTGAAGAAGCGTAGGTTCTGCATCCTATTCCTTTTTGCCGTAATTGCCTGACAGGCAATTTGCCGGAAATGGAATTGCAGTTCCCGCGGGCCGTATGGTGTCGTAGATCCTCGACAGGGGATTGAAGGATCAAAGCGGGTTCGTATTCTATTTCTCACAAATGGCTTGACACACCATTTACGAGAAATAGAATGCGAGCATGAAACCGGCCCTCGGTGCGCTCGAAACGCGCCTGTTTGCCTACGCGCAAATGCGCGGTTGGCAAACCGTCCGCACGGGACAACTACTTGCTCCCCTTGGGCTTACGCGAAGCCAGGAGCGAGAGCTGTTCCGCCGGCTGGCCCGCGGCCGCCTGATCACCCGGGTCCGGCGCGGCTTGTACCTCGTCCCCCCTCGGCTCCCGCTCGGCGGGCTGTGGAGCCCGGATCCCGTCCTGGCCCTCAACGCCCTGATCGAGGACCGGCGCGGGCGCTATCAGATCTGCGGGCCCAACGCATTCCTCCGGTACGGCTTCGACAACCAGGTGCCGAACCGGCTCTACGCGTATAACAATCGGATCTCGGGCATGCGGCGGATCGGCGCCATCCAGCTCACCTTGATCAAGGTCGCCGACCGCCGGCTTGGTGAGGTCGAGGAACAACGCGGGGCCGAGGGAACCGTTGCCGTCTATTCATCCCGCGGCCGTACCCTGGTGGATGCCGTGTATGACTGGTCCCGCTTTAACGGCCTGCCCCGCGGGTATCGCTGGATTTTGGAAGACCTCAAGACGAAACGGGTAGACGGGAGAGACCTGGTCGCGATGGCCCTCGCCTACGGCGACACCAGCACGCTGCGCCGGCTGGGCGTGCTGCTGGAACGGGCGGGGGTTTCTCCCGCACTCTTGAAAAAGATCGAGCGACGGTTGCCGCGAACGTCCAGCCCGATACCCTGGATTCCCACCGACCGGAAACGCGGCCCGGTGGACCAGCGGTGGGGTGTCGTCCTGAACGGCGAGGCGTGACCAGTGGCCATCCGCTGGCATGAAGACGATCCGGCCATGCTCGCGACCGCCGTCCGGTTTACCGCCGCCGGAACCGAATTCCTCCCCGAGCAGGTCGAGAAGGACTACTTCGGCAGCGTCCTACTGGAGTACCTCGGGGAACAACACGACGGGCTGACGTTCAAGGGTGGCACGGCGCTGTCCAAGGTCCACGCCGGTTTCTTCCGGCTCAGTGAGGACCTGGACTTCACCATCTCCACCGCCCTCGACGCATCCCGGGCCGACCGCCGGCGTGACTCGGATCGCCTCAAGAAGGCGGTGGCGGCTCTCCCGCGCTCCCTGCCGGCCTTCCACCTGATCACGCCGTTGCGCGGCGCCAACGAATCCACGCAATACATCACGACGCTGGGGTACCGGTCGGTGGTGGATGGGCAGGAGCAGTCCATCAGCATCGAGGTCGGGCTGCGCGAGCCGCTCCTCACGGATCCGTACCACGGTGCGGCGCAGACCCTGTTGCAACACCCGCTCACCCGGCTGCCCCTGGTGCCGCCTTTTCGCGTCCGGTGTCTGTCCCGCGACGAGACCATGGCGGAGAAACTGCGCGCGGCACTGTGCCGGCGTGAAGTCGCGATCCGCGACTTTTTCGACCTGGACCACCTCGCGCGCCGCGGCGTTCTGAGGCCCGACGATGGCGCCTTGCTGGCCCTGGTGCGGCAAAAGGTCAAGATTCCGGGGACGGGAGCGGTGGACACCTCGGAGGAACGAATGGGGCAACTGGCGGCTCAGATTGAAGGCGCGCTCCGGCCGGTTCTCCGCCCCTCGGAGTTTGCCGAGTTCGACCTGAACCGCGCCATCGAGATCGTGCGACTGGTGGGCAGAGGGGTTGCGCCTCCTCAATGATCACCGACATCAACAGCGAAGACCGCCTGGTCCAACGGACCTTTGCCGACCACCTTGAACGCGTGCTCGGCTGGGACAGTGTCTACGCCTACAACTCGGAGACGTTCGGACCCAACGGCATCCTGGGGCGTGCCAGCGAGCGCGACGTGGTGCTGGTGCGGGATCTCAAGGCCGCTCTGGAGAAGCTGAACCCGGACCTGCCCGCCTCGGCCCTGGAACAGGCCGTCGAGAAGCTGACTCAGGTGGACGTCGCACGATCGCTGCTGCAACACAACCGAGAGTTCTACGCCTACATCCGGGAAGGCGTGCCGGTGCAGTGGCGGGATGAGGTGGGGGCAACTCGCAACGACCGTGCGCGGGTCATTGATTTCCGGCAGCCGGTCACCAACCGCTTCCTGGCCGCGCGCGAGCTGATCGTCCAGGGCGTGCGCGTGCCCCACTACAACCGGCGCGCGGACCTGGTGTGCTTCGTCAATGGCCTGCCCCTGGTCCTGTTCGAGCTCAAGGCGGTGTATCGCAACATCCGCCTGGGGTTCGATGAGAACCTGACCGATTACCTCCACGAGCACAGCATTGCTCACGCTTTCCACCACAACGCCTTCCTGGTGGTGAGCAACGGGGACCAGGCCCGCTACGGCTCGATCACCAGCCGGTGGGAGCACTTCGTGGAGTGGAAGCGCAACGCGGAAAGGGACAAGGGCCGAGTGGACGGCGAGGCCCTGCTGGATGGGATGCTGACCAAAGATCGGCTGCTCGACCTGGTGGAGAACTTCATCTTGTTCGACGACAGCCGAGCCGGTGGGACCCGGAAGATCGTGGCGCGAAACCACCAGGTGCTGGGCGTCAACAATGCGGTGGCGTCGGTCCTGCGTCAGGAGGAGCTCAAGCGGCAGTTCCCACCGGGTGAGCGCCTGATCGAATACCGGCCGGCGGAAGCAAAGCTGCGAAAGGCGGCGGAGGCGCTACAGGGTGACTCATGGTATGCCAAGACCGCCACTCCAGGGAAGGCCGAGGACGATGACCTGCCCCTGCTCCGGCGCGCTCATCAGGACCTGGGCCGGCTCGGCGTGTTCTGGCACACCCAGGGCAGCGGGAAGTCCTATTCCATGGCGTTCTTTGCCGAGAAGGTGCGCCGCACGGTGCCCGGCACCTTCACGTTCCTGGTGATCACCGACCGGGATGACCTGGACGACCAGATCTTTCGCACCCTGGTCGGCTGCGGCGTGGCGGACCAGAATTCCACGCCGCGGGCCGGTTCCGGGGCGGATTTGCAGTCCATCCTGACCGGCAATCACCGGTTTGTGTTCAGCCTGATCCACAAGTTCAACCAGCCGGTGACGGCGCCCTACAGCGAGCGCGACGACATCATCGTCATGTCGGACGAGGCGCACCGGACCCAGGCCGGCAAGTTCGCCCGCAACATGCGCCTGGCGCTGCCCAATGCGTCATTCATTGGATTCACCGGAACGCCGCTCTTCAAGCATGACGAGCTGACCCGCCGCATCTTCGGCAACTACGTCTCGCGCTACGACTTCAAGCGGTCCGAGGAAGATCAATCCACGGTGAAGCTGGTGTACGAGAACCGGGGCGAGAAGCTCGGGCTTGCCCGGCTGGACCTGAACGACCGGATTGCGGAGGCCGTGGAGCGATTCGACATGGACCCGGACCAGACCGCGCAACTCGAGAACTTGCTCGGCAAGGACTACGAGGTGATCACGGCAGACGACCGCCTCGACAAGCTGGCAGCCGACTTTGTCGAGCATTGTGCCACGCGCTGGGAGACCGGCAAGTCCATGCTGGTGTGCATTGACAAGATCACCTGCGCCAGGATGTACCAGCGCATATACCCCCGGTGGCAGGCCAAGCTGGCAGCGGTGAGGGCGTTCCTCCCACGCAAGAAGGCGGAGCTTGCCTTCGCTACCGATGCCGAGGTCCGCGACCAACTCGGCCGGGAAATCGAAGGGCTGACCGGACAGGCGCAATGGATGGAGAGCACCATCATCGAGATCGTCATCAGCGAGGCGCAGAACGAGGTCCGCGACTTCCGGAAATGGGACTTCGACATCATCCCGCACCGCGCGGTGATGAAGACCGGGTTCCAGACGCCGGACGGCCGTCGCGTGCCGGTCGAGGACGCCTTCAAGGACCCGGAGCATCCCTTCCGGGTGGCCATCGTGTGCGCCATGTGGCTCACCGGGTTTGATGTGGAGTGCCTGGCCACGCTCTACATCGATAAGCCCATGAAGGCCCACTCCCTGATGCAGGCCATTGCCCGCGCCAACCGGGTCTATCCCGGCAAAGAGTGCGGCGTGATCGTGGACTACAACGGCATGCTGAAGAGCCTGCGAGCGGCGCTGGCCCAGTACGCGCTGGGCGATGAAGATGATGGTCTTCGTGACGATGATGGTCGTGGTGGTCGTGGTGATGATGATGATGGTGATGTGGTGGAACCCATAGAGGCATTGGTTGCGGCACTGAGGCGGGCCATCGAGGCAACGGAGGACCACTTGGAGGGCCTGGGCTTTGACCCTACCAGGCTCGCCGGCAGCAAAGGCTTCGACCGGATCCAGGCTCTGCGGGATGCGGTGGAGGCCCTGTACACCTCTGACGAAGCCAAACGCCGGTTCGAGATCATGGCCCGCCAGGTGTTTTCCCGGCTCAAGGCCCTCCTCATGGAGCCCAGCGCCCGGGCGTTCGCCGAGCGGCACGACAACATCGAGGCGATCTACAAGAAACTCCAGGAGCGGCGCGAGACCGCCGATATCACGGAGATCCTCAAGGAGCTGCACCGGATCGTCAACCTGGCCATCCGCGCGCAGGACCTGGGCGACGACCACGCCGAGGGCCTTAAGGTGGACCTGAGCCGGATCGACTTTGCCAAACTGCGCGACGAGTTTGCCAACACCGTGAAACGCAAGTACGCCGTCTTGCAGGACATCCGTGAGGTGGTGGAGAAAAAGTTGGCGCAGATGCTCGCCCGGAATCCGTTGCGCATGGACTTCTACCGGAAGTACCAGGAGATCATCGCCGATTACAACAGGGAGAAAGACCGCGCGACTGTCGAGCAGACGTTCGCGCAGCTGGTGGAACTGGCGCAGAATCTCGACGCGGAGCAACGGCGCGCCGCCGAAGAGGGACTCAGCGACGACGAGCTGGCCCTGTTCGATCTCCTGTACCGAGACAGCATCTCAAAGGCGGACCGCGAGAGGCTGAAGCAGGCGAGTAAGTCGCTGTTGGCGGCAGTCCGGGAGGTGCTCCGCCCCATGCATGCATGGACGCAGAACACGGCCACTCAGGCCACCGTGAGGGTGGCCATTCTCGATCACCTCTGGCGTACGCTGCCACGGCCCCCGTTCACCGAGGAAGAGACGGAGAAGGCCGCGGGCCGGATCTATGACTACGTGTGGGAGAGAAGTGCCAGCGGGAATGACCTCTTGGCGGCGTAGGACGAGGGAACGGAGATTGTGCTGCGCTTGACGGAAGATGCCGGGATCCAGGCCAAACTCGCGGAGCTGCTGGGGAAGCGCTATCAGCTTCGCGGGCAGCTCGGGGCCGGCGGCTTTGCCCTCGTATACCATGCGTGGGATGCCCAACTCGAACGACCCGTTGCGGTCAAGGTTCTGCGTCCCGCCATGGCCGCCTTGGAGCCCGTTGCCGTCGCACGCTTCGAGAGGGAGGCGCAAACACTAGCCCGCCTCGACCACCCCAACGTCGTGCCGGTGTTCGACGCCGGGGAACACGACGGCCTCTGGTACATCATCATGCCGCTCGTGGAGGGTGGTAGCCTCGAGGCCGAGTTGCGTCGAGTCGGGTGCATCGAACAGGTGGAGGCGGTACGACTCATGACCCAGACCGCAAGCGGACTAAAGGCAGCGCACGACCGCGGCGTCGTTCATCGCGACGTGAAACCCGCGAACATCCTACTGCACGGCCCCGAGCGGCGCGTGCTGCTCACGGACTTCGGGATTGCCAAGTCACTGGCCGCCCTGGCCCAGACAACGCTCACCGCCCGTGACACCGGGCTCGGGACGTTCGACTACATCGCCCCCGAACAGGCAGAGGACTCACGCAGCGTGGACCTCCGCGCAGATATCTACGCGTTCGGAGCCACTTTCTATCACGTCCTGACCGGGCGCCCACCGTTCCAGGGGGACAACTACCTCGCCGTGCTCATTAAGCACAAGACTGAAGCTCCAGCGTCACCTCGGGCGGTGAATCCCGGCCTGGACCCATGGATCAGCGACTTGCTGGAGCGCTGCCTGGCCAAGTCGCCGTCGGACCGGTTCCAGACGTCCGACGAAGTCTTGGTCCAGCTCGGAGCCGGTGCGGATGCGCGCCCCTGGGAACACTCCGATGACGCCGCGACGGCTCCGTTCCTAGACCGGTACCGGACACGGCGGACCATGTACCTGCAGGCGGCCTCCCTGAACCAGGAGGATGAGTACGTGTTTCCCAACGCGCGACGGCTTGTCGTACTGGCTGGTGACATCACGGACCAGGCCGTGGATGCGATCGTCAGCTCGGACGACGAGTCCGTTTCGATGAGTGGCGGGGTGTCAGGGCGTATTCGGATAGCTGGCGGGGCGTCCATTGCACAAGAGGCGTTCCGCTATGTGGCAGCAGGGACGCTCTACCCGCTGGCCGAGCGCCCGGCCAGGTACGTGCTCCCCGCACACGGAGTCCGCCCGGGCCGTGCCGTCGTCACCAGCGCGGGCACGTTAAAGGCCAGGTTCGTTTTCCATGGTGTCACGTTGGGAGCGGAAGCCGGCGAGTGGGTGGAGCCCAGCCGCGACCTGATCACCGAGATCATGGAAAGCTGCTTCTATCATGCTGACACGCTCAGGCTCCGATCGCTCGCTTTCCCGCTCCTGGCGACGGGGGCCGGCCGATTCCCCAAGGACGTCTGCCTGGACACCATGTTTCGGTTTCTCGTTCGGAAGCTCCTGCGTGGAGTGACGACCGTCAGCGACGTCCGCTTGGTGCTATTCGTCCCTCGGTCGCATTAGACTCCAACCCCAGCTCCATCGCAAGGTCACGAAAGTTTCCCCGCGGCTTCAAGTCCGTAGGTGGCGGACAATTCCGTTCCTGGTTAGTCGAGCCGAATTGGATGCTGTCTCCTGAATGGGTGGCTGGGCTCGCCGCGATTATGGCGTGCCGAGAGCCGTGTGGTGGCGGCGTTGCGCTGCGGGGGAACCGGACGCAGTGGCCAGGCGCGAGCTGTCCCGGTCCGGAATGGACGTTCGGTCAATCCCGACGGCGGTTGCGTGCATCGCCTCTATGGAACGCCTGTTGCTTCCAAGACTATCCCCGGCAGATTACGCGTCGTGGCCCATAGCCGATTCCTTCCAGGCGCGGGGCCTAAGACCCACGCAGTCACGGTTGCGATCCCGGTTGCCGTGGTCGTCTGGATCTCGCCTAGGACGTCCCCGCCTCCCTCAATCACCGCAAACAGCACGGCCACGCCTGGTAACGGGTTTCCCGAGCCGTCCCGGACAATGACCGACGGCCGGACCGGAACTGCTGTTCCTACTGTCGCAGATTGGTTGTTCCCCTCAGCGCGGCTCATCGAGCTAGGGCGGATGGGTGTCGCGACCGCATGAAACACGACTGTGTCCGGCGACCCAGTCGACCTGGCAGCCAAGTCGTTGGTATCACCAACGCCAGGTCCCAGAATCCACGATTCCACGGTCGCAACCCCCGAGGCATCCGCCAGTTGAGGCCCTGCGGGCGCGGATCCGCCACCCCTCGTCACGTCGAAAGTGACGGGCGCTCCTGGAACCGCACCGCCGCCGCCGTCCGTAACCAGCACGGATGGGCGGACCGGTACCGCAGTGCCCACGGGTGCAGACTGCCACTGCCCCAGGTTGGCGGTCAACACGCGCGCCTGCGTGCTGTTCGCAGTCGCGCGAAACTCCGCAGTGACATTGCCTGCGGTAACACGTAGCCGCTGAGGTCCCGGCGTGGGTCCGAGCGTCCATATGGTGGAAGCGCGACCGGATTGGACGTCGGTTGGGGTCACGTCCCGAGACACACTGCCACTTCCGGAGTCCGGTGTGAACCTGACAAGGACCTGCGGAACCGGACTTCCCAGGCCGTCGAGCACCATGACCGCCGGATCGATGGGGAGTCTGGCACCAACGCGGGTGGTCTGCAGGTCACCCTCAACCTTTACAATTGTATCCACCAGCGCGCGCGCGAGTTCTTGAAGAACGTCCTCGGAATACGTCGAGTCGTTTGCCGCGTCGCGCAAGGCCGCCACGGCCGCCGGGGTGCCGATCCGCCCCAGGGCGATTGCCGACCGCGTTTGGTAGGTGGCGACATAAGTTTGGAGATAATGCTGGACGTACTCTGCTTCTGACAGAGGTGTCGACGCCCCGAGTTGGGCAACTACGTGGGCATAACTGGCCACGAGCTGCACCCGGACATTCTGGACGCGCTCCGGTTCCGGCCCTCGAATCGTGCTCTGGAGTGTGGGGACGGCGGCAGACTGCAGCGCAACCACCGAGTCGAGCTCGCCGGCCTCGCACTCCTCGCACAGGAGCCAGTGATCGATAGTGGGGCGGTTCAGCTGAAGGGCCGGGCCGCAAGCCGATAGCCACGCGACCACGGCTATCGGCCCGACCCATCGCGGCGGGCCGCGGCCGTCAGTCCGCCGCAACGGTCGGCACGCTCCCGCCGACCCAAGGAGATTCCGCTCAGGGCGTTCCAACTCTGGCCCCCACGGCTGGGCAGTCTCCGGAAGCACCGCCACACGTGACGGTTGACTGACCTTTTCGACCACTCAGCACCGATAAGTTCAGCCACGACGTGGGCAGCACATTCATTCGGTACACCTGGCCCAGCGTCAGGTCACTTCGCGCCTCCAGGCCGCTCGGATACGGAGCACTCCACATCACATTGTCCCAGGCCAGGTCATCCGCGCCGGAGACATGGTCCAGCCCCAAAGCATGACCGAGATGATGGGCAAAGCTGGTGGGCGAATACGGGAGGCTGGGAGCGAGGACAATAAAGTAGGTTCCACCATCAGCGCACGACGTACCCCGGTCCGTCTCCAGAAAGGCCCATTCTGCCGCGCTCGCGGTGGCCGCGGTCAGGAAATACACGTTGACCGAGCCCGTGGATACGTACCGGTTGCCAACCACTGCGGCTTGACACCCGGCCTTCACGGTTCCGACCACCGATTGAAACTCCGGAGTGGATTCCGTCCAGCCCTCGTCTTGTTGTGGCCGTGCCCATTTGATGCGGAGCCCGGTTCTGTTCGAACGCCCGCCGTCGAGCAGGCCCCCGAAGACCTGATCGGCCCTGGCGATCTCTTCCGCCGGATCGTACCCGTCTAGGCCTCCCTCATGCCACAGGCTCACCGGTATCTCCCACGGCGGTTGAAGGGTGGCTTCCACCTCGACGCTGTTCGTGTGGAGATAGTCCACGTACTCCATGTCAATGGTATGTGACACCATTGCGTTGGCGGGCAGGAACACCGCCAACTCGGGGCGGCAGCTCGGATCTTTCACCAGGTTAGGGAATAGCAGCCGCAGGTCGTCGATTCCATCTTGCCGTACCCCCGAGACCCACGCGCATGAGCCATCCGGCAGTCTCCATTCCCGGGCGTGCATCAGCCCGACAGCATCGAGGGCGCTACTGGCGTTGACCACCGTGATCCAGTCACTGCACTCCTCCGGTCGGCTTTCAGTACCGCCGCCCACGGGAAGGAGGTCAAGAGCCAGGGCTGGGCAGGGTTGGGCGGCACCTGTGGAGCACTGGCAAGGCAGGCGCACCTCGGCCGCATCACGCGCGAGCGAGCCGTCCGTGGCCGCCGCTGGCAGGCCGTCGCCGTCTAGTACAACGGCAGGAGAGTGGTTGATCCAGGAAAAGGCATCGACGGTAAGCCGGAACGCCTGCCCCAGCGAAAACTGGTTTCTGAGGTTGGCCCGATGGGTGTCATCGCCATGTCCCCACATGACGTTGTCCCCGCGAAAGCTCGTCAGTTCATTGGTGTGGCCCGCTCGGGGCATCACCAACCCCAACGCATGGCCGACCTCATGCACGAAGCTGGTGCTGGAATGGTGTTCAGTACTGATGTGGATGACGTCCTCATTGCGATCGGGCACTTTGTCCTGGCGCGCGCAGTAGTGCGCACGACCAGGCGAGGTTCGGTTCACGTAGTAGATGTTCAAGACGCCGTCCTGGCGGTCGCCCAGCTGGTCGTAGCAGGTGTAATAGTGAAACTCCATGCCGTCGGTGAATTGAGCCACTCCCCCTAAGACCGTGAGCTTGATACCGGCGCGAGCCCTCCTGAGAATTTCATTCGCGAGGGCGACTTCCGCGTCGGCTTTTGCCCGCCACTCATTCTTCAGGACCAACAAGGAGGATTCCGACGCGAAACCGTCGTGCACGCCGATCCAAACCTTCAACGGCACTTCGCGGATCCTGGCTGGCGAGGCGCTGAAGTCCTGCATATCCATAGCCGGGGTCCAGCGGACGGCCGGCGAGTAGATCAGGGCGTTGTCGTGAGAGAGGACCGCGACGTCTGCGCTGTCCGATTCACAGCCCCACAGGAACTTGCCTGGGAGCCCGACGCTTGCGAAGGCGGTGAGACGATCGTTCACGCAGGCCGTCGAGCCATCCTGGTCCAGCAGGCCATCTATCAGGGCCACGTTTGCCGGGGAGGCCTGAGAGTGTTGCGCCACAACCCGGTCGCTTGGATTCATCGCCGTGTCCCCGTCGATCTTCAGGAGCGCGGCATTGGCACTCGGCACGCCGTCCACTACTGCGGTGACGCTGACGTGGTAGAGAAGTGGGGGGAACTCGGATACCTCGAGCACCGCCCTGTAGCCGGTGAAGCTGATGACCTCGACAAAACTGTCCGAGGTCGTCCAGACCGGAATGAGGCCGTCGGACTCCGGAACGATGGTTCCGTCGGGGCCCCAAACCCGTACTGACAGCTCGACGCGGGTGGGGCTCCCGGGCGGCGGTGAGGAGGGCGTAATAAACAGCTCTCCCGGAAGGATCTCCACCATGCCTACCAGGCTCGACGGCGGCGACGCGGCGGTGTCCTCGGGCGGAAGGATAGGCGTGACTAGAATCGGCTCAGGTACACTGGCCGGTGGCGGTGGGCACCCGAGGCCGGCCAGGAACGACAGCGCCGCCGTAGCCAACCACACGATCCGACCGGCGGCCGGGGCACCGCCGGCCGGACCGCCCCGACGCCAGTGCCCCGCGACCCCCGTGGCGCGCATGAGCGGTTGCCGGTTCATTCGTCCTACCATCCACTATTCGGTGGCGGGGTGCTCGGCGGATCAGAGGGATCCGAAAATGGCTTGGCGCAGTTGATCGTCCTGTCGGGATCAGGAATCGTGTCGATGACGGGAAAGGCATGCCCATACTCCCGCTTCTCCAAGCAATTCACTACAAGGCGGAGAGTGTATGCCCAGGACTGGCTGGCTTGCCGATGCCGAGCCAGGGTTTGCTCCAAAGCGAGGATCCGTTGGTTCAACACCACCTCTTCGCCGGTGGTTACTGGGTGGCATGCGCCGACGGCGATGATGATGCTGGCGAGCGCAACGACGCCACGGGGGTTACGCCTCTTCATTTGATCCTCCTGAGGTTGGAAGAAACCACGCCTGCATGACGAGAACGATCGGCGTCCTTGTCTTGGTTCGAGCCGCCACCGCTTAACAAGTCGACACTACCCAGGCTAATCAGCCGCGCTCGGTACTCCTGGGCCAGTCGGGATTGCCCCAGTGCCACGGCCGCCCGGTACCGGACCGCCAGGCTCTGGGCCAAGTAAAGCGGAAACACGACCGCGGAAGAATGGTCGAAAACCGATGCGACCTGAATGGCCTCCGCGTAACGCCCGTGCTCCAGGAGTGCACGCGCCAGCAGGAGCCGTTCTGGCGCCAGCGACTCCCCCGGCTGCCACTCCAACGAGTCTCGACGGGCGGTCGAGCCGGTCCTGCGGAGCGTCGTGAGTGCGCTGTCGAGGTCCCCCGCCAGGACACTTAGGAGTGTGGTGAGGCCAGTGGCGAACAGGCGGGCTTGGCGGTTCCTAGCTTCCGCGTTGAGATCGTCCCGAAGCGCGCTGACGACAGCCTGGTCGCCGTTGAGGGCGTGCCAGACACCCATGGTCCATTTGAGCTGGTGGCTCGGGCTGTTCCGGTACCCTTCGCCGAATGCGCGCCGGATAAACGCTTCGGCTTCAATCGCCTTTTGGGCCAGGCCCGAATCCGCCACGGAGGCCAGCAGGTACAATGTCATGGTGGGCGGGCGGTAACCGATCACCGAGTCCACCAACCTGACGTATTGTTCGCGCCTTCCCCGCGCCAAGAGCGTCGCCTGCAGCCCAAGCACCGCGCCCCAATGGAGGGGGGCCGCGGTGGAATCGCGCATCACGGCCCGGTATCCGCCTTCGGCGCAGGCCGGTTGAGCGCCGGCTGCCGCAAGGGACTTTGCGGCCGCGAGCGCCTCGAGGGCGCTCTCCCGCACGGCAGCCTCCCAGTCCATGGACGCCGGACCCTTGCGAATACAATCCAGCATCAAATCGAGGAGCGTCACGAGAGGGCCCTCGGGCACGAAGGCCCGATAGCGCCTCACGAGTTCGCCACCGCGCTCGACCTCGCCCCGGCGAATAGCGGTCTCGGCGAGGTGAAACAGCGGTGGGGAGAAGTTCGTATCGGCCGAGGCGGCCATGAACTCCGCCTCCGCCATCGAGTCGAGGGAGAAGGCACTGGCAGGTAACAGGTGGCTGAATACCTCGCCCAGGGCCATGTGAGCCTCCGCCCAGTCCCCCTCGACGTCCAGGGCCAGACGCAGCGACGCCACCGCAGAGTCGGCATGTCCGGTCAGGTACGCGGCAAGTCCGCGCGCGTAGTGCAGCTGCGGCGGTGGAAGACCTGCTTGGTGTTCGAGCGCTACGGTCACGAAGCGCTCGGCGTCCGCTAGTTGGCCCAGCCAACTGGCCGCCTGGCCCGCGTCCAACGCCGCCATCGCGAGGTCCGGTTCTCTGTCCAAGGCTCTGCCGTAGAATCCAAGGGCGGAGGCGAAGCGCGAGGCTCGGTATTCGCGCTTCCCATACATCCAGAGTACTACGGCACCGAGGTCCCGGGCCTCCAGAGGGAATCGCTCCACATCACTGCCCGGCCGGAGTAACGATGGGAGCAGTCCTTTGACCGCCCCGAGGGCGAGCCGCATTACAGAGGCCTCAGACACAGGTCCGGAAGCCGTGCGTCGGTCGACGGTAGTTCCCGACGCCACGTCGTACAGCCACAGGATGACCCGCACGGAATCTCCGGTAGACACAATGGATCCGTCCAGTCGGTGCTGCGCCCCCACCCGTCGGGCGATCCTGTCCTTCTGTTCATTCGAGACGCCGACAACGTCAGCGCGCTGACCGGGTGGGAGCGAGAGCCATCCGTCCTCCCAGCGAAGAGGGGCAGTCTCTTCCAACGCGCTCCCGATTCCCAGGGCAACGACTTCCCCAATGCCAGTTGGGAGGCTGCCAAAGGTGATTTCCACCAGCGGGAATCCCACTATGCGGTTCGGGTCCAGTGGCTGAGATGGGAAGAATGACTGCCTAACCCCGAACGCGCCCGTAACAACCAGAGCCGCGCTAGCCAGACCTATCCCGATCCTCCGCTTCCGGCCTCTCCAGAGGTCCAGGCCAGGCTCTGTGGCGAACTGCAGCGCGCGACCCATATGGCCGGCGGTGCGGAACCTGTCAGCCGGCACCTTCCCCAACGCCTTGAGAATGGCCCGCTCCGCATGCTCCGGGACTTCTGACCGCAGTGTCCGTACGCCCGGCGGCGGCCACGTCACGTGTTTGGCGATGATGGCACGAGCCGTGGGGCCGGTGAATACCATTTCCCCGGTCAACATCTCGTACAGCACGCAGGCCAGGCTGTACTGATCGCTCCGGCCGTCAACCTCCTCGGCCGTGGCCTGCTCGGGACTCATGTACCCCGGCGTCCCGATCGCCACGCCGGTCACCGTGAGCCTCGCTGCCCCGGCTTCGGTCAACGCCCGGGCGACGCCGAAATCGCTGACCACGGCCTTGCCGTCCGCCAGGAGAATATTGGCCGGCGTGATGTCCCGGTGAATCACTCCCCGCTGGTGCGCCGTGTCGAGGGCCTGCGCCACCTGCACGGCGATGTCGATGGCCTCCTCCACCGCCAGCTGCCGCTCACGCTGGAGACGCGCTCGCAGCGACTCGCCCTCCAGGTACGGCATGGCGTAATACGGCAGTCCATCGGCCTCCCCCGCGTCGAAGATCGGGATGATGCCGGGATGGTCGAGGGATGCCTCGATGCGGATTTCCTGGAGGAACCGCTCGATCCCAATAGACGCGGCCAGTTCCGGCCGCAAGACCTTGATGGCCACTCGGCGGTCCAACCGGAGGTCGTGTGCCAGAAACACCACGGCCATGCCGCCAAAACCAATGGGGCGGTCGATCCGGTACCGGTCGCGAAGGGCCAGCTCCAGGCGCCGCTGAAGTCGCTGCCCATCCGTTTGCTCCACCCCCGCCGTAGGCGCGCTCGGAGGGGGCCCAGCGGCCAGTGCCGCGGGAGCCGGCGCCGGACTCGCCGCCGGCGCCACCCGGCTGCGAATCCGGTCCATAACCGCCCGCGTCTCGGGCGATGGATCAATCCCGTAGTCATCGGACAAGCGCTGCAGGAAGGCCTCGTACTCGCGAAGCGCCGAGGCGCGGTCTCCGTGACCATCCAGAAGCAGGACCAGCTTGCGGAAGACGGTCTCGTCCGCGGGCGCGATCCGCGTGGCCCACCGTACCCGCTCGACCGCTGCGAGGTATTCCCCGGCAGCCTGGTGGTGCTCGGAAAGGGCGAACGCGGCGCGAATGGCCTGTTGCCGTAACCGAGTCCGCTCCTGATCTGCCCAGCGCTCGAACTCCGCCGCACGCGCGATGTAAAAGCCCTCGAGGAACTCCCCCAGGTACGTCTGGAGGGCGCTCGTATGATCGCCCGCCCGCATCAGTTCATCGAACACCCGCACGTCAACCGAACACATCTGGTCGTTGAGTGCGACCTCGGCGTCGCCCCGGGACAGGATGGCGTCGCTCCCGAGTTCCTGGCGCAGGACGAAAAGCGCCTGGTTGAGCGCCTTGCGCGCCTTGCCCTG
>Ga0214472_10003342_pt1 | contig 16985 bp, 10 predicted proteins | sample RVTome_6_FD_207662 | JGI IMG/M metagenome (GOLD analysis project Ga0214472, IMG submission 207662) | Soil microbial communities from uranium-contaminated site in the Upper Colorado River Basin, Wyoming, United States - RVT140D175 | ecosystem: Environmental > Terrestrial > Soil > Contaminated >... | reverse complement strand
CGATCCGCGCGGCGGACACGTCCATCACGATCGTTTCGCCGGCTGCCGCGTCGAACTCGTACCGATCCACGTCGCCGGCCGTTTCCAAGTCGCCCCACACGCCGTAGGGTGTCGATTTCGGTGACGCGGCCGTGTCGAATTGCTGCTCGGTCCATTGCGGCAGATGATCGACGTACACCACCAGCTCACCACTGTCGCCGCCGGCCGTGTGGACGGTCAGTTGGTAAGCCCCCGGCGTGAGATCGGCCGCCGGCGTGACTTCCGCCCAGGCGTGGCCGGCATCGTGTTGCCCTTCGTCCAAAACCTGCACCGAGAGGCGATTGTCGCCTGCACGGATCTCCCGCACATTCAGCAGATTCTCTCCAATGAGTTGCACGCGCGTGCTCGCGCCGCGTTGTACGCCGCGCGGAGCCAGCCGCGCCAGCGTAGGCGCCGGGGGTGGCACGACCAGGCCGTCGGCCGTGGCGTGCAGTTCGTACGTGCCGTCCAAGCGACCGACCACAAACGCCGCCGAGTCCGGCGCGACGGCCAGCGCCGTCGGCCAGTCGCTTTGTGCTTCCAGTGCAAACCGGGCGGTCATCGCCTCGGCGTCCCAGACTTTTACCGTGCGGTCTTCCGCCGTGGAGACCAGGCTGCCGCCGTCGGCTGAATAGCCGAGCGCGATGATGGCGCCTTCGTGGGCAAAACGAGCGTACAGCAGTCGATTCGTGCCCGCCGCGGCGTCAGGCCCAATCTTCCAAACCCGCACCCGGTTGTCCACGCCGCCGGCGGCCACACGCGTGCCGTCGTGATTCAGCGCCACGGCATACAGTTCCTTGAGTGATTCGGCCAGCGTATCGAGCCGGCGGCCGTCGGCAACGTCCCACAGCTTCACCGTGCGGTCTGCGCTTACGCTGGCCAGTACGCGGCCGTCGGAACGGAAATCCAGATCGTAGACCGCTCCGTTATGTCCGCGTAATGTCCGCAGCGACTCGCCGGTGTGCGGATCCCAAAGTTCGATCGCCGAGTCATATCCGGCCGTGGCCAGTACCGTGCCGTCGGGAGATAGCGCGGCGTCGAACAGGGCATCGCGATGCCCACGGATGGTGCGCACCAGTTGCCCGTCGGCGACGTTCCAGATGCTCACTTCGCCGAATAATCCGGGTTCGCCGGCGGCGGCGATCAGCCATTTGCCATCGGCCGAAAAGGAGACACCGTTGACGTTGCCCGCGTGATCGCTGAGCGTGCGGACGGTTGCCCGATTGGCAGCGTTCAACAGCCGCACTTCGCGGTAGCCGGCCAGGGCGAGCAACTTGCCGTCGGGAGAAAACGCGGCCGCGTTGAGCGCCTGCCGGGGCGTGCCGCGCGGTTCGATTTTGGGAACGACCAACTCGGTCGGATCGGGCACTTTGCCCTCCGGTCCCTTGGCTCCCGCGTCGACCCAGGCCTTCAACAGTGCGATCTCGTCGGCCGAGGGGGGGTCGTTCCCTTCGGGCGGCATCAGCGGTTCGGCCTTGCCCTCCAGCACCAACAGCAGCCGGCTGTCGGCGCTCTTGCCGGCCACGATTGCGACGCCACGTTCGCCGCCTTGCAAGAGTTGCTCGTAGCTTTCCAGCACTAGGCCGCTTTCGGCGTCGTCGCCGTTGTGGCAGGCGGTGCAGTACATGGTGAAGATTTCGGCCACTTGGGCATAATCCACCGCGGCCGACGCTTCGTTGTCCGGGGTTTCCTCCGCGCCGCACGGCGCGGCCAGCGCAGCATAACAAATCCACAACCCACAGGCGGTCAGTTTTGCCAGGTTCATACTTTTCGGATGCATGATGTTCAATGATTGAACAGGAATTCGCGGCTGCTGAGGATACCCCAATACAGGTCCTCCAGCGCCAGCCGGCGCTCGTCGCCCTCAACGGTGGACAACACTTCGAGGATGTCCTCGCGTTCTGATTCGGTCGGCTGGCGCGAGAGCGCCGCAAGGTAGGCGTCCTCCACGATCTGCTCGTCAGTCGCGCCGGAGGCCAACAATCGTTCAATGCGGTTGCCCCCGGCCTTCAGTTTATCGTTCAGCGACTTGCCGTTGGAGATGTGCAGGATTTGCACCATGCTCGGCTCTTCGGTCCGTTCGCACTCGCAGGTGATCACCCGCTCGGGCCGGCCGAAAGTCTTGAGGAAATACGAGTCGACGCTGCTGTCAGGCAACTGCATGGCACGCCAGCCGGAGGGATAGCCGCCGAACTGCGTGGGCGAAGCCGTGACCTGCGAAATCGCGTCCAACATCGCCTCGGCCATCATCCGGCGCGGGTAGTAGCGCGAATAGAACCGCCCTTCGGCCGCGTTTTCCGGCAGCGGTTGGCTGGAGCGCTGATAGGTGTGCGACTGCAAGATTACCCGCATCAGCGATTTCAGGTCGAAATCCTTCTCGGCCAAAAACGCGGCGGCTTCGGCGAGCAGTTTTTCATTGCTGGGGGGATTGGTCAGCCGCATGTCGTCCACGTTCTCGACCAGTCCGACGCCGTAGAAGTTGGCCCAGACGCGATTGACTATCGCGCGGGCAAAGTACGGATTGTCGACCGACGTGAGCCAATCGGCCAGATGCGTCCGGCGGTCTTCGGGCGAATCCATCTCGATCGCCTCGCCGTCCAACGGCTGCGGGGCGCGCGGCCGACCGGTCAACGGCTGCACCAGATCGCCGTCGCTGGCGGCGAACACCGTGGCGTTGCCGTCTCCCGGCGCGTCCTTGGTGCGCACGCGAGAGAACAGGTTGGCCATCGCGTAATACTGGTCGTTGGTCCATTTCTCCAGCGGATGGTTGTGGCACTTAGCGCAATTGATCGACATGCCCAGGAAGGCCAGCGACGTGGTTTCCGACAAGGCCAGCGCGTCCTGGTGCAGCAGGAAATAGTTGGTGGCGCCGTTTTCCAAGGTGCTGCCGGTGGCGGTGACCAGCCGGCGGGCGAACTCATCCCAGGGCGTGTCTGCCGCCACATTGTTGCGAATCCAATTGTAGTAGGACCACATGGCCGCCGGCGGCAGCTTGGCGCTGTTGACCAGCAGCAGGTCGGCCCACTTGTAGCTCCAATAGTCGATGAATTCCCCGCGGCCGAGCAGATGCTCGATCAGCTTGTCGCGCTTGTCGGGTGATTCATCCGCCAGAAAAGCCTTGGTCTCCTCGGCGGTCGGCAGCACGCCGATGGTGTCGACGAACGCCCGGCGTATGAATTCGCCGTCGGCGGCCGGCGGCGAGGGAGGCAGATTCAGGTCCTGGAGTTTTTCCAGCACCGCTTCATCGATGAAATTCCGCCGCGGGGCGCCGGCGAAAACCTGTGGATCGACGTCATTGTCAAACGGTGAACTGACGGTGGCGATCACCACCTTGCTGGCGTACCAGGCGGTCACCGCGCCCTCGCCGTAGCCCATGACGCTGACCAGGCCCTGCTCGTCCACGTCGGCGACTGCCAAATCACTGGCGGTGTACTTGGCCCAGCGCGTGACGTCCTCGGCTCGCCCGTCGGAAAAGTGGGCGCGGACGATCAACTGCTGCCGCACTTCCGGCCGCAGCACGCTCGCCCGGGGCAGGATTTCCAAACGCACGAGCCGCGGGTCGTCAGCGCGCGGAGCCGGCGCTCCGTCGGCGATCCACTCGGCGATCACCCGGTAATCCAACGAACCGACGTCGAACCGCAGGCCGCCCTTGTGCGGCACCGCGGCGGTCGGTTTCAGCAGCATCAAGCTGCGGCCCGGATCGCTGGGCACGATCCGCCGTCCGCGGGCCTGCCGGGTGAGTGTATGGTAGTCCGTCAGCGGATCGTAACCGCGCAATGAAAGTTTGAATCCGTTCTTGCCGGCCTGCGCGCCGTGGCAGGCGCCGGAACTGCAACCGAATTTGGCCAGCACGGACTCGACGTGATTGCGAAAACTCCAAGCATGCCGCGAATCAAAATCGACAACCTTAACTTTTGCCGTGGCAGTCCGGCCGCCGGTCTCCACGGTGATCTCGGCTTCTCCATCGCCCACCGGCCGGGCCACGCCGTCGTCAATCTGGACGACGCCCGGATCGCTGGACACCAGCGAGACATCCTCGGTCACTTGGCCCGTATAACGCCCGTCGCTGGATTGCTCGACGATCAACCGCTGCCACGACTGCGGACCGGTCAACGTAATCTCGCCCGGCAGGATGTGCAGCGACGTTGCCGGCGCCGATTCTCCGCCGACGCTAGACGGCATGGACACAACCACGGCCAGACAAACGCCACACAAACGGGCGGCAATCCATTTGGTTGTCGGGATACAAGCCAAACACATCTTCAATAAACTCCCTCCGCCATCCAACTCGACAGCGCCTATTTTACCCCGTGAACGTAGGATTCACGTGTTCTGATGATGTGGTTTGTTGGGGCGTGGCGCCGCCACGTAGCGGCGCGGTCGTGTCGCCTGGGGCGGTTGACCCTGGGCGAGCGGAAAACATTCAACGAACCAAAACGAAACGAGTTTTCATTCGTCGCCCTCAGGCTCTCGACCCTCGACTCTCGACCCTGGGGCTTGTCCGTACCCGGATTATATCAGTTGCTATCGTGCTTGCGATATCGCGAGCTTGCCTGGAGACGATCGCGTAGAGAGGTGGTTGTTGTTTGCAGAGTCGCGTGAAATTTCCAACGAGATGATTGCCAGCGGCGTAGAACGTGTGGGCGCCTTGGAGGGAGGGCAGTTGGACAGTTGCGTGAAAACCAATTAGCAGCGTCACAAGTGACTTCGCAACAGGCACTTGCGTTACATAAACGCATTAGTTGCCCTGGATGTTATGGCGATGGCCGGGGAATAATGGTATTTTAAGGACCTGCACTTCGCCCACCCGGAACGGCTTTCGGGCGCGCCCCTTGCACACCATAAGAATCATCGGATGATCCCCAGCGGCCCGGAGGTAATGACATGACCACGCCTTCTCGGATGTCTCGTCGAACGGTACTGCGTGGATTAGGCACGGCGATGGCGTTGCCGTTGTTGGACTGTATGACGCCCGTGGTTTCGGCGGCGGTCCGCGGCGGACCCTACGGGGCGGCGGCCGCCAAGACGCGGATGGCGTTCCTCTTCGTCCCCAACGGCGTGAACCTCGATCACTGGACCCCGCAAAAAACTGGTTACGATTTCGACCTGCCGTACGTGCTACAGCCGCTCGTGCGGGTGAAGAACGACCTGCTGGTGCTCAGCGGTTTGACGCACGACAAGGGCCGCGCCAACGGCGACGGCCCCGGCGACCACGCCCGCAGCGCGTCGGTGTTTCTCACCGGAGCTCAACCGCGCAAGACGTCCGGCGCGGAGATTCGCAGCGGCGTCTCCGTCGATCAGGTGGCGGCTCAGAAAATTGGTTCCCAAACCCGCTTCGCGTCATTGGAAATCGGTTGCGAAGAGGGACGCAACGCCGGCAACTGCGATTCGGGATATAGCTGCGCCTATTCGTCCAATATCTCCTGGACCTCGCCCACCTCGCCCAACGCCAAGGAGATCAACCCCCGGCTGGTCTTCGAACGGCTGTTCGCCGGCGATAGGCAGAGCGACGTGGCCGAAAACCAAGGGCGCCGCGATCTGTACAAAAAGAGCATCCTGGACTTCGTCACCGACGACGCCCGCCGACTGCAATCGCGGTTGGGTCAGGCAGACCGGGCGAAGCTGGATGAATACCTAAGCGGCGTGCGTGAGATTGAGCGGCGCGTGGAAATGGCCGAAGAACAATCGCCTCGCAAGCTAGTGGCCGGCGTGGAAAAACCCTCCGGCGTGCCGGAGGAATATGCCGAACACATTCGCTTGATGAGCGACATGCTGGTGCTGGCTTTCCGCGGCAACCTGACCCGCGTGGCCACGTTCATGTTCGCCAACGCCGGCAGCAATCGCAGTTATCGGCCGATTGGCGTGCCCGACGGGCATCATGACCTCTCGCACCACGGCGGCAACCCGGAAAAGCTGGACAAGATCCGGCAGATTAATCGTTTCCACGTCGCGCAGTTGGCCTATTTGCTGGAAAAGATGAAGGCCACGCCCGAAGGGGAGGGGACGCTGTTGGACAACTCGATGATTGTCTACGGCAGCGGACTGAGCGACGGCAACCGTCACAACAACGAAAACCTGCCGGTGATTCTGGCTGGCGGCGGCAGCGGCACGATCGCGCCCGGGCGGCACGTCCGCTACCCGACCGAAACGCCAATGACCAACCTGTTTTTGTCGATGCTCGACCGCGTGGGCGCTCCGGCGGCCTTCGTCGGCGACAGCACGGGTCGGTTGCCTTACCTGAGTTGAACGACCAGTACGGCGGGAGCGAAACTTCCGGCGCGACGGAAGGTTAAATAGCCGGCGGCCGGTGTGCGCCGGCCGTGTCGATTTTCACCTGTGATCGACCCTCGACTCTCCCAAGAAAAATATATCGCCATGCAGCGCTGGACCCCTCCGTCCTTGTTCGTCGCCTGCGGCCTGATCGTCGTGATCGCCTCGCCGTTGTTCGCCCAACAGGGCGATCGATCCGTCTCGGAATTGATCGAAGCGCTCAAGTCGCGCGACACGGATGAACGCCGCAACGCCGCGTACGAGTTAAAAATGATGGGCCCGGCGGCCGCGGAAGCCGTGCCGGTGCTCGTACAAGGGCTGCGCGACTCGGATGATCAGGTGTGGGCCGATTCGTTGGCGGCGATTGCCAACATCGGCCGAGACGCGGCGCCAGCGGTTCCGGTGCTCATCGAAAGCCTGGACAATCGCGATCGCCAACGGTGCTACCGCGCGGCGTACGCCTTGGGCCGAATCGGCCGTCCGGCGTTGGACCGCCTGCGCGAACTGCTCACGGCCGACGATGCAGACGCCAAGGTCGGCGCCCTGTGGGCCGTCGGCTTCATCGGTCCCAACGCCGCCCAGATCACGGCGGAAGTGATCGCCGCGCTGGCCGACGACGAAGAGGAAGTCCGACAAACGGCAGCCGAAGCATTAGGGCAAATCGGCTCCGGCGCCGTCGGACCGTTGATTGCTGCGCTGGCCGCTGACGGCTCGCGCGTCCGCTCAGGCGCTGGCGACGCGCTGGCACAAATCGGTCCGTCCGCGCACGCGGCCGTCGGGCCGCTGATCGCGGCCGCCGACGATGACGATCCGCAAGTGCGGCGGGCCGCGCTGTTGGCGTTGGGGCAGGTTGCCACCGATTCCACTCCCGCGGTCACCGCCGTGATCGAATGCTTGGAGGACGATACGGACGACGTCCGTGCTGCGGCCGTGACGGCCTTGGTCCGCTTGGGACCCGGCGCCGCGGAAGCCGTGCCGGCGCTGGAGCGTCTGCTGGAAAGCCAATCGCAACCGGCCAGCGAAGCGGCCGCCTACGCCTTGGGCCGCATTGGCCCTGCGGCCGCCGGCGCCTTGCCGGCGCTGATCGCGGGGATGAACCGGCAAACTACCGAGCGGCCGGTGTACTCAGAAGCCGTCAGCCGCATCGGGCCGGCGGCCGTGCCGACGTTGCTCGCGGCCGCGGCAGCCGACGAAACGCCGCCACGGCCCTTGGCGCTGGCGCTGGCCGGCATGGGGCCGCGCGCTGTCCCGGCGCTCGTCGAAGCCTTGGGCGACAAGAGCCCCGCCGTGCGGACCAGCGCCGCGTTGGCGCTGGGAAAGATCGACCCGCCCACGCCCGAGGCGGCCGCGGCGCTGGCCGGGGAAATCGACGATCCGAAAGCCGACGTGCGTCGCGCGGCAGCCGAATCCTTAGGCGCGATAGGCCCGCTCGCCGTCGAGTCGACCGACCGGCTGTTGGCGGCCGCCGCCGATGAAGACGCCGGCGTGCGCAGCCGCGCGGTTCTTTCATTGGCGCAGGTGGGCGCTGACGCAGATCGCGTGCTGCCCACGTTGATTGGCGCCTTGGCGGATCCCGACGCGCAGGTGCGGCGGATGGCCGCCGAAGGGCTAATCGAACTGGACGAGCCCGCCGACCAAGCCGCACCGCGGCTTGTGGCCAACATGCGCGACGATGCCGTGGCGGTGCGTGTCGCCGCCGCCCGCGCTTTGGGCGCGGTTGCCGGAGAAGCCGACGAGAGCGTGGACGCGTTGGTCCTGGGGTTGCAGGATGATGAGGCGCAGGTCCGGTCGACAGCGGCCGAGGCCCTGGGCGAGATCGCCCCAACCACGGCTGCCGCAATTGACGCGTTGTCTGCTTCCGTAGACGATCCGGATCAAACCGTGAGAATCAACGCCATCGGCGCGCTTGAGGCGATTGGACCGCCTGCCGTGGTGGCCCAGCCGGCGTTGGCCAAAGCGCTCGTCCACGCCGACTCCGCCGTTCGCGCCGCGGCCGTCCAGGCCAGCGGGGAAATCATTTCCGACGCGGATCAATTGGTGCCCATGATGGTCTCCGCGTTGGGCGACGACCAATGGGAGGTGCGCCGCTCGGCGGCGCTTGTCTTGGGCAATCTGGGCCGCGCGGCCAAGGACGCGGTGCCCGCATTGTTTCCGTTGCTCAAGAGCGAGCAAGACGAAGACGCCGCCCGCGGCGCGTTGCGGCGGATCGAAGTGGCCGGAGCGGAAGCCGTGCCGATGTTGATCGACGCCTTGGACGACGACGACCGCATCGCCCGCTTCTACGCCATGCGCTTCCTTCGCGAGATGGGCCCCTCGGCCCGCGACGCCCTGCCCGCCCTGCGCAAAATGCTCGCCGACTCCGACGACCGCCGCACCCGCGGCTTCGTCCAATCCACCATCGACGCGATCGAGCAATAACCGGCGGTTGGCGGCGCGTCCGCTCGGCGCAACCATCGGGTCCACGTCCTGTTTCGGTTTGGCGCGGACTGGGTTGCCCAAAAATTCGGCAATCGCCGCGAAATCAGCGGTTTTCCGAATCCTCCCTTCAATTCTTCGCCAATTCCGTCGTATTCTCCACTGGCTGTGTAACCGCCAATCGCGCACAAGACCAAACGGCAATTCCCCTGCCAGAATTGATCAGCCCACTTGAAAAAAATGGCTAAAAAACAATTCAACTCGTAAAGCAAGCTTCGACCGGTGGTGAAATCCACGGAATCTTGGAATGTGCCACCAGAATTTTGTTGACAACGCATTCCAACTCCGTTAACGTCACGATGATCCCACTTCCGGACGGATGATCGATGCCGTTCATGTTGACGATTGAGGCTTCCGTTTTTCGAGTTGGGATTCGCTGTGCTGGCCTGATATCAAGGGGCCTGTGATGCGAAAATCGAAAAATGCCATCACGCTTATCGAAGTCCTCGTGGTGATTTCGACCCTCGGTTTGCTGATGGCGCTGCTGTTGCCTGCGATGATCGCCGTTCGCGAACGGAGCCGGCAGGCGATCTGCCGGCAGAATCTGCGGCAGATTTCTCTGGGGCTCCTGCAACACGTGGAAGCTTTCGGCCGCTACCCGGCCAACGGATGGGGCTACGCCTGGGTCGGAGATCCCAATCGGAATACCAACGCGCAGCAGCCGGGCGGATGGATTTACAACGTCACGCCCTACGTGCAGCCAAGGGAGCGGCGATACCTGGGCAGGGGAGAAGAGGCGGATGCGAAAAGCGCGGCCTTGGCTCAGTTGATCGCCGAACCGGTTCCTTTATTTCACTGTCCCAGCCGGGGGGGGGGGCGGCGCTGCCGGCCAATCCCCATTTTCGGCTGAGGAACGTCGACTGGGCGCCGCTGGTCGGCAAGACGGACTATGCCATCAATGAAGGCGACTATATCACCGATACCGACTGGGGCCCCGGCGATCTCGCCGAGGGGGACGACCCCGGTTACCCGTGGAAGGACGTCTCCACTGCCACCGGCGTATCGTTTCTTCGCAGCCGCATCCGTCCCGCGCACATCCGGGACGGCATGTCCCAGACGTATCTCGTCGGCGAGAAATACGTAAAGGTTCGCGGGTACTATTCGATTTCGGATCCCGGCTACGACCAATCGATGTACTCCGGCGTCGATCTGGATTTGAACCGCTGGACGATTCAGCCGCCCGCGCGCGACGGGACCGAAGACGGGGAGCGCCGTTTCGGCAGCGCGCATCTTCACGGGTGCCAAATGGCGTTCGCGGATGGCAGCATTCGTTTGATCTCCTACGGCATCGATCCGGAAACGCACCGGTCGCTGGGCAATCGAAAAGATCAACTTCCTCTGGATGAGAGCGAATATTGATGGCAAAGACGCGCAGTGCATTCACGTTGGTCGAGTTGCTGGTCGTCATCGCCGTGATTGGCATCTTGATATCCATCGCCTTGCCGGCGCTGATGGCGGCGCGGGAATCGGCTCGCGCGTCGACGTGCCTGAACAACGAGAGGAACCTGGCGCAGGCGCTGATCAAGGTGGAATCGGCGCGCAACGAGTTTCCGGGCTTTGTCGATGAACTGATCGACACGCCGGCAAGCTGGGTCGTCACGTTGTTGCCGCATTTGAACCGCAGCGACCTTTGGGACGAGTGGCAGGAGGGCAACCGCGTGGCCGGCGAGATCGAGTTGTTCATCTGCCCCAGTGCCACGTCCGATTTCGCGGAACAGACGGCCCCGCTTTCCTACGTCGTCAATGCCGGCCAACGGCGTGTTCCTCGATCTTTGGTCGAATACGAAGCTGCGCGGAGTCTCGTCGGCATACATCGACAGCCACGACGGCAGCAGTTGGACGCTGCTGTTGTCGGAGAACCTGGACGCTGGCGCCTGGGATTCGCAGGAGTCCGAAACGGCGCAGACAACTCTAGGTTTTGTCTGGCACGAGGCGGCTGGGGCGGCCCGTGCGATCAACGGCCGCAGCGCGACGGCCACGGCCGACGACCTGGCGCGCCCTTCGAGCAACCATGGCCAGGGCGTGCACGTCTCGTTCTGCGACGGCAGCACGCGTTTCCTGCGCGAGGACATCGATTACGACGTGTACAAGCAATTGATGACGACCTTCGGCAAGGGCTCCGACGATAGCGTGAATCGAATCGTTTTCGATTCCGATCTGTGAATCATCCAATCGAAAAGAAAACCCTGATGACTCTCAATCTAACCGCGTATTTGAACATCTGTTCAATTATTCTGTTGACGTATGCATCCTCCCAAGCTCTCGCCGACGACTGCGGGGGGATCAAGAATGGCGTTATCGTGAAATCTCGCGGCGGACATTCTGTAGAGTGGGCATACGTGAACAACTACGACTCGGACAAATCGCAAAGAATCACGATCACGCCGTACGGATGGGTCGATTACGATGAGGTGGAATCAAGTTGCGACGAAGAGAACAGTACGTGGGTTCAAGAAGCCACCACGTATTTCGTTGCCTCGCCAAATGGCGGAGATGTTGATCCCGAAACGGGCGCATTCACTGTTTGGACTCCCGAAAGGCAGGGGTCATTTCAAATCAACGTTACGCTTAAAGACGATCCTGCGGGGCCGACGGACGATTCAGACAAGACGATTCCCGTCACCGTGAACGCTTTCATGATTCAAATCACGATGCAGCTAATCGATAACGCCGGACAGGGTAACGGGACACAAACCACGACGTTGGAACCGGATCAGCCCGACCCGCCCCTCCCCGCGGTCAATGGTTATTTGGAGATTCCATTGTTCGACTGGGAAGTCGACGTAAAGCGCTGGGACATTGATGCGTCCAATGCCACGGATGTCGAAAGCGGCAATTTTTATATGGATTACACATTTGAAACAATACCGGCTGACGCTGAAATGTACGGCGGCAAGATTGTCGGCGACCTCGGCAATTGGTTTCAAATTTGGAAAATGGAAGTGGGCGCCGAGGACATTGACTTAACGGATGATGACGTGGAAACCGGCTTCCAATGGCAAGTTTCGGCGGGTGTTGGCTATTCTATCACATGGGATTTTGACGCAAAAGCCGATTGTTGCGAAGGATCTGCAGGTGGCACCTACGCGTATTCCAGCACCGATGGGCTGGGTGGAAACGTGGCTCCAACCACAAATATGGTGAAGGTCGCTAGTTCATCGAATGCCGACCCGAACGATTATAGCCACTACTGTTCTAGCCTACCTAATGACCCGCCGGAAAATTGGTACCAAACGCCCGTAACCGACGTCGCAAACAATCTGAATAATACCCCGGGCGCCGTTATTCATAAATTGCACGGAGCCGTAGTGAAAGCTCAATATGACCTGTTGCTTCAAGCTGAAACGGCAGGTGATAAAAGCGGAAAGCACGGTTTTGGAAAATTCACCGATGTATCGTTAGGCACTTATATTCACGATGTGTATTTCAACCCCGGGTTTTGACGTGCGTTTGGATTGTGGCTGGCACTGAAGATAGTGCGAACGTCACGCCAAGGGAGGTTTCCTATGTCAAGATGGTTCACATGCATGTTTTTTGGCACCCTCGCCGCATTTGGAATGAATGTTACCGTGGTGCATGGCACGCCGGGACCGGCCGACTTGAAGGCTTCGGATTCGGGTCTTCTGAAGCGCGCCGTTGCCGTCGACTTGGGATTCGTCGGGCCGGAGAAGGCAAGCCAAAGTGAGGCGGAGAGGCTTTACCTGCAGTTCATCAACGAGAATGCCGAGTCACCGTTGGTGCCGTATATCTATTATCGTCTTGCGCATATGTACTCAGGGAAAGTTGACAGCAGTTGGGAGGCAAAGTTCGGGCATAAAAAGGACCGCGTTAAGGCGCGAGAATACTTCCTAAAAGCCGTTGAGGCTCATCCTCCGATGTTGAGTTCGCTGCTCGTGCGATCGCGGGTGTCCGCGACGGCGTTGGCGCCCACCAAAGAGAAAATCGTGGAAGAGTACATCGAGTTCTATAAATGGCTCTCGGAGATGAAGAAGGAAGAAATCGCCGAAAGGCTCTGGCTGAGGGAGACCACGAAGCGGGCCATTACCCGCCGGCCGTCGCGGATCGAGGAATCGGTCAATGCCTTCTGGGAACTCCGATTGGCGATGCAAGATGTCGCGAAAGGGAACATGCTGGCGGTCGCGAAGGGTGCGGAAAAACCGATCGAGCTGCTCGACCGAATTTCCGACGCCTTTCCGGACGACGAACTCGGCGACGAAGCGCGCGCACTTAAAAATGATCTGCTCCGCCGAAATCCGTTGATGGCCACCGATCCGGCGGGCGGGCTCGGTCGCGTGGCAAGCGCCTGGGCGGTTGGTCTGGGCGTCCCGTGCGCAGTTGTGGCCTTTTTCGTGTATCGCTCCCGGCGGCGCGGCGCGCTGGCCGCATGCCATGGCCGTGCCAAGTGACGTCGTCAAGCGGCCCGGCAAACATGCCGCGCTGGCCGCCGGGATGATTCTTCTCCTCCACGCAGGCTTGCTGGCCTTCGCGGCCACGCAGGACAGTCCGACGATTGACGAGCGGGGGCATCTGGTCGGGGGGATTTGCCACTGGCGATTCGGCCGGTTCGACATCTACCGGGTCAATCCTCCCTTGATGCGTCTCATAGTCGGCGCCCCAGCGGCGGCAGCGGGGGTCGACGTCAATTGGCGGCAATTCGATCTCCGGCCGGGCAGGCGACCGGAGTTCGCGCTCGGCGAGCAGCTTCTCAACGACACGCCCGCCGGCTACTGGCCCGTCGTGGCCGGGCGATTGCTGTTGATCCCGATCGTGTTGCTGGGCGGCTGGATCGTTTTCCGCTGGGCTAGCGAGCTGTTCGGCCGGGCGTCCGGCCTGACGGCGCTATTGTTGTGGGCGTTCAGCCCGTACGTTCTTGGTCATGGCCACCTCATGACCCCCGACGCCGGCGCCGCCTCGTTGGCTGTGACGGCGGTGTACTGTTTCCTTGGCTGGGTTCGCGAACCGACGCTGAGGAAGGGACTGATTGTCGGCACGGTGTTGGGCGCGGCGCAGCTCTACAAGATGACACTCTTGGTCCTGTACCCTACGTTTCTGCTTCTATGGCTTCTGGCGCTACGGCGTCCCACGCAACCGGGCGCTCCGCGCCGCCCGTGGCGTGAACTCCTGCAGATCGCAATGATATTCACACTGAGCGGCTACGCGCTAAACGCCGGCTACGGATTCACTGGGACGTTTGCGCGCCTTGGCTCGCACGATTTCGTGAGCGAGCTATTCACTGGCAGGCCGCTTCCAGATGGTCCGCAACTGACGGCGGGAAACCGATTTCGTGGCACATGGATGGAAAATTGGAGAGTCCCGCTGCCCAAAGACTACCTGTTAGGAATCGACGTGCAGCGAAAGGATTTTGAGTCTGGCTGGTGGTCGTATATGGGGGGTCGCTGGAAACCAGGCGGATGGTGGTATTATTACCTGTACGCCGTGGCACTTAAAGTGCCGCTGGGAACTTGGTTGTTGCTGTTGCTGGCCATATACCTGACGGCGACACGCAGGGTGAAATCGTCCGGCTGGTTTGAGGAAGTCGCGGTATTGCTGCCCGCGCTGGCGATTTTCGGGTTCGTAAGCTCTCAGTCAGGTTTTTCTCACCATTCACGGTACATTCTTCCCGCGTTGCCATTCCTGTTTATCTGGGCCAGCAAGGCGGCGCAATCGCTGGCCAGCCGAACCGGGATTTTCGGGTGGATCGCATGCGCCGCAACCGGTTGGATGGTTCTCAGCAGCATGTTCGTGTATCCGCACAGCCTGGCCTACTTCAACGAGTTGGCCGGCGGCCCGACGCGCGGTTACCTGTACCTTGACAACAGCAACATCGACTGGGGGCAGGACATCTGGCGTTTGGAAAAGTGGGCCGACGCCAATCCGCAGGCGCGTCCCTTGGGAGTCGACGTTTTCGGCGTGATGTTCCGAGACCACCTGGCAAAACGTTATCAGTCGGTGCCGATCGGGACGAATACAAGGAACGCATATGACGATCCTGCCCGGCCGCGCGGCCCGCAGCCAGGTTGGTATGCGTTGAGCGTGAATCGATTAATCGACCGGCGCGGATGGTACGACTACTTCTTCCAATTCGAGCCGGTGGACCGGATTGGCTATTCGATTCTCGTGTTCCATCTTACACAGGACGACATAGACAGACTGGCCAATGGCGGTTCAAAGGCTGCGAATTAGCACGCTTCGCGCAGCCGGGCGGGCTGGCGGTTAAACGAATTGACGCGTCGCCGCTCTACCACCAGAACTCAAATCCGAAGTTCAGGCCTTGGAGCCAGTAGTCGGTTTCGGCGAAGGTGACGGCGGGGCGGGCTTCGCCGGTGAGGGCGCCGGTGATCTGGGTGGTGTTGATGGCCAGGTCGATCTGGTCGTCGGGCCGCACCACGCGGTTGAAGTAGATGAACGTGTAGCCGGCGGTGAGCCGCATCCGCTTGCTCAGATCGTAGCGGAGGTTGACGCCGAACTCGGGAATCACGGCGAAGCGGTCGCGGCTGAAATCGCCCCGGTTGGTCGGCTGGGCCAACAGGCCGCCGTCGGTGAACCGGCGAATGGCCGTGGTGGGGTCCAAGACGCTGGTCGCCCCGTCGATGTGTACGATCTGGTGCATGTTGCCCAACCCCAGCTTGCCGGTCATCACGATCGACCACCGGCAATTGCGCACCTCGCCGATCAGGCCCAACTGGCCGCCGTGGAATTCATTGGTGGTGCTGAAGTCGTCGAACCCGGTGATCACGGTGCCCACGGGCACGGTGCCGCCGGTGTTGATCGACGTCAGCGTGTCTGATATGCGCAGCCCGTCATCGAAGCGAGCGAAGCGGTAGCCCATTAGCAAGTCGATGCGGCGATTGCACTCGCGCGAGAACAAGTGCCGCACGTTGGCCTCGGCGCCCAGCACTTCGCTTTCCGATTCGATCCGCAGGCCGCCGGTAGAGACGCCGGGAAAGGCGATCAACTGGGCCGCTTCGGTCTGCATGTCCAAATTGAAGAACGGCCGGGCCAGGATCGGGTCGCCGCCGGAATTGACATCGAAGGTCTCCGAGCCGTCGCCCAGCGCGAAGAAACCGCCCTCGAAACCGATCACGTGGCAGTCGTCCATCCAGTAGCCGAGCGTCAGCCGGCCGCCGGAACGCGCGTCGAAGTCGGTCCGATCATCGCCGAAGATGACCGTGGTTGTCGGCTGACCGACAATGCCGGCGACGTTTTGCGCCGTGCCGGCCGGCGCCGTGGTGGCCAGCGGTGGAAAGATGCTGCTCTTGGACCACCAGAGAATGTACTCGTTGCGCACCCAGGTCCGCTGCCGATAGCAACGGTCGCCCATGCACAAGCCGCCGCAGCTTTCGCAGGAATAATCGTCGAACGGCTGTTCGTAAATGACCTCATCGCCAGGTGTGACGATCTCTTCGTACTGCACGGCGTCGGCCTCGAACTCGGTCGCGTCATCGAATCGATCTGTCGGTTGCGTGATGTGGACTGGCGAGCGAGAGCGGCTGACCTTGGAGGCTGCCTGCGAGCTGGCCGTGTAGGACGGAACCGACCGTGGCTTCGACCGTTGCGCCGTAGCGACTCGCGGCCTGCCCGAATAATTGGAATAAGAGGAAGTCACCCTCGATTGGGATGCTGACGGCGAGAATACCATGCCGGGCTTGGCGACGCGTCCGGTGGCTTTCGATGTGGCGGACGTCTTTTTAATCGCCGTCGCGGAAGCCGGCACAACGTCGGACTTTTTCGCCGCGTCGGCCTTGGTGGACGTTTTGTCGACCAACGGCTCGGCGCCGCTGGCCGCGGTCGCCACGTGGAAAGAGAACAACGCTGCGCCGAGCGCTACGCCGAGAATGCGGCAACTCATCGGATTTTCCCCCCTCGCCAGCGCGTTTCCTTGGGAACTGCGCTTTCCCCTGATAATCAGTTACAGCGTACTGCTTCGGGCGCATCGCAATGCGCCGAGTTTGACAGTGTGTATAGCTGTATCGGTTGTAGGGAAGGAATGAGTTAAAACGAAAATCGCGGTTATTCGGCCGGATGGGCGGCTGGGAAGAAGTGCCTCTGGCCAAGAACGGCGGCGCACGCGAGAATTCGCCGGAAAACTCGAAGGCCTTTTTCATGCTGAATGTGGGGGAAAATGCGCTAGTGCTTTGTCAAAGCTTAATTGTGGGGTTCCAAGAATCGTAACCCGAAGCGTGAGCGAGGGTAACAGATGGTCCAACCCTAATTTTTAGCTT
>Ga0214472_10003341_pt1 | contig 16986 bp, 12 predicted proteins | sample RVTome_6_FD_207662 | JGI IMG/M metagenome (GOLD analysis project Ga0214472, IMG submission 207662) | Soil microbial communities from uranium-contaminated site in the Upper Colorado River Basin, Wyoming, United States - RVT140D175 | ecosystem: Environmental > Terrestrial > Soil > Contaminated >... | reverse complement strand
GAACTGGATGCCCCTGAAATCATTATCCGCAACGAGAAGCGCATGCTGCAGGAAGCGGTGGACGTCCTCTTTGACAACGGCCGGCGGGGCAAGGTGATAACCGGGCCCAACAAGCGGCCGTTGAAGTCTCTCAGCGACATGCTCAAGGGCAAGCAGGGGCGGTTCCGCCAGAATCTTCTCGGCAAGCGCGTCGATTACTCCGGCCGTACCGTCATTGTCGTCGGGCCGCACCTGAGACTGCATCAGTGCGGGCTGCCGAAAAAAATGGCCCTGGAGCTGTTCAAGCCTTTTATCTATAACAAACTGGAAATGCTTGGCTATGTCACCACCATCAAGAGCGCCCGAAAGATGGTGGAGAAGGGAACCAAAGAGGTTTGGGACGTCCTGGATGATGTGGTCAAGGAATATCCGGTTATTCTCAACCGGGCCCCAACCCTTCATCGTCTCGGCATGCAGGCTTTCGAGCCGGTGCTCATCGAAGGCAAGGCCATCCAGCTGCATCCCCTCGTCTGCACGGCATTCAACGCCGACTTCGACGGTGACCAGATGGCGGTCCACATCCCCTTGACGGTGGAGGCCCAGATGGAGGCCAGGGTGTTGATGATGTCCACCAACAATATCCTGTCGCCGGCCCATGGCGAACCCATCATCATTCCATCCCAGGATATCGTGCTTGGCCTCTACTACATGACCAGGGAACGTCTTTACGCCAAGGGGGAAGGGAAGCTCTTCAGCTCCCCGGAAGAGGTGATTGTCGCTTACAATCACGGCGAGGTCCACCTGCAGGCGCGGGTGAAGGTCCGGATGAAAGGTGAAATGGTGGATACGACCATCGGCCGGATCCTGGTCGGTTCCCTGCTTCCTGACAGCATCCCGTTCCAACAGGTCAATCAGGTGCTCGGTAAAAAACAGCTGGCCAAGATCATCGACTATACTTACCGGCATGCCGGTACCAAGGCCACGGTCATTCTGGCGGACCGCCTGAAGGACATGGGCTATGAGTTTTCCACCAGGGCGGCGATCTCCATCGGCATCAACGATATGATGATCCCGGTTACCAAGGATGAGACCCTGGCCAAGGCGGAAAAGGCCGTGGCCGATGTTGAGCAGCAGTATAAAGACGGTCTGATCACCGACGGTGAGAAATACAACAAGGTCGTCGATATCTGGTCCCGCGCCACCGATGACGTGGCCAACGAAATGATGAAGGAGATCAGCGTTCAGTTCCTGCGCGACAAGGACAACAAGCTCTTTGATTCCCCCAGCTTTAACTCCATTTTTATCATGGCCGACTCCGGAGCAAGGGGCAGCCGCGATCAGATCCGGCAGCTCGCCGGCATGCGCGGTTTGATGGCAAAGCCTTCCGGTGCCATTATTGAATCCCCCATCAAGGCAAACTTCCGCGAAGGTCTGACCGTGCTTGAATATTTTATCTCGACGCACGGTGCCCGGAAAGGTTTGGCGGATACGGCTCTCAAAACCGCCAACTCAGGATATCTCACCCGCCGGCTGGTTGACGTAGCCCAGGATTCCACCATCGTTCAGCGGGACTGCACAACCCTGGACGGCATCCTGATGGAAGCGCTGGTGGAAGGCGGAGAGATTATCCAGCGGGTGGGTGATCGTATTCTCGGCCGGGTGGCCCTTGAAGACATAATTGATCCATATACCGATGATGTCCTGGTGCAGGCCAATGCCGAGATCACCGAGGATAAGGTGGAACTTATTGAAAAGGCCGGCCTTGACCGGATCATGATTCGGTCCGTGCTGACCTGTCAGTCACGGAGGGGAGTCTGCAGCCTCTGTTATGGCCGCGACCTCGGTCGTGGACATATGGTCAACATGGGCGAAGCGGTGGGGATCATTGCCGCCCAGTCCATTGGCGAGCCCGGCACCCAGCTGACCATGCGGACCTTCCATATCGGCGGCACCGCCAGCAGGAGCGTGGAGCAGGCGGAGGTCAGGAACACCCACGCGGGTAATATCAAGTATCATAACCTGCATACCGTCCAGAATGCCGCCGGCAATATGGTGGTCATGAACCGGAACGGTGAAGTTTTCATCCTGGGCCCGCAGGGCCGGGAACGGGAGCGCTATCCGGTAAACTATGGCGCCCAGCTCTATTTTGCCGACGGGGCGGAAGTGGAAGCGGGAAGCCTGCTCGCCAACTGGGATCCGTATACCATCCCCATTGTCAGCGAAGTAGGTGGAGTGGTCAAGTTCGGCGACATTGTCGAAGGTATTACGATGCAGGAGAGGGTTGACCCGGTAACGGGCAAAGCCAGCTATGTCATCATCCAGTCCCGGGTCGGCCAGTATAACCCGCGAATCTCCCTCAAGGATTCCAAGGGTAAGTCCGCCAAGTTGCCGAAAACCGGGGCTCCGGCCCGGTATTCACTGCCGGTGGGAACCATCATCGGGGTGAGCGAAGGCGTTACCATCGAACCTGGAACGGTAATCGGCAAGATCCCGCGGGAAACCACGAAAACCAAGGACATCACTGGCGGTCTGCCTCGAATCGCGGAGCTCTTTGAGGTGCGCAAGCCCAAGGAATATGCGGTGATCACCGAAATCGACGGTCAGGTGGGCTTCGGCAAGGATGTCAAGGGAAAGAAAAGGGTTATCGTCACCCCGGAAATCGGAGAGGCAAAGGAATATCTGATCCCCAAAGGTAAGCATGTCAGCGTGCATGAGGGAGACTATGTCAAGGCCGGCGAAGCGCTGATGGACGGCTCTCCCGATCCCAATGACATCCTCAGGGTTCTGGGGGTCAAGGAGCTTGCCAAGTTCCTGGTCAATGAGATCCAGGAGGTTTACCGGCTTCAGGGCGTCAAGATCAATGATAAGCATATCGAGGTCATCGTCCGCCAGATGTTGCGGCGGGTGCAGATTACCGGCGTCGGTGACACCACCTTCATGCTCGGTGAGCACGTCGAGTGGTGGCGTTTTGCCGAGGCGAATGAACAGATCCTCCGGGAAGGCAGCCGGCCGGCCACGGCCGAACCCCTTCTCCTCGGGGTCACCAAGGCATCGCTCAGCACCGATAGTTTTATCTCCGCGGCCTCTTTCCAAGAGACCACAAAGGTTCTGACTAATGCCGCCATTGCCGGCAAAGTCGATAACCTTAGCGGCCTCAAGGAAAACGTCATTATGGGACGCCTGGTTCCGGCCGGGACAGGATACGAGCATTATTCTTTTGATACGGAAAATGAATAAGAGAAAGGCGGAATCAATAAGATTTGCCTTGACAAGAGCCCTGTCATGGGGTAAAAATGCCGCTTTTCAAGTACGATTCGCAGGAAAATCCGGCTTGAAACATAATTTTCTTGAATCATAATTTTACTGTAAATTGTTCTATTTTGTTTGGGAGTTAAATTCGATGCCAACGATAAATCAGCTGGTCAGACACGGACGCCAGAAAAAGAGAAGTAAGACGAATACCCCTGCCTTGCAGGCCTCCCCTCAGAAACGGGGAGTTTGCGTCCGTGTATACACTACTACCCCGAAAAAGCCTAACTCGGCTTTGCGAAAGGTCGCCAGGGTGAGATTGACCAACGGAATAGAGGTCACCTCATATATCCCCGGGATTGGACATAATCTGCAGGAACACTCGGTTGTTCTGATTCGTGGGGGGAGGGTAAAAGACCTTCCAGGCGTCCGATATCATATTGTCCGTGGCACCTTGGATACTCTGGGGGTTGCCGACCGGAAACAGGGGCGCTCCAAGTATGGTGCAAAACGGCCGAAGTAATTATGCGTGAGAAGGAGTGAAGTAAATGCCCAGACGTAGATTGGTACCCAAAAGACCCATTGAGCCGGATCCGCGCTTTAACAGCGTTCTGGTTTCAAAATTTGTCAATGGCTTGATGCTGCAAGGGAAAAAGAGCATCGCCCGCACCTTATTCTATGATGCCATGGAGCTCCTGGAAAAACGGGTGAAGGATGCCGAGCCGATTGCTGTCTTTGAAAAGGCAATGGAAAAGGTACGGCCGAAGGTGGAGGTCAAATCCCGCCGCGTTGGTGGTGCAACCTATCAGGTACCGGTTGAGGTAAGGCCTGAGAGGCGGAATGCCCTGGCCATCCGCTGGCTGATCAGTTTTTCCTTGAAGCGTTCCGGTAAATCCATGGCGGAAAAATTGGCCGGGGAGTTTGCCGATGCCTATAATAATCGCGGCGCGGCGGTAAAGAAGCGTGAAGATACGCACCGCATGGCCGATGCAAATAAGGCCTTTGCGCATTATCGCTGGTAGGAGTTTATCCATGGTTGATATTTCCTCGATTGACAAAAGTTCTGCGAGAGGGTAAAAAGCAGCACTTTTTGCAAGGGCAGGCTCTGGCTGAGGCAAGCCGTCAGGACCTAGGTCAGACAAGCCATCAGAGGGAGTAGCATCGTGGTAACCAGGCAAGAGCTTGCCAGGCTGCGCAATATTGGCATCATGGCCCATATTGATGCCGGCAAGACGACAACAACCGAACGCATCCTGTATTATACGGGACGATCTCATAAGATGGGCGAGGTCCATAACGGCAATGCCACTATGGACTGGATGGAGCAGGAGCAGGAGCGGGGGATAACCATCACCTCCGCCGCTACCACCTGCCAATGGAAAAATCATAAGATCAACATCATCGACACCCCCGGACACGTCGACTTCACCATTGAGGTGGAAAGATGTCTTCGGGTTCTGGATGGTGCCATCTCCATCTTTTGTGCGGTGGGCGGGGTTGAACCCCAGTCCGAAACCGTTTGGCGGCAGGCCGATCACTATCGGATACCGCGGATAGCATATGTTAACAAGATGGACCGGGTGGGCGCGGATTTCAATCGCTGCCTGAAAATGATGCAGGACCGGCTGGGGGCAAATCCCCTGCCGATTCAGCTCCCGGTTGGCAGAGAAGAGAACTTCAGAGGCATCATTGATCTCATCGAAGAAAAAATGGTGCTCTTTGATGAAGAGTCGCGCGGATTAAAGGTTATTCTGGAGCCGATCCCCGACCATCTGAAAGAAGAATCAGCGGCCGCACGAATGGCACTCCTCGAGAAGTTGGCCGACTTCGATGAGGGGGTCATGGAAAAATTCCTTGAGGAAGAACCTGTAACGGTTGAGGAAATCAACCGCGCCATCAGGACTGCAACGCTGAATTTGCACGCTGTACCGGTACTCTGCGGCAGCTCTTTTAAGAATAAAGGGGTGCAGCCGCTACTGGACGCCGTTATTGCTTACTTGCCCGCCCCGACAGATATTCCCCCCGTCGAGGGAGTGAACAGCGAGGGCATTAAAGAGACGCGCGATGCGAGCGATGATGAAAAGTTTGCCGCCCTGGCCTTTAAGCTGACCTCGGACCCTTTCGTGGATATTCTCGCCTATGTGCGCGTCTATTCTGGTTTATTGAAGGTTGGCAGTAAAGTTTATAATCCTGGCAAGCACAAGAAGGAAAAGATTGGCAGGATTCTCAGGATGCATGCGAACAAGCGTGAAGATGTCACTGAGATCGGCGCCGGTGATATTGCAGCAGTTGTGGGCTTGCGGTTCACAACCACCGGAGATACTCTCTGCGAAGCCGGTGATACCTTGCTGCTGGAAAAGATGGATTTCCCTGAGCCGGTTATCAGTGTTGCCATCGAACCGAAGGGAAAGGCGGATGAAGAAAAGCTTCAGGCCAGCCTGGATAAATTGGCCCTCGAAGATCCTTCCTTCAGAATCAGGACCGACCCTGATACCGGCCAGCGCTTGATTTCGGGGATGGGTGAACTCCACCTCGATATCATCGTCGACCGGTTGATTCGGGAATTCAAGGTGGGCGTGAATGTCGGCAAGCCGCAGGTCGCCTACAAAGAGACCATCTCTGCGACGGCCAGCGCTGAGGGTAAGTTTGAGCATCCGACCAGCGGGGGCAAGGCACAGTATGGACATGTCTGGCTGGAGCTGGAACCGTTGGAACGGGGTGCAGGGTTTGTCTTTGAGAGCCGGATAAATGAAGAGGTCATGCCGGCGGCGATTGTGCCGGCTATTGAAAAAGCGGTCAGAGGCGGTCTGGATTCCGGGGTGCTTATCGGATTTCCGGTGGTCGATCTGAAGGTTAGTCTGGTTGGCGGCTCATATCATCAAGATGATTCCACCGAACAGGCGTTCGGGGTTGCGGCCAATATGGCGTTACGCAAGGCGATGCAAGAGGCCTCCCCCATATTGCTTGAACCGGTGATGGATGTGGAAATAGTCCTGCCGGAGCAATTCCTCGGCGACGTGATTGGGGATCTGAACATGAAACGCGCCAGGATTCTGGGAATGGACAGCCGGGAAGGAAAACTGCAAGTTGCAAAAGTACAGGTGCCTCTGGCGGAAATGTTCGGTTATTCCACCGACCTGCGATCCGGCACCCAGGGCCGGGCGAGTTTCACGATGCAGTTTGCCGCCTATGATAAGGTGCCGGAGAATATAAGCGCTAAAATAGTCAAGAAAATACGAGGACTTTAAATATCTTTCATTTCATTTATCAATCAGGGCTGGAGGCACCAGGCGAAGCGATAGCCGCGGAGTGAACCCCTTGACGGAAAATGGAATAAACCCGAATGAAAGAGTGAGGAAGAGACAATGGCAAAAGTGAAATTTGAACGCAAGAAGCCGCATGTGAATATAGGCACGATAGGCCACATAGATCACGGGAAGACGACCTTGACCTCCGCCATTACGCGGGTATTGGCCACCAAGGGTTTGGCGAGTGCCACGGCGTTTGATGAGATAGACAAGGCTCCGGAAGAGAAGGAGCGCGGCATCACCATAGCCACCGCCCATGTGGAGTATGAGTCAACGAAGCGTCACTATGCGCACGTGGACTGTCCGGGCCATGCGGACTATATCAAGAATATGATCACCGGCGCGGCGCAGATGGACGGCGCGATTCTGGTAGTCGGGGCGGACGACGGCCCGATGCCGCAGACCCGGGAGCACATCTTGCTGGCTCGTCAGGTAGGGGTTCCGGCGATCGTGGTCTTTCTGAACAAGTGTGACATGGTTGATGATCCGGAGCTGATCGAGCTGGTAGATATGGAGCTTCGGGAACTGCTGAGCAAATATGATTTTCCCGGGGACGACACCCCGATCATCCAGGGGAGCGCCTTAAAGGCCTTGGAGAATCCGGAAGACGAGGCGGCGGCCAAACCGATCTGGGACCTGATGGATGCGTGCGATTCCTTTATCCCCGAGCCGCAGCGCGACGTGGACAAGCCGTTTCTGATGCCGGTAGAGGATGTATTTTCGATATCCGGGCGAGGCACGGTGGCCACGGGTCGTATCGAGCGCGGGATCATCAAGGTTGGCCAGGAGATTGCGATAGTCGGCATCCGTGAGACCCAGAAGACGACGGTTACGGGCGTGGAGATGTTCAGGAAGATCCTGGATGAGGGTCGTGCCGGGGACAACGTTGGCATTCTGCTGCGCGGCACCAAGCGTGACGATATCGAGCGCGGGCAGGTACTGGCGGCGCCGGGGACGATCACGCCGCACAAGAAGTTCAACGCCGAATGTTACATCCTGACCAAGGAAGAGGGAGGACGGCACACGCCGTTTTTCAACGGCTACCGTCCGCAGTTTTATTTCCGGACCACGGACGTAACCGGGATCGTGACCCTTCCCGACGGGGTTGAGATGGTCATGCCCGGAGACAACGTGACGGTTGAAGGCGAACTGATCACGCCGATAGCCATGGAAGAAGGGCTTCGTTTTGCGATCCGCGAAGGTGGCCGTACCGTTGGCGCCGGCGTCATCAATAAAATTATCGAGTAATGGCCAGCCAACTCTGTCCTGAAACCCGATGGAATAATGGAAGGAATTGTTAGATGCGAGACATAATCACTTTGGGCTGTGAGAGCTGCAAGCGTCGCAACTATACGACGACCAAGAATAAAAGAAAAACTCCCCACAAACTGGAGTTTAAAAAATATTGCCCGTTCTGCAGAATTCACACCCTGCACAAAGAGACGAAATAAATTAGGCCAGTAGCTCTAATGGTAGAGCACCGGACTCCAAATCCGGGTGTTGGGGGTTCGAGTCCCTCCTGGCCTGCCATAACAATGAAAAGTAATCTGTGCTTCGCTGATCCTGAAAACGGAGGCGAAGCACTCATTTTCGGAAGGAACTTCGCAGAATCAAAGCTGCTCCCGGCCGATAAATGAAGCTGAATGACGAGAATAACATTATGGCAGCCAAAAAAGAAAAGCCCGGAAGCAACAAAAAAGAACTCGAAGTGGACGCCGGGCAGCTAACAGGTTCTCAGATCAGCCGGGCAAAAGAATTTGCCGCTGGTGTCAAAAGTGAATTCAACAAGATTGTATGGCCTTCGCGGAAACATACCATGGGTTCCACGGCCGTTGTTGTCGTTTTTGTTATCCTCATTTCATTTTACTTGGGGGCGGTTGATCTAGTGCTTGGCAAGATTATCGGATTATTTCTCCATTAGAGAGCCTCTGGGAATAATGTAAGGATAAGGAAAAATGGCGCGACGCTGGTACATATTACATACATACTCCGGGTTTGAAGAGCAGGTAAAAACTGCCATGCTTGAGCGCATTAAAAAGGCTGGCCAGGAAGATTTATTTGGTGAAATTCTGGTGCCGAGCGAGCAGGTAGTGGAAATGGTCAAGGGTTCGAAGAAGACCTCCACCCGCAAGTTTTTCCCCGGTTATATCCTGCTGAATGTTGAATTGAATGACGCGACCTGGCACACCGTCCGGGGGACTCCCAAGGTTACGGGATTTGTCGGCAATGACATGCAGCCCGAACCGTTGTCCGACGAGGATGCCATGAAGATTATCGGCCGAATCAAGGATGGTGCGCTGAAGCCGAAACCGAAGGTCTCATTTGAGGAAGGGGATGTGGTCCGGGTCATTGACGGGCCTTTTACGAATTTTCAGGGTATGGTTGATAAGGTATTTCCGGACAAAGGGCGGGTCCGGGTCATGGTCTCCATTTTCGGCAGGGAAACCCCGGTGGAACTTGAATATATCCAGGTGGCGAAAGGCTGATAAGCTTTTCAAGGTGTCCGAAAGGTTTAGCCCCATTCACGGGGATAAGGAAATCGTCCAGCTTCGCTGTGGGCCAGGCGGCCGGTAAAGCGGGAAAGGACAGTACGCAAACAGGAGTTGGGAAATGGCAAAGAAGATTCAGGGATATATAAAATTACAGATTCCCGCGGGCAAGGCGAACCCGTCACCGCCGGTTGGCCCGGCACTGGGACAGCAGGGCGTCAATATCATGGAGTTCTGCAAGGCTTTCAACGCCAAAACCCAGGGAGAGGGAGACACCATCATTCCGGTGGTCATCACGGTTTACGCCGACCGGTCCTTTTCTTTCATCACCAAAACTCCTCCGGCTTCGATCCTGTTGTTTAAGGCCCTTGGACTGAGCAAAGGCTCGAGCAACCCGAAACGGGATCGTGTTTCCAAAATTACCAAGGAGAAGATCCGGGAGATCGCCGAGAGAAAAATGCCGGACCTCAATGCCTATGACATTGATGCGGCAATGCGGATTATCGAAGGGACTGCAAAAAGCTGCGGGATAACCGTTGTTGATTAATGTGTTCTTAGCTCCGGATGAGGGGCTTTTTAAAAATGTTGGAGAAAGCCATGGCCAGGAAGGGTAAGAATTATAAAAACAGTGTTGCGAATATTGATGCCATCACGATTTACCCCTTGGTTGAGGGTATTGAACTGGCATTGAAATCCAAGTATGCCAAATTCGATGAGTCGGTAGATCTTGCGTTGCGCCTTGGCGTTGATCCGAGACATGCCGATCAGATGGTTCGCGGCAGTGTGGTTTTGCCGAATGGAACCGGCAAAAGCGAACGGGTAATGGTTTTTGCCAAGGGCGTTAAGGTTCAGGAAGCTCTTGACGCAGGCGCTGATTACGCGGGCGGGGATGAGTATATTGAGAAGGTTCAGGGAGGCTGGCTTGAATTTGATAAGACCATCGCCACTCCTGACATGATGGGCGGGGTCGGTAAGATCGGCCGGGTCCTCGGGCCCCGCGGCCTGATGCCCAATGCCAAGCTCGGTACGGTAACCTTTGACGTTGGCCGGGTTGTCAAGGAAATCAAATCGGGTAAGGTTGATTTCCGGGTGGATAAAGCCGGCATCCTCCATGGCATGATCGGCAAGGCATCGTTCGGCACCCAGAAGCTCCAGGAAAATATACTGTCCTTTGTCGATAAGATCCTGCAGATGAAGCCTTCGGCCAGCAAGGGCGTGTACCTGAGAGGGATCAGCCTGTCCACCACCATGGGACCCGGCATCAAGCTCGATCCCATGGAACTGCGAACCTTGGTAAAGTTGTAAGTAATTTTGAGTTTTAGGTACGGGTTGGTTAAAGGTTTCGTGACTTACCCCCGGCCCGCAGGCTTTGAGCTCACCGCTTTGAGCTTTATATATATCTTTTAACTGAAGCAGTTAAGTCGTCAAAGACAGTTGGTACCTGCACAGGTTTAATCGGTATTCGGATTTCTGGAACCGAAGCCGGCCCGCCGAGGCGAAGTTGTCATTGCTCGAAGCAATGTCGCATATGTGGCGTCGTGAGGCTGTTTAGCCTGATGACGCAAACGTCTGTTCCGGTCGACCTCGACTGCTTTTATCCTGAGAACCATAACAAGCATAGGAGGTAAAGTAAGTTGAACAGGGACGAGAAAGCTACGGTAGTTGAAGAGCTCAGCGGGAAGCTTGCTTCGGCAAAGTTTGCCGTCCTGACCGACTATCGCGGGCTGACGGTGCCTGCCATGGAAGAGTTGCGACGTAAACTCAAAGACAGCAATGCCGAATTACGGGTTGCGAAAAATACCCTGCTGAAGCGGGCAATCAAGGATACCTCTTTTGAGTCTCTTGAGGCCTTTCTTGAGGGAACGACGGCGCTGACCATTACCGCCGCCGATCCCGTCGCACCAGCGAAAATTATCGTTGAGTTTGCCAAGACAAATCCCAAGCTGTCTGTGAAATCAGCAGTTCTTGATGGCAAGGCGCTTACGTCAGACGATGTGACGGCGTTGTCCAGATTACCTGGCAAGGATGAACTCCGGGCAAAATTGCTTGGTACCATGCTGGCGGTTCCCACCGGTTTCGTCAGGGTGCTGAACGGTATACCCCAGAAGGTCGTTTATCTGTTGCAGGCGATAAAGGACAAAAAAGAACAGGGCGACAATTAATTCTGTCTTAACTTGAATGAATTTATAATTGGAGGATGTAAGCAATGGCTGTGACGAAAGATGATGTGGTAGAATTCATTTCAAATATGAGTGTTCTCGAGCTTTCCGAGCTCATCAAGGAATTTGAGGAAAAATTTGGGGTTTCTGCCGCCGCTCCGGTGGCGATGGCTATGGCTGCTCCGGGTGGTGCCGGTGAGGCCGCCGCAGCCGAGGAGAAAACCGAATTCGATGTGGTACTCACCTCAGCCGGTGACAAAAAGATCGGCGTCATTAAAGAAGTTCGCGCCATAACCTCCCTGGGTCTGAAAGAGGCAAAGGATCTGGTTGAAGGCGCTCCCAACACCATCAAGGAAGCTGTATCCAAGGATGAAGCCGCAGATATCAAGGCAAAGATAGAGGCTGCCGGCGGCACTGTTGAAATTAAGTAGAGCGTCTCTTATAGACTTCGTTTTCTTACTGTCGAATCTTCTCAATCGTGTTTGCCCCGGAATAAATCTCCGGGGCAAACACGATTTACGATGCAGGAACGCTACCGGGAAACCCGTAGCGTTGTTGTGTTTCATGCAGAGGGATAAAGCTTTGGCATCACTGATCTCCACATATCATGAAATTTCTCTGACCTGCTTCACCCGTTTTTTTTCCGTTACACATTCCAGTATAGCTAACTGACGAGGGTATTGCTGCATGCAGACAATGAAAAGAGTCCGAAAGAATTTTGCCACAACCCGGAGCGTTGTGGAGATGCCACATCTCATCGAGATGCAGCGGCTGTCCTATGAGAAATTTTTACAGATGGGTCTTGATGCAGACCACCGGGATGATAACGGTCTGCAAGGCATATTCAAGAGTGTCTTCCCGATCAAGGATTTCAACGGGGCATGCTCCCTTGAATTTGTCCGCTATAATTTTGGTGAGCCCAAATACAGCGTCGATGAATGTATCCAGCGGGGGATGACCTTTGAGGTCCCTCTCAAGATCACGGTGCGTCTGGTTTCCTATGATGTAGATGCCGAAACGGGCTCGCAGAGTATCCGCGATATCAAGGAGCAGGCAGTCTATCTCGGCAGCATCCCTTTGATGACCAAAACCGGGGTTTTTGTGGTCAACGGCACCGAACGGGTCATTGTCAGTCAGTTGCAGCGGTCGCCAGGTCTTTTCTATAGCCACGATGCGGGGAAAACCCATTCCGGGGGCAAGCTCCTTTATTCGGCGCGCATTATCCCGGTGCGCGGATCATGGATCGACCTGGAATTTGATGCCAAAGATGTTCTGTATGTGCGGATCGACCGACGCCGTAAATTTCCGGTGTCTACCCTGCTCAAGGCTTTGGGCTTCAACGCGGAAGAGCTGCTGCGCTTTTTTTATCAGACGGAAAAGATCACCATTGCCAAGAAAAAGTTCAAGAAGGAGTTTGACCCTGAACTTTCGGTGGGCCAACGGGCGCCCCATGACCTGATCGACCCCAAGACGGGTGAGGTTCTGGTCAAGGAAAACCGGAAGATCGGCCGGGCGCTGGCGAAAAAAATAACCGAGGCCGGGATAACCACCCTTGACATCGCCAAAGAGGATCTCGTCGGCAAGGTGCTGGCCCACAATATCGTCGACTCCAAGACCGGTGAAATTCTTTTTCCCTGCAATATTGAACTGAGCGAGTCAATGCTGGACGAGCTCGTCGAGGCAAAGATCAAAGGCTTTGAGCTCTTGTTCATTGACGGGATCAAGGTCAGCGATTCGTTTCGCAAGACCCTGGCCCTCGACAAGGTGAATACCACGGAGGAAGCGCTGCTGGAGATCTATCGCCGCCTGCGTCCCAGCAGTCCCCCGACCCTGGAGATTGCCGGGGTCTTTTTTGAAAATCTGTTCTTCAGCCCGGACACCTATGATCTGTCCGAGGTCGGCCGTTTCAAGATCAATGCCAGGCTGGGGGTCGATACCGATATCAATCACCGCACCCTCACCAAAGATGACATCATGCTGGGGGTTAGGCATCTGGTTCGGCTCAAGGACAGCCAGGGTCCCATCGACGATATTGACCATCTCGGCAATCGTCGGGTGCGGACGGTGGGGGAACTGGTGGAGAACCAGTATCGCATGGGGCTGGTGCGCATGGAGAGGGCGATCCGCGAACGGATGAGCCTTCAGGAAGTTGAAACCCTGATGCCGCACGACCTGATCAATCCCAAACCGATCACTGCCGCCATCAAGGAATTTTTCGGCACCAGCCAGCTTTCGCAGTTCATGGACCAGACCAATCCTCTTTCCGAGGTCACCCATAAGCGGCGACTGAGCGCCCTGGGACCGGGAGGTCTTTCCCGGGAGAGGGCGGGATTTGAGGTGCGTGACGTCCATCCCACCCATTACGGGCGGATCTGTCCGGTTGAAACCCCTGAAGGGCCGAACATCGGCTTGATCGTTTCGCTGGCTTCCTATGCCCGGGTCAATGCCTACGGTTTCATCGAAACTCCGTTCCGCAAGGTTACGAACCGCAAGGCGACCAATGAGATCAGCTTCATGAGCGCCTTGGACGAGAAGGGGTTTATCGTTGCTCCGGCAAAGACCGAACTGGACAAAAAGGGAAGGATTGTGCCGGACGCCCTTGTTGCCCGCCAGGAGGGCGAGGTTCTGAATAGTGAGGCCGAGGCCATAACCCACATGGACGTCTCCCCGAACCAGCTGGTCAGCGTGGCCGCCTCCTTGATCCCCTTTCTAGAAAATGACGATGCCAACCGGGCCCTGATGGGTTCCAACATGCAGCGTCAGGGTGTTCCTCTGCTGCGTCCGGAAGCGCCCCTGATCGGGACGGGTCTTGAGGCGGCTGTTGCCCGTGACTCCGGCGTCTGTCTGCTGGCCGGGGGTGACGGGGTGGTGGAAGAGGTGGATGCCAATCGCATTGTGGTCCGCTATGAGGAACCCGGTACCGACGGATTCGATACCGGCATCGGCGTATATCGGTTGGAAAAATATAAGAAATCCAACCAGAATACCTGCTTTACCCAGCGCCCCTTGGTCAATCCGGGGCAGCGGGTGAAAAAAGACGAGGTGCTCGCCGACGGGCCGGCCTGTGACCTGGGTGAACTCGCCCTGGGCAAGAACGTCACCATCGCCTTCATGCCCTGGCGCGGATATAACTTTGAAGACTCCATCCTGCTCAGCGAGAAGCTGTTGAAGAAGGACACCTTCACCTCCCTGCACATCGAGGTCTTTGAGACCGTTGCCCGTGACACCAAGCTCGGCAAAGAGGAGATCACCCGCGATATTCCCAATGTCAGCGAAGAGGCCTTGAGGAACCTGGATGAGTCCGGGGTGGTGCGGATCGGCGCCGAAATCAAATCCGGTGATATTCTGGTGGGCAAGGTAACCCCCAAGGGTGAAACCCAGCTTTCGCCCGAAGAGAAACTCCTGCGGGCCATCTTCGGTGAAAAGGCCGGGGATGTGAAGGACACCTCTCTGCGGGTGCCGCCGGGCGCGGAAGGGGTGGTCATCGACGCCAAGGTCTTTTCCCGCAAGGGGGTTGAAAAGGACGAAAGGGCCCTGGCCATTGATGAATATGAGGTCAAGAGCCTTGAGCGCGATATGGAGGACGAATGCAGCTGCCTGAAAAAAGGCGTGCGCAACAGCGTGACCGAAATCCTCGTGGATAAGACGGTCAAGACCCCGATCCTGGGGAGGAAGGGCCAGGTTCTTGTGGCCAAGGGCAAGAAGATCGCCGCGGAGGACGTCAAGGAGATCCCCTTTGCCGCCTTGATCAAGGTCGATTTCACTGAAAGGAAAAAATATGAGGGGGAAATCGAGCTCCTCTTCGGGCGTTACGAAAGCCAGCTTAAGCTGGTCAGGGAAAGGTATGAGGCCCGCATTGCCAGGTTGAAAAAGGGCGATGATCTCGCCCCCGGTGTCATCCGCATGGTCAAGGTCTACGTCGCCACCAAGAGAAGATTGTCCGTGGGCGATAAGATGGCCGGCCGTCATGGGAACAAAGGTGTTGTCTCCCGCATCCTGCCGGAAGAGGATATGCCCTACTTCGAGGATGGTAAGCCGGTTGACATCGTCCTGAATCCGCTGGGTGTTCCATCGCGGATGAACGTCGGCCAGTTGCTGGAGACCCATCTGGGCCTGGCGGCCAAGAAGCTCGGAGAACAGATTCAGCACTATGCGGAGCTGCATCAGCTCAATGAAGTGAAAAAGAAGTTGAAGGCCATTTATTCGGAAGACGAATACCAGAGCTTCATGGAAGGACTGTCCGATGACGATCTCCTGAAGATGGCGCGCCGCATGGGAAGCGGTATCCATATGGCCTCCCCGGTTTTTGACGGGGCCCCGGAAAGCGAGATCCGGAAGTTTCTGGTTGAATCCGGTTTTGACGAGGTTGGACAGGTAAAGCTCCATGACGGACTCACCGGCGAGCGTTTTGACAACCTGGTTACCGTGGGCACCATGTATATGATGAAGCTTCATCACCTGGTGGATGATAAGATCCATGCCCGTTCAACCGGACCATACTCGCTGGTTACCCAACAGCCCCTCGGGGGCAAGGCGCAGTTTGGCGGCCAGCGACTCGGGGAAATGGAAGTCTGGGCCATGGAGGCATATGGTGCCGCCTATACCCTGCAGGAATTTCTTACCGTGAAGTCGGACGATGTCGCCGGCCGGACCAAGACCTATGAGCGCATTGTCAAAGGGAATAATTTCCTCGAGGCCGGTTTACCCGAGTCGTTTCATGTTCTGGTGAAGGAATTGCAGGGACTGTGTCTCGACATGGAACTGCTGGATGAATTGCCCGAGTGAACCCTGTCGCCGCCGATTGGGAGCCTCTGCATGAAAGGGCTGCAAAAAAAAGCGTGGATCATGCGGGCTGGCGAAGCCGCTGAGGCATGAGCAAACTTTCAAACCGAGGATCTTCTCCAGCCTTGCTGGGTCAGACTGATAATAATATAAGAAGGTGTTGCCGTGGAAGAACTGTTTAGCTTTTTCTCCAAACCCAACAAACCGGTTAACTTTAAAGCCGTACGCATTTCCCTTGCCTCTCCGGAAAAGATCCGGGACTGGTCCCATGGCGAGGTGAAGAAACCGGAAACCATAAATTATCGAACTTTTAAACCTGAACGGGATGGACTTTTCTGCGCCAAGATATTTGGCCCGGTAAAGGATTACGAGTGTAATTGCGGCAAGTACAAGCGCATGAAACACCGCGGCGTGGTCTGCGAAAAATGCGGGGTTGAGGTCATCCAGTCCAAGGTCCGCCGGGAACGGCTGGGACATATTGAACTGGCCGCGCCGGTTGCCCATATCTGGTTTCTCAAGAGTCTGCCGAGCAAGATCGGTAACCTTCTTGACATGACCCTGAAGGAGCTGGAAAAAGTCCTCTATTTTGATTCATACGTGATTGCCGAATCCGATGAACCGTCTCTGCCCGTGGGCGGCCTGCTCACCGAAGAAAATTATCGTCAGGCCAAGGAGGAATTTGCCGGCAAGTTTCGCGTCGGAATCGGCGCTTCCGCCATCAAGGAGATGCTCCAGAAGATGGAATTGGACAGTTTGTCCGTCCAGATCCGGGACGAGATGCGGAAAACCGGCTCCGAAGCCAAGCGCAAAAAACTGGCGAAAAGACTCAATGTCATCGAGGCCTTTCGCGATTCCGGCAACCGTCCGGAGTGGATGATTCTGGATGTGATTCCGGTGCTGCCGCCGGATCTCAGGCCCCTGGTTCCCCTAGAGGGCGGGCGGTTTGCCACTTCCGATCTGAACGATCTTTACCGGCGGGTGATCAACCGCAACAACCGGCTGAAAAGGCTGCTTGAACTG
>Ga0214472_10003339_pt1 | contig 16987 bp, 14 predicted proteins | sample RVTome_6_FD_207662 | JGI IMG/M metagenome (GOLD analysis project Ga0214472, IMG submission 207662) | Soil microbial communities from uranium-contaminated site in the Upper Colorado River Basin, Wyoming, United States - RVT140D175 | ecosystem: Environmental > Terrestrial > Soil > Contaminated >... | reverse complement strand
CTTCCTGCCTATCGCGGTCAACGTGGCGACGGGGCTGATCACCGTCGAGCCCGAGCTCAAGGACGTCCTCCGAGCCCTGGGGGCGAGCAAGCTGGACATCATCCGCAAGATCGGCATTCCGCGCTCGCTGCCCTTCTTCTTCGCCTCGCTGAAGATCGCCATCGCGTTCGCCTTCGTCGGCGCCGTGGTGTCCGAAACGGTCGCCGCCGATCGCGGCATCGGCTACATGATGATCGCGGCAAGCTCGCGCTTCGACGTCCCGCTCGTATTTGCGGGGCTCGTCGTGGTGGCGGCCATGGGGGTCATCATGTACGCCGTGTGCGCGCTGTTCGAGCGGCGCTACATCCGCTGGGCGGTGCGCGGGCTGGAGCCGGTCGTCTAGGACCGGCGCGAGGCCGCCTCGACCGCGTCCACGATCGCGTGATAGCCGGTGCAACGGCAGAAATTGCCCGACAGCGCGTGCCGGATCTCGCTGCGGCTGGGTGCCGGATTGCGCTCGAGCAGCTCGGCCGCGGCGAGCAGCATGCCGGGCGTGCAGAAGCCGCATTGCAGCGCCGCGCGGCGATAGAACGCCTCCTGCAGCGCCGCGAGGCGCCCGGACTCGGTGGCGCCTTCGATGGTCTCCACCCGGGCGCCGTCGGCCTGCACCGCGAGCGTCAGGCAGCCCCGCACCACGGCGCCGTCGAGCACCACCGAGCAGGCGCCGCACACGCCGTGCTCGCAGCCGACGTGGCTTCCGGTGAGGCCGCGGTCCTCGCGCAGCCAGTCGACCAGGGACTTGCGCACCGGCACGCGCGCGCGCACTTGCTGGCCGTTCACCACGGCGCGGATCTCGCGCTCGGCCAGCGGCTCGCTCATGCTTTCTCCAGCCGGGCGAGCACCCGCTCGAGCAGCACGCGCATCAGGCGGCGGCGGTAGCTTTCCGGGTAGACATCGGTTCCGGCGACTTCCACCGCGTCGAGCGCGGCGAGCGCCTCTTCGAGGCCGGCCGCGCGCAGCAGGATCGGCCGGTCCGCGATGCCGAAGCAGGCGAGCCGCGCCTCGCGCAGCGCGCCGTCGTCGAAGCGCGCCGCCGCCGCCAGGCCGGCGAGCGCGAAGTCGCCGTGCCGGCGCGCGACCTCCTCGAAGCCGTAGCGCCACCCGGGCGCCGCGCGCGGATACTCGATGCGCGAGACGAGCTCGCCGGGGGCGAGCGCGGTCTCGTAAAGGCCGCGAAAGAACGCTTGCGCCGGCACGCGCCGCTCGCCGCCGGCGCCGCGCAGCACGAGCGTCGCGCCGAGCGCCAGCGCGCAGGCCGGAAGCTCCGCCGCCGGGTCGGCGAGCGCGAGGCTGCCGCCGTGCGTGCCGCGGTTGCGCACGGCGGGATGCGCGACGTGCGGCAGCGCGGCCGCGAGAAGCGGGGCTCCCCGCCGCACCGCCTCTGAGCGCAGCACCTCGGCATGGCGCGCAAGCGCGCCCACCTCGATGCGATCGTCGTGCTCGACAATGCGCTCCAGGCCGGGAATCCGGTTGATGTCCACCAGCACCGCGGGCGCGGCGAGGCGCAGGTTGAGCATCGGCATCAGGCTCTGGCCGCCCGCCAGGACGCGCGAGTCGCTCCCATGGGCGGCAAGCAGCGCACAGGCCTCGTCGAGCGATTCCGGCCGTGCATAGCGGAACGCCGGCGCCTTCATCTGCCGCCCTCGAGCGCCTGCAGCACCGAGACGGGCGTAATCGGCAGCGCTTCCAGCGTCGCCCCATGCGGCGCGAGCGCATCGTTGACCGCATTCAGGATCGCGGCCGGCGCGGCCGCCGCTCCGGCTTCGCCCGCGCCTTTCGCGCCGAGTGAAGAGCCGGCATACGGCGTCTGCACGTGGCCGACGACGATGTCGGGCATCTCCGCCGCCATCGGCACGAGGTACTCGGCGAGCGTGCCGGTCTCGAGGTGGCCGCCTGCGCCGTAGCGCAGCTCTTCGTACAGCGCCTCGCCGATGCCCTGCACGATGCCGCCGCGCAGCTGCTCCTCGACCAGCAGCGGGTTCAGCATGCGGCCGCAGTCGCACACCGCCCAATGCCTGAGCGGGGTGACGATGCCGGTGCCGAGGTCGACCTCGACCAGCGCCGCCTGCACGCCGTTCGCCGGAAGGAACACGTCCTCCGTCCGGCGGTAGTGGTGCATCACTCCGAGCTGTGGCTGGAAGCCCTCCGGGAACTCGTAGCCTCTGAATGCCGCGATGTGCGCGAGCTCCGAGAGCGAAAGCCGCGGCGCGCCGCGCCGGTCGACCACGTTGCCGTCGCGCACCTCCAGCGACTCCTCGTCGGCGCGCAGCAGGCGGGCCGCGGCCGCGAGCACGTTCTCGCGCAGCTGCCGCGCCGCGCGCCACGCCGCCTCGCCGGCGATCGCCGCGCCGCGCGAGGCCCACGAGCCGCCGCCGTGGGGCACCAGGGCGGTGTCGCCGGTCTGCACGATCACGCGCTCGACCGGCACGCCGAGCCCGTCGGCGGCGGCTTGCGCGAGCGCCTGCGACACTCCCTGCCCGATCTCGGTCACGCCGGCCGCACAGCGGATCGCACCGGAGAGCTCGAGCGACAGGCTCACGCTGTCGGCGGCCGAAACCGGCACGCCGGCCTTGCCGTAGGTCTCGGCGCCGGTCGCGGTCATTTCGACATACGCGGCGACCCCGAGGCCGAGGGCGCGGCCCGCCGCGCGCGCCTGCTGGATCTCGCCGCGAAGGCGCCGCAGGTCGGCGAGCCGCTCGAGCGCGTCCAGGCAGGCGGCATGCGACACGTCGAACAGGCGCTGGCCGGCCGGGTTGACGTAGGCCTCGCCCCCGGGCGGGGTGAAGTTGCGCCTGCGCAGGGCGAGCGAGTCCTCGCCGCGCGAGCGCGCGGCTAGCTCGATCAGGCGCTCGGTGGCGAGCACCGCGATCGGGTGGCCCACGGAGCGGTACTGCCCGGTCATCGCCTTGTTCTGCATGGCGATCGTCAGCCGGCCGCGAAAGTGGCGGAAGCGGTAGGGCGCACCCACGAGATGCAGGGCGGCGGCGGACTCCACCGCGCTCGCGCGCGGGAACACCGAATAGGCGCCGGCGCCGTGGCGATGCTCGACGTCGAAGCCGAGGATCGCGCCCTCGGCGTCGAGCGCCATGCGAGCGCGAATCGCGTGCTCGCGCGCGTGGATGTCCGCGCCGAGCGATTCCAGCCGGTCGGCGATGAACTTGACCGGGCGGCCGAGCTTCACGGCGGCCGCGATCGCCGCGATCTCGTCCGGATAGACGTGCATCTTGACGCCGAAGCCGCCGCCGACATCAGGCACCACGACGCGCACGCGCTCGGCGGCAAGCCCGAGGAACTCGGCGAGGTGCGCCTGCATCTGGTGCGGCATCTGGTGCGAGTAGTGGACCGTCAGCGCTCCCTCCGCCGGGTTCCAGTCCGCGAGCAGCCCGCGCGGCTCGAGCGTAACGCCGGTCTGGCGCGCGAGCCGCAGGTTCGCCTCGACGACGAGCGCCGCGCAGGCGAACGCGGCCTGCGGGTCTCCACCTACGGTTTCCCTGGACCAGGAGACGTTGCTCGAAAGCTGCGGATGCGCCCGGGGCGCGTCCGGCTCGAGCGAGCGCTCGATCCCGGAAGCGGCGGGCAGCTCCTGCCATTCGACCTGCGCCAGCTCGAGCGCGTCCTCGGCCGCCGCGCGCGTCTCGGCCAGCGCGATCAGCACCGGCTCGCCCTGCCAGGCGGCGCGCTGCGCGGCGAGCGCGCTCTGCGGCGGAGAGACCAGGCCGGGGAAGGCCTGCGAGCGCGTCTGCCACGGCTTTACGACGGGCGCGAGGTCCTCCCAGGCGAGCACCGCCACCACCCCGGGCGCGGCGCGCGCGGCTTCCAGGTCCACGGAGCCGATGCGCGCGTGCGGATAAGGGCTGCGCAGGAACGCGGCGTGCACCATGCGCGGCAGCGCGATGTCGTCCACGTAGCGGCCCCGGCCCGCGACGAGTCGCCGCGTGCCGGCGCGCGGCATGGCCTGCCCGACTGCACGGTATCGTCCCTGCTCCTGCATCAGCTGCCCGGCGCGCGGTAAAGGCCCAGCGCCTCCGGCACCACGAAACTGATCCAGGGAACATAGGCGATGACGAGCGCCACGGCGAGCATGGTGACGATGTAGGGAGCGAGCTCGCGCGCCAGGTCGCGCAGCGGGCAGCCGGCGATGCCGAGCACGATGAAAAGGCCGACGCCGAACGGCGGCAGGAACAGGGCAATGCCCATGACGGCGGTCATCACGATGCCGTAGTGCAGCAGGTCCACGCCGAGCTGCTGCGCGAGCGGCACGAACACCGGCGCGAGCATCAGCATCCCGGGCAGCCCGTCGAGCAGCGCGAACAGCACGAGGAAGGCGATCACGCTGAGCAGCATGAACACCGCCTGCCCGCCGCCCAGCTCCTGGATCAGGCGCGCGAGCGTGTGCGGCACGCGCTCCACGGTCATCAGCCAGGCGAGGATGTTGGCTCCGGCGATCATCAGCATCACCACGCCGGTCACCAGGCCGGTGCGCACCAGCGCGCGGTACAGGAAGCCGGGCGTGATCTCGCGGTAGATCAGCCCGCCCGCGAGCAGCGCGTAGACCGCGGCCACCACGGCCGCCTCGGTCGGGGTGAAGATCCCGCCCAGGATGCCGCCGAAGATGATCACCGGCATCATCAGCGCCCAGGAGGCGGAATAGAACGCGCGCAGCCGCTCGCCCCAGGTGGCGCGCGGCTCGGGCTCCAGCCCCGCGCGGCGCGCGGTGACCATCTGCTGCACCGCGAGTGCCGCCGCCATCGCGAACGCCGGCAGAAAGCCCGCCGCGAACAGCGCCCCGATCGAGACGTTGGTGATGCTGCCGTACACCACCATGGTGAGGCACGGCGGCACCAGGATTCCCATCCCCGCCGCGGCGGCGACGATGGCGCCGGCCTTCGCGGCGCCATAGCCGTGCCGCCGCATCGAGGGAATCATCAGCGAGCCGACCGCGGCGGCGTCCGCCTGGGTCGAGCCCGAGATCCCGGAGAACAGCACCATGCCGAAGATCGTGACGTTGCCCAGGCCCCCTCGGATATGCCCGACCAGGACTCGCGCCAGGTCGATCAGGCGCTGCGAGATGCCGCCGGTCTCCATCAGCTCGCCGGCGAGGATGAAGAACGGGATGGCGAGCAGCGTGAAGCTGTCGACCGCGCCGAAGGTGCGGCTCGCGATGATGGCGATGGGCGCGCCTTCCATGAGCATCAGGCCGAGCGCGGCGGCCGAGCCCAGGGCGAAGGCGATCGGCACGCCGAGCGCGATGAACGCGAAGAAGGCGACGAGGAGCGAGCCGGTCATGGGCGCTCCTCGACGCGGTCGAGCGGGTGCGAGCCGATGCCGTCGCGCACCCAGTGCGCGAGCACGTGCCAGAGGGCGAGCGCGGCGCCGACCGGCAGCGCCAGGTACGCCCAGTGCATCCGCACCTGCAGCGCGGGCGAGAGCTGCAACGCCGCCTGGCGCGTCTCCGCGATGCCGGTATACAAGAGCAGCGCGAGGAAACCGGCCACGATCAGCATGGTCACGGCGCCGAGCAGCGTGCGCAGCGGCGCCGGCGCGTATTTCCTGAGGATGTCGAGGCCGAAGTGCGCGTGCAGGCGCACCCCGGCTGCGGCGCCTATCAGCGTGATCCAGACGAAGAGGTAGCGCGCCACCTCCTCGGTCCAGATGAACGGGCTCGCGGTGACGTAGCGAGTGAACACCTGCGCGAACGTCACCGCGGTGATCAGCGCCACCATGGCGGCGAGCAGCCCGGCTTCGAGCCGGCCGAGCAGCCGGTCGAAGCCCAGGACGAAGCGGCGGACTCCCGACACCCCCGGCGCGCGACTCAGTGGCCCGCGGCCGCCGAGATCCTGGCGATCAGATCCTTGCCCAGGCGCGCTTCGGACTCGGTCCAGGTCTTGCGCCCGGCGGCGACGAAGGGCTTGAGTTCCGGCTTGGTGATGTTGACGCCGGCGGCGCGCAGATCGTCGAACACCTTCGCCTCGCGGCTGCGACGCTCGTCGAGCGTCGCCTTCCGGCCCTCGAGCGATGCATTGGACAGCACGCTGCGCAGATTTGCGGGCATGCGCTGCCACTGCCGCTCGCTGAAGACCAGCGTATTGATCAGCATCAGATGGCTGGTCAGCGCATAGTTCTTCGCCACCTCGAAATGCTTCGTCGAGTAATACGTCACCGCGTCGTTCTCGGCGCCGTCCACCACCCCCTGCTGCAGCGCGGTGTAGAGCTCGCCGAACGCCATCGGCGTCGGCGCCGCCCCCATGGCGCGAAACAGGGCGATGAAGGTCGGGTTCGGGATGACCCGGATCTTGCGGCCTTTCAGGTCGGCGATGCCGTTCACGGGCTCGCGCGTGTAGACGTTGCGGAACGTGACCTCCCAGTAGTGCACGATCCGGAATCCCGCCGCCGGGGCGCGCGCGGTGAGCTCCTTCTCGACCACCGGGCCCTCGAGGAGCTTGAACGCCTGCTCGGGATTTTCCACCAGGTAGGGAAGGTCGAGCACCGCGTACTGGGGAACGAAGTTGGCGAGCGAGGCGGTCGGATCGACGATGCCGCCGATCAGCCCCGCCTGCACGTTCTGCCACATCTCGCGCTGGGCGCCGAGCTGGCTGGAAGGAAAGATCTCGAGCTTGAGCTTGCCGCCGGACTGCTTCTCTGCGACCTCGGCCATGCGGAACATGCCGACCGACACCGGGTGCTTCGGATCGAGCACCGTGCCGAGGTTGAACTTGAATTCCTGCGCCCACGCTCCCTGCGCGGCAAAACCGATCGAAACTGCGATCCATGCGAGCGATTTCATGACATTCCCCTCCTGTTGACGGTCAAGTGTAAACCAGCGGTGAAACGAAGCGGCCGCGAGGCTCGCCCACGATTTTTCCGTCGACGCATAGCGCTTCTCCCCGGAGCAGCGTCATGCGCGGCGTGGCGGGAACGGTCCATCCGTCGAACGGCGTGCGGCCCGCCTTGCTCGCCTGGTCGGCGTTGCGGATCTGCATCGGGCGCGAGGGATCGACCAGCACCAGGTCGGCGTCGGCGCCGGGCTGCAGGCTGCCCTTGCGCGGATACAGGCCGAAGATGCGCGCCGGCTGCTCGCAAGCCACCCGCACCAGGTCGGCATGGGACAGCGCGCCGTCGGCCACCAGCTTGAGGAGCAGCGGCAGCATCGTTTGCACGCCGGGAAATCCGCCCGGCGCCTTGGCGAGGCCGGCGTCTTTTTCCTGCGGCGTGTGCGGGGCGTGGTCGGTGGCGACGATGGAGATGCGACCGGCAGCGAGCGCCTGGCGCATGGCGAGCGTGTCGTCCTCGGAGCGAAGCGGCGGCACGACCTTCGCCACCGCACCAAGCCGCGTGAGCGTCTCACGGGTGAGCAGCAGGTTATGCGGCGTCACCTCGCTCGTCACGCCGGGGCCGGCGAGCGCAAGCGCCGCCAGGCCGAGCGCGCTGCTCACCTGGCGCAGGTGCATGCGGCCGCCGGCGATGCGCTGGGCGCAGATCGCGCGCGCCATGCCGGCGGCTTCCACCTCCGGCGGCAGCGCCGGAGCGGCCGCCGCGAGGCCTTCGTCGTAGGGCGTGACCGCGGCGATGCCGCCGGCGTCGCGCACCGCCGCGAGCGCGGCGACGAGCCGCGCGCTGTCTTCGATCTTCTCGCCGATCAGGCCGAGGAAGATCTCGAAGGAGATCGCCCCCTCCCGGGCGAGCGAGGGCACATGGGAGAGATCCGGGCCGACGAGCGCCTGCAGCGCGAAGTCCACGCGGCAGCGGCCCTGCGCGAGCGCTCTCTTCTCGGCGAACTGCTGCGCGTTCTGCGTCATCGGCTTGTCGGTGGGCATCACCATCACCGTGGTCACGCCGCCGAGCGCCGCGGCGCGGCTGCCGCTGTCGAAGTCCTCCTTGTGGGTGAGGCCCGGCTCGCGGAAGTGGACATGCGCGTCCACCAGCCCGGGGAGCACGATGCAGCCGGAAGCGTCGATCTTTGCCTTCGCCTCGCCGGCACCGGGCTCGAGCAGCGCGGCGATCCTGCCGTCCTGCACCGCGAGCGTGCGGCGCCGCAACCCGCCGGGCTCGACCACGTGGCCGCCCTCGACCAGCAGATCGAACATCACTTCAGGAAGTCCGCGAGGCGCGAGAGGCCCGTGCGCAGCTCGTCGTCGGCCACGGTGAAGGCGATGCGAATGTAGCGGTCGCTCGCCGGCCCGAAGGTGATTCCCGGCACCGCGGCCACCGCGTGGCTCTGCAGCAGGCGCTTGCAGACGCCGAGCGAGTCCTGGCCGGTGCGGCTCACGTCGACCATGGCGTAGAAGGCGCCTGCCGGAACCATCGGCAGCAATCCCTGCTTGCCGAGGACCTCGACCACCATATCGCGCCGGCGGCGGAAGGCGGCGGCGAGCTCGCGCACGCACGCATCGCCGCCGTCGAGCGCCGCCTCGGCGGCCTTCTGGGCGATGGTCGAGGCGCAGCTCGTCACCGGCTCCTGCAGCCCGGTGGCGACGCCGGCGAGCTGCGGCGGGCAGACCAGCCAGCCCAGCCGCCACCCGGTCATGGCGAACGACTTGGAGGCGCCGGAAACGACGAACACGCGATCGGCGGCGTCGAAAGCGCCCGCGGAGACGTGCTCGCCTTCGAACACGATGTCCTCGTAGACCTCGTCGCTCACCAGGTAGATGCCGGTGCCGCGGCAGTGCTCGACGAGCGAGCGCAGGAGCTCGCGCGGGAACACTGCGCCGGTCGGATTGCCCGGGGTGTTGATCAGGATCGCCTTGGTGCGCTCGCTCGTCAGGCGGCGGATCTCCTCCATGTCGGGAAGGAACTTTCTCTGGGGAGAGAGCGCGAAGCGCACCGCCCTGGCGCCGGCGAGGTGCGCGATCGCCTCGTAGTTCGGCCAGCCCGGATCCGGGATCAGCACTTCGTCGCCCGGATCGAGCACCGACATGAGCGCCGAGTACAAGCCGCCGACCGCGCCGGTGGTGACCACGATGCGCTCCGCGGGCACGGCCCGGCCCGAGCGCCGCGAGACGCGTGCGGCGACTTTCTCGCGCAGCGATGGCAGCCCGGCGTTGGAGGAGTAGCGCGTCCAGCCCTCGCGCGCGGCGCGGAACGCGCCTTCGATGATATGCGCCGGCGTAGGCGCGTCGGGCTCGCCGACTTCGAGGTGGATCACCCCCGGCTTGCCGGCGGCAAGGCTCATGATCTCGCGGATCGCCGAGCGCGGCAGGCCGCTCGCGCGACGCGAGGCGGGACGCGGGACTGTCTGACTCATTGGAACAGCCTTCCCAGGTTGCGTACCGTTCCTGCCGCGCCCCGCTCGGAGAGCGCGCGCCAGAGGAGGGTCTGGTTGGAGGTGAGGACCGGAATGCCGTGCGCCGCCTCGAGCGCGGCGATCGAGCCGAAGCTCGGCAGATCGGTGGCGAGCAGCACCAGCGCATCGCAGCCGGCGAGGTCCAGGCTGCCGACGAAAGCGGCGAGGCGCTCCGGGCCGACGCCCGGCACCTCGCGCATCGCGACGATGTCGAGCGTCGCGTGCGAGCGCACCGCGAATCCGCGGCCCTCGAAGAACGGCGCCACGGTGTCGTGGATGGCGCGCGGGTAGGGCGTGCCGATCGCAAGGCGACGCGCGCCGAGGCGCGCGAGCGCGTCGCGCAAGGCGGTCCACGCCGAGATGCAGGGCGTGCCGGTCGAGCGCGAGAAGCGCTCCACCGCGGCTTCGTTCCAGCCCGGCTCCATGATGAAGGTGGTCACCATGTCGCAGTAGGCGATGACGTCGACGCCCGTGGCGGCGATCGCCTCGACGGCAGACTCGGCATCGCGCTCCATGCGGCGGATGGCCCCCGGCGTGAGATCGCCCTTCGCCAGGATGCGGGTGGCGTATGCGGCCCATCCCTCGGGCAGCACCGACCACAGCTCGGGTTCGATTACCGAGTTGTTGGCCGGAACGACGAGGCCGATGCGGCCCTTCGCGCCGTAGACAGCGCCTTCGCCGGCGGTCATGTTCTCGAGATCGCCTCTACGGCCGAGGCGAGCACCCGGCAGCCGAGGATGATGTCGGGCTCGCTCGTGTCCTCGGCGATGTCGTGGCTGCGCCCGCCGATCGAGGGAATGAAAAGCATCGCGGCGGGCAGCACGCGGGTCATGATCATGGCGTCGTGTCCGGCGCCGCTGGGCAGAAGCACCGGTTCCTCGCCGTGGCTGCGGCTTGCCTGGGCGATCATCTGGCCGAGCGCGGCATCCATCGGCGCCGGCTCGATGCGCGCGGTCTCCTGGAGCTCGACCGCGACCGGGCCGCGTGCCGCGAGCGCGACCAGCTCGCGCAGCGCGCCGAGCATGCGCTCGAGAAGCGCCGCATCCATGTCGCGGAACTCCACGGTCATGGCGGCGCGCGCGGGCACCACGTTGGCGGCGCCGGGATGTACCTCCACGATGCCGATGTTCCACACCGTGTCGGCGGCCGCCAAGGCAGCGAAGCGCTCGAGGATCGCGTTGGCGAGGCGAATCAGCACCGCCGCGGCGTCCTTGCGCATCGCCATCGGCGTGGTGCCCGCGTGATCGGCCTGGCCGTGCGCCGTGATGCGCACGCGGCGGATGCCCACGATTCCCGTCACCACGCCGATGCGTTTGCCGGCGGCCTCGAGCTTCGGCCCCTGCTCGATGTGCGCTTCGAAGTAGGCGCGGTGCCGCGCCGGGTCAAGACGGGCAGGCGCGGCCGGCAAGCGGCTCGCGCCCAGCGCGGCGAGCGCCGGATCGTTCTCGTCGAGCATGCCGCAGAACGACTTCGCGCCGAGAAGCGGCAGGTAGCGGCCTTCCTCGTCCTGGAACGAGATCACGTCGACCGCCGCGCCGCTTTTGTGTTCCAGGCAGGCGCGCGCGATCTCGAGGCCGTAGATCACGCCGAGCGCGCCGTCGAGCCAGCCGCCCTTGGGAACCGAGTCGGTATGCGAGCCGATCAGCACCGTGTTCGAAGCCTTCGGCGAGCGGCCGTAGACGTTGCCGTAGCGGTCGATCTCGGCCTCGAGCCCCGCCTCGCGCATGCGGCCCTCGAGCCAGCGGCGCGCGGCGATGTCGGCTTGCGAGAACGCCGGGCGGTCGACGCCGGTGCCGACCGCGCCGAAGCTCGAGAGCTTGCGCAGGTCGGCGATCAGCCGTTGCGGATCGATTTCGATCATCGCGCCCTCATGCGGCGGTCTCGGCTGCCGCAGGCTCTGCGGCGGGCAGGCACTCGGCGATCGCCTCGGCGTTGGCCATGATGTGCGCGCGCGCCGCCCGCTCGGCGAGATCGCCCTCGCCGCGGCGCAGCGCGTCGAGCAGGTGCTCGTGCTCGAAGCCGGGCTGCTCGAAGGTGCGGCCGGTTTTCAGATACAGGCGCACGTAGGGACGTACCGCGAGCCGATAGCGGTGGCATTCGGCCTCGAGCTGCTGCCTGCCGCTCGCGCGGCAGAGGCGATCGTGGAACTCGTCGTGGCGCTCGAGCCAGGCGGCGTGATCGGTGCCGAGCGCGCGCAGCCGCCGCAGGTCGAGCTCGAGATCCTCGATCAGCTCGGCGTTGCCGCGGCGCCCCGCCGCGAGGCGCAGCGCGAGGCCTTCGAGCGCAGCGCGGATCTCGAACAGCTCCACCACCTCTTCGCGGCTGCGCGAAGTCACCACCGCCCCGCGATTGGGCCGGATCGTGACGTAGCCCTCTGCATCGAGCTGCCGGATCGCTTCGCGCACCGGCATGCGGCTGATGCCGAGCTCCGCGGCGATCGCCTCAGGCTTGAGGCGCGCGCCTCCCGGCAGTGCCCCGGAGACAATCAGGTCCTGCAGGTAGACATACGCCTGCTGTTGGCTGGAGCCCGCGTAGCGCCAGAAATTGTGTTTCGTATTAAGCCTTTACACAGTTACTGGATACAATTATTCTCGCAGCCAATTGTAAGCACGCCCCCGAAGGGAAGGCAATATGGCTAGCGAAAACGCCGCGGTGACGCTCCTCGAAGGGGCGCGCATCTATGACCATGACGGCGATACCGACCAGCCCGCCGTCAGCGATCTGCTCGTCGTCGGCGACAGGATCGCCGCGGTCGAGCCGGCAATCGGCGAGCGCGTGCGCCGCGGTGCAGGCCATCCGGCGCTCGGAAAGAAGCGCATCGGGCGCTGGATCGACGCGCGTGAGCGCATGGCGCTGCCCGGCTTCGTCAGCGGCCACTACCACTCGCATGATGTCCTGCTGCGCGGCTCGTTCGAGCCGGTGCCGCTCGACTACTGGCTGATGACCGCCACCCCGCCGTCGTATCCGCCGCGCTCGCTCGAGGAGTTGCGGGTGCGCACGCTGCTCGGGGCGGTCGAGTGCCTGCGTGGCGGTATCACCACCGTGCAGGACATGGCGACGATCTATCCCTACAGCGAAGACGCCGTCAGGACGGTGCTCGACGCCTACGCCGAGGTCGGTATCCGCTGCATCTTCTCGATGCAGGTGGTCGACATCACGGGCCTGGACACCCTGCCGTTCTGGAAGGAATGCGTGCCCGAGGAATTCCACCAGGGAGTGAAGATCACGGTCGAGCCGTTCCGCGACGTGAAGCTGCCGCAGCTCCTCGAGGACGTCTACAAGGCGCATCGCGACCATCACCCGCGCATCTCCTGGGCGCTCGGACCGTCGACGCCGGAGCGCTGCAGCCACGGACTGCTCGAAGCGATGGCCGACCTGTCGCGCCGCCACGGCCTGCCGATCTACACGCACGTGTACGAGAACAAGGCGATGGCGCTCGCGGCGCGCTGGAAGCTCAAGCAGCACGGCGGCTCGCTCGTCAAATACCTCGCCGCGACCGGCGTGGTCGGCCCGCGCGTGAGCCTTGCGCACTCGGTCTGGCTGCTCGAATCCGAGATCGACGAGCTCGCGGCCAACGGCACCAACGTGGTGCTGTGCCCGGCTTCCAACATGAAAAGCAAGAGCGGGGTGGCGCCGATGCGCGAGTTCGTCGACCGCGGCGTCAACGTCGCCCTCGGCACCGACAACTGCGCCTGCTCGGACGCGCAGAACATGTTCCTGTCCATGAAGCTGTTCGTCGGCCTCGCGGCGGTCAGCAAGCCGGAGCCCGGAGCGCCGTACGCCAGGGATGCGCTGCGCGCGGCGACGCTGGGTAGCGCCCGCACCGCGGGCATGGAAAGCCAGATCGGTGCCCTCAAGCCGGGAATGAAGGCGGATCTCGTCCTGGTCGACCTCACCGACCCGAGCTTCCTGCCGCTCAACAGCGCGGCCCGGCAGACCGTGTTTGCGGAAACCGGCCGCGGCGTCAGGCTCGTGATGGTCGACGGCCGCGTCGTGGTCGAGGACGGCCGCGTTACCACCATCGACGAGTCGGCGCTGCGCGAAGCGATCGACGCCGTCATGCCGCAGCTTCGCAAGGACCGGGCGCGCGTGCTCGAGCAGGCCCAGAAAATCTATCCTTACATCCTGGAGGCCGACCGCCGAGCCTGGCACGAAGACGTCGGAACCCACCGCTACCTCGGCCGATCGCCGAACTGAGCGGAGCTGGCCCAAGGCTAGATCAGGGCGTTCATCGCGCGCACGGCGTCCTGCAGGTCGCGGTTGCGGCCCCGGATCGAAGCGAGCATGCCGCGCGCCTCCGCGAGGAGCGCATCGAGGTCGACCCCGGCGACGCGGCCGCGCTCCACCACTATCCGGCCGGCGACGAGCGCCGTGTGCACGCCGTCGCCGCTCTCGGCGAAGACGAGCTGCTGCGCCGGCGCGTTGCACGGCACCCAGCGCGGGCGCGAAAGATCGTAGAGCACGAGGTCCGCGCTCTGGCCGACCGCGATGCGTCCGACGCTCTCGGCGCACTGCAGCGCGGCGGCGCCGTTCACGCTCGCCATGTCGAGAGCGTCCTCGGCGCGCACCCAGCGCGAGCGGTCGCGCTCCGCCGGGCGGTGCAGGGTCGCCGCGAGGCGCATCGCCTCGTGCAGCGCCAGGTTGTCGTTGGTGCTCGCGCCGTCGGTGCCCAGCGCGACGCGCAAGCCGCGGCGCCGCATCGCCGGCAGCGGCATGATGCCGGCGCCCACCTTGAGGTTGCTCTCCGGGTTGTGCACCACCGTCACGCCGCGCTCGGCGAGCAGCGCGATGTCCTGCTCGTCGATCCAGATCGTGTGCGCGCAGGAGAGGCGCGACGAGAGCACGTCCAGGCGCTCCATGTGGCGCACCATGCTCGTCCCATAGCGCTCCTGCGCGATGCGCGTCTGGATCTCGGTCTCGAGCAGGTGGGTGTGCACGCCAAGGGCGCGGCGCCGCGCGAGCTCCTCGCAGGCGATGAGCAGCGCGTCGCTGCAGCGCCCCGGGTTTGAGGGCGCCGGGAACACGCGCAGCAGCCCGCGCGGATCGTCGTGCGCCTCGACCGCCGCCTCGACGAGCGCCATCGTCTCGGCAAGCGGCGCCGGCGCGAGCGGATTGGCGGCCGCGAGCGCCGGCGGCAGCCCGCCCGGGGGCACGATGTCGTCGTAGGCCTGGTCGAAGATGCGCAGCGCGAGCACCGCCCGCATGCCGACCTCGCGATAGGCGCGCGCCACCGCGTCCACGTGCTCGAGGGCGAAGCCCTGCTCCGGAAAGTGATCGATCACGGCGGTGGTGCCGGTGGAGAGCATCTCCACCGCGCCGAGCAGCGCGCTCACATGGATCTCGTGCGGCGTGCGCCGCGCGGTATCCGCCTGGTTCTGCCACATGAACGCGGGATGACTCAGACCGTCCGCGGTGCCGCGCAGGATGGAGAGCGGCGAGTGGTAGTGCGCGTTGACGAAGCCCGGCACCGCGAGGAGATTCGCCGCCTCGATCACGCGCTCGCCGGGCGCCGGCTGCGCCGCGCCGAGCGCGGCGATGCGCCCGTCGCGCACCAGGATGTCGGCGCGCCGAGGCTCCCAGTCGCCGCCGCCGGGCAGCACGAGCGCGTTGCGGATCAGCATGCGCCCGGATACGTCAGAGCTCGTCGCCGCCGATGTCGATCACCGTGCCCATGCCGCGCGCGACGGCGCGCCGCTCGATGTGCTGCGCGGTCACGAGGTCCTGGATCGGGACGCCGATCGACTTGTAGTAGGTGATCTCGTCGCCGGAGCGGCGGCCGGGGCGCGCGCCGCTCACCACCTCGGCGATCTCGGCGATGGAATTGCGCGCGAGCGCGCCCTCTTTTTCGGGAATCATGAAATCGCCGGCGTGCTCGAGGCAGTCTTTGCGGCTGTCGATCACGCGTCGCGCCGCCCTGCGCACCGTCTCGGTGTCGACTTCCCGGGAAGTCGGCTCGTACGCGCCGGCCGAAGCGACGAAAGTACCGGGCCGCAGCCACCTGCCTTCGATGACCGGCGTCGCCGACGTGGTCGCCGCCACCACGATATCCGCCTGGCGCACGGCCTCCTCGCGCGAGGCGACGAGGCGAATCTCCGCCGGGATGCGCCCGCCGCGCGCTTTCATGCGGCGGATGAACTCATGCCCGCGCGCCTCGGTCCGGGTCGCCAGCCATACGCCGGTCAGGTCGAAAAGCGTCGCCAGCGCTTCCAGCTGATTGCGCGCCACGCGCCCCGCGCCGATGATCGCCACCGTGCGGCTGTCCTTGCGCGCCAGGTACCGGGCGGCGAGCCCGGTTCCGGCGCCGGTGCGAAGGTCGGTCAGGTATCCCGCTTCCATCACGGTCTGCGGAAGGCCGGTCGCACCGTCGAACAGCGCGACGAGGGCGCTCATGCGCGGAATGCGCTTGCCCTCGTTGCCGTAGAAGTCCGAAACCACCTTGATGCCATAGCCCGCGCCGCCGCGCAGGAAGCACGGATTGAAGATCGCCACCCCCGGAGGATCCTCCGAGCTGGCAAAGCTGCGCAGGCCCTCCACCGACTGGTTCGCGGCGAGAAGGCCGAACGCCTCGGCCTGGATGTCGACCGCCGCCGCCATGTCGATCACCGCCCTGCAGTCCGCTTCCGAAAGCACCCTTATTTTCATTTGCCGTATACCCTTAAACTTGCCGCATGAACGATTCGCGCACGCTTTCCGCCACCCTCGAGATCCTCGAGCACCTGATCGGCTTCGACACCACGTCCGCGCTGTCGAATCTACCGCTCATCGACTATGTGCGTCATTACCTTCTTTCCCGCGGCGTGCAGGCCTACCTCGACGCCTCGCCTGACGGAAACAAGGCGAACCTGGTCGCCACCGTAGGCCCGAGCGTGGAGGGCGGCATCATGCTCTCCGGGCACACGGACGTCGTCCCGGTCGCGAACCAGCACTGGACGCGGCATCCTTTCCGGTTGTCGCGCGCGGGCGAGCGCCTGTACGGCCGCGGCACGGCAGACATGAAGTCCTTCATCGCGGCCACGCTCGCTCTCGTGCCCGTGCTGCAGACGGCCCGGCTGCGCGTTCCGGTCCACCTCGTGCTGTCCTACGACGAGGAGATCGGCTGCTTCGGCGCGCACCGGCTGGTCGATTACATCGCGCGCAGCCTGCCGCGGCCGGCCTTTGCCGTGGTCGGCGAGCCGAGCGAGATGCAGGTCGCCAACCAGCACAAGGGGAACTACGGCTTCGAGACCGCAGTGCGAGGGCGCGAGGCGCATTCCAGCCGCCCGCAGCTCGGCGCCAACGCCATCTTCGGCGCAGCCGAGCTTGTCGTGCGCCTGGCGAATTGGGCGGCGGAGTTCAGAAGCCGCGCGCCCGATGCCGCGGCAAGCGAATTCGAGCCGCCGTATTCCACCATCAACGTCGGGCAGATCAGCGGCGGCACCGCGGTCAATATCGTCGCCAGCGAGTGCCGGTTTCGCTGGGAGATCCGCCCCGTGCCCGCCGACGATCCGCAGCGCCTTCGCGAGCGCCTGGATGCCTTCGCGACGGGCGAGCTGCTGCCTCGCCTGCGCGCCACCGCGCCCGAGGCGTCGATCGGGACGCAGTCGCTGTTCGCCCTGCCGGGGCGGGCGCGCGGGCCCCCCGCGCGCGGCCCGGGGCGGGGGGGGGCACCCGCGGGGGGGCCGCGCGCGC
>Ga0214472_10003338_pt1 | contig 16998 bp, 15 predicted proteins | sample RVTome_6_FD_207662 | JGI IMG/M metagenome (GOLD analysis project Ga0214472, IMG submission 207662) | Soil microbial communities from uranium-contaminated site in the Upper Colorado River Basin, Wyoming, United States - RVT140D175 | ecosystem: Environmental > Terrestrial > Soil > Contaminated >... | reverse complement strand
CGGCCTCTTCCCAGGCCTCCTGCAATGCCGATTGCGGCAGCGTGCGCCCTCGCATCGGCCAGCCCTTGGGGATGATCCAGCGCCCGGTGCCCAGCGACGATACCAGCAGCACCTCGCGTCGCCCGGGCGTGCCGCGCAGGCACAATGCCCCCACCTGCAAGGCTGGCTGCGCGCGGCTGATCAGATGTGCTGCACGAAATTGCAGCCTTTCGCGCAGGTTGTGCCAGAAGCTAATCGTCATCGTCCACCTTGCCGCGCAGGGCCTTGACCGTGCCACGCACCTGTTTGGTGGCAAGCCGTCGGCGCTGGCTTCCCAGCGTCGGCCTGGTCGGCACCCGCCGCTTCGGCGCCACCAATGCCGCGCGGATCAGCTCGGCCAGCCGTTCGCGCGCCAGCGCGCGGTTCTGCGCCTGGCTGCGGGTTTCCTCGGCACGGATCACGATGGCGCCATCCACCGTCCAGCGCCGCCCGGCAAGCCGTTTCAGCCGTGCCTTCACTGCGGGCAGCAGATGCGGGCTGCGCTCCGCCTCAAAGCGCAGCTCGACCGCCGACGAAACCTTGTTGACGTTCTGTCCGCCCGGCCCCTGCGCGCGCGTGAAGCTTTCGACCAGCTCCCAGTCGGCAATCGTTATCGCGTCATTGATCTGCAACATGTTCCAAGCCCGTCGTGCCGGTCTCCGGCTGCGCCCACCTTGTGCTTCTTCATTGTTCAAATACCCCGGGGGTCCGGGGGCAGCGCCCCCGGCGCTTGCCAATCGAAAGGCCGCCCGTTGCCGGGCGGCCCTCGAGATCTACGGAGATGGGCCAGTTAGGGAGTCGTCTCAGACTGGTCCCAGTCAGGGTTGGAAACCCTTGGGTCTGCCCTCAGGCAACGGCCCCCCTGACTGTCCCGACACCTCTCTCCAATATCACTCTCGACACTGGACCACCTCCTTTCGCTCGTGTTGCCGTTATCCACAGGCTGACACAGATTTTGTGTTTGTCAAAAGTTTTTACGCAAAGGTTGTGGTCATTCGCTTCACGATGATGCGAAAAAGCGGCAGTGCCACCAGCGCCAGCCCCAGTTTCACGCCCCAGTCGGCCAGCGCCAGCGATACCCAAAGCGGCGCGACCGGTCCAAGACCCAGCAGCGGCAACAGCGCACCCGCCCAGGAAACGTCATTGGCCGGTTCCAGAAACGTCAGGCTGGCGGAAAACGCCAGGCTGAAGAAAATCGCCGTGTCCAGCGACGAACCGACCAGCGTGGAAACCAGCGGCGCGCGCCACCAGCTTCCCTCGCGCAGCCGGTCGAACACCGCCACGTCGCTCAGCTGCGCCACCAGAAACGCGGTGCCCGAGCCTATCGCGATGCGCAATGTGACCAGCGGGCCAAATTCGCCGATGATCTGCGTGCCGATCAGCGAGCTGGCAACCCCGACCGCGAAGCCCGCCATCACCACGCGCCGCGCCGGGCCGACGCCATAGACGCGGTTCATCACGTCGGTAACAAGGAAGGCGAACGGGTAGGTGAAGGCACCCCAGGTCAGCCAGTTGCCGAACAGGAATTGCACAAGGATATTCGAGGCCACCACAATGGCGGCCATGGCAAGTATGCCGGGCAGGTAGCGGGTCATGGGATCATCCGTTTTGACAAGGTGGCGGAAACTTGGCCCGCGACCACCGCAGGCAGCGGGCGCATACGCGGCGGCGCGGCCCGGGTCAATCCCCCAGCCGGTATTCGACCAGCTCGCTGCGCTGGAACAGCCGGAAATTGTCATCCGAAATCAGCGTCAGCCGAATGGCCCCGGCGGCGTCGCGCCAAACCGAAATGCCTTCCAGATTGTCATGCACGCCGGCCCGCGTCTGCACCAGCACCTCGCCGCCGGAAAAGCCGTCGGGCCCAAGGTCGAACCGCCGCACGCGGCTGAGAAAGCCCAGCAACCCCCAGAAATCGCGCTCCAGCAGGTAAAACCGCCCGTCCGGGCCGAAATCCGCCCCCACCGGCAGCCAGCCGCCATCGCGCGGAATGCTGAATGGCTGGTCCCAGGCACCACCCCGGTAGCGCCAGACCGGAAAGGGCCTGTCCAGCGCTCCGGATCGTTCCGGCAGAGTGTAAAGCGTGCCATCCGGGCCGATTGCCAGCGCCTCCAGCGACGAGTTCAGCTGCATCTTGCCAAACGCCTCGGGGCGCGGCAGCAACTGCGCCGGGGCATCGGCACGCGGGTGCCGCACCACCCGCGTCAGCCCTTCGAAACTGATGTAGATGCTGCCGTCGGGCGCGATTGCCAGGCCTTCGCTGTCGGCGGTGGTGTCGCGCAGCGCCGCACCTTTGCTGTCAAGCAACCGGGTGGTTTCCAACACCTCGACCGCGCCGATCATCCCTGCCGCGTCGCGCGTCACGCGCCCCCGCCAAAGCATTGCGCGGTCTGACAGGGCGGTGAAGGACAGCCCGTCCGCGGCCATCTCTAGCGCCGAAAAGCCGCCAAAACCCGGGTGCGGGTCGGTCCAGACATAGCTGCCCAGATATTCTGCCGGCTCAGCCCCCGCCGCGGCGGGCGCAAGCGCCAGGAACCCGATCAGCGCCGCCGCGCCTAGTTTGCGGAAAGCACGGCGGCGCATTGGCGGGGCAGGTCGGCCAGCACATAGGTTCTGGCATTGCGCGGCGGCGGCGTGACGGGCTTTGGAGGCGGCGGCGGCGGGTTGCGCAACTGTTCCAGATAGGTCGTCACCCACCAGTTCAGCGAGGCATCGCAGCCGTTGCCGCCGCCCGAAAGCTCGGCCACGGTCGGCGTTTGCGTGATGCAGTCGGCTGAACCTGCGGGGCAGCGCAGGCGCACGTGAAAATGCGTGTTGTGCCCGGCGATCGGGCGGATCTTCTGCAGCCAGGCGGTATCATCGGCGGTCGCGGTCCGGCACAGTTCCAGCTTTACCGCGGCGGCGACGAATATCCGTTCCACCCGCCGGTCCGAGGCGGCGGCGCGCAGCAGCAGTGCATGCGTCGGGGTCCAGTTCGCGTTCACTGCGGTCTGGTCGGCGGTGCGCACCGAAACCGACGAGATTTCTTCGCGCCCCGGGCGCGACAGATCCAGCCGCTCCGGCGGCAGCATCCAGATATCGGCATCCAGCCCGATCTGGTGGCTGGCGTGATCGCCGGTCATCGGCCCGCCGCGCGGCTGGCTGATATCGCCGATGTAAAGCCCGGCCCAGCCCAGATCCTGCGCCCGGCGCGCCAGATCCTGCAGATAGTCGATCATCACCGGATGGCCCCAGTTGCGGTTGCGCGAAAGCCGCATGGCCTGCCAGCCCGGGCCGCTTTCGGGCAGCGCGACCAGCCCCGCCGCGCAGCCCTTGGCATATGATCCGATCGCCTCTGGGGCCTGCGCCGATGGCGCCTGCGCCGCGCCGAACAGCGTGCGGGCCAGAGGCTCGGCGCCGGCCGGCAGTGCCGTCAGCAGCAGCGCCGTGCACAGTGCCCGCATCATGCGCGAACCTCGCCCTGCGGCTTTACCCAGGCCATCAGCACCAGCCCCAGCACGAACAGCACCAGCAGCGGCGTGATGCCGATCTGCTGGCTGCCGCTGATCTGCGTCACCACCGCGATCGACAGCGGCGCGATGAACGAGGTGGCCTTGCCGGTCAGCGCGTAAAGCCCGAAGCTTTCGGTGATCTTGGCCGGGTCGGCCTGACGCACCATCATCGAGCGGCTGGCCGATTGCAGCGCGCCGCCCGCCGCCCCGATCATCCCGCCAAGCGCGAAAAAGGCGATGTCCGGCAGCGCGCTGTCGGCGGCCACGGCAAAGCCGAACACCGAACCGCGCGACACATAGATCACCCCAAGCGCCACCAGCGTCAGCACCACGATGTTCAGCACGATCACCGGTTTCGGGCCAAACCGGTCATCGGCCTTGCCGCCCAGCCAGGCGAAGGTGGCGCCGGTGATGGTGCCCAAAATGCCGAACATGCCGACGCTGACGATCGACCAGCCCAGCACCCCGACCGCGTAGATGCCGCCGAAGTAATAGATGCCGTTCAGCGCATCGCGGTAGAACATCGAGGCGATCAGAAAGGCAAACAAGCTGCGGTCCTTGGGCAGGTGCCGCAGCGTTGTGCGCAGTTCAGGCCAGGCGCCGCGCGCCGCGGTGGCGATGGACACCATGCCGGGGCGGCGCACCTCGTGCACCCACAGAAAAAACGGCAGCATGAACAGCGCATACCAGATGGCCGTGAAAGGCCCGACCGCGCGCGTGCCCTCGCGCAGCCCCGCATCCAGCCCGAATATCGGCGACAGCCCGATCAGCGTTTCGCCCGCGCCGTTTTCCGCCAGCAGCGTCAGCATGAAGATCAGCGCCGCCATGCCGCCCAGATAGCCGAACGCCCAGCCGGAACCGGAAATGCGGCCGATCTGGTCCGCGGGGCCAAGGTCGGGCAGCATCGCGTTGGTGAAGATCGTCGCGAACTCCATGCCGATCATGCCGATCGCGAAAGACAACATCACCAGCCAGAGGTTGAAATCATTGGGCGCGGCATACCAAAGCCCCCAGGCGCCCAGCACATACATCGCCGAGAACAGCCAGATGAACCGCATCCGCCGGCCGGACTTGTCGGCAACTGCACCCAGCAGCGGCGCCAGCAGCGCGATGACGATGCCGGTGGCGCCGATGCCGTAGCCCCAGACGGTTTGCGCCCGGCTGCCGTCGCCCAACAATTCGGTCATGTAAGGGGCGAAGATGAAGGTGATCAGCAGCGTATTGTAGGGCTGGCTGGCCCAGTCGAAAAACCACCAGCCCCAGATCTTCCTGCTTGCACGCGCCATGCCGCCCCCTGCCCCATGCTGTCTCTTGCCCGATACCGCCGATCAAGCCCGAAATCGGCGCAGGGCGCAAGCGGCTCAGGGTTGGGGCGGCCAGGGGCGGGTGGCATCGGCCGCGATCCAGGCCTGCACCCAGTCGGGCAGCGCCGGCGTGGCGCCGGCATGGCCCAGTTCGGCCGCCACCCGCCCCGGCGCGATCATGCCGCCGGCTGCGATTACCGCCATGCGCAGCAGCATCTGGTTGGTGCATTCGCCACGCCGCCACATGCTTTGCTCGACATAGAAGAACCGCGCGTCCCAGCCGATGCAGCGGCTTTGCATTTCGAAACGCTGGAAGGTCTGCACCCGGCGGCGGTAGCGCACCGAGTTGCCCGCCACTGTCAGCCCCCAGCCGTTGGCCCGCGTCACCCGCACCAGCCCGGTGCGGCTCGCCAGCGGGATCCGCCCCAGATCGTAAAGCGTCAACACGCGGCCGTTGTTCAGCTCCAGCCACGGGTCGATGTCCCAGGGCCAGCAGACATGGTGGCTGACATGCGTGCCGAGCAGCCCCAGCGCCGGCGCGTTGCGGAACTTCAGCACCTCTTTCGCCATTCGGACATAGGGATACATCGGCGTCTCCTTGTCCGCCGATGCCTGCCGCAGCGTCGCGGGGGCGTCAACCCGGCACGTTGCGGCAAGGCCGCGGTTGCAAGCCGCGCGCCTCTCGCTTAGGTCTGGTGCCGCAAGCCAAGAGGAAACCCATGATCACGCTTTTCCAAGCCCTGATGCTCATCCTGAACGTGGTCTGGTTCATCATGATCGCCCACATCATCCTTAGCTGGCTGATCAGCTTTCAGGTGCTGAACCTGCGTCAGCCGGTGGTGGCGCAGGTCTGGTTCGGTCTCAACCGCCTGCTCGAGCCGCTCTATGCCCCGATCCGCCGGTTTCTGCCCAACATGGGCGGGCTCGACCTGGCGCCGCTGGTGGGCTTCATCGTCGTCATCATCGCGCAGCGCGCGCTGAGCAACAACGCCGGCTTCTTCTACGGCTTCTAGGCACTTGCGCTTTCCCGACCCGCAATCGCTTCTGGCTTCGGTCTTCGGCTTCGCGGCATTCCGGCCGGGGCAGGAAGAGGTCGTGCGCGCAGTGCTGGCAGGGCGCAACACGCTGGCAATCATGCCCACCGGCGGCGGCAAGTCGCTGTGCTTCCAGTTGCCGGCACTGTGTCGCGAGGGGGTGACGGTGGTGATTTCGCCGCTGATCGCCCTGATGCGCGATCAGGTGCGGGCGCTGCGCGCGGCGGGGGTGGAAGCCGGCGCGCTGACCTCGGGCAACACCGACGCGGAAACCGAAGACGTGTTCGCGGCGCTGGATGCCGGAAGCCTGCGGCTGCTTTACATGGCGCCGGAACGGCTTGCCGGGGCCGCCACGCTGGGACTGCTGCGGCGCATCAACACCACGCTGATCGCGGTGGACGAGGCGCATTGCGTCAGCCAGTGGGGCCACGATTTCCGCCCTGATTATCTGCGCATCGGCGATCTGCGCCGCGCGCTTGGGGTGCCTCTGGCCGCCTTCACCGCCACCGCGGATGAGGAAACCCGCGCCGAGATCGTCGCCCGCCTGTTCGGCGGCGCCGCGCCGCAAACCTTTCTGCGCGGCTTCGACCGACCCAACATCCACCTTGCCTTCGCCGCCAAGGATGAACCCCGCCGCCAGATCCTCGATTTCGCCGCTGCAAGGCGCGGGCAGTCGGGCATCGTCTATTGTGCCAGCCGCGCGCGCACCGAAACCCTTGCCGCCGGACTGCGCGAGGCCGGGCATGCGGCGCTGGCCTACCATGCGGGAATGGAGGCGGAACCGCGGCGCGAGGTCGAGGCGCGGTTTCAGCGCGACGACGGGCTGATTGTGGTGGCGACGGTGGCCTTTGGCATGGGCATCGACAAGCCCGACATCCGCTGGGTGGCACATGCCGACCTGCCAAAATCGATCGAAAGCTATTATCAGGAAATCGGCCGCGCCGGCCGCGACGGCGCCCCCGCCGAAACGCTGACGCTTTATGGCGCCGACGACATCCGCCTGCGCCGCGCGCAGATCGACGAGGGGCTGGCACCGCCCGACCGCAAGGCCGCCGACCACGCGCGGCTGAACACGCTGTTGGGTCTGGCCGAGGCCACAGCCTGCCGCCGTCAGCGCCTGCTGGCCTATTTCGGCGAGACATCGGAACCCTGCGGCAACTGCGATCTGTGCGACACGCCGCCCGATCTGTTCGACGCCACCGACGCGGTGCGCAAGGCGCTGTCAGCCTGCCTGCGCACCGGCGAATCATTCGGCGCCGGGCATCTGATCGACATTCTGACCGGCACCGCCACCGACAAGCTGCGCGCCCGCGGCCACGATGCGCTGCCCACCTTCGGCGTCGGGCGCGACCTGACCAAGGCGCAGTGGCAATCGGTGTTTCGCCAGATGCAGGGGCATGACCTGATCCGCCCCGATCCCGCCCGCCACGGCGCGCTGGCGATGACCGAAACGGCGCTGCCGGTGCTGCGCGGCGAGGCGCGGATAACGCTGCGCCGCGATCTGGTGCGCCGCGCCAGATCGGGGCCGGTGGTGCGTGCGCTGGTGGCCGAGGAAGATGCGCCGCTGCTGTCGGCGCTGAAGGCCAAACGCCGCGCCTTGGCCGAGGCGGCGCGGGCGCCCGCCTATATCATCTTTCCCGACCGCACGCTGATCGAGATGGCCGAGGCGCGGCCGCAGACGTTGGATGAAATGGCGCGGATTTCCGGCATAGGTGCAAAAAAGCTGGAAAGCTTTGGCGCCGCCTTCCTGCAGGTGATCGCCGGTGCCGCGCCCGAGGTGCACCCGGCGCGGCTGAAGCTGGCAGGCCGCGCCGCGGGCGAGGTGTTCGACCGGCTTCAGGCCGCTCAACTGGCGCTGATCCGCGGCGAGGACGGGCACGGGCGCTATTTAAGCTGCACCCAGACCACGCTGCGCCAGATCGCCGAATCGCGCCCGCGCTCGACCGTCGAGCTGGCGCGCATAGCCGGAATGGGCGCCGCCAAGGCGGAACGCTTCGGCGCCGCCTTTCTGGCGATTCTGGCCGACGCTTAGCCGTCCGCTTTTGTCGAATGCTTCCGGGAAATTGCGCCCCAGCCAGCCACTCGCGGCTGCGACATGGCGCCGCCATAGGCCGGTTTCCGCCTAGGCAACTTGCCAAATGCGACCACCGCTGTAGTTTGCAGCGCAATCAGAAAATCGATCGGAACGGGCGAAGTGAGACTTCAGGATCTAGCGCCGCGGCGTGGGCCGGGCGACGATGGCTGGTGCCTGCGCGGCAATCGCATTTCGCATAAGCGCGCCGCGGTTACCGGCGTCGTGGCTGTGCTGATCGGCGTCGCGACGGTAACCGGGGGGCGCGCGATGTGGCAGGCGCCGACGCCGCGCGATGCGGCGCATTTCAATGCCGCCGCGCCGGCGCCCGCGCTGCAGCTTGCGGTGGCGACGCGTGCACCCGGCAAACCGGTCGAGGTGGCAGCCGACGCGGCGGCGCTGATCTTTGTGGGCCGCACCCAGCCCGTCACCATTCAGCCGCTGCGCCAAGCCCCGGCTGCGCCGGTTGCGCCGCAGACCGAACAGACCGTTTCTATAGCGCAATCGGTGCTGCCGACCGCCGCCGGTGCCGTGGCGGTGTTTGCGCCGCAGCCCGATACCCCCCGCCCGCAGCCGCGCCCCGCCGCGATCGCAACGGCGACTGACGCCGCGCCCGGCCCCGCCGATGCCGTTGACCCCGTGCAGGAAAGCCCGGTGCTGATCGTCACCGCCTCAAGCAAGGGCAGTCCCGGCGCCGGGCCCGAGGTGTCGCCGTGGCCGCAGCCGCGACCAGCGGGCATCGCCGGGCAGGTGCAGCTTGCGGCGCGGACGCCAGCCGAGGCCAGCGCACAACCCGCACCCGCGCAGCCTGCTGCCGTCGCAGCCGCCGGCACCAGCGCCCCCGGCATCGCCGATTGCCCCAGCCGGCTGACGCGCGCGATTCCGCGTCGCAAGGGCGACGCCCGCGACGGCAGCGCGCTGAGCGCCGAACTGGGCGGGCTGCGCGGCACCGCGCGCGACGGGCTGATTGCCCGCGAGGCGCTTGCGGGCAACGTTCCGGCGTTCCTGCGCAGGCTGACGCCGGTGGCGCTGACCGGCACCAGCGCCGCGGGTGCGTCGGTGCAGATCACCGTTTGCGTCACCCCCGACTATCTGGCGCTTGGCAGCGATGGCGATTACCTGCGGGTGCCGATGGGGCTGCCCGAAGCCGCGCTGATCGCCGATCAACTGGGCTTCCTTTTGCCCACCACCCGCATCGTCGATGCCACCTACGCGCAGGCCGGGCTGCGGCTGCCGCCGCGACCGATGCAGGCCGGGCCGCAGATGACCTCGACCAGCTATTTCAGCCAGCACAACGCCACCATCGAGGGGCAAAGCGATGCCGCCGGGTTCCGCAGCGGGCAGCTATTGGCTGGCACGAAAAAGGATCTGGTGCTCAGCAACGCGCTGCGCCGGGCGCCGGGGCAGGTGGCGATCTACGGCTGGCACCAGCCCAACGGCAAGCCGATCCAGCCGCTAAGCACGGTGCACGAGGCGCGCTATTCCGACTATAGCCACGGGCTGCGGCTGGTCAGCAAGACCGCCTACCTGAACGGCCGCGAAGTGGCGCTTGGCGATCTGCTGCAAGACCCGGGCTATGCCGGGATCATCAGTTCCGAAGGCCCGATACCCGAACCGCAACGGCTGCTGGCCTCGCTTTACACGCACTGAGGCGCGGGCGTCAGTGCCTGCCGCGACCCGCGGCTAAAGCGTCGAACAGCAGCGAAAACCCAGATGGTAATTGGCGTGGCTGCCCGACGACAGCACCGGCGTGCCGTGCCAGTAGGGCGCGCGCCAGCGGCACCAGTCGGGATGCGCTGCAAATGTGTCCCAGATGAACCAGCTGCCCTTCATTTCGGTGACGCCAAGCGTGGTACTGCCAAGGCCGGTCATCTGGTCGGGGCTTAGCGGCAGGTTCATGTGCTCGGCGGCGTTGCCGTGCAGATCATAGACCCCAAGCGCGCTGACGCAGGCGGGAAAGCTGCCGCTCGGGTAGGTGTTGGAACCGCATTTGCCAAAGCCGCCACCGGGGCAAGTGGCGCTTTTCTGGCTGGCCGCGGCGCAGATGCCGGTGCGGTAATTGGCACCGTAGGCCCAGTTCTGTATCGCCTGATACTTGGCATTATGCGCGGCGCGCATGCGTTCGACGGCGCTGTTGGCCGATGCGCCCCGGGCCAGATCAAAGCGGTAATCGGCGGGTTCCAGCGCCCCGGCGCAGGCACCTTCCCATTCATGCGCGTCGCACAGCCGTTTGCCCTCGGCGGCGCAGATCTGCGCGGCCTCGGCGGCCTTGACCCAGACCACGGGGTAAGTGCAGGGGATGTTGGGATATTCGAACTGGTCGATGCAGGCGGTTGCGTCTTCGGGCGATTGCGTTCTGGGGTCGTAAAGCGGCGCCATGTATTTTGCGCCACAGATCGCCTCGAACCGGCGGTTGGCGTAACCGTCGCCACCGCGCGGCGCCCGGCTTTGGCATTGCGCCTCGGTCATCGGGTGGCGCGTGATGGCGGGGTTGCCCTGCCCGATCACTGCCGAGCGCGCAAAGATCTCGCGTATCCGCGCCACCGCCTGCGCGCTGACACCGCGTTCGCGCTGGATTTGTTGCAGCAGCGCGGCGTTTTGTTCGGCAAGCCCGGTCTGCGCGGCAGCGCTGCCGGCGCTTGCCGCCGCCACAAGGCAAAGCAGCGCACAGCGCAGCGCCTTCATTGCTCGCCCCCCTTGTGCAGCAGATAGAAAAAGTCGCGGTTGTCGGAAAAGCCGACGAAGCGGGCAATGGGCGTGCCATCGCGCTCGCGCGCGTCAACGTCGCGCATCGACCGCACCAGATGCGAAATGTCGATGCCGCTGCCGTCGGCACGCGGCACGTAAAGCGCCATATAGGTGTGCTCGATCGCGTTCATGTCGAGCAGCATAGCATAGTCGCAGCCGTAGGCCTGAAAGGTTCGCGCCATCGACGAAGGGGTCGCGGTGGAAAAATAGCCGTAAATCAGCATCTGCCGGCCGTCGATACGGCGCATGCAGGCGCCGGCGCGCAGCGTGCGCAGCTCCGCCTCGGCGGAACCGGACCAGTTGCCCGGCCCCCATTTGCGCACCAGCGGGCCGGGGACCGGCGCGCCGGTTTCAGGGTCGGGGGCGATCAGCGCCACGCCGTTCTGGCGGGCAAAGCGGATCTGCGGCAGCAGCGCGGCATCGGACTCGGTCCAGGTGCGCATGCCGATGCTGCCGTCGTTCAGCACATAGATGGTGGCAAGGTCGGGCCAAAGCTTGCTAAGCACCACGCCGTTGACCACAAAGCCGTAATGGCTGCCGAAATTGGCATAGGCCAGTTCGCCGGCGCGAAAGGCGCCGTGCTCGCGCTTGAAGCCGCCGGTGAATGTTGCCGCCACGCGCCCGGCCAGCGCCGGGCTGAGCATGCCCAGCGTGACCAGCGGCGTTGACGAGGCCACCCCGTCGGGCCCCGGCAGTCCGGCGGCCCGCGCCGCGTCGGGGGGCCGCGGCGACCAATTCAGCGCCGGGTGGTCGGTGCCGACCTCGTAACCCAATTCGAACAGCGTCAGATCGAAGGCCACCAGATAGACATCGGCACGCCGTTCAACCGCATCAAGCGCGTTGGTTTCATTGGGGCGCTTGAGGATTTCGGGGTCGATATAGCCGGGCTGCATGGCGCTGGCGTAGATGCCCGGGGCCCCGGTCACGGCGTACCAGGCGCCCATCTGGATGCCCCTTTCGGGCGTGCCGTTCAGCGGCAGGCCGATCGCGGCGGCAAACACCGGCGGGTCTTTCAGCCGCGCCTGGCCAAGCGCCTGCGCCACCTCGCCCACCGCCATCGTATCAAGCGCTTGCCCGCTTTGCAAAAAGGCATCCTGATAGAACGTATCTTTCACCAAGCCCACGATCGACTCGCCGAACCACACATTTTCGCGCAGAAACTCGGCAGTACGCTCGCGGTTGGTGCGCGAACCCGCGACACGGTTGCGCAGCAGGATCTGGTTGTTGCAGATCGGCGCATAGGGCAGTTCGCTGCGGCGCGCCGCGTCGAGCACCGCGCCCGCCGCGCCCTGCAAAGGGCAATCCTGCACGGTGCCATCGGTGGTATGCAGGCGCAGCGTCGGCACCTCGGCCGCTGCCAGTGAAAGCATCGCCGTGCGCGGTGCAATGTTTTCCAGATGGTAGAATTCATCGCGGCGCGCATCGGGGGCGCGAATGCCAAGCAGATACCAGGCGTTCACCGCCGGGTTGAGCGAGATCAGCGAAACCGCGGTGCCATCGGCCAGCGTCAGATTCTGATCCGCGCGGTAGGGCTGCAGATCGACAACTGATTTGCGCGCGAGTGCATCGTAGCCTTCAAGCTGGCGCTGCAACTGCGCGGCATCGGCCGGGGGCATGCCCTGCGCCAGCACAGGAAAGGCCGCAAGCACAACAAGAACACCTGCGCAGCCAGACCGCCACAAACCCGCCACCATGTCACACCCGTTGCGCAGACACTTCCACCGCACGCGCCACTCCTGTCGTCCCTTCCAGGCAAGGCCAGCCAACGCGCCAGCACTTGCGGCTGTTTTGCACTCGTAACCACCAAAGCATGCAGAAGCCCGGATTCGGTTAACGGTAACGCCGCGCCGAGGTTTGCGGCAATCAATTTGCCGCGAAAACCGCAGCCGCGTCGGTTGGCGGCACCCGGCTGCAACAGTGCCCGGATCGGCTAGGCGCGATTGACGCTGGCAGTGACGTAATTCACCGACAGGTCGCGCTCAGACAGCCGCCAGCGCCAGCTGACCGGGTTGAAAACCATGCCCTTGCGGTCTACCGGCGCCAGCCCGGCGGCGCGGATCAGCGCGTAAAGTTCGTCAGGCGTGATGAACTTGCGCCAGTCATGCGTGCCCCTGGGAAGCCAGCGCATGACGTATTCGGCCCCCACGATCGCCAGTGCAAAGCTTTTCGCGCTGCGGTTCAGCGTGGAACAAAGCATCAGCCCGCCGGGTTTCAGCAGCGCCCGGCAAGTGGCGATGAAAGCCTGCGGGTCGGCGACGTGTTCCACCACCTCCATGTTCAGCACCACGTCGAATCGCTCGCCCGCCGCGGCCAGCGCCTCGGCTGTGGTGTTGCGGTAGTCGATGGCCAGCCCCTGCGCCGCGGCGTGCAGCTGCGCCACCGGGATGTTGCGCGGCGCCGCATCGGCGCCCAACACCGTGGCGCCCAACCGGGCCATCGGTTCCGACAACAGGCCGCCACCGCAGCCGATATCGAGGATATGCAAGCCTGCAAATGGCTGCGGCGCGCGCAAATCGCGCCCGTACTCGGCGGCGATCTGGGCGGTGATGTAATCCAGCCGGCAGGGGTTCATCAGGTGCAACGGTTTGAACTTGCCGTTCGGATCCCACCATTCGGCGGCCATCGCCTCGAACTTCGCGACTTCGTCAGGGTTGATGCTGCTGGCGGGCTGGCCTGAAGTGTCGGTCATGGGCGCTCCGATTTCGTGCCGCAGGGCGTGGCGGGCGGCGGTTTCCCGATATATAGTCGCCACATGGACAGAACCGCAGCCCAAAAGCGCAGCGCCGGCGCCTTTCTTTACCCGCCGATAGAGCCCTATGACCAGCGGCTGCTGGATGTCGGCGACGGGCACCGGATTTATGTCGAACAATGCGGCAATCCGCAGGGCCTGCCGGTGCTGGTGCTGCATGGCGGCCCGGGCGGCGGCGCCAGCCCGGCGATGCGGCGCTATTTCGACCCCGCGGTCTATCGCGTCGTGCTGTTCGACCAGCGCGGCTGCGGACGATCCAAACCCAACGCCGCAGTCGAGGCCAACACGACGCAGCATCTGGTGGCCGATATCGAGCGGATTCGCGCGGAATTGGATATTGCCGATTTCATCGTTTTCGGCGGCAGCTGGGGCGCCACGCTGGCGCTGCTTTATGCGCAGGCACATTCGCAGCGGGTGCGGCAGCTTGTGCTTCGCGGGGTTTTTCTGGCAACGCGCGCGGAACTTGCCTGGTTCTACGGCGGCGGTGCCGGGGCCTTCTGGCCCGATCTGTGGCGGCAGTTCTGCGCGATGATACCGGCTGACGAACATGGCGACCTGATCGGCGCTTATCACCGCCGGCTGTTTTGCGGCGATTACGCCACCGAGGCGCGATTCGCCCGGATCTGGGCACATTGGGAAAATGCCCTGGCCAGCGTGGAAGGCGACGCCACCCTGGGCGAGGCGCCGCCCGATTACGCCCGCACCTTTGCGCGGCTGGAAAACCACTATTTCCACAATCACGCGTTTTTGGAATGCGACGGCCAGATCCTGCGCGACCGCCACCGCATCGAACACATTCCCACGGTGATCGTGCAGGGCCGGCTGGACATGGTCTGCCCGCCCACCACGGCCTGGAAACTCGCCGATGGCTGGGTCAGCGCCGACCTGCGGCTGGTGCCGGGGGCGGGGCACGCGCTTTCGGAAACCGGCATCACGGCGGAACTGCTGCGGGTGATGAACGGGCTAAGGGGGTAAGGGCGCACCTGCGCAGGCAAGACCCCGGCGGCAGGCGGCGGATGCAATCGGCCCGTGAATGGCAAACCATCGCTTGCGCCGCGCTGCCCTTTCGCCTATATCGCCTTCAACAGCGGCGCTGCGGGGTCCAAACTCGCAGCCCACCGGGAAAGATCAACGGGCCGCGACGGCCCGTTTTTTGTTTTGAAAGCCTGTGTCCATGACCGAACTCATTGCCAAAGCCGCGATCGACCGGCGCCTGGCCGACATCGTCGCCCCCGTGATCGAGGGGCTGGGGTATGAGTTGGTGCGGATTCGCCTGATGGGCGGGCTGAAGAAGACGCTGCAGATCATGGCCGACCGCCCCGATGGCGGCATCGACGTGGATGACTGCGCGAAAATTTCGACCGCTGTTTCGGCGGCGCTGGACGTGGAAGACCCGATTTCCGAGCCCTATACCCTTGAGGTTTCATCCCCCGGCATCGACCGGCCGCTGACCCGGCTGAAGGATTTCGATGTCTGGATCGGCTATGAGGCGCGGATTGAAACCGAGGCGCAGATTGACGGGCGCAAGCGCTTCAAGGGCATTCTGGCGGGCACCGAGGGCGACGAAGTGCTGATTACCCTGCCCGAAGGCCCGGATGGCGAACTGACCATCGGGCTGCAATTCGAATGGCTTTCCGACGCCAAGCTGATCCTGACCGATGAGCTGATTGCCGAAATGCTGCGTCAACGCAAGCAAGCGGGTATCATCGACCCGGACATGTTCGACGAAATCGACGAAACCGAGGGCGACGAGGACGCGGGCGAAGACACCCCCGACGCCGCCCCAACCCAACACTGACCACCTCCGGAGACGTAACATGGCGATTACCTCTGCCAACCAGCTTGAACTTCTGCAAACCGCCGAGGCGGTGGCACGCGAGAAGATGATCGACCCTGATCTGGTGATTCAGGCGATGGAGGACAGCCTCGCCCGGGCCGCCAAGTCGCGCTATGGCGCCGAAATGGACATTCGCGTGGCGATCGACCGCAAGACCGGGCGCGCCACCTTCACCCGGGTGCGCACCGTGGTCGAGGATGACGCGGTGGAAAACTATCAGGCGCAACTGACAGTGGAACAGGCCAAACCCTTCCTGGCCGAGCCCAAGGTCGGTGACGAAATCATCGACGAGGTGCCGCCGGTCGATCTGGGCCGCATCGCCGCGCAGTCGGCCAAGCAGGTGATCTTGCAAAAGGTGCGCGAGGCCGAGCGCGACCGCCAGTTTGAGGAGTTCGTCGGGCGCAAGGGCACGATCATCAACGGCGTGGTCAAGCGCGAGGAATACGGCAACATCATCGTCGACATCGGCCGCGGTGAGGCGATTTTGCGCCGCAATGAAAAGATCGGCCGAGAAAGCTATCGCCCGAACGACCGCATCCGCGCCTTCATCAAGGACGTACGGCGCGAACCGCGCGGGCCGCAGGTGTTCCTGTCGCGAACTGACCCGCAGTTCATGGCAGAACTGTTCAAGATGGAAGTGCCCGAGATTTACGACGGCATCATCGAGATCAAGGCGGTGGCGCGCGACCCCGGCAGCCGCGCCAAGATTGCGGTGATCAGCTATGACAATTCGATCGACCCGGTCGGCGCCTGCGTCGGCATGCGCGGCAGCCGCGTGCAGGCCGTGGTGGGCGAATTGCAGGGCGAGAAGATCGACATCATCCCGTGGAACGCCGATCAGGCGACCTTCCTGGTGAACGCGCTGCAGCCGGCCGAGGTGTCCAAGGTGGTGATCGACGAAGAGGCCAACCGCATCGAGGTGGTGGTGCCCGACGAGCAGCTTTCGCTTGCCATCGGGCGGCGCGGCCAGAACGTGCGGCTGGCCAGCCAGCTGACCGGGCTGGACATCGACATCATGACCGAAGCCGACGAAAGCCAGCGCCGCCAGGCCGAATTCGCCGAGCGCACCAAGCTCTTTGTCGAGGCGCTCGATCTGGACGAATTCTTCGCGCAGCTGCTGGTGGCCGAAGGCTTTACCAGCCTTGAAGAGGTCGCCTATGTCGATCTGGATGAACTGCTGGCGATCGACGGCGTCGATGAAGGCACCGCCGGCGAGTTGCAGACCCGCGCGCGCGAATACATCGAAGAGCTGAACCGCAAGGCGCTGGAGGCGGCGCGCGCGCTTGGCGTCGAAGACAGCCTGTTCGCCTTTGAGGGCCTGACGCCGCAGATGATCGAGGCGCTGGCGAAGGACGGCGTGAAGACGCTGGAAGACTTTGCCACCTGCGCCGACTGGGAACTGGCCGGCGGCTGGACCACCGTCGGCGGCCAGCGCGTGAAGGATGACGGCATTCTGGAGCCGTTCGACATGAGCCTTGAAGAAGCGCAGCACCTAGTGATGACCGCGCGCGTGCAGCTTGGCTGGGTTGACCCTTCCGAACTGGCAGCGCCCGAAGCGGGTGGCGACGACGAGGGGGTCGAGGGCTGATCCGGCCCCGGTAACAGCGATGACGCGCGGCGGCCAGCACAAGACCAGCGAAGACCCTGAACGCCGGTGCATCGTCACCGGCGAGGTTCAGCCCAAGGACGGGCTGATCCGATTCGTGCTGGGGCCCGATGGTCTGATCTACCCTGATCTGGCGGAAAAGC
>Ga0214472_10003337_pt1 | contig 17001 bp, 30 predicted proteins | sample RVTome_6_FD_207662 | JGI IMG/M metagenome (GOLD analysis project Ga0214472, IMG submission 207662) | Soil microbial communities from uranium-contaminated site in the Upper Colorado River Basin, Wyoming, United States - RVT140D175 | ecosystem: Environmental > Terrestrial > Soil > Contaminated >... | reverse complement strand
GGGTGACAACGTGCAGATGGTGGTGACGCTGATCGCGCCGATCGCGATGGAGGAAGGCCTGCGCTTCGCCATCCGTGAGGGTGGTCGTACCGTCGGTGCCGGCGTCGTCGCCAAGATCATCGAGTAATAGGAACCTCGTCAGGTCCCGGATCCGCCTACTGCGGCACCCCGGGACCTGCTGCGAAGGCCAGTCCCCCTCGGGCGATAGCGCTGCTATCCCCCTCGGACGACAGACCTTCCCGCGACACTCCCGAGATGCCTCGCGACGGCGTCCCGGGACCAGACGAGGTTCATAGGCTGCAAGTCCGAAGGTTCGGTCGCATTGGTCCGATAGTCTGAGAACTACAACTGGGGAGAGGTTACCGCGCTGCGGAGAACTCGCCCCGACCAGGGAATAGCCAAATGTCCAATCAGAACATCCGTATCCGCCTGAAGAGCTTCGACCATCGCCTGATCGACAAGTCGGCCGGCGAGATCGTCGAGACCGCTCGCCGCACCGGTGCGCAGGTCAAGGGTCCCATCCCGCTCCCGACCAAGATGGAGCGTTTCACCGTGCTGACCTCTCCGCATGTGAACAAGGATGCCCGCGACCAGTACGAGCTCCGGACGCACAAGCGGCTGATGGACATCGTGGACCCCACGGACAAGACGGTGGACGCGCTGATGAAGCTGGAGCTGCCGGCCGGCGTGGACGTCCAGATCAAGCTGAACTGAGGGGCTCAAGGGGCCCCGGTCTCGAGTCCCGAGCCTCGAGTCCCGAGACGGCGGCCCCGTAGGGGCCCCCGTTGCGTTGCAGCAACACTCCGATCGTCTCGGAGGGGCTTGCTGAAGGAAGGAGACCGCTGCTAATATGCGCGGCTCTTTACGGCCCGGTGTGGGTATCCCCCTGCCGGGCCGTGAGTTTCCTGGGTGAGCGGTGGTTTCACCGTACCGACCCGGGACCTAGGGTTGAGGCAGCGCCGACCAATCGAAGTCGGTGCGGTGTAACGAGGATTAGGACAATGCCCATCGGTATCGTCGGCCGCAAATGCGGCATGACCCGCGTGTTCACGGAAGCAGGTGAATCGATCCCTGTGACCGTGATCGAGGTCCTGCCCAACCGCGTGACCCAGGTGAAGTCTGACGAGACGGACGGTTACCGTTCCGTGCAGGTCACCGCGGGTGAGCGCCGGGCCCACCGCGTCACCAAGGCCATGAAGGGTCACTACGCCAAGGCTGGCGTGGCGGCTGGTCGTGGTCTGTGGGAGTTCCGCCTCGCTGAGGGCGAGCAGCTCGGTCACGAGGTCGGCGGTCAGATCGACGTCTCCATCTTCGAGGCCGGCCAGAAGGTCGACGTCGTCGGGACCTCGATCGGCAAGGGCTTCGCCGGTGCCATCAAGCGCCACCACTTCCGTACCCAGGACGCCACGCACGGCAACTCGCTGTCGCACCGCGCTCCGGGTTCCATCGGTCAGAACCAGTCCCCGGGCCGCGTCTTCAAGGGTAAGAAGATGGCGGGTCACCTGGGAGACAAGCGTCGCACCGCCCAGTCCCTGGACGTCGTGCGCGTAGATCTCGACCGCAACCTCCTGCTGGTGAAAGGTGCCGTCCCCGGCGCCAAGGGCGGCGATGTCGTCGTCCAGCCGGCGGTGAAGGCCTGAGGAGTCGTAGATGAAGTTGCAACTACATAGTGCGGCTGGCGGTGGGGCGGTGGACGTCTCGGATACCGCTTTCGGGCGTGATTTCAACGAGCCCCTGGTGCATCAGGTCGTGACCGCCTACCTGGCCGGTGCGCGCAGTGGCACCAAGGCGCAGAAGACCCGCGCCCAGGTCAGCGGCGGTGGCCGCAAGCCCTGGCGTCAGAAGGGTACGGGCAACGCCCGCGCCGGCACCATCCGCAGCCCGCTGTGGCGCTCCGGTGGCCGCACCTTCGCCGCGGTCCCGCGCGATCATTCGCAGAAGGTCAACCGCAGCATGTACCGCGGTGCCATGCGCGCCATCCTCTCCGAGCTGGTCCGTCAGGAGCGTCTGATCCTGGTCGAGTCGCTGGAGCTGGAGGCACCGAAGACCAAGCTGATGGCGCAGCGCCTGGCTGAGCTCGGTGCGCAGGACGTGCTGCTCTGCCTGGAAGCTTTCGACGAGAAGCTGTTCCTGGCCTCCCGCAACCTGCCGCGTGTGGGTTACCTGGAGGTCGATGCGCTGGATCCGGTCAGCCTCATCCGCTTCGAGAAGGTGGTGATGACCGTAGCCGCGCTCCGCAAGCTCGAGGAGAAGCTGGCATGAACACCGAGCGCCTCTTGACCGTGCTCCTGGGCCCGCACGTCTCCGAGAAGTCGACGCGCCTGAGCGAGCAGTCCAACCAGGTGGCCTTCAAGGTCCGCACCGACGCTTCTAAGGACGAGGTGAAGGCTGCGGTCGAACAGTTGTTCGAGGTCAAGGTCGAGGGCGTGCAGATCGCGAACGTCCGCGGCAAGACCAAGCGCCACGGTAGCTCCGCGGGCCGTCGCTCCGATTGGAAGAAGGCTTACGTGCGCCTGGCTGCTGGCCAGGACATCGATTTCCTGGGCACCGAGTGACGGGCCGGGGATAGGGAAGGTATCGATAATGGCAGTTCACAAAGCCAAGCCGACCTCAGCAGGGCGTCGCTTCGTAGTCCAGATCAAGAACCCTGATCTGCACAGGGGCGCGCCGCATGAGCCGTTGGTCCGCTCCAAGAGCCGTAAGGGTGGCCGTAACAACAACGGGCACATCACCGTTCGGCACCAGGGTGGCGGGCATAAGCAGCGCTACCGTCTGGTGGACTTCAAGCGCGACAAGGATGGGATCCCGGGCCGCATCGAGCGCCTGGAGTACGACCCCAACCGGACCGCGCACCTGGGTCTCGTGCTGTACGCGGATGGCGAGCGTCGCTACGTCATCGCGCCGAAGGGCATGAAGGCCGGCGATCCGATCATGTCGGGCACCGAGGCGCCGATCGCCACGGGTAGCTCGATGCCGCTGCGGGTCATCCCGCTGGGCACCATGGTCCACTGCATCGAGCTCAAGCCCGGCAAGGGTGCGCAGCTCGCGCGCAGCGCCGGTACCGGCTGCCAGCTGGTCGCGCGCGACGGTGATTCCGCCACGCTGCGCCTGCGCTCCGGTGAGATGCGCAAGGTCCACTCGGCCTGCCGCGCCACCATCGGTGAGGTCGGCAACGACGAGAACAACCTGCGCAAGCTCGGCAAGGCCGGTGCTCAGCGCTGGCGTGGCATCCGCCCCACCGTCCGCGGTGTGGCGATGAACCCGGTCGACCATCCGCACGGCGGTGGCGAGGGCCGCACCTCGGGTGGTCGTCACCCGGTGTCGCCGTGGGGTACGCCGACCAAGGGTTACAAGACGCGCTCCAACAAGCGCACCGACAGCATGATCATCCGGCGCCGTAAGGCGCGGAAGTAAGGGAGCGGGAGGAAGCAGATGCCACGCTCGGTACGCAAGGGCCCATTCGTCGACCACCACTTGGCCAACAAGGTCGAGACGGCGGCCGCCAGTAACGATAGGCGCCCGATCAAGACATGGTCGCGTCGGTCGATGGTCACGCCTGACATGGTCGGCTTGACGATCGCGGTGCATAACGGTCGTCAGCACGTCCCCGTGTTGGTCTCCGAGAACATGGTCGGGCACAAGCTCGGCGAGTTCGCGGCGACCCGTACGTTCAAGGGACACGCGGCCGACAGAAAGGCTAAGTGAGGAGATGGTGATGGACGTCGCAGCACGCCTACGCTACGCGCGCATCTCGCCGCAGAAGTGCCGGCTGGTAGTCGACATGGTGCGTGGCAAGACCGTTGCCCAGGCCCTGGACATCCTTGCGTTCACGCCCAAGAAGGGCGCCGTGATCGTCAAGAAGGTCCTGGAGTCGGCCATCGCCAACGCGGAGAACAACCATGGTGCGGACATCGACGAACTGCGGATCAGCCGCGCGTTCGTTGACGAGGCGCCGACCATCAAGCGGTGGCGGGCTAGGGCGAAGGGTCGGGCTAACCAGATCCTGAAGCGCAACAGCCACATCACTGTTCACGTTTCGGACGAGTGACGGGAGCCTAGAGATGGGTCAGAAGGTCAATCCCACCGGCATCCGCCTGGGTATCACCAAGGAGCACAGCTCCCGTTGGTTCGCCAACACCAAGGACTTCGGTGACTTGGTGGAGGCCGACTTTCGGGTGCGCGAGTACCTGCGCAAGCGCCTGGCCCAGGCTTCGGTGAGTCGGATCGAGATCGAGCGCCCTGCGAGCAAGGCGCACATCCGCATCCACACGGCTCGCCCGGGCGTCGTGATCGGTAAGAAGGGTGAGGACATCGAGCGCCTGAAGGCCGATGTAGCTCGGATCATGGGCATGCCGGTCGAGATCGGCGTCCAGGAGATCCGCAAGCCGGAGCTGGACGCGTTCCTGGTGGCCGAAGGCATCGCGCAGCAGCTGGTCCGCAGGATCAACTTCCGCCGGGCCATGAAGCGCGCGGTGACCAACGCCATGCGCCTGGGTGCCGAGGGCATCAAGGTCCAGGTCGGTGGTCGTCTGAACGGCGCCGAGATCTCGCGCAGCGAGTGGTACCGCGAGGGCCGCGTGCCCCTGCACACCCTCCGCGCCGACATCGATTACGGCCTGGCCGAAGCGGTGACCACCTACGGGGTCATCGGGGTCAAGGTCTGGATCTTCAAGGGTGAGGTCCTCAGCGGCGCCGAGCTGACCGCGGAGAACGAGAAGACCGAGAAGCAGAAGGCCGCCGCTGGCGCCTGATCTGGAGTAGAGCGAGATGTTGCAGCCAAAGAGGACGAAGTTCCGCAAGCAGTTCAAGGGTCGCAACCGCGGCCTGGCGCTGCGCGGTGGCGACGTATCGTTCGGCGACTTCGGCCTCAAGGCTGTGGGCCGCGGGCGACTGACGGCGCGCCAGATCGAAGCGGCGCGTCGTGCGATGACCCGTCACGTGAAGCGTGGCGGCAAGATCTGGATCCGCATCTTCCCGGACAAGCCGATCTCCAAGAAGCCGTTGGAGGTCCGCATGGGCTCCGGCAAGGGGAACGTCGAGTACTGGGTCGCGCAGATCCAGCCGGGTCGGGTGTTGTACGAGATGGAGGGTGTGACGGAAGCCGAGGCACGCGAAGCGTTCCGCCTGGCCGCCGCCAAGCTCCCCATCCAGACCACCTTCGTTAGCAGGCAGGTGATGTGATGGATGCCAGCGAGCTGAGGAACAAGACGACGCAGGAGCTGCGCGATCGCCTGATCGAGCTGCGCCGCGAACAGTTCAACCTGCGTATGCAGGCTGGCACGGGGCAGTTGGGTCGCCCTGACCAGGTGCGGAAGGTGCGCCGTGACATCGCGCGCATCAAGACCGTGCTGACCGAGAAGACCCGCGCGGGTGAGAAGTCATGAGCGATACGAACGAGACGAGCGCACGCACGCTCACCGGCAAGGTGGTGAGCAGCGGGATGGATAAGACCATCGCCGTGCAGATCGAGCGCGTGGTGAAGCACCCGATGTACGGCAAGTACATCCGCAGGAGCACCAAGCTGCTGGCGCACGACGAGTCGAACGAGTGCAACGTAGGCGACCTGGTCGCCATCTCCGAGTGCCGGCCGCTGTCGAAGCGGAAGTCCTGGCGCCTGGAGAAGATCGTGGAGCGTGCGGTCTCCGAGTGAGATCGATACGTAACCGAACGGAAGGTAACAGGTAGTCCACCATGATCCAGATGCAGACGATCCTAGATGCCGCTGACAACAGCGGTGCCCGACGCCTCCAGTGCATCAAAGTACTGGGCGGCTCGAAGCGCCGTTACGCCGGTATCGGGGACATCATCAAGGTCAGCGTCAAGGACGCGATCCCGCGCGGCAAGGTCAAGAAGGGTGAGGTCTACGACGCGGTCGTGGTCCGCACCGCGAAGGGCGTGCGTCGCTCGGACGGGTCCCTGATCCGTTTCGATCACAACGCGGCCGTGCTGCTGACCAACAAGCTGGAGCCGATCGGCACCCGCATCTTCGGGCCCGTGACCCGTGAGCTGCGTACCGAGCGCTTCATGAAGATCATCTCGCTCGCTCCCGAGGTGCTGTGATGAGGAAGATCAAGAGGGGTGATGACGTGGTCGTCGTCGCCGGTAAGGACAAGGGTCGCCGCGGTACCGTGCTGAAGGTCCGCGACGATGGCCGCCTCGTAGTCGAGGGGGTCAACCTCGCGAAGAAGCATCAGAAGCCGAACCCTGCGAAGGGCGCTTCCGGTGGGATCGCTGAGGTGGAGATGCCGTTGGACGAGTCCAACGTCATGCTATGGAACCCGGTCTCCGCGAAGGGTGATCGGGTGGGGTTCAAGGTCCTGGAGGACGGCCGCAAGGTCCGCTTCTTCAAGTCCAACGGCGAAGTAGTCGACGTCTGAGGCAGGCAGTGATGGTCCGCATGCAAGAGTTCTATCAGTCGAACGTGGTACCCAAGCTGCAGGAGCGGTTCGGTTACACGAACCCGATGCAGATCCCGCGTATCGAGAAGATCACGCTGAACATGGGTCTGGGTGAGGCCGTGGCCGACAAGAAGGTCATCGAGCACGCCGTATCGGACCTGCGCAAGATCACCGGCCAGGCGCCGGTGGTGACCAAGGCGCGCAAGTCGGTGGCGACGTTCAAGATCCGTGATGGCTACCCGATCGGTGCCAAGGTCACGCTGCGCCGCGACCGCATGTACGAGTTCCTGGACCGCCTGATTGCCATCGCGATCCCGCGCATCAGGGACTTCCGCGGCCTCAGCGCCAAGGCCTTCGACGGCCGTGGCAACTACAACATGGGTGTCCGGGAGCAGATCATCTTCCCGGAGATCGATTACGACCAGATCGACATGCTGCGCGGGATGGACATCGCCATCACGACCAGCGCTCGGACCGACGAGGAAGGCAAGGCCCTGTTGGAGGCCTTCGACTTCCCCTTCCGTAAGTGAGGAGCTCTTAGTTATGGCGAAGAAGTCCATGCTCGCACGCGAGGTCAAGCGCAGCCGCACCGCGGCGCGGTGTGCCAAGAAGCGCGCGGAGCTCAAGGCGATCATCAAGGATCCGAAGGCGGACGATGAGTCCATCCAGGTGGCGGTCCAGAAGCTGCAGAGGCTCCCGCGCGACGCAGGCCCGAGCCGTCAGCAGAACCGCTGCCGTCTGACCGGGCGTCCGCACGGGTTCTACCGCAAGTTCGGCCTCGGCCGGAACAAGCTGCGCGAGCTGACCATGAAGGGTGAGATCCCCGGACTGGTCAAGGCCAGCTGGTAACCGGACGAAAGAAGAGGTTCAAGAAAGATGAGCATGACCGATCCCATCGCTGACATGCTGACGCGTGTCCGGAACGCGCAGCGCACGCTGAAGCGCGACGTGGCGATGCCCGCTTCCAAGGTCAAGCAGGCCATCGCGGCCGTGCTCGAGGAGGAGGGCTTCATCGCCGGTTCCCGCATCAGCGGCGAGGGCGCAAAGGCTGAGCTGATCATCGAGCTCAAGTACTTCGATGGTCGTCCGGTGATCGAGGAGATCAACCGCGTCAGTCGTCCCGGCCTGCGGGTGTTCCGCCCGGTCGACGAGCTGCCGCGAGTGCTGGGTGGCCTCGGCGTGGCGATCGTGTCCACGTCCAAGGGTGTCATGAGTGACCGCAAGGCGCGGGAACTCGGCCATGGCGGCGAAGTGCTCTGCACCGTCGCTTGATCAGAGGTTAGAGGGATGTCGAGAGTCGCGAAGAATCCGGTGGAGCTGCCCAAGGGCGTCGAGCTCAAGGTCGACGGCCGTCGGGTGAGCGTCAAGGGCCCGAAGGGCGAGCTGGCGATGGATCTGCACCACGCGGTGCAGGTGTCCATCGACGGCGGTATCGCCTCGGTGGAGCTGACCGACCTGACTGCCGGTATGGCGATCGCTGGGACCACGCGGGCGCTGGTCGCCAACATGGTCACCGGTGTGAGCACCGGCTTCGAGCGCAAGCTCGAGCTGGTCGGCGTCGGCTACCGCGCACAGGCGCAGGGCAAGGTGCTGAACCTTACCCTGGGCTTCTCGCATCCCGTCGCATTCGATGTGCCCGAGGGCATCACGATCGAGACCCCGACCCAGACCGAGATCCTGGTGAAGGGCATCGATAAGCAGGTAGTGGGTCAGGTCGCCGCCAACATCCGCAGGTACCGTCCGCCGGAGCCCTACAAGGGCAAGGGCGTCAGGTACTCGGATGAGCGCGTCAAGCTCAAAGAAGCAAAGAAGAAGTAGGGCCGAACGATGGAGAAGAAGACCGCCAGGTTGCGTCGCGCCCGCAAGGGCCGCATGCGGATCCGCGCACAGGGAACGGAGCGCCTCACGGTGCACCGCACGCCTTGCCATATGTACGCGCAGGTCATCGCTGCGGACGGGCAGCGTGTCGTCGCGACCGCCTCCACGCTGGAGGCTGGTGTGCGCGATGGTCTGAAGGGCACGGGCAACGTCGCCGCGGCTGCGGCCGTCGGCAAGGCGATCGCCGAGAAGGCGAAGGCTGCAGGTGTGAGCAAGGTCGCCTTCGACCGCTCAGGTTTCAAGTACCACGGTCGGGTCAAGGCGCTGGCGGATGCCGCGCGCGAGGCCGGGCTCGAGTTCTGAGGTCTATATAGATGGCGAACATGGATCAGAATTCATCCGGTGACGGCCTGCTCGAGAAGCTGGTCGGCGTCAACCGCGTGGCCAAGGTGGTCAAGGGTGGACGTCAGTTCGGCTTCACCGCGCTCACCGTGGTCGGCGACGGCAGCGGTCGCGTCGGCTTCGGCTACGGCAAGGCCCGTGAGGTGCCCACCGCCATCCAGAAGGCGATGCAGGCTGCCCGCCGCAACCTGGTCGATGTGTCGCTCCGCGGTGACACGCTGCACTACGCCTCGCACGGTCAGCACGGTGCGACCCGGGTGTACATGCAGCCGGCCTCCGAGGGTACCGGCGTCATCGCTGGTGGTGCCATGCGCGCCGTCCTCGAGTGTGCAGGCGTCCGCAACGTCCTCGCCAAGTCCTACGGTTCGCGTAACCCGATCAACGTGGTGCGCGCGACCATCGACGCCCTGACGAACATGCGTTCGCCGGAGCGGATCGCCGCCAAGCGCGGCAAGACAGTCGAAGAGATCCGGAGCTGATCATGGCCGCTGCTAAGCAGTTGAAGGTGACGCTCGTGAAGAGCAAGCACGGACGTCTAGCTAACCATAAGGCCTGCGTCAGCGGGCTGGGCCTGCGTCGCATGCACCAGACCGTCACCGTGATCGACACCCCCGAGAACCGGGGCATGATCGACCGGATCTCGTACCTGCTGCGGGTCGAGGAGGCCTGATATGCGCCTGAACACGCTCAAGCCGGCTTCCGGCAGCAAGAAGAACGCCAAGCGCGTCGGTCGCGGCACCGCCTCCGGGCAGGGCAAGACGGCCGGCCGTGGTGAGAAGGGACAGAAGTCCCGCTCGGGTGGCTTCCACAAGGTCGGCTTCGAGGGCGGCCAGATGCCGCTGCAGCGCCGCCTCCCGAAGGTGGGCTTCCACAGCATGAAGTCCGAGACCCGCGACGAGATCCGCTTGCACGAGCTGGCCAAGGTCTCGGGTGACGTGGCCGACCTGGCAGCCCTGAAGGCAGCCGGTCTGGTCCGTCAGGACGTCCTGGTCGTGAAGGTCATCGCCTCCGGCGAGATCACGCGCGCGGTGACGGTGAAGGGTCTGGGTGTGACCAAGGGTGCACGCGCGGCCATCGAGAAGGCCGGCGGCAAGGTAGAGGACTGAGATACAGATGGCACGCAGCCAAGGCATCGCAGGTTCGCTCGGAGACGTGACCAAGGTCGCGGAGCTTCGTCGTCGCCTGCTGTTCCTGCTCGGCGGCCTGATCGTGTTCCGCATCGGGAGCTACATCCCTGTCCCGGGTATCGATCCCGCCATGCTCGCGCGCATGTTCGATCAGCAGTCGGGCACCATCCTGGACATGTTCAACATGTTCTCTGGCGGTGCGCTGAAGCGCTTCTCGCTGTTCGCGCTCGGGATCATGCCGTACATCTCGGCCTCCATCATCATGCAGATGCTGACCCACGTCGTACCGTCGTTGGAGCAGCTCAAGAAGGAGGGTGAGAGCGGCCGCCGCAAGATCACCCAGTACACCCGCGTCGGCACCGTCGTGCTGGCCACCTTCCAGTCGGTCAGTGCAGCGATCGCGCTGCAGAGCCAGCAGGGCGTCGCTATCATCGCGGGCCCGCAGTTCATCTTCACCACCGCCGTGACCCTGGTCACCGGCACCCTGTTCCTGATGTGGCTGGGTGAGCAGATCACCGAGCGCGGAATCGGCAACGGTATCTCCATGATCATCTTCGCCGGTATCGTCGCCGGCTTGCCTGCGGCCATGGGCGGCACCGCTGAGCTGGTCCGCACCGGCGAGCTTTCGATCCCGGTCGGCTTCATCCTGGTCGGTGTGGCGCTGGGCGTCACCGGCTTGGTCGTGTTCATCGAGCGCGCGCAGCGCCGCATCACGGTGAACTACGCCAAGCGCCAGCAGGGCCGGCGGATGATCGCCGGGCAGAGCACCCACCTGCCGCTGAAGCTGAACATGTCGGGCGTGATCCCGCCGATCTTCGCGAGCTCGCTGATCCTGTTCCCGGCGACCCTGGGTAGCTGGTTCGGGCAGTCCGAGGGTATGGACTGGCTCGCCGACCTCAGCTCGACCCTGTCGCCCGGCCAGCCGCTGTACGTCGCGCTGTACGCCGGTCTGATCATGTTCTTCTGCTTCTTCTACACGGCGCTGGTCTTCAACAGCCGCGACACTGCGGAGAACCTGAAGAAGTCCGGCGCGTTCATCCCCGGGATCCGTCCTGGGCGTCAGACGGCCGAGTACATCGACAACGTGCTGAGCCGCCTGACCTTCTGGGGCGCGGTGTACGTGACCCTGGTCTGCCTGCTCCCCGAGTTCCTGATCCTGGAGTGGAGCGTCCCGTTCTACTTCGGCGGGACCTCGCTGCTCATCATCGTCGTCGTCGTCATGGATTTCATGGCGCAGACCCAAGCCCATCTGATGTCCCACCAGTACGAGGGACTCATGAAGAAGGCGAACCTGCGTGGCATGGGCCGCGCCGGTCAGCTGCGCTGATCTAGAGGATAGAGAGATGAAGGTTCGCGCTTCAGTCAAGAAGATCTGCCGGAACTGCAAGATCGTCCGTCGCAAGGGTGTGGTGCGTGTCATCTGCACCAGCGATGCACGGCACAAGCAGCGTCAGGGCTGAGTACTTAGAGGACTATAGAAATGGCTCGTATCGCAGGGATCAACATCCCGAGCAACAAGCACACGGTGATCGCGCTGACGCACATCTTCGGTGTGGGTAACACCACTGCCAAGAAGATCTGCGCCGCGGCTGACGTGCGTCCCGACGCAGCGGTCAAGGACCTCACCGAGGACGAGGTCGAGCGCCTCCGCGGTGCGACCGCCAAGTTCACGGTAGAGGGCGACCTCCGCCGTGAGACCACCATGAACATCAAGCGCCTGATGGACCTCGGTACCTACCGTGGCATCCGTCACCGTCGTGGTCTGCCGACCCGCGGTCAGCGCACCCGCACCAACGCGCGCACGCGGAAGGGTCCGCGTCGCCCGATCCGCAAGTGATCTGAGGTTAGAGAGCAAGTCATGGCCCAAGCCAAAGTTAAGAAGAAGGTGAAGAAGGTCGTCGTCGATGCCGTCGCGCACGTCAACGCATCCTTCAACAACACCATCATCACGATCTCCGATCGCCAGGGGAACACGCTGTGCTGGGCTACGTCCGGCGGTAGCGGTTTCCGCGGCTCCCGGAAGTCCACGCCCTTCGCTGCGCAGGTCGCGGCCGAGAAGGCGGGCAACCTGGCGCTGGAGTTCGGGATCAAGAACCTGGAGGTCCGCGTGAAGGGCCCCGGCCCCGGTCGTGAGTCCGCGGTGCGCTCTCTGAACAACTGTGGTTTCCGCATCACGAACATCACCGACGTCACCCCGATCCCGCATAACGGATGCCGCCCGCCGAAGCGGCGCCGAGTCTGAGGTAGAGAACCATGGCCCGTTACATCGGACCCAAGTGCAAGCTGTCCCGCCGCGAGGGCACCGACCTCTTCCTGAAGAGCGGCGTACGCCCGCTCGACTCGAAGTGTCGGGTCGACTCGCTCCCCGGACAGACCGGTAACTACCGTCGTGGTCGCGTCTCGGACTACGGTCTGCAGCTGCGCGAGAAGCAGAAGCTCCGCCGCATGTACGGCGTGCTCGAGCGTCAGTTCCGCGGCTACTACAAGAAGGCAGCCCGCCGTAAGGGCTCGACCGGCCAGAACCTGCTGACCCTGCTGGAATGCCGCTTGGACAACGTGGTCTACCGCATGGGTTTCGCAAGCACCCGCGCCGAGGCGCGCCAGCTGGTCAGCCACAAGGCCGTCATGATCAACGGGGATTGCGTGAACATCCCCTCGTACCAGGTCCAGGGCGGCGACATCGTCGCCATCCGTGACAAGTCGAAGAAGCAGGATCGCATCAAGAGCGCCCTCGAGATCCACCAGCAGGTGGGTCTACCCGAGTGGGTCGAAGTCGATGCGGAGAAGATGGTCGGCACCTTCAAGCAGGCGCCGGAGCGGGAGGAGATCCTCCCCGACATCAACGAGAACCTGGTCGTCGAGTTGTACTCGAAGTAACGCCGAGGTAGAGATCCCATGCAGGTTTCAGTACACGAGTTCCTCAAGCCCCGCCTGGTCGACGTGCAGGCGAAGAGCCCGCGCCAGGCCAAGGTCACCCTCGAGCCGCTGGAGCGTGGCTTCGGGCACACCCTGGGCAACGCGCTGCGCCGCATCCTGCTGTCGTCGATGCCGGGCTGCGCGGTCACCGAGGCCGAGATCGAGGGCGTGCGCCACGAGTACACGACCATCGAGGGCGTGCAGGAGGACGTGGTCCACATCCTGCTCAACCTCAAGAACCTCGCGGTCAAGCTGCACGCGAAGGACGAGGTCGAGCTGACCCTGCACAAGAAGGGTCCGGGCACCGTCACCGCTGCCGACTTCGTCGCTGACCATGACGTCGAGATCTTCAACCCCGAGCTGCCGATCGCCACGCTCACCGAGAAGGGTGAGCTGAAGATGGTGGTCCGGGTCGCCCGCGGCCGCGGCTACGAGTCGGTGAAGGCCCGCGTGGGTGACGAGGAGGAGGGTCGTCGCATCGGTCGCCTGCAGCTGGACGCTTCGTTCAGCCCCGTCCGCCGCGTGATGTACAACGTCGAGCGTGCGCGCGTCGAGCAGCGTACCGACCTCGACAAGCTGATCATCGACATCGAGACCAACGGCACCATCGACCCGGAGGAGGCGATCCGCCGCGCGGCTCGCATCCTGTCCGACCAGCTGTCGGTGTTCGTCGGCCTCGAGGACACGCGTGAAGCTGCCAGCCGTCAGGCTGACCACGCGCTTGACCCGATCCTGATGCGCCCGGTGGACGAGCTCGAGCTGACCGTGCGTTCGGCCAACTGCCTGAAGGCTGAGAGCATCGTGTTCATCGGCGACCTGGTGCAGCGCACCGAGGTCGAGCTGCTGAAGACGCCGAACCTCGGCAAGAAGAGCCTCACCGAGATCAAGGACGTCCTCGCCAGCCACGGGCTGTCGCTGGGCGTACGCCTGGAGAACTGGCCGCCGGCCGGTCTCCGTGTCAAGACCGACGACGATCGCGGCGGCTACTGAGCCCCGCTCCAGGAGACCAGGACCATGCGTCATCGCAACATCGGACGGCAGCTGAGCCGCAACAGCTCGCACCGGGCCGCCATGCTCCGCAACATGGCGAACTCGCTGCTGCGCCACGAGCAGATCAGCACCACCGTGCCCAAGGCCAAGGAGCTGCGCCGCGTCGTGGAGCCGCTGATCACCCTGGCCAAGGACGACAGCGTCCACCACCGCCGTCGGGCCTTCGACAAGCTGCGCGATCGCGAGATCGTGACCAAGCTGTTCGACGACCTGGGTCCGCGCTTCAAGGCCCGTCCGGGTGGCTACCTGCGGATCATGAAGAACGGCATGCGTGCCGGCGACAATGCGGCCATGGCCGTGGTGCAGCTGGTCGAGGGCGCTGAACTCAAGGCCGAAGCGGAAGCCTGATCCCCACCGCACAACGCTGAGTGAACGCTTACGTGCCGCCCACCTCGAGGAGGCATCGCACTGCTAAGCGCCAAGCGAAGTGACAGGCCGTGTGTCGTCCGCGTTTGGGCGTCGGTTTGCAATCAGTTGTCCAATCGCAGCAAGGCCGAACCCCGAATTGTTGGACGAACAGGCGGAATCCGATGAAGTGCCGGATGTCTTTTCAGGCCATCTTGCTAGCGTTGGCTGCAACTGTGTCGGCCATGGCTGCAACAGCCAGCGATGGAGATGACACGTCCTACTACAGGCAACTCCAGTCTGTCGGTGTGATCCGACAGGTGCATCTTGAGGGAGACACCGTTGTCGTTGGTGTGGGCGACATGCTTGAAGGTGCAGATGCTCAGACTTTGCTCGATGTTGCGAGCGTTGCGCTACGCGTCAATCACGCCGCCCATCCCCCTGTGATGCGGATCCAGTTGGTGAATAGCCGTGGTGTCGTCGTGATGGAGCACACTCTCTAGTGCGCGATTTGAACCTGCACGCCAACAATCCATGCGATAATCAGACTGGGGAAGCCAGTATGCTCCTTAGGCGAGCTACGGCGAAATCCGCTGTCGTTGCAGTCTTTACGGCCGCTTCACTTCTTGTGGCGACGTTGCCGCTAGCGATCGCAGCGCTCGACGATGAATACGTCCTTAGTGCGATAGGATCAATTGATCAATCTTTCTCGCCGACTGCTGGGTTTGGCGATACGGTCGACGAGTTCAGTGGCAACGTACTGGTCAACGTTGTTGACTTCACACTGCCAGGCAACGGTGGCCTCGATATCGTGTTTCAACGCCGGTATCGACGAGCCCCATCCGTCTTTGGAGAAGCGGCCGGAAACCCGTTTGATCCCGTCGACTTGATGGGAAATGACTGGGTCTTCCACTTCGGCCGCATCATCTCACCAACCGAGCAACTTCAAACGAACTGCACCGCCTACGGTTTCGAGTATGTAGACAGCCAATATGCGGTTCGCGTGGATATCCCCGGTCTCGGGAACGCATCCCTCTACGGTGATGCGCAGGCTAACGGCTATGACCTAGCGGCTCCGAACGGTGTCGTCGCGAACTGCATCCCCGCCACCGCGCTTAACGCTGACGGGACGACTACCCCCGTGGCAAACGCCGGGTTCGAGGTCCACACACCGGATGGACGGACCTATACCTTCGATATCCTCGAGCGTCGTAAGGACCGGAAGTCGGTCGCTAGCCCCTATGTGTTCCATATGTGGCAGGTCTCCCGGATCGAGGACCGGTTCGGCAATTGGCTCGCTTTCAGTTACCACGCGGATGCGAACGGATACGTGCTCCTTGACCAGATCACATCGAGTGACGGTCGCCAGGTGGATCTGGCCTACACGCAGGTTGGTAGCGGCGCTACAGCCAACCTTGATGGCTATGGGCTGACCGGCTACTTCTCCGTCCTCGATCATGTCTCTTACGAAGGCCACACTTGGAATTACGAGTATGACCTCCTCAACGCCGATCTGGACCTCAATGGTTACTCAGGTACCGGGCATGAATGGGAGCGGGTGCATCTATCGGCAGTTGTCCGCCCTGACGGCTCGCGCTGGGAGTATGACTACTACGGGCCGCTAGAAGCCGGAAGCCCCAGCGGCATCTTCTACAAGAACATCACCGGGTACCACCGACTGCATCGGGTCACCAATCCGCTGGGCGCAACGGTTGAGTTCACCTATCAGACGGTCACGAGCAACATCGAACGCCCACCCAATATCCTCGGAGTCCTCGCCGGATTGGACGCGACCATGGTGGCCTCCAGGACCGTATCTGGGCCCTCCATAGACAGCGGCACATGGACCTATGGAAACTCTGATTTATTCGTCGCATCGTCCATAATACGAATCGTTGATTCAAGTTGCCGTGGGAGCAGTTGAATGCGCGATCGCCAACAGACGCTGGCCGCAGAAGGTTTCGAGCGTTACCGCAAGCCGACCCGCCGAGAGCAGTTTCTGAAGGAGATGGACCAGATCATTCCGTGGGCTGAGCTCGCGGCGGTAATCGAGCCGTTCTACCCGAAGGGAGCAGGCCCCGGCCGGCCGCCGATCGGCATCGAGCGGATGCTGAGGATTCACTTCCTGCAGCACTGGTTCAACCTGTCGGACCCGGCGGTGGAGGAGAGCCTTTACGACTCCCGAGCGATGCGGCAATTTGCGGGGATTGATCTGGGACGCGAGCCGGCGCCGGACGAGACGACGATTTGCAAGTTCCGGCACCTGCTGGAGGCGCATGATCTGGGCTCGCGGCTGTTCGAGCTGATCGGTGAGTTTCTGGACGAGAACGGGCTTGTGGTGAACCGCGGCACGATCGTGGACGCGACGATCATCAATGCGCCGAGCTCGACGAAGAACAAGGACAAGCAGCGGGATCCTGAGATGCACCAGACCCGGAAAGGCAACCAGTGGTACTTCGGGATGAAGGCGCACATTGGCGTGGACAGCCAGACCAAACTGATTCACTCGGTGGCGGCGACGCCGGCGAACGTTCACGACAGTCAGGTGCTGGGGGATCTGTTACATGGTGAGGAGACCCGAGTCTGGGGCGACTCGGCTTACACGGGGCAAACCAAGGTGATTCGTGAGCGGGCGCCAAAAGCCCAGGACTTCACGCACGAGAAGGGGCACCGCTCCCGCCCCTTGAGCGACGAGGCCAAAGCGCGGAACCGGAACAAGTCACGGGTGCGGGCCAAGGGCGAGCACCCGTTTCTGGTCCTCAAGCGGATCTTTGGCTTCACCAAGGTGCGTTACCGGGGCATCGACAAGAACGCGACGCGACTGTTCGTGGCCTGCGGCCTGGTGAACTTGTTCATGGCCCGGGATGCGCTATTGAAACCGACGTAGGAGAGGTGCGTCCGGAATCCGCAGTTGACCGGGATTGACCACCGGATCGGGTCGGAGA
>Ga0214472_10003336_pt1 | contig 17002 bp, 14 predicted proteins | sample RVTome_6_FD_207662 | JGI IMG/M metagenome (GOLD analysis project Ga0214472, IMG submission 207662) | Soil microbial communities from uranium-contaminated site in the Upper Colorado River Basin, Wyoming, United States - RVT140D175 | ecosystem: Environmental > Terrestrial > Soil > Contaminated >... | reverse complement strand
TCCCGGCGGCATAGTTGCAGATCTTGCCCTTGTGGAAGCCGGCCGCCACGATGTTCCACCCCAGGTACGTCCCGAGCGGCGCCTCGCGCAGCACGACCGGCACGCCCCCGAGCTCGTTGCCGTCGGCGTCGACTCGCGGCGCTTTCATCCGAATCACCTGCTTGATCGCCGGCGGCACGTTCGTCGCCACTCCGGATCCATCAAGGGAGTTGAAGCCCGCGCCCCAGTCGTAATCCAGCACCCTGTTGATCAAACCGGTCGGCGCCGTTGACGGCACGCCCGGGATGTTCGGGAATCCGATCGCCTCCTTCGTGGGATCCACCAGGAAGCCGTTCGCCAGCGTCGGATACCGGCTCGGCGGAGGCGGCGTGCCGTTCATCACCCAGTCTCTGAAGTGGAGCCGGATCGCGTTGGACGTTTCGGTGTACGGCATCGGATTGGCCCCGAACATTCCGCGGCCAAAGTTCGGTCCGGGGCAGGCCGGTGCCGCCGCAGGCATCACGTCGAATCCGCCGGCGCCGCCGCCGTGGGGCGTGCTCGGAATGTAGTACCGCCGAACGTTGTCCGGCACGGGGATGTCTTTGTCGCCGCTCGTGCCCACCCAGTTGGCGCTCAGGTTCAGCGCCCAGGCTTCGGTCCCGCCCATCGTCTCGACGATCTTTGGACAGGTCCTGGTCGACGAGCATCGATCGAGAATGCCTGCGGCCGCCAGCCCGCGAGCCGGATCGGGCCAGGACGCCCACCACAGCGGTCCTTCGCTCCCCCGGTCGTATAGCGTCGACGCCGCGTCGGGGGTGCCAAAGCGGACGTTCAACGGCAGTCGGCCGGGCGCGATGATTGGCCACGCGCCGTCGTGCACCTGCCGGCCAGCCTCATCCTGGTTGAAGCCCAGATGCAGGAACGTCCTGAGAAAACGCCCGGACTGCGAGCGGCCCCGGCTGATGATCCACCGGACCTGCTTGGCCAGCGGATTGACGGTCCCGACGCTGTCCTTCTCTGCATTGCGGAAGAAGGACGCAACGTCGCGAAACGCGGCAAACCCGATTCCGAGCACGTACGGATCCTGCGAGGTGAAGACAACCTGGTAGAGCAGGGATGGATCGAACCCCCCTTTGACGCAGATCTGTGTCGGATCGGGTGTCCCCGGAAACGGGTTTTCCGCGCTGCAGCGCGCCCACGCCCAGTCGCTGCTGGCGACGGTCCGCGCCCCGCTGACCTTCCCGTCGATCGTTTCGGCGGTGCGGGTCTCGAGCGTCGTTTTTGTCGTATCCAGCGTGACCGGTTTGTACGGCAACGGATTGCTGTTGAGTCTGAGCGGCTGCGATGCCGGACCGGTCGCGTTGACGATACGGCCCATGACGGGACCGGTGATTGGGGATCCGTTCGCCTGCCTCGCGACCGGCACCACGACATAGTCGTTGTTGTTCCCCGGGACGGTGTTCCCTGAGTTGTCTCCCTGCCACCCGCTGCTCAACCCGATGTCGCCGAGATTTCGTTCGGCTTCAACAATGGTGAGGCGGCGGCCGCGATTGGGCACGTCGTGCCACATCAGGCGGCTCGACTTCGTCATGTCGATCGGCTTCACCAGGAAGAAGGTCGCGACGTACTCGACCCTGCCGTGGGCGTTCCGCGGCGCCAGGCGGATATCCGTGATGAGGCGATTATGCGGATCGTCGGGATCCAGCTCGCCGAACGCCCGTCCGGCCAGCGTCTCGTAGGGACCCGCGCTGCCGAACGACCTCCCGTCAAACGCCGGCGAGACCTTTCTATCGATGACGATGCGCTTGACCTCCGCCTGGGCACCTGACGTCCACAGGAGAAGCATCAAACCAATCGAGAGCCACCTCACCCGGCCACGAATTCTCAGAGTGCTCATTACCACCTCCTGCGAGTGATCGGAGAGTACGGAGGCAACGGGTTTACACGGAGCAACGGAGAAACGGAGACGCACGGAGCGGTATGCGCATGACGTCACGCCGGTGGCGTGACGCTTCCCGTGTGTCCTCCGTGGCTCCGTGCCTCCGTGTGAATCCGTTTCCTCCGTAACCTCCGTAACCTCCGCTTCCTCCTAATCGCGCGGCGCGCGCACCGGCAGCTGCGGACCGCCCGCCGTCGGCTCCCGTTGCCGCCACAGGTAGTCGTACGTCGTGTCCACGTGCACGAGGACGCGGGCCGGGGTCTGGTTGTAGTCCTTGAAGTCGGCCATCGTCACTTCTTTGCGGATCTCCGTCAGCGTCTTGCCGGCGACGATGCGCTCGAGCACGCGGTCGCGCACGGCAAGGAGATAGCGGTGGAAGTCCAGGAACGCCTGCTGCGTCGTCGTCGATCGGTCGTGCCCTTCGAGGACGATCGTGACGTCGGGCCAGTACGCGAGCGTGCGCAGCGCTTTCAGCGCGTTGTTGATCTCGAGGTCCCTGAAGTCGGGCAGGATGTTCTTTCCACGCGCGAAGTCAGGCGCGAAGAGCACGCCTTCGGAGGGAACGTGCACGTAAATCATGTTGTCGCTGTGCGTCGGGCCGAGATGAATGAGATCCACCCGCATCCCGCCCAGCTCGATCACCATCGACTCCTCGAACATGACCTGCGGAACGATGGCCCGGCGCTTCTCGCGCACGATGTGCGGCTTGAGATTGACGTGCCCGATGCCGATGGCCGTATCGGCAAACACCTGCGTGTCGCAGATGTGGCCCTGGTGGTCGTGGCTCATCACGACGTACTTGACGGGCACCTTGAACCGGGTCTGCAGCTCCCCCTTGAGCCACTGCATGTTGTCGCAGAATCCATCGACGAGGATGATCCCGTCCGGCGTCACGATGAACATGTGGTTCATCCCGGTGCCGAATCGATAGACGTGCTCCGTCAACTGGTTGATCTGGCGCTCGTTGGTCCACTTGGTCTGGCCGGAGGCAGCCCCGGCCGACACGGCAAAGACCCAGATCCCGAGCAGTGCCACCCTTTTCAGTCTGACCATCGCTCACCTCCAAACAACGCGCGGTGAGATAATATCGCCCATTCATCCACTATCCACAGGGAGTGTGCAATGAGGGGTATTTGGCGGGTGTTTTCGGGTAGCGCGCTGGTCCTGGTTCTTACAAGCGCACTCGCCTTGGCACAGGCGACCGCACAACTGAGCGGCAGGGTGACCGACGAGAGCGGCGGCGTGCTGCCGGGCGTTTCCGTCACCGTGACCCAGACGGATACGGGGTTCACCCGGAGCACCGTGACCGACGGCAGCGGGACGTACGTCCTGCCGAACCTGCCAATTGGACCGTACCGCCTGGAGATCATGCTCACAGGCTTCCGGACCTACGTGCAGACGGGCATCGTGCTGCAGGTGGGCGCCACGCCGGCAATCAACGCGTCACTCCCGCTGGGCGAGCTGGCCGAAACCGTCACCGTCGAAGCGGCCGCGCCGCTCGTGGACACGCAGAGCGCAGGCATCAGCGAGGTGGTCGAGCAGGAGCGCATTGTCGAGCTCCCGCTGCAGGGCCGCCAGGTCACGGACCTGATCGTGCTCGCCGGCGCCGCGGTCGAGACCGGCCGCCCGAACAACCGCAGCTTCCAGGGCGGCGTGAACATCTCCGTCGCCGGCGGGCTGCAATTCGGCGTCTCGTACCTGCTCGACGGGGCGCTGCACAACGACCCGCAGAACGCCGCGGGCCTGGCGCTGCCGTTTCCCGACGCCCTCCAGGAGTTCCGCGTCGCGACGAGCGGCCTCAACGCCGAGAACGGCGTGCGATCGGGCGCGTCGGTGAACGCGGTCACCAAGTCGGGCACGAACCGCTTCTCGGGCAACGCGTTCGAGTTCTACCGGGACGCGCGGTTCAACGCGGTCAGCCGGTTCGCGCCGATCGGGCCCGACGGCGAGCAGATGGACGACGGCCTGACGCGGCACCAGTTCGGCGGGACGCTCGGCGGCCCGATCATGCGGGACCGGCTGTTCTTCTTCGGCGCCTATCAGGGCACCAAGACATCGCAGCAGCCCGCCGACGAGCTCGCCCGGGTGCCCACCGCGGCGATGCTGGCCGGCGATTTCACGGCGTTCGCCTCGTCGGCGTGCCAGGGCGGCCGCGCGGTCACGCTGCGTGCGCCCTTCGTCGGCAATCGGGTGAACCCCGCGCTTTTCAGCGCCGCCGCGCTCAACCTCGCCGGCCGGCTGCCGACGACGACGGACCCCTGCGGTGAGACGCTGTATTCGATCCCGCTGGACCGGACCGAAGGGCAGTATGTCGGCCGCCTCGACTTCCAGCGCAGCGCCAACCACTCCATGTTCGGGCGCTACATGGCGACGACCGACGACACGCTGGCCGCCTTCTCGCGGACGAACAATCCGCTGACGACGACCGAGCCGGCGCTCGACAACCTGCAGCAGGCGCTCACGATCGGCGATACACACGTGTTCGGCACCAACGCCGTCAACGCGCTGCGCTTCGCCTTCACGCGCACCGCGGTCGATCGGCAGAACGCGTTCTTCGATCCCTCCGACCTGGGCGCCAAGGCGTTTAGCTATATCCCGGACCAGATGACGCTCAACGTAACCGGCGGCTTCGACATCGGCGCCTCCACCGCATCGAAGGGAATTGCGCAGAACAACGCGTACGCGCTGAACAACGACCTGTCGCTCATCACGGGCAGCCATCAACTCGGCCTCGGCGCGAGCGTCGCGTACTGGAAGGTCGATCAGCAGACGTGGGCGCGGGGTTCCGGGCAATGGACCTTCAATGGCGCGGCCACCGGTCTCGGCATGGCGGATTTCCTGGTCGGGCGCCTCACGAGGCTGGACCACTCGGGGCTGACGGGCATCACGTTCGACCAGCGCTACCTGGGCGCGTACGTCCAGGACACCTGGCGGGCGAGCAGCCGCGTGACGATTAACGCGGGCGTGCGCTGGGAGCCGTTCTTCGGCCAGAACCTGATTCGTGGCGCCATCACGACGTTCGATCGCGCCGCGTTCGCGCAGAACGTGACGAGCACGGTCTTCAGGAACGCCCCCGCCGGCCTGGCGTACCCGGGCGACCCGGGATTCCCGGAAGGCGCCACGGGGCTGACGAGGAAGTGGATGAACTTCGCGCCGCGCGCCGGCATCGGCTGGGACGTGCATGGCGACGGGCGGCTCGCGATCCGGTCATCCTACGGCCTGACCTACGATTACCCGACGGGCGAGTTCCTCTCCAATCCCGCGGCGTCGCCGCCGTACGGTAACCGGATCCGGATAACCGACCCGCCGGGAGGATTCGACGATCCGTACGGGCACCTGCCGGGCGGCGACCCGCACCCCCTCGTGCCGGGTCCGGACATCGAATTCCCGCCATCGGCTACCTACGCGTCGATCGATCCCGGCCTCAACGCGCCGCGGATCCAGTCGTGGAACGTCACCATCGAGCAGCAGCTCGGGACCAACTGGCAGGCGTCGGCCAGCTACCTTGGCCGCTACTCCGATCGGCTGTGGGGCTTCCAGGCGGTGAACTACGGCGTGTTCATGGGCCTCGGCCCCTGCACGATCAACGGGCGTTTCTTCGCCACCTGCACCACCAACGCCAACCTGCAGCAGCGGCGCGTGCTGTCGCTGTCGGGTGAGAACCCGGCCTCCGCGGCGCTCATCGGCATCCTGGACGCCCACACCGACGTGGGCGATCAGAGCTACCGCGGGCTGCGGCTGTCGGTGCAGCGGCGAGCGGCCACGGGCCTCAGCTTGAGCGCGAACTACACGCTCTCGCGCTGCTACGGGCTTGAAATGGAAACCAACGCGCAGTTCGGGGACACCTACACGGATCCGAACAATCCGGACCACGATCGCGGCTACTGCGTTCAGGACCGCCGCCACATCGCGAACGCCACGATCGGCATCGAGACGCCGCAGTTCGACAACGCGGTGCTCCGCACGATCGCATCGGGCTGGGGCGTGTCGGCCATCCTGAGCGCCCGCTCGGGCTCGCGGCTGAGCGTGACGACCGGGCAGGACACCGCGTTCAGCGGCATCAGCGATCAGCGGGCAAACCAGGTCTCCGACGACGTGTACGGCGACACGGAAGAGGACGCGCAGGGCCGGCTCACCAACTACCTGAACCGCGCGGCGTTCGAGAGGCCGGCGACAGGCACGCTCGGCGACAGCCCGCGGAACGGGTTCGTGGGCCCGAGCTACTGGAACGGGGTCAACCTGTCGCTGCGCCGGCTGATCAACGTCGTCGGTACGCAGACGCTGGAACTGCGCATCGAGGCCTTCAACCTGTTGAACAGCTTCAGCTGGGGCGTCCCGACCACGGACCTGAGCTCGGGACAGTTCGGCCGCATCACCAGGCAGGCCGGCGATCCGCGCATCATGCAGTTCGGTGTGAAGTACGGTTTCTAGAGGATGAACCACGAAGGCCACGACGCTCGCGAAGGTCACGGGATCCGTTACGGGTTCGTGTTCTTCGTGCCCGTCGTGGTTTCTTAGGAGAACGGACGTGAAAACACTGCTCCTGATTACAGCCCTCGCGCTCATCGTCACGCAGGTACAGGCACAGGAGGAGCGGGTGCGGCACATCGCACCCGCGAATCCGGTGGTGGCCGACAAGGACGTCAGCAGCCAGCCGATCCCCCGCCTGCCCGACGGCACCATCGACATCACCGGGCCGTGGTTCGGCGGCGGATCGAATGGCGACATCGAGCGCGAAGGCGGCCTGAAACCAGGCGAGCTGCCCTTGCTCCCGTGGGCGCGCGAGCTGAGGGACAAGCGGCTGCCCAAGGACGAGCCCTACACGGCCTGCCTGCCCATGGGCGTGCCGCGCGTCAACCCGTACCCGTGGACGTTCGCGACGACCTACACGTCGAAGGGGCTGACGCACATCTACCAGCTTCACGAGACGGGCGATGCCGGAGCGCATCGCGTCATCTACATGGATGGCCGCCCGCACCCGGTCGATCCGATTCCGACCTGGTGGGGCCACTCGACCGGCAGGTTCGAGAAGGACACGCTCGTCATCGACACGATTGGCTACAACGACAAGTTCTGGTTCGACAGCCGCGGCACGCCGCACACCGAGCAGCTGCACACGGTCGAGCGCTGGACGCGCGTCAATTTCGGGCGCATGACGCACCAGTTCACGATCGACGATCCAGGGGCGTTCTCGAGGACGGTGACGCTGAATTTCACCGCCAGCCTCATTCGCCCGGGGATCAAGGACGGCGGCGACCTCCTGGAGTTCATCTGCCTGGAGGACAACCAGTACGGCGCCGCGGCGGGCATCGAGGGCGTCGGGTCAGGCAGGTAATCGGGCAGGTAGGAGACCACACACATGAAATCGACACTGGCAATCGTCGCGCTTGGCCTGCTCTGCACCGCTCCCGTCCTGGCGCACCACGGGTTCGACACCGAGTACGACGCCAAGAAGAAAGTGAAGCTGGAAGGCGTCGTCACGCAGGTCGCCTGGACCAACCCGCACATGCGCGTCTACATCGACGTGACCGGTCCCGACGGCAAGGTCGTGAACTGGAACCTGGAGCTCACCAGCCCGAACCGGATCCGCCGGCAGGGATGGGGGCCGCGTGACCTGGTGCCCGGCGAGAAGGTCATCTTCGAAGGGTACGGCGGCAAGGTCATCGAGAGCCGCGGCTCGCTGCTCTCGATCCGCAAGGTCGGCTCGGAGACCTACTTGTTCGAGCAGGGCAAAGAGGACGCCGAGATCGCGGCCGAAGGACGGCCCGACCCGACTCGGTGACGCTGCACGGCTGATGACAGTCCGTCTCGTCATCGCGTACGTCCTGCTGCTGCTGGTGGGCGCGGCCGCGCCGCACGGCCAGGCCGGGAACCAGGCCGGGACCGACTGGCCGCAGTGGCGCGGTCCCTCCCGATCCGCCGTCTCGCCAGAAACTGGACTGCTGCGATCCTGGCCCGCCGCCGGACCGCCGCGTGCATGGAGCGCGTCGAACCTCGGCGCCGGGTTCGGGTCGATCGCGGTGAGCCGCGACCGCATCTTCGTCCAGGGGATGCGGAACTTCCAGAGCGTCGTGTCGGCGCTCAACCGCGCCGACGGCAAACTGGTCTGGGTGAAGCCGATCGGGCGCGCCGGCGACAACGACCGGGGTCCCGGCCCACGCGGGACGCCGACGGTGGACGGCGACCGCCTCTATGTCCTGACGGAAAACGGCGACCTGGCCTCGCTGCGTGTGCAGGACGGGGCTGTCGCCTGGCAGCGAAACATCCTCCAGGAGTTCGGCGGCCGCAATATCGACTGGCTGATCAGCGAGTCGCCGCTCGTCGACGGCAACAGCGTCATCGTGTCGCCCGGCGGACGCGGCGCGGGCATGGCGGCCCTCGACAAGATGACGGGGAAGACGGTGTGGGTCAGCAAGGAACTGAGCGACCGTGCGGGCTATTCTTCCCCCATCGTTGCCGACGTGCAGGGCGTCCGCACCATCATGACGCTCACCGGTGAGGCGGGTGTGGGCGTGCGCGCGTCGGACGGCAAGCTGATGTGGCGCCATACCGCCGTGTCCAACCGCACCGCGAACATCGCGACACCCGTCTTTTTCGACAACAAGGTGTTCTACAGCTCCGATTACGGCACCGGCGGCGCGCTGCTGGCGCTGCGGGCGCAGAACGGCGAAGTGCGCGCGCAGGAGGTGTACTTCACGCGCGACATGCAGAACCATCACGGCGGCCTCGTGGTTGTGAATGGCTATCTCTACGGCTTCCACAACGCGATCCTCACGTGCCTCGAGTTCGCGACCGGCAAGGTCATGTGGCGGAACCGCAGCGTCGGCAAGGGATCGCTCGCGTACGCGGACGGCTCGCTGTATCTCTGGAGCGAGAACAACGTCGTCGGGCTTGCCGACGCGTCGCCGGCCGCCTACCGCGAAACCGGCCGTTTCCGGGTTCCCGACCAGGGCTGGCCGTCGTGGGCGCATCCCGTCGTGAGCGGAGGGCGCCTGTACATCCGCGATCAGGGTATTCTTACCGCCTACAACATCCGGGCAAACTGAACAAGGAGATCTCATGCGGCGCGCAGCAATCATCCTGCTTCTGTTGAGCGGTTTCTTGACCGCGGCCGGCCAGGCGCGGCAGGCCGCAAGCGATGTCACCCAGTGGCGCGGGGCCAACCGCGACGGCGCCCAGACCGGGTTCACGGCGCCAGCGGCGTGGCCCGCGCAGCTCACGCAGCGGTGGAAGATTGACGTCGGCTCCGGCTACGCGACGCCGATTGTCGTCGGCAACCGGGTCTACGTCTTCTCGCGACAGGGCGAAGAAGAAGTCATGAGCGGCATCGACGCGGCCGGCGGCAAAGTGATCTGGCGCACCGCCTACGCGGCGCCGTTCGAGATGAACAGCGCGGCCCGGCCGCACGGCCCGGGTCCGAAGTCGACGCCCGTCTTCTTCAACGGACGGCTGTACTCAATTGGCATGACCGGCTCCGTCACCGCATTCGACGCGGCCACCGGCAAGCAGCTCTGGCAGAGGCCCGGCTCGATGCCCGTTCCGATGTACACGAGCCACGCCTTCTCACCCGTCATCGAGGGGCAACACGTCATCTTCCACGTCGGCGGGCACAACAAGGGCGCGCTCACGGCGTTTGACCTGAACACCGGACAGGTTCGGTGGGAGTGGAGCGGCGACGGGCCCGGCTACGGCTCCCCGATCGTGGCGGACTTCGGCGGCGTGCGGCAGCTCGTCACGATCACGCAGGGCAAGCTGGTCGGCGTCAATGCCGCGACCGGAGCGCTCCTGTGGGAGCAGGTGCTGGTCAGCCCGAATTTCACGAACTCCATCACGCCGGTTCGATACAGCGACACGGTGATCGTCTGGGGCCATGGCGGCCCGATGACGGCGCTCACGATCACCCGCAGCGGCAGCCAGTGGACGACGGCGCCCGCGTGGGAAGCGCCGGACCTCCCGGGCCGCATGAGCAATTCCGTCGTCGACGGCGACGTGATGTACGGCCTCACCAGCCGCAACATGGGGCAGTACTACGTCATGGATGTGAAGAGCGGAAAGACGCTGTGGTCGTCCGAACCGCGCGCGGCTGCCCAGGCGGCGCTCGTGCGCGCCGGCAACATCCTGTTCTCCCTCGAGAACGACAGCGAGCTGATCGTCTTCAGACCGGGCAGGACTGGTTTGGAGGAGCTCAAGCGGTACAAGGTCGCCGACGCCGACACGTGGGCGCAGCCCGCCATCTCCGGCAACCGGATCTTCGTGAAGGATGTCTCGACTCTGACGCTCTGGACGCTGAACTGAACACGGGATTCCACCATCGTGCGCCAACGCGCTGGCGTCGACGGTCAGGTCGAGTCCGACATTGGGATGGAACAATTGTTGTAGATAGTCGAGTCGGCTCCCTATGCCGCCTCGTCCCATCCTTCTTATCGTCGAGGACGACTGGACGCTGCGCGAACTCTATCGCCTGGCGCTCAGTCTCTCCGAGTTCGCCGTTCACGCCTGTGAGGACGGGATCCAGGCGCTGCACTACCTTGATCAGAACAGACCCGACCTCATCATCCTCGACCTGAACCTTCCCCGGATCCCGGGGACGATGATCTATGAGGAGCTGAGGGCCCATAGCCAGACCGCCAACATACCGATCGTTGTGGTGACAGGTATATACCCCGTGCCCGAGATGCCGGGCACCACGATCCTCCGCAAGCCGGTGTCGGCCGAGGAGCTGACCCGGACCGTAGCCCGGATCCTCGAGCGCCGCCGCCGGCAGTGGCTGTTCGTCTCCGGCTCCGATTCAGTTCGCATCATCCGCATCGAAGAAGGCCTCGAGCAGGTGCGGCTGATCCTCTGCGGGCCGCGCAGCGCGACCGTCGTCTACTGGGACGCCGACGCGCAGAGCGGCTTCCGGCGGCAGCAGGCAATCGAGCGCAACCTGGCAGCTCAGGGGTATCGGCTGGTCCCATCCGACCGGCGATCGGGGCGCGACCGCCGGACCCTCCCGCGTGACACACCCGAGCGGCGCCGGCAGGCCGACGCCCTGCTCTGAGCTGGACGTATAATCCACCTCACGTATGAGACTCACATCGGTATCGCAATCGCCTTCGTAACCGATCCGTGGGGAACCTGCATCGAGCTCACCGAAGGGCTCGACAAGCTCTAGTCCATACTCCTCGCGGAGGGTCGCCCATGCTGCGTAGGCTCCGGCTGGTCACACTGCCCCTGCTGTCGCTGGTCATCGCGCTGGCGTCGATGGACGCCGGTCTTGCCCGACAGGCGCGTCCGAAAGACGGCGAATGGACGACCTACGGCGGCGATCTCTCCAGCCGCCGCTACCGGCCGTTCGATCAGATCAACCGCGAAAACTTCAAGGACCTCGAGGTGGCCTGGCGCTTCAGGACGGACGCGCTGGGGCCGCGGCCCGAGTTCAACTTCCAGTCGACGCCGCTGATGGTCAACGGCGTCCTCTATACGACCGCCGGGACGCGCCGCGCCGTTGTCGCGCTCGATGCCGCGACCGGCGAAATGCTGTGGATGCACCGCGAAGACGAGGGCACGCGCGGCGCGGCCGCGCCGCGCCGGCTGTCGGGACGCGGGCTGGCCTACTGGACCGACGGCCGCGCTGAGCGGATCGTCTACGTCACGCCCGGCTACCAGATGATCGGGCTCGACGCGAAGACCGGCCGGAAGGTGCCTGGCTTCGGCCGGAACGGCGTGGTGGACCTCAAGCTGGAGATGGACCAGCCGATCGATCTCGAGACCGGCGAAGTCGGCCTGCACGCGGCGCCGATCATCTCCGGCAACACGATCGTCGTCGGGGCCGCGCACCTGCCCGGCGGCGTCCCGAAGAGCCGGAACCACGAGAAGGGCTACATCCGCGGGTACGACGCGCGCACCGGCAAACGGCTGTGGATCTTCCATACGCTCCCGCAGAAGGGCGAGTTCGGCAACGACACCTGGCTGCAGGACTCGTGGTCGTACACGGGCAACGTCGGCGTGTGGGCGCAGATGACGATCGACGAAGAGCTCGGAATGCTCTACATGCCGGTGGAGCTGCCGACCGGCGACTATTACGGCGGCCATCGCCCGGGAAACGGCCTGTTCGGAGAAAGCCTCGTCGCCATCGATTTGAAGACGGGACAGCGAAAGTGGCACTACCAGCTCGTGCACCACGGCATCTGGGATTTCGACATCCCGTGCGCGCCCATCCTCGCCGACATCACCGTGAACGGACGGACGATCAAGGCCATCGCGCAGCCGACGAAACAGAACTGGCTCTACGTGTTCGATCGGATCACGGGACAGCCGGTGTGGCCGATCGAGGAACGTCCCGTACCCAGGGGCGATGTGCCCGGCGAATGGTATGCGGCCACGCAGCCGTTCGTCACCAGGCCGGCGCCGTACGACCTCCAGGGCGTCTCGATCGATGACCTGATCGACTTCACGCCCGAGCTGCGGGCGGAAGCTGTGGCGCTCGTCTCGCGCTACAGGATCGGACCGCTGTTCACGCCGCCGCCCGTCAGCACATGGGAAGGTCCGCGCGGACTGATCATGGTCCCTTCCTCCACCGGCGGCGCCAACTGGCCCGGAGGATCGCTCGATCCGGAAACGAACATCCTCTACATCTACTCGTTCCGTCAGCCCAGCATCATCGGCCTGATCAACGATCCGGCCAGGTCCGACATGAACTTCATCAACGGCCAGGCGCGCGATCCGAGCGCTCCGCCACCCGCGCCGCCCGCGCCGGGTCCCGCGCCCGCGGTCGCCGGGGGCGGCGGACCCGCGCTCACCGTGCAGGGACTCCCGCTGCTCAAGCCGCCGTACGGCAGCATCACGGCGACGGATCTGAACAAGGGGGAAATCGTCTGGCAGGTGCCGCACGGTGAAACGCCGGATGCCGTGCGCAATCATCCCGCCCTCAAAGGGCTGAACATTCCACGCACGGGGCGCGCCGCCGGCCGGATCGGCACGCTCGTCACCAGGACGCTGGTGATCGCCGGCGAGCCCGGCTTCTTCACGATGCCGAGCGGGCAGCGCGGCGCGATGCTGCGGGCCTACGACAAGGCCACCGGCGCCGAGGTTGGCGCCGTGCCGATGCCTGCGCCGCAGACAGGATCGCCGATGACCTACATGCTGAACGGCCGGCAGTACCTCGCCGTTCCGATTTCCGGCGCCGGTCATAGTGGAGAGTTGCTGGTGTTCCGTGCGCCGCAGGCGGCGGCGACGACTTCTTCACGGTGATGATGACCAGGCCTTTCTTCTTCGGGTGTATCGCCGTGTGGATGGCGGTCATGTGCGCCATCCCACGCGGCCAGGAAGCGCGTTCGGTCTGGGACGGCGTCTATACCGCCGAACAGGCCAAGCGCGGCGAAGCGCCGTATGGACAGCACTGCGCCGCGTGCCATGGTGGCAACCTGCTGGGCGCGGAGGCGGCGCCCGCGCTGACGGGGTTTGAATTCGGCGGCAACTGGAGCGGCCTGACGCTCGGCGATCTGTACGAGCGCATCCGGACGTCGATGCCCTCCGATGACCCCGGCAAGGTGACCGCGCAGCAGAAGGTGGACATCGTCGCCTACATGCTGCGCGTCGGCGCGTTTCCGGCGGGCATGACCGAGCTCCCGCGCGATCAGCAAATCCTTACAACGATTCAATACCTCGCCACGAAACCCTGAGTCTGCTGTGTAATCAGGGCCCGGGCATCGCCGAGCACGCGCGTGAAGGCGATCTCGCTTCCCCAGGGAACGCCGTACGCGCTCGACCCGCCGAGCGTGAAGAAGCGGAAGCCGCTCTCAGCTCTTTCGAGCTGGAACTCCTGGTAGTTGAACGAACGCTGAACGGCAGCCGGCGGGGTCGCGTAGACGCCGCGCCCCGGCTCCGCGCGGAAGACGCGCACGCGCTGCGAAAGACCGGCAAACGGATCGCGCTCGGCGAGGAGCCCTTCAACGCCTGCGACGGCGAGCCCGGCTTCGATCGGCGCGAGCACCGCGAGCGTGACCCCGGCCATCAGGGCGAGGCGCATCATCCTCGTTCGCGACACCCGCGGATGATCGGCCGGGGGCGATCGGCGTGTCAAGAACTCACGCGCAGCAGTCAGACGCGCAACACGATTTCGCCGCCTCTGGCTTCGTCGCGCGGATGAACGCCGACGCGAATTTGCCTTCGGCTTCCCGGACTGAGTCAGGCGTCAACCCTGCGTGCGCCAGGTACGGGGCGGCATCGGCCGGGCTGTAGATGCGCCACGGTTCAAGCGTCATCCCGGCGAATCCCGCGGCCTTCAGCTTCGCCAGATAGTCGGAATCCCGCAGCGCCCCGGCGATGCAGCCCACCCACAGCTCCATGTTGCGCCGCAATTCGGGTGAGACATCCCCCAGCACGACGACATCGGAGACGGCGAACCTCCCGCCGGGTTTCAACACCCTGAAGGCTTCCCGCAGCACGCGATCCTTGTCGGCCGACAGATTGATGACGCAGTTGGAGATGATCACGTCGACGCTCGCGTCGGGCAGCGGAATCGCCTCGATGTGTCCCTTGAGGAACTCCACGTTCCGGGCGTCCGCTTTCGCCTGGTTCTCGCGGGCGAGCTCGAGCATCTCGTCGGTCATGTCGAGGCCGTAGACCTTGCCGCCCGGTCCGACGCGCTTCGCCGAGAGCAGCACGTCGATCCCGCCGCCGGACCCCAGGTCCAGCACCACGTCGCCCCGGTGCAGGTCAATCAGCGCCGTCGGATTGCCGCACCCGAGGGACGCCGCCACGGCCTTCGCGGGAAGGTCGTTCGTCTGGCCGGCATCATAAATATTGCTGGTGATGGGATCCGCCCCGCAGCCGCAGCTGTCGCCGCAGCAGGAGCTGGCTGTCCCGCCGTCCCTCACGCCCCGGGCGGCCGTGCCGTACCGGGCTTTCACCGCATCCGTCATCTGCTGTTGTGCCATGGCCGACTCCGTCAATACATTCGCGTTCACGAATACAGTCGCCAGCGTATTCGCGTTCTGCTATATTTGTCAAGGCGAATATATGGCGGCCCGATCCGACACCCGGTTCGAGCGGATGAATACGGCCCTGAAGGCGTTGGCCGACCCGACCAGGCTCAGGATTCTGGGGCTGGTCGCCGGGGGCGAGGTGTGCGTATGCCATCTGCACGAGGCGCTCGGCATCCCCCAGCCGACGGCGTCGCGGCACCTCGCATACTTGCGCCGCGCCGGGCTCGTGGACGGCCGTCGTGAAGGATTGTGGGTCTATTACAGCCTGGCGACACTACCCGACGCAATCCTTCACACGCTGGTCGCCGCGGTCACGCATTGTGCCGGCCACGTGGACACGGTGGTGCGGGATCGCAAACGGCTGGAACATGCGACCGGCTGCTGCTGCGTGGTGGATTCGTGTCCCCCGGCCCTGGCGTGCTGCTCCGGTCGGAAGCCGAGCGCGTAGTCCAGGCGTCGCGAGCTAGCGGCGACGCCGGCCGCGCTCGCGTTCGACTGCGCCGCTGATTTTCCGGCCGGCCTCGCCGAGCCGGCTGCGCACGTGGCCACCGACCTGGTTTGCCTCGCCCCTGGCGCGCAGGTCCTCGTCACCCGTGAGGCGTCCCACGATCTCCTGCCCCACGCCTTTGATCTTCTGACCGGTGCCCTTCAGCTCCTGTTCAGCTGCCTTGCGGCGCAATGTGCTCATGCTCAGCTCCTTCCTTTTGTCGGAAAGGAAGCTTCAAGAACCATTCCTGAGGCGTGTGTGCTGCACAAGCCGGTGACCGCCGAGGCGCTGGTTGAGGCCGTCAACCAGTGTCTGAAGTTCGGGCTGAGGGTTCGATCAGGCGGGTAAACGGCGGAATTGCGCAACCACATGCTGGACGGCCACGACCAGCATCTCTACGGTAACCGGCTTCTTCAGCACGCAGGCGATCTCGTCGCGATCCAGGTCCCCGATATCGGTGCCGGTGACCACCACGATCGGAATATCCCGGGTGAGAGGATTCGATTTGAGTGCCCGCTGGACCGCACGACCGTCCAGGCGCGACACCAGGTCGAGGATTATGGCGGAAGGGCGTTGCGTCTCCGCGAGGCGCAAGGCGCCGTTACCATCGTCAACACCCACCGCCGCAAATCCGGCTTTGCGGAGCGCCGAACGATACGAATCACGCAGCTCCGGATCGACTTCAACGACGAGGATGTAGTTCTCCCAGGACGTAAAGGGGAGGGTCCGCGGCACCGACGTGAGGATCTCCATTCGCCCCACAGCTAGCGAGAGTCAGGCCATACGACACGAACGCACAAATGTCCGCAATGGCCGCCACCGGATGTCGAAACGGCCGCCACGTCGGCCGGATTTTCGACCGGCGCTGACGTGGCGCCGACTGTGCCACATCCGCACTTCTCAGGACTGCAACCTTTGCGTCGGGTCAGAGTGAAGGGGACATTTGTCGCGCCCGATAGATCCGCTCGAAGGAGCGGCAGCGCCCCCGCGATGGTCGAGAACGACGACTTTCCCACGCTCGCCGGCGCAGGCGTCACCTTGCGAGAGCTCCGGCCCAGTGACTCGGCAACACTGTTCACCTTGCTCACCGAAGAGCAGGTCGTGAAATTCATCTCGCCGCCGCCGACCTCTCCGGCCGGTTTTGAGACGTTCATCAACTGGTCGATTGGGGAGCGGAAACGAGGGCGTCATTTCAGCTTCGGCGTCCTCCCCGAGGGACTTACTGAACCGGTCGGCATTTTTCAACTTCGCATGCTTGACCGGGGATCAAACGTCGCGGAATGGGGCTTCGTGCTCGCCTATCAGTTCTGGGGTACAGGCATCTTTCCCGAAGCGGCGCGCCTGATGCTGGAGTTCGCGTTCGACAAGGTGGGGGTGAATCGGCTCGAGGCTCGGGCATCCGTCCCGAATGTCCGTGGCAGCGGCGCACTCGCCAAGGTCGCCGCCGTTCACGAGGTGAAGATGCGGGAGTCTTTCAGGCGACACGGTATCTGGTTCGACCAGGTGATGTGGTCGATCCTGGCCGATGAATGGCGTGAACGCGAGCAGCAGCGACGCAGCGACGTGGACCGCACACCGAGTTCACCCAAGATCAGCGATGACATCGAGGGCCACGGAACCGTGAGACAT
>Ga0214472_10003335_pt1 | contig 17010 bp, 18 predicted proteins | sample RVTome_6_FD_207662 | JGI IMG/M metagenome (GOLD analysis project Ga0214472, IMG submission 207662) | Soil microbial communities from uranium-contaminated site in the Upper Colorado River Basin, Wyoming, United States - RVT140D175 | ecosystem: Environmental > Terrestrial > Soil > Contaminated >... | reverse complement strand
TGAACCCGGCTAAAGACGGACACGAGAAAGCACGGTACTTGGCTTCTCGCACCAGCGTGTCACGTGTTCTCGGCGATCCGGGTGGTCGATCTCACTCGATGATGAGGCCGGTGCTGTCTGGCACCAACGAGATCCACACCTGGCCGGGCGGGACCTGGATCGTTTCCCCATTGTCATCGGTGAGCGTGAACCACTCGGTGATCTCGTCCCGCTGCCAGGTCCCTCGGACCATCTTGCCTTCGGCGAACACATAGGCGATTCCCGAGCCTGCGGTCCGACTGGCGGGCAGGTTCCCCACACTGAACTGCTCGACGGAGAGGGCGACGAGAACCGGGAATCCGATCTGGCCTTCCTCACCTGCTTCACCGTCCTGACCGTCCTCGGTGACCCAGCTCGATAAGCCCCCGCCGACCGTACGCAGCCAGGTTCCACTCGCCGCATCCCAGGTCCACTCCACCGGGTTGCCCAGGAAGTCGATGGAGAGTTTGCTGGCCGGCTCGGCATCCTCGCGCATGGGGCCGAATTCCCACATCGGGCCTTCGATCGGCAGGTCGGAGTACCCCAGTGAGTCGGCGTACTCCCGCAACAGGATGGTGTTGGCGTAGAGGTTGTGCGGCGCCCTACGGCTCGAGACCCGGAACGTGGCCGGTTCGACCTCACCGATGATGTGGATGCCCACCGAGCGGATCATGTCTTGCACCCAGCTCTGGGCGCCGGAGATTGCAAGGGTCGGCTCGTTGAAATAGGCGAGCAAGGTTTGATCGGTCGGGCGTCCCGAGCGCATGGGCCCCAGGTACTCGGCGTCACTCTGTTGCCACATCGAAATGAAGCGAGTCACCCCTTCGACCATGAGCTCGATCACCGCGTCGGCCTGCTGGATGCCGGAGTGGGGCCTGGCGTTGAGATGGTTGTCGACCTTCACGGCGAGGAGACGGCGATTCAGAAGGTCCGGGTCATCCACCGGCAAACCGTTGATCTGGGAGGTCTCGCCACCGGCTGTCGTTGTCGGCGCCTCGCTCGTCGTTGTCGTGGCCTCGCTCGTCGTTGTCGTCGCCGGGGCCTGGCTGGTGGTAGTGGTTACATCCGGCTCGGCATTGGCCGCCATGAAGATCGCCGTTCCGGCACCGAGAACGACCACCAAGATCACAATGGACAGGACTTTCCGGGAGCGCACGAACTCGGATGCTTTTGACCACATGGGCCAGCAGAGTATCGCCCCTGGTTTTTTAGACCACCAACACCCCGCCGGTTATTGGCAGTTCGGTCATGGCCTCGTCGTCGGACTGGTCGATGGAGATCGCGAGCTCAATCCCTTCCGCGTTGGAGCGGAGTACGTAGAGGGCATCGATGTTGATTCCGGCGTCGGCAATGAGCCGGGTGAGGCGGGCCAGCTCGCCTGGGCGGTGGGGGAGTTGGGAGGTGAGCACCATGTGCTCCTCGTTTTGAAGCGCTGCTTCCCGCAATACGCGACGGGTGGTTGCGGCGTCGTCGACGATCAGGCGCACAGTGCCTTCTCCGTCGGTGCCGTAGGCGGCGAGGGCCTCGATGTTGACCCCGAAGGCGGCGAGCGCTTCGGTCAGTGAGGCCAGTCTGCCCGGACGGTTCTCCATCTGGACGATGAACTCGGTCATGTTTTGACTCTACGCCTAGTTGGTGGCGATGTGACCTGAGATCGGATCTCGGGGCTCGACCCGACCTCGGGTCGCCAGGTAACGATGCCAGATCAGCCGAGCGGCCGCCGCCCTAACCGGGCGCCACGGCGCGGACAGAATCTCCAGCTCTTCGGGATCGGGGATCGGCCCCAGACCCAGAGCCTCGGTCACCCCGACCTGTAATGCCCGGTCCCCGATCGGGAAAAGGTCGGGCAATCTGACGGCGGACAGCAGGTAGGCATCGGCGGTCCAGAGGCCAATCCCCTTGATCGCGGTCAGCCTCGATCGAGCTTCGGCCTCGGTGACGGCCAACAGCTCGGGCAGTTCGAGCTCGCCTCTCAGCACTGCTTCGGCGAGCCCGAGCAGGTATCCCGACTTCTGGCGGGTGACCCCGATCGATCGCAAGCCGTCGTCGCCGGCGCCGAGCACGGACTCGGGCGTCACCACGCCCACCAGCTCGAGAAGCCGTCGGAACATGGCGGCCCCTGACTCCAAGGAGACCTGTTGCTCGAGGATCAATAGGGCGAGTGTGGACAACCCCGGCTCGCGCTGCCAGAACGGAGGCACCCCCCACTCATTCACGATGAGCCCCAGGGCCGGGTCCTCATCGCCGAGCATGACGGCGGCCTCGCCGAAGGTGAGGGCGTCGAGGTGCGTGACCCGAGGCCACAAGATGTCGAGAGGGATCGGCCCCAACGTCCGTGAGTCGGCGCGAGTAGCAGCCGAATTGTCCGAGGTGACCCAGGCCTCGTTGTCACCGAGGAACCGGCCTTCGACCACCTCGCCGGGACCCGCAGTCACTCGTTTGACCAACCAGAAGCCATTGCGCTCGGGGTGAGGGAAGACGACCACCTCGCCTGTTGCCGGAGGTCGCGAATCGGTCACGACGAACTCCTGACCGGGAACGAGCGTTGGGAGCATCGACTCCTCGGCGACCTTGAACCTGCGCATTGACATCGTCGATTGAGGGTATGGTCGGAAGGGCAGATCGACCAACAAGGAGTGTCAATGCGCCAGCTAACCGTCGCCCACGCACACTGCGACCTCTACTGCGGTGTCTATGACCCGGCCCAGGCCAAGATCGAGGCCATGTCGGTCCTGAAGATCGCAGAGAAGTACGCCACGTCCGACGACGAGGTCTTCAAGGCCAGGGCCGTTATGCTCAAAGAAGAGCGAGCCGAAGACGTCAAGCATCACCTGATGGTGCTGTGGGCCGACTTCTTCACCGCCGAGCACCGCGAGCAGTTCCCCAACCTCGACGATCTCTTCTGGCGGGCCATCCATCAGGCCGGTGATGCGAAGAAGTCGGTCGACCCCGAAGACGGGCGCAAGCTGATCGCCCTCATCGACGAGATCGGTGACATCTTCTGGCAGACCGAGAAGGCGAAGGGGATGGGAGTCTACCCGCCGGCCTAGTTCGACGGCTCCGAGGGCTCGCCGAGCACTGCGGCCACCCTCGCCTTGACCCAGTCGATGATGCTTTTTGCCCACGCGAACTCCGTCGCGATCATTGCCAGGCCCCCGAAGATGGTAAGGATTCCAGGCCCGGGCAGCACGAGCATGAGCACACCTGCGATGATCAGGATGAAACCGCCCAAGACGCGTGCAACCCGGATCATGAGCGGAAACGTAGCCGCGGCTGGAGGGTGTGAGAATGAGGGTTCACCCTGATTCGACCCGGGAGACCGCCCCTGAGTTTCAGTTAGTCCAGGGCGTCGCTCTCCAGTTTCACGAATAGGGGCGCGACCGTTCCCAGGGCGGTCCCCGCCTCCACCGGTGGGCGCTGCCAGCTTTCGACTTCGCCCGAAAGGCCCAGCATCTCTCCGACTTTGGGCGTCGTGAACGGTAGATATGGGGAAAGGGCCACTCTGATGCCCGAGATCGCCTGGATAGCGGTCCATAGGATCGTCTCGGCACGTTCTGGGTTTTCCTTGACCAACTTCCATGGGGCGTTGGCATTGAGATAGACGTTGACCTCGGTGGCGGCTTCCATGGCGGCTCGGAGACCGGCCCGCAGTTCAACAGCCTCGATATGCCCGGCAACCGAGGTCAGCGCTTGGTCGACGCTCGCCAACAGCACATGGTCCTCGCCGGTCAGTTCGTCCGGGTTGGGCACCTTCCCGTCGAAGTTGTTGGCCGCGAGAGACAGGACCCGATTGACCAGGTTGCCCCAGGTGGCGACCAACTCGTCGTTGATCCTGCGGATGATCTCTTCGTCGCTGAGGTCGGTGTCGTTTTGCTCCGGCAGAACCGATGCGATTGCGTAACGCAGGGCATCGGGTTGAAGCCGCTCGGCATACCAACCGATCGACCGGCCCACGCCCTTGGACTTGGAGGCCTTGGCCCCCTTGAAGGTGATGTATTGGTTGGCTGGGACGTCGGTGGGGAGGTTGAGGCCCCCGTATCCGAGGAGCATTGCGGGCCAGATCACCGTGTGGAACGGGATGTTGTCCTTGCCGACGAAGTAATAGGACTCAGCCGCGGGGTCTTCCCACCACCTGCGCCAGGCCTCGGGGTCGCCACTGAGCTGCGCCCACTCCTTGGCGGCCGACAGATAACCGATGACCGCGTCGAACCAAACGTAGATCCGCTTGCCCGGCCCGAGATCGTCCACGGGGACTTCGACTCCCCACTCGATATCGCGGGTGATCGCGCGCTCCGGCATCCCCTCATCGATCATCCCCAGCGCCCAGTTCTTCACGTGACGGCGCCAGGTGGTCTTGGTTTCCAACCACGCCTTGAGGGCCTCTGCGAACTCGGGGAGCCGGAAGAAGTAGTGCTCGGTCTCTCGCAGCACCGGGGTGGCGCCGCTGAGCCGGGAGCGGGGATCGATCAGATCGGCGGCATCGAGGGTTCGGCCGCAGTTCTCACACTGGTCGCCACGGGCCTCGGTGTAACCGCAGTGGGGGCAAGTCCCTTCGACGTAACGGTCAGGGAGGAAGCGCTCAGCCTCGGGGTCGTAGAACTGGGTCGAGGTGCCTTTGACCAGGTGGCCCTTCTCCAACAGCTTCAGGAACATGTCCTGGGTCACCGCGTGGTGGTTGGCGGTCATGGTGGTCGTGAACAGATCGAACGAGATTCCGACCGCCTCCCAGTATCCGAGGATCTCGGCGTGGTACTTGTCGACGACCTCGCGGGGAGTGATGCCTTCCTCGTCGGCGCGGACCGTGATCGGGGTGCCGTGGGCATCCGACCCCGAGACCATGATCACGTCGTGTCCCGCGATCCGGTGGTAGCGGGCGAAGATGTCGGAAGGGAGGTAGGCGCCGCCGAGATGCCCGAGATGCAGGGAACCAGAGGCATAGGGCCAGGCGACGGCGACGAGGATGCGACGACTCATTGTCCGTGAGCGTAAACGAGGGGCGGCGACCCGACCGTCGCTATTGGGCGGTGGAGAATCCTGGCTCAGGAACGTGTGGGGTGGCTCGCTCCGCCATCACCACGCCGCCGATGATGAACACGGCCCCGACCAGGATGGCGAGGCTGAGGGTTTCGCTGAGAACGATCAAAGCAAGCGCTACCGCCACCACGGGAACCAGATAACCGGAAACCGCGAGCCGGCTCGCCGGGTTGATTTCGGCGGCAACCAAGAAGGCTGTGAAGGGAATGGTCGTGCCCAACGCGCCAAGCGCCAGGATGAGGGTCCAATCGCCGGTGCTGATCGCGGCGGGCGAGGCGCCCAAGACGGGGAGCAGCAAGAAGAGGACCACGGTGGCCACCGAGAACTGGGGGATGACGAGGGCGTCGCCACCCACCTCGAGGGCATACCGTCGGCTCAAGGCGCCACCAACCCCGGCCAGGATGACGCCGGCGAGTGAGAAGGCGACTCCTTTCCAGAGGTCGCCCACCCCGGATACGGTGTCTCCGCCTATACCTACCAGGATCGCTGTCCCTGCTAGGGATACGATCAGCCCGGGCACCGAACGCGGGTTGAACCTCTCCCCGGGCACGACGAAGTGAGCCGCGGCGATGGTGAACACCGGGACGAGGGCGATGAGTAGGCCGCCAAGACTCACTGGCAGGTCCTCGAGGGCAATCGTGAGCAGGATCATGGGGATCGCCATCGCAAACGTGCCCAGGATCGCCCCACGGCTCCAAGCTCGACGATCGGTGCTGCGAAACCGCTTCCAAAACACGATGACCACGAGCATCACGACCAGTGCGCTCCCCAGCCGGAAGGGAAGCATGGTGAAAGTGTTGACGCCTCCGCCGACCAGGGCTCTCGTCAGAACGGCTCCCGAGCCCCAGCCCAAGATGGCGGCGATCAAGGGGACCCAGGGATTCATGAGTCCGGCACGGTAACTGTGGCCCTTCATTGTCCTAAAAGGAAAGCTTCTGGATACCGATAACCTGACGATATGACCAAGCGTTCCGTCACCCTCGTCGCGATCCTGGCTTTGCTCCTGGGCGCTTGCGCGGGTACAACCGAGACCACGACCACCGCCGGGAACACCACTACCACGTCGGCACCTCCGTCGGTTGAGGCCGTCCTGCTCAGCTACTCGTTGACGGCCGGCGACGTGTTCCAGTACGAGGTCGGGCTCGATCAGCACATCGAGATCGAGGCCTCAGGGGACGCCTCGGCCATGGGCGAGGAGGAGATACCTGGCGAGGCATCTGTCGTCCTCGCCGGGACCGCGGTCTTCACCCACACCGTGGCTGATGGCCCCGAGCAGGGGACCTACGAGATCCACATCACCGGCGAGTTCGAAGACGTCTCCGTGACCGGCACCGTCGACGGGGAAACGGTCGACTCGAGCGAAGTCCCCGATTTTGCCTCGATGGAGCCCGTCGACGTGACTGTGGTGGTCGACGAGCAGGGCAATGTCATCGGTGCCGGAGGCGAGGACATCGAGGATCCGTTTGCCGGTCTCTTCGGCGGGCTCGAGTCGATGAACGGCAGCGCTCCGGCCCCAGGTCTCGACCCCGGTCAGTTCTTCGGGCCTCTCTTCTCCGATGAGGAGGTGGCTGTGGGCGACACCTGGTCGGATGATGTGGAGACCCCAGGGCTCGGAGACGAGCCGTTGGTGACCAGCGTCACCAACACCATCACGGGTGTGGAGCAGTTCGACGGCGTAGATGTGTATCTGATCGACACCGCCTCGACGACCTCCCCGATCGAGTTCGATCTCGCCGAATTCTTCCGCGGCCTGTTGGGCGCTTTCATCCCCGAGGAGGCCACCGCCGACGAGACCGCGGAGTTCGAAGAGTTGATGAGCCAGCTTCGGTTCCTGATAAACATCGACGACACGTCGGCAGACGGGACCTCGCGCTTCGATTCGGAGGCTGGGATCATTCGTCAATCGGAGATCGCCGCGGCCACCCACATCGGGATGGACATGATGATCCCCGACGAGACATCCGGTGAGATGATCGGCTTCCAGATGGAGATGACCCTTGACCAGAACATCTCTTACCACCTGATCTCGGGCCCTCAGGCGTAGCGCGCCCCCAGTTCGGCCCTCCGGGCTAGCTCCCCCGACGCTCGCTCCGCCCACTGGGGAAGGAAACAGCCTCTGTACCATTGACCCGACTATGACCTTCGCCCCTGCCCGGACCTCGATCCTTCCCGACCGGATCACCACACCGACGTTGCGCTCATTCCTGCGCTCGGTGCCATCGGTGGACGAGGTAGGGGCCAACGAGCGAGTGGCCGCCCTCTCCACGCGGTCCATCAAACGGGAGTCGAAGCGAGCCGCACTCGATCTGATCACCCGAATGATCGATCTGACCACTCTCGAGGGCAAGGACACCCCGGGAAAAGTGGCGCAGATGTCGGCGAAGGCGATTCGCCCCGACCCTCTCGATCCCAGCGTCCCCTCCGTGGCTGCGGTATGTGTTTATCCCAACATGGTCAAGTACGCGGTGGAGGCCACCGAGGGCTCCGGCGTCAAGGTCGCGAGCGTCGCCACCTATTTCCCATCAGGCCTGGTGGAGACCGATCTCAAAGTCGAGGAGGTGTCCCGGGTGGTGCGGCTGGGGGCCGACGAGGTGGACATGGTGATCGACCGGGGTGCCTTCCTCGGCGGCGAGTACTTCAAGGTCTTCGACGAGATCCGCCGGGTCAAAGACGCCTGCGGCGACGCTCATCTCAAGGTGATCCTCGAGACAGGGGAACTGGTCACCCTGGACAACGTCCGTCAAGCTTCATTGCTGGCGATGGCGGCAGGGGCCGACTTCATCAAGACCTCCACCGGGAAGGTGCAGCCGGCGGCGACGCTTCCCGTGACCCTGGTGATGCTGGAAGCGATCCGGGATTTCATGGATGCGACCGGGGTCATGGTGGGGATGAAGCCGGCCGGAGGGATTCGCACCGCCAAGGATGCCATCCGCTACCTGGTGGTCCTCAACGAGACGCTAGGTGAGTCCTGGATGACTCCTGACTGGTTCCGATTCGGCGCGTCGACCCTGCTCAATGACGTCCTGATGCAGAACCGCTGGCTGCAGACCGGCCGCTACTCATCCCCCGACTACTTCACCAAGGACTGACCGTGGCCATCGAGATCGCAACTCCAGCCACCCCGCCCCTGAAATGGGAGTACGCCGGCTCCCGCGAGTCGGCCGACATCGCCACCATCGAGGACCGCTACGGGCTGTTCATTGACGGCAAGTTCGTCGGCCCCAAGTCGAAGAAGTACTTCCCGACCATCAACCCTGCGACTGAGGAGCCGCTGGCGGAGGTGGCCGAGGCGGGAGAGGCCGATGTCGATGATGCGGTGGCGGCCGCCCGGCGCGCCTATACCGATGTCTGGGAGCCGATGGATGGAGCGGAACGGGCCAAGTACGTGTTCCGAATCGCCCGGATGATCCAGGAGCGGTCCCGAGAACTGGCGGTCCTGGAGACTCTCGACGGGGGCAAGCCGATCAAGGAATCCCGTGACGTCGACCTTCCGCTGGTGGCGGGTCATTTCTTTTACTACGCCGGATGGGCCGACAAGCTGGAGTACGCCTTCCCTGGGATCAGGCCGAGGCCGTTGGGCGTTGCCGGCCAGGTGATTCCCTGGAACTTCCCGTTGTTGATGTTGGCCTGGAAGGTGGCGCCGGCGCTGGCGGCCGGAAACACAGTGGTGCTGAAGCCGGCGGAGACCACGCCCCTGACCGCCTTGATCGTGGCCGAGATCGCCGCCGAGGCCGGGCTGCCGCCGGGTGTGTTCAACGTGGTCACAGGGGCCGGAGCCACTGGCGCCGCCGTGGTCGGGCACGACGACGTGGACAAGGTGGCTTTCACCGGGTCGACCGCGGTCGGCAAGCTGATCGCCAGCCAACTCGCCGGGAGTAGCAAGAAGCTGACCCTGGAATTGGGGGGCAAGGCGGCGCATGTCATCTTCGAGGACGCCCCGCTCGACCAGGCGATCGAAGGCGTGATCAACGGGATCTTCTTCAACCAGGGTCATGTGTGTTGTGCCGGGAGCCGGCTACTTGTCCAAGAGAACATCCACGATCGATTCGTCGACAAGCTGAAGCGGCGGCTGTCCACCCTGCGGGTGGGCGACCCGATGGACAAGAACACCGACGTCGGGGCGATCAACAGCCGGGCCCAGCTCGAGAAGATCGCCGAGCTGGTCGATTCGGGTCTCGAAGAGGGCGCTGAGATGTTCCAACCCGATTGCGTGCTTCCCGAGCGTGGGTTCTTTTTCAAGCCGACCCTGTTCACCAATGTCGCTCAATCCCACCGCATCGCCCAGGAGGAGATCTTCGGGCCGGTGCTCTCCATTCTCTCCTTCCGCACCCCCGAAGAGGCTGTGGAGAAGGCGAACAACACCCCTTATGGGCTCTCAGCTGGGGTGTGGACCTCGAAGGGATCGCGCATCCTGTGGATGTCAGACCGGCTCCAGGCCGGGGTGGTTTGGGCCAACACCTACAACAAATTCGACCCCACCTCCCCGTTCGGCGGGTACAAGGAGTCCGGATTCGGGCGTGAGGGCGGCCGTCACGGTCTGCTCGCCTACATGGATTGGGACGAGTCATGAGCCGTCTCGATGTGCGCAAGACGTACAAGTTGTATATCGGGGGCAGGTTTCCCCGCTCCGAGTCGGGCCGCTCCTATCCGGCCCTGGGCTCGGACGGTGAGGTTCTGGCTCGGGTGGCACAGGGCAGTCGCAAGGACCTGAGGGATGCGGTGCGGGTGGCTAGGGAGGCGGCCTCGGGTTGGGCCGGTTCCAGTGGGTACAACCGGGGCCAGGTGATGTACCGGATCGCAGAGACCCTGGAAGACCGGCGAGGGACCTTCGTCGAGCAACTTCATGCCGGCGGGGTCACCAAACGCCTTGCCGAGGCGGAGGTGGCGGCATCGATCGACCGCATGGTCTGGTACGCGGGGTGGGCCGACAAGTTCGCCCAGATATACGGAAACCTCAATCCGGTGGCGGGGCCCTTCTTCAACATCTCGTCGCCGGAGCCAACCGGCGTGGTGGGGGTTATCGCCCCCGAGGAGCCGGCGTTGCTGGGCCTGGTTTCCCGTTTGGCGCCGGTCATGGTGCCGGGGAACACGGCGGTGGTCCTGGCCTCGGAACAATTCCCGATGCCGGCCATCACCTTCACTGAGGTGTTGAACAGCTCCGATGTCCCGGGCGGCGTGGTCAACGTCCTCACCGGATTCAAGGACGAGCTGATCCCCTGGCTGGCGGATCACATGGACGTGAACGCCGTCGACGCAGGCGGAGCCACCTCCGAGCAGTTGCTACGGGTGAAACAGGGTGCGGTCCACAACGTGAAACGGGTCGTGCTGCCTACGGCCAACGGTGGCGGGCAGAGCCCCTACCGCATCGCTGCCTTTACCGAGACCAAGACGGTCTGGCACCCCAAAGGGTTGTGAGCGGTCAAGCCGAGGGTATGAGGCCTCCCGGCCGGGGGTAAAGCGTGGAATCCCCCGATACGTGGAATCCCCCGATACAAGGAGGTATCGCCTATGGGATTCCGCTACCGGACAAGAATCCTGCTCACAGCGCTGGCAATGGCAGTGGTGACGGCAATGCCGGGTATCGCCCAGGCCGAGACCGAACCGACAGAGGACGAGACCACCACAACCACGACTGTGCCCGAGGTCGAAATGCCACCGGTGACCCAGGTCACGTCGGTACTCCCGGTGCTCGGTTCTGGTCTCACTGTTTCATTGACCCGTGACGCCACCGGCACCATCACCGAGGTTGCCCTCGACCCATCCGGCGCCACGATCGTCAAGGAGGGCGACCACAAGGTTGTCTTCCTCCTCGCCGATGGTGACACCCAGGTGGTCGTCAAGTCCTACTCCAAGGGCGAGGGCGACGATGGCGAGGCGACGGCAGGCGGAGTCAAGACCACGGTCACCGCCGATGCGACTGCGGATGTGACCGGCCCCGGGTCCTGGTCCGCCGATGTGTTCGGCACCGGGGTGGTGACCATCCCTTACACCGTCGCTTTCGACGGGAACACCCCGTCGATCACGATAGGTGAGATCGTCCTTCCGGAAGGCGTGACCGCCGAGATCAGCGAGCCCAAGGTCAAGACCTCCGATGAGAAGTCGAAGTTCAGGATCAAGGTCACCCTGATCTCAGGTGAGGACAGAGCCAAGGTCAGCTTCCTCGCCTCGACCCATCTCGACGACGACGGGGAGCTCGATGTCAAGTTGGCGGTGACCCTCGATGCCCGAAATCATGTTCGGTGCGGTTGGGATGACGACGACCGGCGAGGTGACCGGGAGGACCCGAACCGAGACGACGACCAGGCAGGCGTCGCCGCCGGATCAGGTGATCGTTGGGACTCGAGAGATGAGGACGACGACGGCGACCGAGATCGTGAGTATCGCCGGGACCATCGCGACGACAACCGCGATGGCGACCGTGACGGCGGCCGCGATGACGGAGACGACGGTGAGGATCGAGGCTGAGGCGTGTGGTTGACCACACTGGCTCTCGCCAGCCTCGCGGAGGGCCCATCAAATGGGCCCTCCAGCCTCTTCTGGCCCTGGTCGTGGCGTGTTCCACCACTGGGGCTGTGGTCACGAGTACGACCCCCGCCCCAACGCCTTCCAGCACCACAAACGCTGCGACCATCGCTCCGACCAGCACTGCCCAGGCGATCGACGTCGGAGCGGTATTGGGCGAGGCCCTGGCCGCAACCTCCCCCAACTACCGATTCCAGTCGGTGGTGACGGTCGCGGACCAGACAGTCACCACCATCCAAGGCGTGGTGGACGGTGAATCGGTGGCGGCCAGTATCACGGCCGGCAGCTCTGAGGTGGCGTATGTGAGGACGCGAGAGGGGGAGTGGGTGACCGGGCCCGACGACGAGTGGTCGATCCTCGAGGGCGAGGCTCCGGCAGGTGCGCCGCTTTCAGGCCTGACGGACGTGACCGAGCTCACCCTGGAGTTGGCTGAAAGTGAGCTGATGGTGATTCTGGCGACACTCGGCTCCGCTGCCGGCCCGGCGGCCGGCACCCGGGTCGCAATCACGGTGACTGGCGGCCTGGTCACCGCGATCAGCTACCAGGCCCAATCGGGTGCCGACATCGCAGAAGTGACCACCACCGTCACCGAAATCGGCTCCGCGGGCACCGTGGAGGCGCCTACGGTCTGATTTCTAGGTTCGGCCCCGGAGCATGACCAAAGGGCCATCCCGGAACGGGTGATCGATCACCGCTATCGGATGGGCGTAGACCTCGCTCAGGAGATCTCCCTGAAGCACTTCGGATGGAGGGCCAATCGCCACCGTCGACCCTTTCGACAGAATCACCATCCGGTCCGCCACCGACGCTGCCGCGTTGAGATCGTGAATCACTGCGATCACCGTCTTGTCCCGTGTTGTGGCGAGCGTTTGGAGGACCTGTTCCTGATGACCGATGTCCAGTCCGGTTGTCGGCTCATCGAGAAGGAGCAGCGAAGTGCCCTGGGCGAGGATGCGTGCGATCTGCGCCAGCTGCGCCTCGCCGGTGGAGAGGGAGCCGAAGACGCGATGCGCTAGATGCTCGACGCCGACAGCCTCCATCGCCGCGTCGACGACCTCGATTTCGCCCAAGACCTGTGAGCGCCACGGATGTCTTCCCATGGTCACCACGTCACGGACAGTGAATGCCAGCTCGTTCCAAGGTTGTGGCGGAAGGTAGGCCCGTAGGCGGGCTCGCTCCTCCAGGGCAAGCTCGTTCAAGAGCCCGTCTCCCAGGGCGATCGATCCCGAGGTCGGCTCCAGCTCCCCCGCGAGCATGGCCAGGATCGTTGTCTTGCCCGCCCCGTTGGGGCCGACCACCGCGATGAACTCCCCGGCGTCCACCTCAAGGGTCGTCTCGGACACGACGAAGGTGTCACCTATCTGATAACTGATCCGGAGGGCGCTGAGCTTCACGCAGACCTCGATCTCAGGGACAAAGCGGTCAGGAGCAGGCCTCCGGCCGCAGCCGAGATGATGCCCACCGGGACCTCGACCGGCCCAGCCGCGCTTCGGGCGACGATGTCGGAGAGTAGGAGGAAGATGGCGCCGACCACCATTGCCGCCGGGAGCAAGGGTCCATGGCGGGGCCCGAAACCTCTCGACGCCAGATGGGGAGCGACCAGGCCCACGAAACCGATCACACCGGCGACGGCCACCGCTGCACCGCTGACAACACCAGCTGCGATCACGACCCAGGTTGTGGTTTGTCGGACCTCGACTCCGAGACTCCGGGCCGGGCCGTCACCCAGAGCCATTAGATCCAACGATCGGGCCCGGGTGGCGATGACCCCAACGCCGGACAGAATCAGGGGAAATGCCACCAAGAGGTGTTGCCAGGTGACCGCTCCGAAGCTGCCGAACACGAAGTAGGTGAAGGTCGGGAGCCGCGGGCTGTCACCCACGAAGATGATCACCACGGTCCAGGCGAGAAAGGTGAGCCCCAAGGCAACACCGAGCAGGATGAGGCGATTTCCGCCGCCGGTGGCCGCCGCCAGGCGTTGGGTGGCCACCGCCATCGTCACCGCCGTTGCCGCGCCCAGAATGGCTCCCGCCACCGGTGGCCCGCCGGCTGGGGTGAACAGCGATCCGAGCACAACCCCGAGCCCGGCCGCCGAGGAGATCCCGAGGAGATAGGGCTCGGCCATCGGGTTTCTGTAGACCCCGCGCAACCCAACTCCTGCGGCGGCGAGTCCTCCGCCGACCATCAGAACCGCAAGGGTCCGGGGGAGACGCAGCTGCCAGATCACCGCCTCGTCAACTCGCGGTGCGGAACCGAGTCCGAGACCGGACAACAGACCGTGCAAGACCTCGGACGGGGAGAGGACGACCGCGCCCACGCCGAGGCTGAGCAGCGAGACCACGGCCAGTATGCCGCCCAGGAATAGGAAGCGTCGGGTCAATTCTGCAACGTGTTCAGATCCTCGATGAGGAGGCGCAGGGAGTCCGCGATTCTGGGTCCGAAGGTGAGGAAATCGCCTTCGGGGTAGGCGAGTATCGCTCCCCGCTCTCCAGCCGGAGTCTGACCTATCCCGGGCAGCTCGAGGAAAGCCTCGATCCCGCCGATCACCTCCACCCCCTCGGCGGGGACGATGATGACGTCGGGAGCCGCTTCGATCAGAGCCTCGGCAGTCACCGGCACGGTTCCGACCACCCCGATCTCCGCTCCGCTGTCGACCGCGCCAGCCGCCTCGATCAGCGGTCTGGTGGTCATCCCGTCTCCAAAGAGGAGATTGACGTCGGGTCCCCTTGTGTAGACGTAGGCCACGCGCGGTGCGGTGGTCAAGGCACCGGTCGACGCCTCCTCCACTTCACCTTGGATCCTCTCGGCAAGAGCGTCTGCCTCGTCGAGCAGGCCCAAGATGGTGCCGAGGCTCCTGATCTTTTCGTAGAGCTCGTCGAAGGACGCCGGAACCCCGAGGATCTCCACGGTCACCCCGGCGGCCCGGATCTGGTCCAGGGCCGAGGCGGGCGCGGTCTGGGTGTCTCCGATCACCAGGGTGGGGTCGGTTCCGAGGACACCCTCGGCGGTGAGAAACCGCCCGACCCCTATGATCGCAAGCTGGGTAGCCGCCTCGGGTGCCACCGTGGTCACGTCGACGCCGACGACCTGCCCGCCAACACCCAACTCGAACAGGATCTCTGTGATGTCCCCTGAAAGCGAGACGATCCGTGTGGAGTCGACTGGCTCGGTTTCCACCTGCGACTCACCGCATGCTGCGAGGAGCGTAAGGATGGCGAGGGGAAGAGCGAGGGCTCGCCTCATCCAGTCGGGCAACCGACCCGGGCCGAGGCCATGATCCCGCAGAACATGTCACGCGAGATCTTCCAACCTTCCTCGGTGCGGACCGCGTCGCCTTCGAGCCCGGGATAAGTCGGGTTGCCGGCGAACATCAGGGTGTAGGTCACTTCCGCGGTGTCGCCGTCGATGACGACGGCACTGACCTCGGTGGTCACTCCGCCGACCGATTCGCCGGTGGTGGCATAGGCAGCCACGGTGTCCTCGAGACCTGCCGAGTCGACCAGAACCGTTGCCTTCTCCTCGAAACTCGTGGTGCTGTCGAAGGCGACGGCATACACCGCCACGATTGCATCCACGTCAGGGTCCTCACCTGGGACGATTGGCTGCGCAGCCGCCGTCGTGGTGGTCTCGACGGTCGCGGTTGTCGTGGTCTCCGGTCTCGCCGTCGTCGTTGTTTCGGCAAACGTGGTGGTCGTCGTCTCTTCGACGGTGGTCGTGGTGGCGGTGTCAGATCCGCAGGCGGCGACCAGCGCCACGACTGCGAGCAGGGACATGGGTTTGGTGGTTCTTCGCATGGCGGGTGACTGTGCCAGTCGCTCCCGTCGACTCCCAGTCGGAAACCGGGGTGGGATTATCGCCCTTCAGCAATCCGTCCGGCCAACCCCCATTCATTAGCCTGCCGATTTCCTACCGACTAGAGAAAGGCGTGAGATGACCGAGCCGGTTTCCTGGGGAGTGCTCGGGGTCGCCGGCATAGCCGTGCACAAGGTGATCCCGGCCATGCAGGCCTCGGAGCTGAGCCCGGTGCGCGCCATCGCCTCCCGATCCGAGGGCAAGGCCGAAGAGGCCGCGGCCGAGTTGGGGATCGAGAAGGCATACGCCTCCTACGAAGCGCTGCTCGGGGATTCCAACATCGAAGCTGTCTACATCCCGCTTCCCAACCATCTCCACGCGGAGTGGACCGAGAAGGCGGCGGCGGCGGGCAAACACGTACTTTGCGAGAAGCCGCTTGCGATGAGCAGTCTGCAGGCTCGACAGATGATCGATGTCTGTCGCGACGCGGGCGTCAAGCTGATGGAGGCCTTCATGTATCGCCTGCATCCGATGTGGCTGGAGGCCAAGCAAATGATCGACGCCGGGGAGATCGGTGACCTCCACGCCATCCAGTCCTTCTTCTCCTACCGCAATGTCGACCCTTCGAACATCCGCAACATCGCGCATTTCGGCGGAGGGGCCCTGATGGACGTCGGGTGCTACCCGGTCAACCTGGCACGTTGGCTGTTCGGTGCCGAGCCCACCACGGTCAAGTCCTCGATACTCCGTGATCCCGTGTTCGGCACCGATGCCGTCACCTCGGCGGTCCTCGATTTCGGCGGTCGTCATGCGACCTTCACCTGTTCCACCCAACTCGAGGACGACCAGCGTGTTCTCCTGGTGGGAACCAAAGGGCGATTGGAGATCGAGATCCCATTCAACATCCCTCCCGACCGTCCCACAAGGCTGCTCCATTTCGCTGGTGGTGATCCACCGGTGTCCCCACACATGGAAGTGCATGAGTTCGCGGCAGTAGATCAGTATGGGATCCAAGCCGACGCCTTCTCACACGCCGTTCGCCACCACACCCCGGTCCCGACCGATCCTGATGATGCGGTCGCCAACCTCGTGGTCATGGAGCGGATCGTCTCCGACGCAGTCGTGACGTAGTGGAAAACCCGGGCCTAGTTGCGGGAGTGGACTGTTCCACCCAATCCACCAAAGTGCTGGTGGTTGATCTCGGCACTGGGGACGTGGTAGCCAGTGGCCGCGCCGCTCACGAGGTCAGTGGGACCGGGGGTGCTCGGGAGACCGATCCCCGGGTGTGGTGGGAAGCCCTTGGGGTGGCGATGGCAGAGACCGGTATCGCCGCAGACATCACCGCCCTGTCGATCAGCGGTCAACAGCATGGTCTGGTGGTGCTCGACGGCGACGACGATCCGCTGCGCCCCGCGATGTTGTGGAACGACGTACGTTCGGCTCCCCAGGCCCTCGAGCTCACCGAGCAATGGGGCGCCCCTGTCTGGGCGGAGCGGATCGGCATCGTGCCGGTGGCATCGTTCACCATCTCTAAATGGCTCTGGCTCACCCAGGTCGAGCCCGAGGTCGCCGACGCGGCGCGTCGAATCCTCCTCCCGCATGACTACGTCACGTTCCGGCTGACCGGGAATGCAGCGACCGACC
>Ga0214472_10003334_pt1 | contig 17013 bp, 15 predicted proteins | sample RVTome_6_FD_207662 | JGI IMG/M metagenome (GOLD analysis project Ga0214472, IMG submission 207662) | Soil microbial communities from uranium-contaminated site in the Upper Colorado River Basin, Wyoming, United States - RVT140D175 | ecosystem: Environmental > Terrestrial > Soil > Contaminated >... | reverse complement strand
GAAGTTGTCCTTCTCGCCGCAGCGCTGGATGCGCCCCTCGGGGAGCCCCGAGATCCGGCGCCAGAGAGCGAACGCCTCGTCGTCGTCGCGGAAGACGGAGGCGAACAGCCGCGCCGGATCGAGCCCCCACTCGCGCGTCACCAGCTCCCAGCCCCACTCGATCGCCTCGGCCTTGAAGTAGTCGCCGAAGCTGAAGTTGCCGAGCATCTCGAAGAAGGTGTGGTGGCGCGGGCTGGGGCCGACGTTCTCGAGGTCGTTGTGCTTGCCCGAGACGCGCAGGCACTTCTGCACCGTCACCGCGCGCGCGAAACCGGGCCGGGCGGCGCCGGTGAAGTAGTCCTTGAACTGCACCATGCCGGCGTTGGTGAACAGCAGCGTCGCGTCGCCGTGCGGCACCAGCGGCGAGCTCGCCACGGCGCGGTGGCCGCGCGCGGCGAAGAACTCGACGAAGCTCTGGCGGATGGCGGCGCTCTTCATGGCGGGCTCGGCGGCGCAGCGGAGCGCGCGGCGGCGGTCGCGCACCGGCTCCGGGCAACTCCTTCGGGCAGCGAAAGATACCATGCACCGCCGGGGCCGCGGCGGCGCCCCTTCTCAGCCGCGCCGGGCTGTAGCACAATCTCCGGCAGCCAGCGAGCCGGAGGCACCGCGCCTCGCAAAGGGGGAGACCATGACACTGCGCATCAACGACGTCGCGCCGGACTTCACCGCCGAGACGACCCAGGGAACGATCCACTTCCACGAGTGGATCGGCGACGGCTGGGCGATCCTCTTCTCGCATCCGAAGGATTTCACGCCGGTGTGCACGACCGAGCTCGGCTACATGGCCAAGCTCGAGCCCGAGTTCGCCAAGCGCAACTGCAAGGTCCTCGGCCTCTCGGTCGATCCGGTGACCAATCACGAGAAGTGGGCCGAGGACATCGCGGAGACGCAGGGGCAGGCGCCCCGTTATCCGCTCGTCGGCGATCCGCGCCTCGCCGTCGCCAAGACCTACGACATGCTGCCGGCCGACGCCGGCGAATCGAGTGAAGGGCGCACCCCGATGCACAACGCCACCGTGCGCTCGGTCTTCGTCATCGGCCCTGACAAGAAGATCAAGGCCACCCTCACCTATCCGATGAGCACCGGTCGGAACTTCGACGAGGTGCTGCGGCTGCTCGACTCGATCCAGCTGACGGCCAAGCACCAGGTGGCGACGCCGGTGAACTGGCAGCGGGGCGACGACGTCATCATCCTGGCCTCGGTCTCGGACGAAGAGGCGCGCAAGAGGTATCCCGACGGCTGGCGAGCGCCGCGGCCCTACCTGCGCATCGTGCCGCAGCCGCGCTAGGCCGGCGGCGGGCGCCGGGGAGAGCCGAATCGCCCGGTCGGCTCACGGCTCGGGCTCGCCGAGCGCGGCCGCGGGGACGAGCGCGGTGACCAGCCGATAGACGAGCGACCGTGCATAGCCCTTGCGCTCGAGGTGCCGGGCGAGCGCGGCGGCGTCGGCGCGGTGCGAGCGCAACCAGCGCACCGCCACCGCCTGCGCCCGCGCGCGCTCTTCCTCCGCCGTGCCGCCGGCGGCGACCGCAGCGACCGCCGCCCGGGCGGCTCCCTTGCGTCGCAGCTCGGCGACGACGCCGGCACGGCCGAGTCCCTTGCGGGCGCCGAGCCGCGCCGCCTCCTCGCGCGCCAGCACCGCGTCGTCGAGATAGCCGAGCTCCGCGGCGCGCTCGAGCGCCGCTTCGACCTCGCTCGCCGGATGGCCCTTCTCGAGCAGCTTGCGCGCGAGCTCGTCGCGGAAGTGGGGGCGCTGGCCGAGCAAGCGGACGGCGTGGTCGAAAGCCGGGAGTCGAGGTCTCTCGCCCCCGCCGCGGCCGCCGCTCGCCGCGCGCTTCAGCTCTTCGGGCCCTGGATGCGCTCGATCTCGAACGGCACGTCGCCGCCGACGCCGAACTCGGCGTCGAGCGACGACTCCATCTGCTCGCGCGAGACGTCGGAGGTGAACTGCACGCCCTGCAGGCGGAGCTTGAACTCGTCGGGGTTCGACGCCCGCTTCATCGCCTCCTCGAGGGTGATGAGGCCGCCCTTGTAGAGGTAGAAGAGCGACTGGTCGAAGGTCTGCATGCCGTACTGGCTGGTACCGAGCGCGATCTGTTCGCGGATGTACTTCGTCTTCTCCTTGTTCTCGATGCACTCGCGGATGTACGGCGTGACGATCATCACCTCCGCCGCCGGCACGCGGCCGATGCCATCGGCGCGCGGCATCAGGCGCAGCGAGATCACCGCCTTCAGCACCTGGGCGAGCTGGATGCGGATCTGCTTCTGGTGGTGCGGCGGGAAAACGGCGATGATGCGGTTGACCGTCTCGGTGGCGTCGAGGGTGTGCAGCGTCGAGAACACCAGGTGGCCGGTCTCCGCCGCCAGGATCGCCGTCTCGATCGTCTCGTAGTCGCGCATTTCGCCGACGAGGATGACGTCGGGGTCCTGGCGCAGCGCCGAGCGCAGGGCGACGGCGAAGCCGCGCGTATCGACCTCGAGCTCGCGCTGGTTGACGAGCGAGCGCTTGTCGCGGTGCAGGAACTCGATCGGATCCTCGATGGTGACGATGTGCTCGCTGCGCAGGCCGTTGATCTGGTCGGTCATCGCGGCGAGCGTCGTCGACTTGCCCGATCCGGTGGTCCCCGTGCACAGCACCAGGCCGCGTTGCTCCTCGCAGATGCGCTCGAGCACCGGCGGCAGCAGCAGCTCGCGGATGGTCAGGATGCGGCCCGGGATGACGCGCATCACCATGCCGACGGTGCCGCGCTGCTGGAAGATGTTGCAGCGGAAGCGGCCGAGGCCGGGCACCGAGTAGGCGATGTCGATCTCGTACTCGTCCTTGAAGCGCTGCTTCTGGCGTGCGTTCATGATCGAGAACGCCATCGCGATGGTGTCCTCCTGCATCAGGCGCTTGAGCTCGACGAGCGCGATGAGCTCGCCGTCGATGCGCAGCACCGGGTGGCTGCCGACCTTGAGGTGCAGGTCCGAGGCCTTGCGCTCGACGGCGATCTTGAGCAGGTCGTTGACGTTCATTTCTTCCCCCCGTCTCGCATTCTGGCGCGCTCAGCCGGCCGGCGCGGCGACCGCGTCCGGCACGTGGGCGAGCCAGCCGTGGCGGTCGGGAATCTCGCCGCGGGTCGTGCGCAGGTACTCGTCGATGAAGCGCTTGGTGATCGGCCCCGGCCGGCCGTCGCCGACCGCGATGCGGTCGATCGAGCGGATGGGCGTGATCTCGACCGCGGTGCCGGTGTAGAACGCCTCGTCGCAGGTGTAGAGCACCCCGCGCGGGATCGGATCGCGGCGGATCGGCAGCCCCCACTCCTCGGCGAAGGTGAGGATGCAGTTGCGGGTGATGCCGGGCAGGATCGAAGACGATACCGGCGGCGTGCAGAGCACGTCGTCCTGGATCAGGAAGAGGTTTTCGCCCGAGCCCTCGGAGACGTAGCCCAGGGTGTCGAGGGCGATCCCCTCGGCGTAGCCGTTGGTCACCGCCTCCATCTTGATGAGCTGCGAGTTGAGGTAGTTCGCCGTCGCCTTGGCGAGCGCCGGCGAGCCGCCCATGCCGGACCGCCGCCAGCTCGAGACGCAGGCGTCGACGCCCTGCTCGATGGCGTCGTCGCCCAGGTACCTGCCCCACGGGAAGACGACGATCGCCACCTCGACCGGCGACTTCAGGGGATTGATGCCCGCGGTGCCGAAGCCGCGGAAGACGATCGGGCGGATGTAGCACTCCTCGAACTCGTTGGCGCGGATCGCCTCGAAGACCGCCTGGCGCATCTCCTCGCGGTCGAAGGGGATCTCCATGCGGTAGACCTTGCACGAGTTCTCGAGGCGCTTGAGGTGCTCGGTGAGGCGGAAGACGGCAGGCCCGCCGGCGGTCTTGTAGCAGCGGATGCCCTCGAAGAGGCCGGAGCCGTAGTGGAGCGCGTGCGACATGACGTGGATCGTCGCCTTCTCGAACTCGAGCAGGCGGCCATTCATCCACACCCACTTCACTCCCGCGAACGGACTCGATTGCACGGACTCCTCCTTCCCTGCCGATGAGGGAGCTCAGCCCGCGCCGATGCTAGACCCCGCTCCCGGGGGTGTCAACGCAATCGGTGACGCGAGGAGGAGCGCCGCCGCCGCGATCGCCGCCGTCTCGACGCGCAGAACGCGCTCGCCGAGCGACCAGCGCGGAATGCCGTGCGCCGCGAACGCTTCGCGCTCGTCCAGCGACCAGCCGCCCTCGGGCCCGACCAGGATCGCCAGGCCGCCCGCCGCGCCGGCGGCGGAGGGCGCCGGCGTGGCGCGCTCGCCGGTCGCATCGAGGACGACCGGCGCCGCGCCCACCTTCTGCGCACGCGCCAGCGCCTCGTCGAGGCCGTGCAGGCCGCTCACCTCGGGCACCAAGCTGCGCCCGCACTGCTCCACCGCGGCGAGCGCCACGCGGTGCAGCCGCAAGAGCTGGCCGGCGCCGAACGACTGCTCGTCGCGCGCCAGCCGCTCGCTCGCGACGAAGCGGATCGCGGCGGCGCCGAGCTCGGTCGCCTTCTCGACCAGCCAGGCCGCGCGGTCGCTCTTGGGCGCCGCCACCCACAGCTCGACGTGCAGCACGCTCTCGCGCGACGGCTCGGCCGAGCCGAGCGCGACGACGCCGTGGGCGCGCTCGATGCGCGCCACGACGCCGCGGCGCGCCCGCCCTTCACCGTCGACGACGCGCAGCTCTTCGCCGACGCGCAGGCGCTTGACGCGAAAGAGATGATGGTAGGCCTTGCCGGTGATCTCGATCTCGCGTCCGTCGAACTCGATCGGCGAGACGACGTGCGCGGTCATCCGGCACGCTCCGCGACGAGCGCGATCCACTCTCCCGCGCCGCGCCGTTCGACCTCGCGCCAGCCCGCGGCGGCGAGCCGGGCTCGGGTCGCCGCGCTCTCGCTCGCGAGGATGCCCGAGAACACGGCGCGCCCCTCGCGGCGCACGAGCTCGCCCAGCTGCGGCAGGTCGCCCGCGATCTCGCTCGGCACGACGTTGACGAGCGCGAGGTCGAAGCGGTGCGCCGATGCGAGCGCTTGCACGGTGCCGGCGAGCGCGAGCAGCCGAGTGTCGTTGAGCCGCTGGGTCGCCGGCAGCAGCAGTGCCGCAGCGGGATCGACGTCGAGCGCGACCACTTCGCGGGCGCCGAGCCGCGCGGCGGCGAGCGCGAGGATGCCGGTGCCGGTGCCGACGTCGAGGACGCGCGCGCCGCCGACGCCCAGCGATTCGAGCAGCTCCACGGCGAGGGCCGTCGACTCGTGGCTGCCGAGGCCGAAAGCGGTGCGTGCCGGCAGCCGCAACAGCCAGCGGTCGCCGGGTTCGACCGGCGCGGCCACCTCTTCCGGCTCGCGCGGATCGACCAGGAAGCGCCGGCCGACCGGGATCGGCCGCGCCGCGGCGCGCCATTCGGCCTGCCAGTCGCGCGGCTCGACCGCCTCGGCGACGGCGACGAGCACCCCCTCGCGCCGGGCCAGCCGCGCCGCGAGCTCCGCCTCCGCGGGAAGGCCCGCGGCGGCGAAGAAGGCGTGCAGGCGAATCCGCTCCGGCGTTCCCGCGTCCTCGCTCCAGCTCCCCTCGCAGCCGAGCGCCCAGAGCTCGGCGACGAGCTCGTCCTCGAGCTCGGCCGGCGCTTCGACGCGGACCACCGCGTTGGCGGTCATGGCGGCGCTAGATTCGCACAGAACGCAGACTGGGCGAGCCTCAGCCGCTGAAGAGGTCCTTGACGCGATCGATCACGCCGCGCTCCTCGCGCGCCGGCCGTCCCTCGAGCTCGCCCAGCCGGTGCAGCAGCGCGCGCCGCTCGTCGTCGAGCTCCGCGCGCTTCGGCACGCGGATCACTGCCTCGACGACGTGATCGCCGCGGCCGCGCCCGGCGAGCCGCTCGATTCCCTCGCCGCGCAGGTGGAAGAGGCGGCCCGACGGCGTCCCCGGCGGGATCTCGAGCTGGCGCGTGCCGTGCAGCGTCGGCACCTCGACCGTGCCGCCCAGCACCGCCTGCGCGTAACCGATCTCGACCTGGGAGAGGACGTGCGGGCCCTCGCGGCGGAACGTCTCGTGCGGCGCCACCGAGAGGACGACGTAGAGATCACCGCGCCGGCCGCCGCGCCGGCCGTGCTCGCCCTCTCCGGCGAGCCGCAGGCGCGCGCCGGTGTCGACGCCGGCGGGGATGCGCACCTCGAGCTTGCGCGCGCGCTCGACCCGGCCCGAGCCGGAGCACTCCGCGCAGGGATCGACCACGACGCGCCCCTCGCCGCGGCAGTTGGGACAGGTGCGCGCGACGGTGAAGAAGCCCTGGCTGAAGCGCACCTGCCCGGCGCCGCCGCAAGCGCGGCATCTCTCCGGCGGCTTGCCGCCGGCGCTCCCTTCGCCGCCGCAAGTCGCGCACGCCTCGAGGCGCGGGAACTCGACCGTGCGCGTGGCCCCGAAGGCGGCCTCCTCGAACGAAATCTCGAGGTCGTAGCGCAGATCGGCGCCCGGCGTCGCGCCCCCCGCCCGCTGCCCGCCGGCGAAGCCGAACAGATCGCCGAGGATGTCCGAGAAGTCGCCGAAGATCGACGGGTCGAATCCGCCGGCGCCGCCGAAGCCCTCGAAGCCTCCCGCCGCGGCGTGGCCGAAGCGGTCGTAGCGCGCGCGCTGGTCGGCGTCGGAGAGCACCGCGTAGGCCTCTGCTGCCTCCTTGAAGCGCTCCTCGGCCTCGGCGTCGCTGGGATTCTTGTCCGGGTGGTACTTGAGGGCCAGCTTGCGGTAGGCGGCCTTGATCTGCTGCGTCGTCGCCTCGCGCGCGACGCCGAGGATCTCGTAGTAGTCGCGGGTCGTGCCGCGACGGCCCGAGGCACGGCCGGAGGAGGTCGCCATCGGCCGCGCTCAGCCCTCGTCGTCGGCGGGGCCGAGCTCGACGACCTCGGGAGCGGCGTCGAGCGCCGCGCTCGCCCGCGGCGCCCCGGCCGCCGCGCCCTTCTGCCCGTCGCCCTCCGCGGCCTTCTCCGCGGCCGATTTCGCGCGCACCATTTTGGTGAGCTGGCGCGAGACCGCATTGAGATCGTAGAGCGCCGCCTCGAGATCGGCGCGCTCGTCGCTGCCCAGGGCGACACGTGCCTTGAGCAGGGTGTCGCCCATCGTCTTGCGCTCGCCGGGCGCGATCGAATCGGTGAACTGGGTGAACACCTTGTCGGTGGTGTAGAGCAGGCCCTCGACCCGGTTCTTCAGGCGTCGCGTCTCGCGCTTCTCGGCGTCGGAGCGCGCGAACTCGTCGGCCTCGCGCACCAGCCGGCCGATCTCCTCCTGCGACAGCCCGCCCGCCGGGTTGATCTGCACCGAGTGCGACTTGTTGGTGGCGACGTCGCGCGCCGAGACGTTGACGATGCCGTTCGAGTCGATGGCGAAAGTGACCTCGATTTGCGGCACGCCGCGCGGCGCCGCCGGGATGCCGACGAGGTCGAAGCGGCCGAGCGAGCGGTTTTCGCCGGCGATCTCGCGCTCGCCCTGCAGCACGTGCACCTCGACCTTGTCCTGGTTGTCGACCACCGTGGTGAACACCTGCGAGTTCTTGGTCGGAATCGTGGCGTTGCGCTCGATCAGCTTGGTGACCAGTCCGCCGTGGGTCTCGATTCCCAGCGACAGCGGCGTCACGTCGAGGAGCACCAGGTCCTTGATCTCGCCGCCCAGGATGCCGCCCTGGATCGCCGCGCCCACCGCCACCACCTCGTCGGGGTTGATATCGCGATTGGGGCGGCGGCCGAAGATCGCCTCGACCGTACGCACGACGAGCGGCGTGCGCGTCTGGCCGCCGACGAGCAGGACCTCGTCGATGTCGTCCGGCGTGAAGCCGGCCTGCGCCAGGGCGTCGCGGCAGGGACCCTCGGTGCGCTCGACGAGATCGGCGACGAGCGTCTCGAAGTCGCCGCGGTCGAGCGTGCGCGCCAGGTGCCGCGGGCCGTTCTCGTCGGCCGAGATGAAGGGCAGGTTGATCGCCGCCGCTTCGGCGCTCGACAGCTCGCACTTGGCGCGCTCGGCCGCCTCCTTCAGGCGCTGCAGCGCCATGCGATCGGCGCGCAGGTCGATGCCCGTTTCCTGCTGGTGCTCGCCGAGCAGCCAGTCGATGATCCGCCGGTCGAAGTCCTCGCCGCCGAGAAAGGTGTCGCCCGCCGTCGACTTGACCTCGAAAACCCCGTCGCCGAGCTCGAGGATCGAGATGTCGAAGGTGCCACCGCCGAGATCGTAGACCGCTACCCGGCGCAGCCCCTGGGCGCGATCGAGGCCGTAGGCGAGCGCCGCGGCCGTAGGCTCGTTGAGGATGCGCAGCACCTCGAGCCCGGCGATGCGGCCGGCGTCCTTGGTCGCCTGGCGCTGCGAATCGTCGAAGTAGGCCGGCACGGTGATGATCGCCTCGACCACCTCCTCGCCCAGCGTCTCCTCGGCGAACTCCTTGAGCTCGCGCAGGATCTGGGCAGAGATCTCCTCCGGGCTGAGCTGGCGGCCGCCGATCGCGATCTTGACGTCGCCGTTCGCGGCCGCGGCGATCTCGTAGGGCAGCATCTCGCGCGCCTGTTGGACCTGAGCGTCGTGGAACTTGCGGCCGATCAGGCGCTTGACCGCGTATACGGTCTGCTCGGGGTTGGTGATCGCCTGCCGCTTGGCGACCTGGCCGACCAGACGCTCGCCCTCCGCAGTGAAGGCGACGATCGAAGGCGTCGTGCGGCTCCCCTCGCGGTTGGCGAGCACGCGCGGCGAGAACGCCTCGACGACGGCGACGCAGCTGTTGGTGGTGCCCAGGTCGATGCCGAGGATGCGGCTCATGGCTCGTCCTCGGCGTCGGCAGCCGGCGCGCCGCCGGCAGGCGCGGCCGGCATCGCCACGCGCACCAGCGCCGGCCGCAGCAGACTTCGGTCGTGCAGGTAGCCGCGCTGCAGCTCGCCGACCACCGTCGGCTCCTCCACTTCGGCGCTCTCCTCGCGCGCCACCGCCTCGTGCAGCTGAGGATCGAACGGGCGGCCGAGGGCGGCGATCGGCTCGACGCCCTGCCGAGCGAGCACCTCGTCGAGCTGGCGGGCGATCATCTCGACGCCGCGGCGCAGGTCGTCGAGACCGCCGGGCGCCGTCAGCGCGCGCACCAGGTTGTCGGCCACCGGCAGCAGCTCGCGCAGCGCGTCGCCGACGCCGCGGCGCACGCGCTCGCCGCGCTCGCGCTCCGCCCGCTTGCGGTAGTTCTCGAAGTCGGCGCGCAGGCGCAGGTGGCGCTCGCGCAGATCGTCGAGATCGTCGGCGGCGCCTCCGGCCTCGGCGTCCGACGCCGGCGCGGCGACGTCCTCGTCGCCGATCGAGACGATCTCGATCTCAGGCTCGTCGGCGAAGCGCGACTCGTCCGTCGCCGCGGGCTCGTCGGCGACGCTCTCGGCCGCGGGCCGGAGGTCCTTCGTTTCGCTCATCCTCGCCTCTCCCCCCGCCCCGCGCTCTGCTCGAGCGCGCTCGACAGCGCCTCGCCCAGGAAATCGACCAGCGGAATAATGCGATCGTACGGCATCCGCGCCGGACCCAGGATGCCGAGCGTGCCGCGGCCCGCCTCGTCGCGCCCGAACGGCCGCGCTACCAGCGTCAACCCGAGATCCGAGGTCACGTCGCTGTCCTCGCCGATCACCACCCGCACGCCGTTGCCCTCGAGGCAGAGGCTCAAGAGCTCGACCAGCCGGCGCCGCTCGCTGAAGGTCTCGAGCAGCTTGCGGACGCGCTCGAGCTCGGCGCCGCCGGCGGCGGCGAGCAGCGTGCTCGTCCCTTCGACGCGCAGGTCGGGGCTGCTGCCGGCGTCGAGCCCGCGCGCGGCGAGGTAGATGGCCCGCCCGAGCAGGCGGTCGACCTGCGCCCGCTCCTCGCGCATGCGCGCCAGCAGCGCCTCGCGAATGGCGCGCAGGGTCTGGCCGCGGAAGGTCTCGGTCAGGTAGTTGGAGACGCGCACCAGCTCCTCGCGCGACATCTCCTCGTCGGCCTCGATCAGCTTGTGCTCGACGAAGCCGGAGCGCGAGGCGATGACGCAGAGCACTCGCCGGCCGGAGAGCGGCACGAAGTCGACCGCCTCGAGCACGGTGTCGCCGAAGGCGGGTGTGAGCACTACGCCCACCTGCCCCGACAGCCGCGACAGCAACTGCGTCGTGGTGTCGACGAGCCGCTCGCCGCCGGGCCTCGATCCCGAGAGCTCGCCCTCGATGCGGCCGCGCTCTTCGGCGGACAGGTCCTTCGACTCCATCAGGCTGTCGATGTAGAAATGCAGGCCCGAGGCGCTCGGCACGCGCCCCGCCGAGGCGTGCGGCTGGTCGAGATAGCCGAGCTCCTCGAGGTCGGCCATGGCGTTGCGAATGGTCGCCGCCGAGACGCCGAGGCTCGCCTGTCGCGCGACGGTGCGCGAGCTCACCGGCTCGCCGGAGAGCAGGTAGGTGCGCACGACGTCGCGCAGGATCTCGCGATCCCGCTTCGACAGCTCGATTCCGCCCGTTGAGCTCCTCGCCATCTCGTCTCGCCGGTCCTCCGCCGCCGCGCCCTGCCTAGTTTGCGCGGCGCGACTCGAACCGTTTATGTTAGCGCAGTGAATTCGGCGCCCGGGCCGCTCGCAGACCTCACCTTCGCCCTCGTCGGGCCGGGCCGCGTGGGTTCGAGCCTGGCGCACTGGGCGGTGGGCGCCGGCGCACGCTGCCTCTCGGTCGCTGGCACGCCCGGTTCGCCCCGCGCCGCCGATCTCGCGGAGCGGCTCGGCGCCCGCATCGCCAGCTCCCTCGAGCTGGCGGCGGCCGAGGCGCGCTGGATCTGGATCGCCACGCCCGATGGCCGCATCCACGAAGTCGCCCGCCGCCTCGCGTCCCGCCAGCGGCAGGGCTTGGCGCTGCACGTCTCGGGGGCCCTCGGCGCCTCGGCGCTGGCGCCGCTCGCGGCCGCCGGCTGCCGCGTCGGCTCGTTCCATCCGCTGCGCGCCTTCGCCGCGGTCGAGGAGAGCCCCGCCCCCGGCACCTTCTACGCCCTCGACGGCGATCCCGAGGCGCGGGCGCTCGGCCGACGCCTGGCGCAGGCCTTCGGCGGCGAGTGCGGCGTCGTCGGCGAGGAGCAGCGCACGCTCTACCACTGGGCGGCGACCCTCGCCGCCGGCGGCGTCGTCACACTGCTTGCCACGGCGCGCGCCGTCGGCCGCGAGCTCGGGCTGCCCGAGGCCGCGCTGCGCGGCTACGGCGAGCTCTCGCGCGGCGCCCTCGCCGCGGCGCTCGCCGTCGCCGAGCCCCGCGACACGATCACCGGCCCCGCGGCGCGCGGCGACCTCGACACCATCGAGGGCCACCTCGCGGCCCTCGCCGCGCGCGCTCCGGCCCTCGTGCCGCTGGCGGTCGAGCTCGCCCGGGCGACGCTCGCGCTCCGCGCCGAGAGCGGCCCTCTCGATCCCGCCCAGCGGCGGCTCGCCGAAAGGCTGGCCCGCGAGGATCTCCTTGACCGGCCGAAAGAGCGGGTGCTAACTTCGACTCGCCCCAAGCCGGCGTAAAGCCATGGTCTTCTTCAACTACAGCACGATGCAGATGACCGCGAAGGTCGTCTATTACGGCCCCGGCCTCTGCGGGAAGACCACGAACCTGCAATACATCTACACCCACACCGCCGGCGACAGCCGGGGCGAGATGGTCTCCCTCGAGACCGAGAGCGACCGCACCCTCTTCTTCGACCTGCTGCCGATCGACGTCGGCTCGATCGGCGGCTTCAACACCCGCATCCAGCTCTACACCGTGCCAGGCCAGGTCTTCTACAACACCACCCGCAAGTTGGTCTTGAAGGGGGTCGACGGCGTCGTCTTCGTCGCCGACTCGCAGCGGCCGATGCTCAAGGCCAACGCCGACTCGCTGCGCAACCTCGAGGAGAACCTCGGCGAGCTCGGCCTCGCGCTCGACGCCATGCCCATCGTGCTGCAGTACAACAAGCGCGACCTGCCCGATGTCGTGCAGCTCGAGGAGCTCGACCGGGCGCTCAACTCGCGCCGCTGGCCGACCTTCGAGGCCTCGGCGGCGACCGGTCTGGGAGTCTTCGACACGCTCAAGGGAATCTCCAAGCTGACGCTCGTCAACCTGAAGAAGAAGCTGACCAAGATCGAGCCGCCCGGCAAGCCGGCGCCGCGCCCGCTCGCGGGCCTGCCCGTCGCCGCGGCGGCGACCGTGCCGCCGCGGCCGAGCCCGCCACCGCCCAGGCCCGTCGCCGCGCGCCCCGGCAAGCTCGACGTGCTGGCGGAGCTCGAGCGCATCCGCAAGCAGGCGCTCTCGGCGCCGGCGCTCGCCGCGCCGGCGCCCGCCGCCCGCCGCTCCCCGCCGCCTCTCCAGCCGGCCGCTGCCAAGCCGGACGCTCCGGCGCCGGTCCGCCCCGCTGCCGCGCCAGCCGCTCCCTCGCTCAACGGCAAGGGCGAGATCCACCGCTCCGTCGAGCTGACGCTGCGACGCGCCGAGTTCCGCCGCGCGCGCCGCTTCCTGCTCAACCTTCGCGTCGAGGACGGCGAGATGCGCACCGTCGACGCGATTCGCGATCTGCCGATCGAGATCTCCGACCAGGCCGATCTCGAGCGCGTGCTCCTCCACCTCAACGTCGCCCTGCGCTCGAAGGATTGAAGCGGACCGCGCCGGCGGCGCGCTGCGCTAGAGTCGCGCCGTGCGCTGTCCGTACTGTGGAGCGATCGAGGATCGGGTCGTCGACTCGCGGGAGAGCCGCGACTCGGCGACGATCCGGCGGCGGCGCGAGTGCCTGTCCTGCCGGCGCCGCTTCACCACCTACGAGAAGGTCGAGGAGATCGCCTTCAAGGTGGTCAAGAACGACGGCACGCGCCAGGACTTCGACCGCGCCAAGCTGCTGCGGGGGCTCGAGAAGGCGTGCGAGGAGATCGCCGACGCCGCCGAGAACCTGCTGGCCGAGCGCGAGGACCGCGAGATCTCGGCGCGCGAGCTCGGCGCCTTCCTGATGGAGCGCCTGCACGACCTCGACCAGGTCGCCTACGTCCGCTTCGCCTCCGTCTACCGCCGCTTCGAGGACGTCGGCGAGTTCATGGCCGAGCTCAAGCTCCTGCTCGACGGACGCCAGGCCGACCAGGCCGAAGCGAAGAAGAAGAAGCGCTCGTGAGCCAGCCCCTGCGCACGCGCGACCCGGCCGAGGATGCGGGCCGCCTGCCGGACCTGCTCCCCGTCCTGCCGCTCCAGGACGCCGTGCTCTATCCGTTCATCATCTTCCCCCTCGCCGTCGGCCGCGAGGCGTCGATCCGCGCCGTCGATCACGCGCTCTCCGAGGACCGGCTGCTGGCGCTGGTCGGGCAGAAGGACCCGGCGGTCGAGGATCCGGGTCCCGGCGACCTGCACGCCATCGGCACCGCCGCCGCGATCATGCGCATGCTCAAGCTGCCCGACGGCAGGATCCGCATCCTGGCGCAGGGCGTCTCGCGCATCCGCATCGGCCACGTCAGCATGAGCGACGGCATCCTGCAGGCGCGGATCGAGGCGATCCCGGAGGCGCCGGCGCCGGAGCCGACGATGGAGGTGCAGGCGCTGGTGCGCTCGGCCAAGGAGGCGATGGATCGCATCGTCGGCCTCGGCAAGAACGTCTCGCCCGAGGTGCTCGTCCTCGCTGCCAACCTCGAGGACCCCGGCCGTCTGGCCGACCTCATCGCCTCGAATCTCGAGCTCTCGCTCGCCGAGGCGCAGCGCATCCTCGAGATTCTGGATCCGCTCGTGCGCCTGCGCGCCGTCGCCGAGCAGATGCATCGCGAGATCCAGCTGCTCACCATGCAGCAGGAGATCTCGACGCAGGCGCGCGGCGAGATCGACCGCAGCCAGCGCGAGTACTTCCTACGCCAGCAGCTGCGCGCCATCCAGGTCGAGCTCGGCGAGGGCGACGACCTCGCCGAAGAGGTCGAGCGCTACCGCAAGCTGGCCGAGGAGAAAGGCCTCTCCGAAGAGGCCAAGGAGGAGCTCGAGCGTCAGATCCAGCGTCTCGAGCGCACCCATCCCGACTCCGCCGAGAGCGGCGTGCAGCGCACCTACCTCGACTGGCTGACCGGCCTGCCGTGGGCGACGACGAGCGCGGATCTGCTCGATCTCGCTCACGCTCGCGTCGTGCTCGACGAGGACCACTACGACCTCGAGAAGGTGAAGGAACGGATCCTCGAGTACTTGGCGGTGCGCAAGCTCAAGGACGACGCGCGCGGGCCGATCCTCTGCTTCGTCGGTCCGCCCGGCGTCGGCAAGACCTCGCTCGGACGCTCGATCGCGCGCGCCATGGGTCGCAAGTTCGCGCGCCTGTCGCTCGGTGGCGTGCGCGACGAGGCCGAGATCCGCGGCCACCGCCGCACCTACGTCGGGGCCCTGCCCGGACGCATCTTGCAGAGCCTGCACCAGGCCGGCACGTCGAACCCCGTCTTCATGCTCGACGAAATCGACAAGATCGGCGCCGACTACCGCGGCGACCCCAGCTCGGCGCTGCTCGAAGTGCTCGATCCGGAGCAAAACTCGACCTTCCGCGATCACTACCTCGGCGTCGCCTACGACCTCTCGCGGGTGATGTGGATCACCACCGCCAATCTGCTCGACACCATCCATCCGGCGTTCCTCGACCGCATGGAGGTGATCCGGCTCTCCGGCTACGCGCTCGAGGAAAAGCTCGCCATCGCGCGGCGCCACCTCATTCCCAAGCAGCTCGCCGAGAACGGGCTCACCGCCGACCACCTGTCGTTCTCGGAGCAGGCGCTGCGCCGCATGATCGACGAATGGACGCGCGAGTCGGGCCTGCGCAATCTCGAGCGCGAGATCGCCGCCACTTGCCGCAAGGTGGCGGTGCGCGTCGCCGGCGGCACCTCGCGCCGGGTCGCCGTCGGGCCGCGCAAGCTCGAGGAGCTGCTCGGCCAGCCGCGCTATTTCTCGGACGACCTGTTGACGCGGGACCGCGTCGGCATCGCCACCGGCCTCGCCTGGACGGCGACCGGCGGCGAGCTCACCTTCGTCGAGTCGGCCGCGACGCCGGGCAAGGGAGAGCTCTCGATCACCGGCCAGCTCGGCGAAGTGATGAAGGAATCGGCGCGCGCGGCGTGGACCTATTGCCGCCTGTGGGCGGTGCGCCACGGCCATCCCGTCGACTACTTCGCGCAGCACGACTTCCACGTCCATTTGCCCGCCGGCGCCATTCCCAAGGACGGCCCCTCGGCCGGCATCACCATGGCGGTGGCGATGCTGTCGCTGCTCACCGGTCGCAAGATCGACCGCCGCCTGGCGATGACCGGCGAGATCACGCTGCGCGGCGACGTGCTGCCGATCGGCGGGCTCAAGGAGAAGCTCCTCGCCGCGCGCGCCGCCGGCGTCCGCACGGTGCTGCTGCCGCGGGCCAACCGGCGCGACCTCGTCGAGCTGCCGCCGACGCTGCGCGACGAGCTCGACCTCGTCCTCGTCGAGCGCATGGAGGAGGTCGTCGAGCGCGCGCTCTTGCCGGCCGGCAGAGCCGACGGCCGCGGCGCGCTGCCCGCCGGCCGGCGGGCGTGAGCCGCGGCGGCGAGGAGCGCTTCGTCGACTGGCTCCGCCGCCGGCTCGGCGAACCGCGTCGCGTCGGCGACGACACCGCCGAGCTCGCCGCCCGCGGCCGTCTCGTCGTCACCGTCGATCAGCAGATCGAGGGCACCCACTTCGCGACCGGTCTCGATCCGCGCCTCGTCGGCCGCCGCCTGGTGGCGGTCAACCTCTCCGACCTGGCGGCCTCGGGGGCGCGCCCGCTCTGGGCGCTGCTCGCGCTGGCGGTGCCGCCGGAGAGCGATCCGCGGCGCCTCGTCGAGGGCGTGCTCGCCGAGGCGCGGCGTTCCGGACTCGCCCTCGTCGGCGGCGACGTCGCGCACGCGCCGCTCCTTTCCACCTCGCTCACCGCACTCGGCGAGAAGCGCCCGCGGGACGCCTCGCTCGGTCGCGACCGCGCCCGGCCCGGGCACGTCCTGTGGCTCGGCGGCACCGTCGGCGAGTCCGCCCTCGGCTGCGAGCTCCTGCTTCGCGGCGCTTCGATTGTCGGAAGAACGGTTTCCTTTTCAAGCAAAGACAAGAGCTTCCATTTAGGGGAAGCGCTTCTGGGGGCCGGGCGGCGTGCCGTGGTTCGCAACGTGCTGCCTTCGCCGCAGCTCGCGCTCGGGCGTTGGCTGGCGGGGTTGGGGGAGCGGCGGGCGGGGGCCTGCATCGACGTCTCCGACGGGTTGGCGAAGGACTTGCGGCGGTTGTGCGCGGCGAGCGGCGTCGGCGTCGAGCTCGACTTGCGGCTCGTCAAGCGCGCGACCTCGCGCGGCTTCGAGGGGTTGGCGACGGCGCTCGGGCTCGATCCGGTGGCGGTGGCGCTCGCTGGCGGCGAGGACTACGTGCTGCTCTTCACGCTGCCGCAGACGGTCGCGCCGCCGCCCGCCTTCCGCTGCGTGCGCATCGGCCGCATCGTGCGCGGCGCCGCCGTCGTCATGCTCGACCGCGACGGCCACCGCCTCCACCTCCCCCGCCTCGGCTGGGACCACCTCGATCACGATTGAGGCGCGCTCCGCGCAGCGCCGTCGCGCTTCGACGCCTCTCGGTCGATCACACCGTCGTCAGGTGCTTGTGCACGCTGTACATCACCGCCGAGCCCTCGCCGACGGCCGCGGCCACCCGCCGGTTGGCGCCGGCGCGCACGTCGCCGACGGCGAAGACGCCGGGAACGTTGGTCTCGAACATCAGCGGCTCGCGCGCGGCGCTCCACGCGAGCGGCTCGCCGCGCCGGCGCGACAGGTCGGCGCCGGTCGAGAGGAAGCCGCGCTCGTCGCGCGCCAGAGAGTCGGCCAACATCTCCGAGCGCGGCGAGGCGCCGACGAAGAGGAACATCGCCGCGGCGTCGAGCCAGCGCTTGGCGCCGCTCGCCAGCTCGCAAACCTCCACCCGCTCGAGCCGCCCCTCGCCGGCGACCGCGGCGACCTCGACGCCGGGCACGACGTCGATG